>Ga0307415_100000963_pt1 | contig 13225 bp, 8 predicted proteins | sample DK1Cmetagenome_FD_204524 | JGI IMG/M metagenome (GOLD analysis project Ga0307415, IMG submission 204524) | Maize rhizosphere microbial communities from greenhouse at UC Davis, California, United States - DK15-C-2 | ecosystem: Host-associated > Plants > Roots > Rhizosphere > Soil | place: USA...
GCAGGCAATGAACATTGAGATCGACTCGCTAACGCCTCCTCAAAAGGTATACCTTGAAGGTTTCAATGAAGGGACATAGTATTAATTATCGTCATGCCAAGACCACAAAAAGGCGGATGGGTAGTCTAGCCTGGTTAGGATACCTGTCTCACACACAGGTGGTCGAGAGTTCAAATCTCTCCCCATCCACTTTTGATCTATCAGAGAACTATTCACACTATGCCTAAAGATAACAGGTGATAGAGCAGCATAAAATCATCAAAAGGATTTTCTGAATTTAAAAAATAGTCCATCAGCAAACAATTGACATTCCTTTAGCTGCTAATGCAGATGATAGATAGGTGGTGGTTATTCTCAAATATTCCTTCCAGAGGAAGGAGGAGTTTATTTACGCGTTGAGACTGCTTGTATTCGAATAGTGGAACTCGTAATATGTTATGGGATACTCGCAAAGACATTGAGACTTTACTTACTTCTTGGCTCCCAGCGTCCTGTTCTTTAGCCTCATTTGGCTGCCATGGCATTTCCTGCATCTTGTAGTCGAGATAGGATTCTTGGCTCCGCACTTGAAGCATATCTTGAAGAACAACCTGCGCTGCTGTGCAATCTGTTTCTTTGCCGCATCTGTGATTGGCATTTTTACTATTTTTAATTCAACGGAAGGCTCTTTTCTACCTTTCTGTTCTTGTTATCTTGCAGGATTGAACAAGACAATCACCTTCTCTTGTTGTTGTTATCCTACAACTGTTCATGCATTGCTGATGCTACAAATATTATTGATTGTTTGATTGGTGCTTTGCCTTGCAAAACTCCAAACTCCATAAAGCCACTTTCGCTTCAATACTAGAATAACTTCATCTGTCGATTCGGATTTTTGGTTTTAGTTTCCCTAAGTATAATATAATGTATGGGCTCCGTCAACTGAAAGGTATGTGAGGTATTCAAAAGATGACTAGACCATTAGTTAGGAATCAAGACGGACCTAATGTAGTAGCAAGGGATTAATTCTTCTATTTGCTATTTCAACATATTCCTTGTTTACATCATATCCTACAAACTGTCTTCCACTTTTTATGGCCGCAATACACGTGGAACCTATGCCACAAAAGGGATCAAGCACAACTTCACCTTTGAATGTATAAAGCTGTATGCAACGGTATGGAAGCTCAATTGGAAAAGGAGCTGGATGACCAACACGAGTTGCAGATTCTGCAGGAAAATCCCAGGTGCTCTTTGTAAATGTAAGAAATTCCCCTTTTGTTATAGTATTTTCTTTGTTATGTGAGCTGCGAGAATAACTTCCCTTAGAGAAGATTAGCACATATTCATGGACGTCTCTTAATGTCGGATTAGATGCAGATTGCCAACTTCCCCACGCAGTCGAAACTCCAGAGCTTGCAGCCTTGTTCCAAATTATCTCACCACGCATTAGAAAGCCTAACTCATGCATATCTTCGATTATGTAGCTATGTAATGGAATGTATGGTTTTCTTCCTAAATTTGCAACATTGATGCATGCTCTCCCACCATGTACGAGTACACGAAACGTCTCTTTAAAGACTTGCTTCAGCAAGCTTCGATATTCTTTTATGCTCAAATCTTGATCGTAATCCTTGCCAACATTGTATGGCGGAGAGGTAACCATAAGGTGAACACTATATTCAGGTAGCTCATCCATCTTTTCGCTGCTCTTACAAAGTAGTTTGTTTAAGTTTTGGGGTTCTATAGGATTCTCTCTATATTTACCACCACCATCAGTACTTTCTCCATTACTTGTTGTGTTCTCTCTGTAAAGCTTACGGCTATAGAATCTTGAAGAATCGTGACCTTCCCTTTTTGAAACTCCGAAACCTTGTGTTTCTGTTGATATCCGTTTTCTCGATCGGCTCACAGTTGATATAGCCTTTAATATCCACGGATAAGAATTTTGTCCGAGTAAACATTCGGATTTTTTGCTGCATATGAATAACTGCTTGATAGGAAATTGAGCATTGGGTGCAAGACCGTATTGCGAAAAATTCACGAGGAGAGAGAATTGTCACGTGGACGCCAGAACTTAAAATCTAGAAAGTCCTGAACATGATAACCCTATGATACCTATTAATCAATAGATTGAAATTTTCATATCTTCCATTACACGCAAAGCAGACCCTCAAGTTTATCTAGAAACAATCAGAACATAACTATAGGCAAAGCGATTATGTCGCTCTGGCGATTTAGATTCCTTCCTTTCACTGTAAGATAGAAGCAAAATCCGTCACCATAATGGATCTATTCCATCTGAAAAAATGCAATTCAAGGTAAGAAGAGAAAAGTCCGAGTGAGTTAAATTAGTGGGGCCGAAGGGATTTGTCCTGACGTGGTTGTTGCCACAATCAATTGAACCCTTGACCCACGGGTTTCTTCTTCTGCTGCTCCTTCTACTGCTAATTAGCCCTTTTATTAGATCTGGAGCCCGTTGCGATGCCTGGCTTCGCTACGACCCCACTATGTGAGCATCGCGCTATGGATAGAATAAAGATGTCTGTATAAGTCTTGCTAGAACAGAGGCTCAAGCATGCTTGAATTCATCAGGTTTCTTCTGAGATCTCGACCGACAAGCTGATCACCAGTAAGGTACCAATGCTGCAACTCAGGAAATTGCGGTAAATGCAACTCCTTGCCGCTATCTTTATCGAAGTAGTCGGTTATCAGGGTGTTGTTATAAGACCTTACTAGCTGGTGAGCCGCTGTCGGAACAATGAGGAAAAAGTCGTCTAGTGTGCTGTTTGCCATCAATTCTGGAATTGCGCCAAGCGCCTGACTTGTATTTGCATTTTCAAGCAGTACCTTCCTTTCGCTATTAAGCCACTCCTCTTCAAACTGCAAATTCAATAGAACCACTGCCGCCTGCTGGAATGCTCTGTCAAAATTATTTTCTGAGGACTCGATTCCAACTATAAAGCCGTTCCAAATGCTGGCCTCACCAGCGGCGGTTGTGTAATTGCGCGTAAATACCATCGCCTTTCCGGAAATTTTCTTATTTTCGACATTGAAATTGTAATCTACGTCATAGGCTGGCACCAGATCGGTGGAATTGCGATCGCCATATACTGATGCGTAAACCGACTCTGCAGAGTCAACAGTGTATGCATTCAGATTTTTTGTCAACATTGGTAAGACTTCACTTGTGAAATACTGCTCTGGTGTCTTAAAGTTAGAAACGACTATTGGGGCGTTTCCAAGGGACATTTCCCTGACCTTGTCTGCAGATATTATAGAACTGAAGCAAATGCTAGCGGTTTCGCAAAGCGACGTGCTTGGAGGAATGTACAAAGGCATGAAGGGTTGGAAGACATACACAAGCGTGTTTTCATCTCCTCTTGCAAAGAACACAAAGCCACTCATAGATTTGTATGGCCTGATTATCTGGAGATCTGCGCTCCAACCTTCAGGGATGAATGTACTTGCGGCTTTTTCTTTGGGATCTGCCCATCTAACAAAGCGACTTTCATTTGTAACATGCGGCTCTATTCTACTAATGTCGCCTGTATTGTTAAGTGCAAGTTGGTAGCTGCTCCTGTATATTGTATCCTCGTTTGAGTTTGTGCGCATCAAGAATTTGGACGGCTTGTCCATCTTTTCAACTAGCGTGAAAGCAACTGAGCGTGGTACAGCACTTTTTGCATTCCACCAGTCAGAGACTTCAACATCCTCTGCAGATATTGATGATGTGAGTGTTATTATAGCTGCTTGGCTTTTGGAGATGCCCCAGTCAGTCGGGAGAAATCCTACTGTCTGTTCAGCTCTCTGTCCTTCGGTAGATTGTGTCTTTGGCACTTGGAGAGATACTGGGCTGCACAGTAACAGCAGAACCACAAAACAGGTTAGCCAGCCATAACGAATCAACAAGCGGCGATCTACCTGTACAGTAATTGGATTTAACAATTAACTTAAATAAATATTCTACTATCACTATCTTATATAAGTCCGTTTCGAAATTGATAAAGGATCTTACGGGCTAGCAGTAGGTGTTGACAGGAGAGACCCAGCTACGGGCGAGAAGGACTAGAATAAAGATTCTCAAGGCCATAGCAGATAAGAACGGGGTAGCTGGCTTTTCAGATATCAAGCTTTCTACAGGACTTTCTACTGGCTCTATCTACTACCATCTTGAGCGTATGGGCAACTATGTCACTAAGAACTCGAAGTACTACATGATCACAGAGGAAGGTCTGCAACATTTGCGTGAAGTCGATCCCAAATATGCAGAGATTACCCCGCTTAAGAGAACAGAAGAACAGGCGCAGCCAGAAGGTTCTGGCGCATCAGAAGAAACCATCAGACGGCCACGCTACTTGGGAGTGCGCCATTATGCCTTTATTGGGGTAGTGTTGACAGCCATTGCATTTGCTGCGGCAGGTCTGCTTACAGACTGGCAGGCTTTCTTTTTAAATGTCGGCGTCATTGCTTCGATAGCAAGTGCAGCTACAATTGCAGCATCATTTTTGATGATAAGGTACTCTTATCCTGCAATCAGATACAGGGGCATGATGCTCTCAGTTTCGGCACTTACAGTCCTGCTTGCTGGACTGTTCGTATTTTCAGGCGTCCAATTCACTGGCGCAGCGCCTGGTCAGACATATGATAATTCAATGGATGCCCTGCTATCATCATATTCGCTACATTGGCATATCAGATAGATATAGCGGGTGCTGGCTGGCAGAAAAAGTCCCTTGACATTCTTGATTTGTTGAGCTGCACCAAAAGCCAGGCGACAAACCAAACTAGTCAGGGTTTCCATAATGACTCAATTTTCAGAACCTTATTGAAAAGTTCCTAATTTAATTTGCAGGATCGCTGCAAGTGAGGTAAATTATTGTAGCTAAATGCTATGGATAAATTTATCTTCATAGCTCCTCAGCAGTCGCTTCTCTCTGTAAATCAGGTTGCGAAGACCTTACAACTTGCATCCATAGGATCTCGATTTTCCTCTAGATCTCGTTCATTGCCATGTTGTTGTTGTTGAAGCTTGAACGCCTTCCTATCTGATGTGAGCTTTAGTTTTCCTACATAACTATGTCCTCCAGCGGTGCCATACTTGTTCTGCTGTGTTAAAGTTGTAGAAGAGCTGATCATTTAAACATGTAAAGAGTGTCTATAACCTTCTTATCCAGCTAGCATATTGACAGACAGCAACAATAGCCTTTTAAGTGCCGCCAAAAGTCATCAAAAATATCAATATACATTTAAAAAAATAATTAGTCTATTGCTTTAGAATTTATAGATAGTAGAGAGATCTTTACCTGCCTGCCTCAAATATCACCATTGCTTTTGGCATCCTTGTATCTAAACCTGTCTAGCTTGATCAGCTGGTGATACGACCCAAACTGCGAGCTATCGATGCTGTCAAGCGAGGAGTCCTGATCCTCGTTTTCATCAACAAATACCTTCAGTGTCCGATAGGTAGTAGAGCGCTGTGCTGGTATCCTGCCGGCGGCTCTTATCAGCTTGCGGATCTCTTTTGGTCTCATCAGCTGGCCATGCGGTGCACCTGCAGCTGTCGATATACTCTCGTTAATCAGAGTACCGCCAAAGTCGTTTACGCCGGCTGCAAGCAACAGCTGTGACATCCTCGCCCCTTCCTTAACCCATGACACCTGTATGTTAGGTATATGATTGTTCAGCATTATCCTTGCTACAGCGTGCATCTTGATGACCTCGTTACCATCTGCCCCCGGTCTGATTTTGGGAATAGTTTTGCGGTTATACATTGGCGCTTCAGTGTGTACAAAGCTGAGCGGCACAAATTCTGTAAAGCCGTGCGTCTCTTTTTGGATGTCACGTAAAAGGTCGATGTGCTCTGCCTTATGGCGCGATGTTTCAATGTGGCCGTACATTATGGTTGAAGTAGTAGGTATTCCTAGAGCGTGAGCCTGCTTAATGACTGCAACCCAGTCTTTCATTGAAATCCTGCCCGGCGATATTACATCCCGGAGACTCTGGTCAAGAATCTCTGCTGCAGTACCTGGCAGGCTCCCGACTCCAGCCTCTTTTAGCATTTTGAGGTATTCTGGCACGGGCGTTTCAGATCTTACTGCTCCGTATAGCACTTCTTCGGGTGAAAACGCGTGGATGTGTATGTCTGGCAGTTCTTTCTTAACTGCCTTGCAGATGTCAATGTAGATACGCCCATCCATCTTGGGTGGCAGGCCGGCCTGTATACACACCTCCGTGGCGCCAAGGCTTGCAGCTTCCTCTGCCCTTCTCACAATCTCCTCGGTAGGAAGAAAGTAGCCTTCCTCTTCGCGAAAGTCCCTACTAAACGCGCAAAAGCCGCACTGCTTGATGCAGACGTTTGTAAAGTTGATGTTCCTGTTGACCACATATGTTGCATAATCACCCAAAGTCCTTTTGCGTAGTTCATCTGCCACCATTACTGAAAGGTTCATTTCAAGGCCAGTAGAATCAAAGAGTTTGACTGCCTCATCTACTGATATGTCCTTAGCGCTAAGTGCCTTGTCAAGGGCTGACGCCACTATAGGGTCGGCATTTTTGAGTAGCGAATCAATCGTTGACATAATAGTCCTCCTTTACCAATCCCGAGCTGTCAGCAACCAAGCTTGCATACTTTTGCAGCCGCTCCGATGTAATAAATCCACCTTTGAGGAATTCGGGATAGATTGGAAGACGTGCTCTGAGCCTGCAGCCATTGCTTTCAGTTACCTTTCTTACTAACCCAATAGAAGGCCAAGGAAACTCAGGGTTAACATGATCAATTGTAACTGGGGATATGCCACCCCAGTCATTTATGCCGGCGGATATGTAGCGGCCAAAGATATCAGGGTTGAGGTTTGGTGGCACTTGGATATTCATGCCCGGCACCAGGATCCTTGCCATAGCAACCGATCGAAGAAAATACTCCGGCGATGCTGGTGGAAACTTAGCCATACCGGTCTCCGGCTTGGGGGCAAAGTTCTGCATTATAACTTCCTGTATGTGGCCATACTTTTCGTGCAGCTCCCTTATCGCAAACAGCGAATCGATCAGATCTTCTTGTGTTTCACCTATTCCTACTAGTAGACCAGTAGTGATAGGCATCCGGAGCTCGCCGGCACTCTCAAGCGTCTTCATCCTTACCTTTGGGTTCTTACTTGGTGCATTTTCGTGTGGCATACCCTTTTCCATCAACCGCTCGCTTGCTGTTTCAAGCATCAGTCCAAGGCTTACGTTGGTGTCTTGCAGCATCGACATTTCCTTTTTGGTCAGGCTGCCAGCATTTGTGTGTGGAAGCAATCCAGTTTTTTCAAGAACAAGCTCACTTATGCAGCAAATGTATTCAACAGTTGATGAATAGCCAAGGGAATGTAGCCAAGATCTTGCTTGCTCGTATCTTTGCTCTGGCCGCTCACCTGTTACAAACAACGCTTCTGTGCAGCGAAGTTTTTTGCCAGCCTCCGCTATTGCAAGAACCTGACGAGGGTTCAGCATCGAAAGCATTGGGTCGCCCAGTTCCTTTTTATAGGTGCAGTAAGTGCATGTGTCACGGCAGAGATTTACAAGATTAATGAATACTTTTCTTGAATACGTGATTACGCCGGGCCTTGACATATCCCTTATTCTGCCTGCGGCCGTCAGCAGCATATCTGTGGGACATTCTGTCATCAATTGATATGCTTCACTCTTCGTCACTCCTGACTCCAAGGCATGGTGAAGCATCTCGGTAACAGCATGATTTATGAGCAAATGCAGTAGTAATGGAAAGTGTACATCACTAATAAATAATTCACGTGGAGAATGTAAATTATTATTATATATCGCTCTACACATCCTCAGAGTCGAACGAACTTGTCCAGTATAACCAGATCGAGCTTGCTACCTAGTTACAGCTCATTCTTCTCTATAACTAGCATGATAGAGAGATAATTGTTGTGTTTATCTAGAGGAGTAGCCTCCTCTTTTTTCTGCATCTCCAAAAAGATAGAAGAAAGTAAGAGGAGAAGATTAAGCGGAGGCCTAGAAATGCTTTGATGACAGTAACCCCGCAGGTATATATAGTAAATGTGCTTCACTCTTAGACACTCAAGAATCGTTTCTCCCTTGATTTTCTCGCTTCAGGAATGTTTTTGGCATCTCTTCAATCTGCTTGACAGTATTGTTATAAATTGTTGTTATCTCTCCGACACTCCCTGAACGTTCTATACCCGGATTCACAGGCATCTAGAATCCTTGTATTCGCAGTCATGTTCAAAGGAGAGCAAGCTTGCCAAACCTTTCGTTAGAGTTGAAAGAATTAGTCTGCAATTAGAATAAGGATAAAATTGTAAAACTATCTGAAAGCATCGCATTAGAATCTATGTCATAACTAGCGTGCGTATCTCGTTGCGTCGGATTGAAGGAATTATTGTAAACGCGAGGTAAATAATGAAGCCAAAGACGACGAGAAGCTAAAAGAGCAGGGTGCTCACACATTGTAGATGAGGAGATGTAGCGGTAGAGTTTGGAAAGGAAGGATAAGTCTATAGTCATTATTTTAGTTCTTCTAGTGGTTGTAACGATCCTAATTCTCATCTGAGTGACGATAACCCAATGTTGTTTTTGGGTTTCTGTGGGATAACCATAGTCTTACAGCCGCCGTATCCTATAGTGTGATTACAGCAATAGCTGCAATCTCGGGCATGTCGATGTTTATTAGAAGATACCGGTCTCCTTATCATGATAATAATTCTGCTCGAGCGCCACTGAAATAATTTGAATGGATTGGTTCTGGCCTGCCCCCTTTCTGCTCAACTTTCTGGGATGCATTGGGTTATCTCTTTGTAATCGTAAAGTAGCATGAACATGAAAATTAGATGAAATCTCTCACATACTGAACAGAATTAGAGCAGGCTGAAATGTAGAATTTAGGAATATCACGTCTCTTCAAACCTCTTTCTATTTTTTTATCTAAAGCATTTCGAAACGGCTTCTTTCCTCTTTTTCCATTTCAAGTGCAATCCTAAATGATGGTATATTGTTCTACCCATCTAGTATTATTGCCACCGCCATCCCAATTGAGTTACGATAATGCTCATAGCTGAAGTGTATCATAAATACTTGCTAGCACTCAGAAGGCCGAGTCAAGGGTATGTGTTATAAACAATATTGGGACTAATAATGTTGGTTGAAAACTCTAGTCTTATCTAGTGTTTTCAGCTTCCTCTCTTTCTCTTTCCTCTTCTGTTCTGTGATTTTCTTCTCCCTTTGACTTTTTAGATGAGCGGCAACAATCAAATACTAAATTAACCGTTAGTAGAGACGGCATAGGAGGGAGAAAGTAGAGGCGATGTTTCTAAAGCAAGTAGCTAACGATAACACTGGTTGTGTGTCTTACGTTGGCTATTGTTTCAGCTGCAAAGCTGGATTTGTTATTGACCCATTAGAAGATATAGAGCCATATTTGCAGGTTGCAAGAGATAGTGGCATTAGTATAACACATATTTTCAATACCCATATCCAAGCAGACCATATGAGTGGAGATAGAAAGTTAGCAGAAAAGACAGGTGCCAAGATATACATGCATGAATCTGCTAAGGTAAACTATCCTTTTGAAGCTCTCAAAGATGGTGATGTAATACCTATTGGCAATCCAAGAATAAGGGTGCTGCATACACCCGGTCATACTCCCGAAAGTATATCACTGGTTGTTGCAGAGTATCCTAAAAATTCCGAAGGATTAGTGTTTACAGGGGATACCCTATTCAGAGGAAATGTTGGTAGATTAGACTTGGAGGGTGCAGGGACATCAGAGCAGCTTTATGACAGTATAAAGAGGCTGTTTTTGTTAGACGACTATATTGCAATATTACCCAGTCACTATGGAAAGTCTCAGTGTGGTGTAGGTCTAAGTAGTGTCCCCCTATCCACCATAGGATATGAGAAGAGATTCAATAAAGTAGTTGAGACGCTATCTGACAAGCAGAAGTTTATTGAAAATATGAAAAATCAGAAAACCATGGAGATACCCCAATACCGAGAGATAAAGAACAGAAACAAAGGTTAAAGTCGATTTTACCGCTACTTCTCCTGTGATAGCTGTTGTTGGATAATAAGGATTCGAATAAGTAATTTTTGTCATTAATCTAGCACGACATTGCGCAAGACGTGCATACAAATGTTGCATCAAAGAATTCAAATTGCAAATACACGATACATACTCGATATACACAATGGCTGACAAGATAACAGCAAAAGACCTTGCAGATAAGAAAGGCGATTTTGTCCTAATAGATGTGAGGGAAGCAGATGAAATAGCTGAAGATGGTGGTAGCATGATTGAAGGAGCTGTGAATATACCACTTGGACAGCTAATAAGAAAAGTAAGGCAGGGTGGATTAGACGACCTAAAAGGAAAGACCGTATGCACTTACTGCAATGGAGGATATAGAGGCAATATCGGTGCTGATGAACTTAACAAGAAAGGGTTTACAAGTGTGACCATTGATGGCGGCTATGCAGCTTGGAAAGAGGAGGAAAAGAAGAATAAGATATGACCTTTACCTCTAAACCTGTTATTATTGAAAGATAGAGTAAGTAAGGACAGTGGTGGAAATGACAAGGACTTGACAATAAAGCAGGGATTACGACAGAACCTTAGTCAATTTGTAATTCTAATTGTAGTCAACGCCTTTGTCGGCGCAATGGTTGGTCTTGAACAAACCGTGGTACCATTAATCGGCAAGGATATCTTTGGCATCCAATCCAATGCCATTATTCTGTCATTTATTGCTAGTTTTGGACTTGTAAAGGCTTTGCTCAATCTCTATGCAGGTGCCTTAGCAGAAAGGTGGGGGAGAAAGAAAGTGTTGATTGTAGGATGGCTATTTGGCATCCCAGTTCCTTTCATTCTGCTTTTTGCCCCTGACTGGAATTGGATAATCTTTGCAAATGTGCTGCTTGGCGTGAACCAAGGTCTGGCATGGTCAATGACAGTCAATATGAAAATTGACTTGGTAGGCAAAGAGAAAAGAGGGCTTGCGTTAGGTCTTAACGAATTTGCAGGGTATATCTCTGTAGCGATGGTGGGGTTTGCAACAGGCTACTTGGCGTCTGTATATGGGCTAAAGCCGTTTCCCTTCTATATTGGAATTGCTTTTGCAGTAGTTGGCACTTTGCTATCTTGGATTATTGTCCGAGATACAAAACAGTTCATGCTGCTTGAAACAAAAAATCATGATGATGTAAACCACAAAGAACCGGGACTAACAGAGAGCAACAGCAGCAGCAATAGTCGGCTCACTTTCAGGCAGGTATTTGCTCAAACATCATGGCAAAATAGAACACTTCTGTCTGTGAGCCAAGCAGGTCTTGTGAACAATCTCGTATTTGGAGTATCATGGGGACTGTTTACGCTTTACTTTGCATCCTTTAACTTGAACGTGAATGAAATTGGCTTTCTCAAAGCATTACACCCAGCCGTATGGGGAATATTGCAGCTTGGCACAGGAACCCTAAGCGATAAGATTGGTCGTAAGGGTTTGATTTACACAGGCATGATGGTTCAGGGGGCAGGAATTTGGATTGTGCTATTTGCAAATTCAATGTTAGGCTGGATAATAGGTATGTCTTTGCTCGGTGTAGGGACTGCCTTTGTTTATCCAACATTACTTGCAGCTATTAGTGATATTGCGCATCCAAAATGGCGAGCAACTTCTTTGGGAGTCTACAGATTCTGGAGGGACTTGGGTTTTGTCTTTGGAGCTATAGGCGTTGGCTTCTTAGCAGACTTGTTTGGAGCTAGCCTAGCAATTAATTCTGTAGCTTGGATTGCTTTAGCATCTGGAGTTTTTGTATTTGCATTCATGCGTGAAACAAAGCAGAAGAGTCAGCAATAATCATGGCATTAATGCAATTGATTATAAAAAATCAGGCTTAAAATTAGAGGAGTGATGAGCCTAGCGATGCACTGAAATCCAACAGCAGCAACAACATTCTTGCCAAGTGCAATTGGGACATTTTCTGGGCGAAGGACTAGTTTTACATTCAGAAGGAAGGCAACCGCAGTCAGCGCATTTTATTTCCATACCATGAACAATTACATATTAAAAATAAACAATATTACCGTTAAGAAGACTCTTGCTGGCTAGGCCTGGCTGCTAAAGTCGCGATAACTTCCATCTTCTGCCCGTCACGGAGAATCATTATTTCCAGATCATCACCTACCGACTTTTCAATTTCCACATAGGCCAAGATATCGTCGATCTTTCTTATTGTATTGTTATCGATCGCGATTATCACATCGCCCCCAAGCTTCATAGGTATGCCATCAATGACTGCATCTTCATCACCACTTTGGATTCCAGCCTTTTCGGCAGGACTTCCGGCTACTACATCCATGACCAAAAAACCACGGGGCTCATCAAGACCGAGGCGGTCAGCTATGCCGGGCGCCATATCTGTGCCTGCGACCCCAAGCCACGGATGCTGGTATGATCCGGTGGTGATAAGCGATGGCACAATCTGAGCTATTGTGCTTGACGGAATAGCAAAGCCGACACCAGCAAACTGGCCTGTCGTGGAAAAGATGGCAGAGTTAATGCCTATCACCTCACCTCTTATATTGAGCAAGGGGCCACCGGAGTTGCCAGGATTGATAGGAGCATCAGTCTGGATGATATTAGGAATTGTGAAACCTTCGTCGTCTTGGGCAGGGATCTGTCTGCCTACTCCGCTAACTATGCCGCTAGTCAGAGAGCCAGAAAGCCCAAAGGGATTGCCAATTGCAGCCACACGCTCACCTACTCTCACGTTAGACGAATCTGCAAGCGACAGTGGGAGAAGTTTTTCCTTTGACACATCTTCTACATAAAGGACTGCAATGTCGGCAGAGGGGTCTGAACCTATCAATGAAGCGCGATATACAACGCCATCTGGAAACGTTACATCCAGTCTGTTACCTCCGCCGCTGACAACGTGATGATTTGTAATGATGTGACCATTGTCGTCATATACAAAGCCCGATCCGAGCCTGGACTCAAAGACATCTATTTCGTTGCTGTCAGTTATTTGAACTACCGAGTTTTCTACCTTTTGGAAAAGACTTGGCAGGGTCAGCTCTGTATCGGAAGGTTTGACGATGCCCACTTGACCTATAAGAAATGCATCGTCGCTAAGACCTCTCCTTCCATCCGTAGTTGTTTGCAGAAGATCGCCTACAAACGGCACGTTGATACCTAAATAGTCGTCCAGATCTGTGAACTGCGAATAT
>Ga0307415_100000965_pt1 | contig 13202 bp, 12 predicted proteins | sample DK1Cmetagenome_FD_204524 | JGI IMG/M metagenome (GOLD analysis project Ga0307415, IMG submission 204524) | Maize rhizosphere microbial communities from greenhouse at UC Davis, California, United States - DK15-C-2 | ecosystem: Host-associated > Plants > Roots > Rhizosphere > Soil | place: USA...
AACGGCCCCGGCTCAGTAGAGGTTCTGCAGGCGGACCTGGCCGCGAGCGGCGAGCCGGCCGTTCTGGTCGACGGTCTCGACGATCCACACCTGCTGCGAGCGACCCCGGTGCAACGGCGTCGCCGTCGAGGTGAGCGTGCCGTCCACGACGGCGCGGAAGAAGTCGGTGTTGTTGTTGACTCCGACGACGCGGCCCTTGTCGGCCAGCCACATGCCGGCGCCGATGCTCGCGAGGGTCTCCACCACGCTGCAGTGCACACCGCCGTGCAGGATGCCGTGCGGCTGGTGGAGGTCGGGTCGCACGTCCCAGGTCGCGACGACCGTGTCGCCGGTGGCCTCGAGGAACGTGACGCCGAGGAACTCGACGAAGGCGCCGCTGATGTCGGTCGGGAGCGAAGACTCAGTCACCCGGAGAAGTATGCCTCCGGCCTTCGCGCTCGGACGGTCGGTAGTACTTCTTGTACATCGTGTGCCGGAACACGACGCCACCCAGTGGGCCGAGCCAGCGCAGGATGGGCCGCATGTGCTTGTTGTCGATGAGCTCGATGAGGTTCCCGTCGGGGTCCTTCGCGAAGAAGAACGTGTGCCCGTGCGGAGACTGCTCCGGAGGGCTGACGATCTCCAGGCCCTTCGCGACCAGGTAGTCGTGCCACTTCGCGGTGTCGTGCACGTTGAACGAGATGTGCGTCATGCCCGGGCGGTTCCACACCACTCTCGTCGCGGGGTCGAGGGGAGGCTGCTGCGGCTGGAACTCGAAGATCTCGATCGTGGCACCGCCCGGGATCCGGATCCAGCCGATCTTGCACGTGGGCGCCGGCGCGTCCACCCCGAAGAACGTGCGCACCCGCTCGGGTGGCGTGTCCGAGACCCCGACGACCGGGGCGCCGAACACGTCCCAGTAGAACCGGACCGCTTCGTTGAAGTCGGACACCGTGATGGCGACGTGGCTGAACGACCGGACTCTCATGGGGCTCCGTTCTAGTAGAGGTTCTAGCTGAGGTTCTAGTTGAGGTCGTTGCCGACCAGGTGGTCGGCAACGCGCAGTGCCTGGGCGATCACGGTCAGCCCGGGATTGACCGCCGCCGACGACGGGAAGAACGAGGCGTCGACGACGAACAGGTTGTCGATGTCGTGGGTGCGGCAGAACGGGTCCAGGACGGAGGTCCGCGGGTCGGACCCGAACACCAAGGTGCCGCACTGGTGCGTGGTGTTCTCGTTCTTGAACGAGTGTCGGATCACCTTCCAGAACCCGAGCTTCCGGAGCATCCGGACCGCCTCGCTGACCAGCAGCGCGTGCGGCCTCACGTTGTTCGGCCGGTAGTGCAGCTGGATCCGGCCGTCCGAGGCGAGCGTCACCCGGTTGTCCGGGTGCGGCAGGTCCTCGGACAGCGCCAGCCAGTCCACGCCGCGTGCCACCCAGGCGTTGTAGGCCCAGATGGGAACCGCGGGCACCACCTGCTGGGCGATGATCCCGTGCGCCCTGCCCTGCGACTGGATGTGTCCCAACGGGTACCTGTGCCCGTTCCCGGCGTGGTAGAAGTCGTTGATCGCAACGGTCTTCGCGAACCTCGTCGCGTTGAGCTCGAACGGGTGGAAGGCCTCCATCATCGTCGCCAGGTGGGCCATGTAGCGGCGTCCCACGAGTCCGGAGCTGTTCGCCAGACCGTCGGGGTGCTTGTCGTTGGCCGACCGCAGCAGGAGCGCGGCCGAGTTGACCGCTCCGCACGCGACCACGACGGTGGAGGCGCTGACCCGGACGCGCTCACCGCTCCGGTCGATCTCCACCGCCTCGACGGTGCGGCCGCTCGGGTCGGTGAGGATCCGCTCGGCCCGGGCGCCGGTCCACAACGTCACGGTCGGCCGGGCGACGGCCGGTTCCACGCACAGTGTGTCCGCGTCGCTCTTCGCGCGGATCCGACACGGGAACGAGTTGCAGGTGTCGCAGAGGATGCAGCCGCTCGGCTGACCGGGGTCGACCAGGCCGAGCGGCAGGTACGACGGGTGCAGACCCTGCGCGCGCAGGCCGTCCACGATCTCGGCCATCCGGGCCTCGTGCGGCACAGGAGGATGAGGGAACGGTCCTCTCTCGGGGTCCGTCGGGTCGACCCCGTGCTGACCATGCACCTGGTAGAGCCGCTCGGCCCGGTCGTACCACGGTTCGAGGGTGTCGTAGTCGATCGGCCATGCCGGGGAGGTGCCGTCCGCGTGCTCGACGGCGTGGAAGTCCTCGCGCCGGAGCCGGTAGAGCACGCTGCCCCAGAACTTCGTGTTCCCGCCGACGACATAGTGCATGAACGGCCTGAACTCCTTCCCCCGGCTGTCCAGCCACTGTTCGTCGGCGCGGTAGCGCTTGTCCCTCCAGACCGCTGCGGGGTCCCAGTTCTCCGCCTCCTGCGGGACCGGCTCGCCGCGTTCGACCAACAGCACCCGCGCGCCCGTCGAGGAGAGGGCGTGCGCCATCGTGCCCCCACCGGCACCGCTGCCGAGGATGATGACGTCGAAACGGTCTGCGCCGTTGGAGTGTTCGCTCAACCAAAACCCCTAGTCGTGCTGCCGGTAGATCTGCTCCATCAGCCGGTGGTCCGCCATCGCCCGCTCGAGACTCATCTGCGGGGGGCTGCCGGTGCGGACCGCTGAGGCGAAGTCCCGGTACATCGCCTCGTAGCCTCGCACGTCGCGAGCCCCGGGGAGCAGGAATCGGGGCAGCCCACGTCCCCGGACCAGGACTCCGGCGCCGTTGGACTCGAACGTGATGACGCCGTTCCTACCGTAGAGCTTCGAGACACGGACGCCTCGCAGGAGGGACGGGATCTCGCGCGAGTAGTACAGCGCCCCGACCGCACCGGTGTCGTACTCGAACGCCACCAGCATGCTGCGGACGCGTCGGTCGTGCCCGGGTCCGGGATCGCGAGCCGGCGCGGGACGGTAGCCGTCGATCCGGGTGATCGAAGGACCGAGGCTTCCGGCCAGGTGCAGCCAGTGGATGCCCTCCTCGAAGAACGCGTCGCCACCGGCGATCTGCTCGTCGTTGCGCCAGTCGTCGCCGGCCTTCGGTCGTCGCGCGACGGTGGTGAACTGGGCGAGCACCAGCTCGCCGATGGCGTCTTCGGCCAGCAACCTCCGCAGGGTCACGGCCAGGGGCTTGTAGTGGTCGTTCTCTCCGACGAGCACTACCCGGTCGGCCTCGTCGCGGGCCGCCCGCACGGTGTCGAAGTCCCGCAGCGACAGGAATGCCGGCTTCTCCACGAGCACGTGCTTGCCGGACCGGAGCGCCTGCAACGTGAGACCGAGATGCAGGCTGGGCGGGACGGCGACCACGACCGCATCGAGCTCCGGGTCGGACATCGCCGCCGCGTAGTCGTCGTACACGCCGTCACCGCCGTAGCGACGGCAGAACTCGACCGCCCGCGTGCGGTCACGGCTGGCGTAGCGACCGACCACCTCGCCGCCGAGCGCCTTGAGATGCCTGCTGTGCACCCCGGTGATGAACCCGCAACCAAGGAACGCCACCCGGATCGGGGCTGCGGACGGCGTGCCGGGTTGCACCGGCAGACCGTACCACCGGCCTCCGCCACCTAGAGTGAGTCGCGTGTCCTCGTCCCGAGAGCAGCAGTCGTGACCCTCCTCGCGACAGCGCTGGCGCTGGCGTGCGCCCTGATCTTCGCGGTGTCGACGTCGGTGCAGCACCAGGCCGCCGAGAGCGCCCCGGCGTCCGCCAGTGGGCCGTTCGGGCTGGTCCGCTACCTCCTGCGGAGACCGTCCTGGCTGGTCGGGCAGCTGCTCGCGCTCCTCGGGTTCGCCGTGCACGCCGCGGCGCTGCACTACGGCCCGATCGCGCTGGTGCAGCCGATCGTGATCAGCGGAATCGTGTTCGCGGTCCCGGTCCGGGCGGCGATCAGCCGGCGGCTGCCGTCGCGCCCGGAGATCCAGGCGGTGGCGTTGACCGCGCTGGGCCTCGCCGTCTTCCTGGTGGCCTCCGACCCGACGCCGGGCGAGCGCGCCGGGCTCGGTGTCGGGCCCGTGACCCTGACCGTGCTGGGGGTCGCCATCGCGGTCGCCGCCGGACTCGCCGCCCGACTGGGGCACCGACCCAGGCGCACGGCGTTCTTCCTCGGTGTGGCCTCCGGAGTGCTGTTCGGGCTGGTCGCAGGCCTGCTCAAGATGGCCCTGCAGGAGCTCGCCGACGGCGGCGTCGTCCGCCTCCTGACGGTGTGGCCGACGTGGGCCCTGGTGGTGGTGGGCGGGGCGGGCGTGCTCGGCAACCAGCTCGCGTACCGCGCCGACCGGCTGTCCGCCTCGATGCCGGTGCTGAACATCGTCGACGGCCTGGTGGCGCTGGCGTTCGGGTACATCATCTTCGCGGAGGTGCCCCGGCACACACCGGCGTATCTCGGCGTCGAGATCGTGGCCCTGTGCTGCGTGGCGGTCGGTCTGTGGCTGCTCGCCAGGGTCGAGGACGAGGAGAGGATCCCGGAGCTCCCGCGGCTGCGGGTGCGCGACTGACCTCGGCACGCCGCGCTACGGTCGGGCCCATGACTGTTGCGAACGCCCTGCTCGTCGATGCCTTCGGACGCGTCCGCGGGTCCGTGCACGAGGCCGTCGAGGGCCTCGACGAGGACCAGCTCGCGTTCCGTCCCGACGCCAACGCCAACTCCATCGCCTGGCTGGTGTGGCACCTCACGCGGGTACAGGACGACCACATCGCCGACGTCGCCGGAGGCGAGCAGATGTGGACCGTCGGCGGCTGGGTGGAACGGTTCCGGCTGCCCTTCGACGTCAACGCCATCGGTTACGGACACAGCTCACGGGAAGTGGGCGAGGTGCGCGCGACCGCGGATATGCTCACCGGGTACCACGATGCCGTGCACCGCGCCACCGTCGACTACGTCGGCACCCTGGAGGACGCCGACTACGAGCGGGTCGTCGATGAACGGTGGGACCCGCCGGTGACCCTGGCCGTCCGGTTGCTCAGCGTCGTGAACGACACCTCCCAGCACGTCGGCCAGGCGGCGTACGTGCGTGGTCTGGTCACCAGGCGCGGCTGAGCTCCTCCCGACGCCGGTCCTGCCGGCGTGCTGCCATCTTCGGGTAGTCCGGGGCGCCCGGCAACGCGATCGGGGCTAGTATCAGGGACTGTCGCGGCATCGTCCGGACCCCGCAGTGTCGCCTCGCCCGGGTCCCGGAGGGGTTCTCATGTCGACACCGCACCACCCGCCGAATGGCATCGAGGCCCTGTGCCTGCGCGCCGTACAGGAAGCGGGCGTCGACGGAGCCGGTGTCTCGATGCTCAGCCGGGACGGCACCCCGGACCCGGTCTTCGCGACCGACGTGCTCTCGGCGCTGGTGGAGGACCTGCAGTTCACGCTGGGTGTGGGTCCTTGCTTCGACGCCGTCGCGACCCAGGCGCCGGTGCTGGTCGGCGACCTGACGAACCCCGACCAGGAGGTGGCGGACGGGCCGTTCCGCGACGAGGCGGCGTCCGCGGGGATCCGGGCGGTCTTCGCTGTTCCGGTCGGTGTCGCCGGGAGGGTGTTGGGCACGCTTGACCTCTACCGGGGCTCACCGGGCCCCTTGAGTTCTTCCCAGCTGAGGCGCACGCTGGCGACGGCTGATGCGATCGGGGGCGCGTTGCTGGACGGTGGAGCACTCCCACCGAACGCTCTCGAGCACGTCCGCCACCGTGCAGCGGTCCACCAGGCCGCGGGAATGGTGATGATGCAGATGGACGTCAGCATCGAGGAGGCCCTCCTCGTCCTGCGTGCCACCGCGTACGCCGAAGGTACGTCGATCAACGAGCTGGCCGCGGCGCTCGTCGACGGTCGACGTCGGTTCGCGCGGGAGCAGGCATGACCGACGAGACGCCGGGCAGGTCGACGCAGAGCCGTGACGCCCTGCTGGCGCAGCGATTCGTCGCGCTGGCGGACACGCTGTGCGACGACTACGACGTAGTCGACCTCCTTGACCGGCTCGTGATGACCTGCCTCGAGGTCTTCGACATGACCGCCGCGGGCATCCTGCTGAGCGACCAGCGGGGCGTGCTGCACCTGATGGCCTCATCCAGTGAACAGACCCGGGTCCTGGAGCTGTTCCAGCTCGAGAACCACGAAGGCCCCTGCCTCGAGGCGGTGCGCACCGCGGCCGCCGTGGTCGCCGCGGACCCCTCCGTGATGCGGGGCCGCTGGCCCCGGTTCGCGGCCGCGGCTGAACGGGCGGGGTACCGGTCGGTGCACGCGTTCCCGCTCCGGCTCCGCACGGAGACCATCGGGGCCCTGAACCTGTTCGGGTCGCACACCCGGCCGCTGGACGAGGACGACCAGCGGATCGCGCAGGCGCTCGCGGACGTGGCGACGATCGGCATCCTCCAGCAGCGGACGCTGCACCGGGCGGCAACGGTCGCCGAGCAGCTCCAGACGGCGCTGAACACCCGCATCGTCATCGAGCAGGCCAAAGGCATCCTCGCCGAGCACGCTCGCGTGGACGTGGACACGGCGTTCAGGGCGCTGCGGACCTACGCCCGCAGCTCGAACCTCAGGATCGGCGCGGTCGCGACGTCCCTCGTACACCGCAGGCTGGCGCCCCGTGAGGTGCTCGCGGGGCGCACACCGGTGCGGTAGCCGCTCTCACTCGACGCGGTCGTCCGCTCCGCTGCCCTCGGTCTGCTGGCCGATCCAGACGGTCTTGATGTTGGTGAACTCACGGATCCCGTGCGCGGCGAGCTCCCGTCCGTGGCCGGACGCCTTGACGCCCCCGAACGGGAGGGCCGGGAAGGAGGCGGTCATGCCGTTGATGAACGTCTGGCCCGCCTGCAGGTCGCGGATGAACCGGTCCTGCTCGTCGGGGTCGTTGGTCCAGGCGTTCGAGCCGAGCCCGAACCGGGTGGCGTTCGAGATCTCGATGGCCTCGTCGATATCGGCCGCCCGGTAGACCTGGGCGACCGGACCGAACACCTCCTCGGTGTACATGTCCATCTCCTTGGTGACCCCGGCGACCAGCGTCGGGGGGTACCACCAGCCGGGCCGGTCGGGCCGCTGGCCGCCGACGAGCACCTCGGCGCCCTTGTCCGCGGCGTCCTTGACCAGCTCCTCGACGTCCGCCCTGCCCTGCTCGGTGGCCAGCGGCCCGACGTCGGTGCCCTCCTCCATGGGGTCCCCCACGGTGAGCGCGGACATCTCCTCGGCGAAGAGGCGGACGAACTCGTCGTACACGTCGCTGTGCACGATGAACCGCTTGGCCGCGATGCAGCTCTGGCCGTTGTTCTGGCAGCGTGACGTGGTGGCCACCTTGGCGGCCTTGGCGAGGTCGGCGGACGGCATCACCACGAACGGGTCGGAGCCGCCGAGCTCGAGGACCACCTTCTTGAGCGACTCGCCGGCCGTCCTGCCCACGGCGACTCCGGCCCCCTCGGAGCCGGTCAGCGTGGCAGCCGCGACGCGGTCGTCGCGGATGACCGCGTCGACGCTCTTGCTGCCGATCAGCAGGGTCTGGAACACGTCGTCGGGGAAGCCCGCATCGCGGAACAGCTCCTCCATGAACAGCGCGGTCTGCGGCACGTTGCTCGCGTGCTTGAGCAACCCGACGTTGCCCGCTGCCAGCGCGGGGGCGGCGAAACGCATCGCCTGCCACAGCGGGAAGTTCCACGGCATGATCGCGAGAACGACGCCGATCGGGAGATAGTGCGCGTAGGCCTTGGCGGCGTTGACCGCGCCGGCGTCCACCTCCTCGTCGGCCAGGAAGTCCGCGCCGTTGTCGGCGTAGTAGCGCAGCGCCGCCGAGCACTTGCCGATCTCGGCCACCGACGCCTTCTTGGTCTTGCCCATCTCCAACGTCATCATCTCGGCGACCTCGTCGGTGCGCTTGTCGAGCAGGTCGGCCGCCGCCCGCAGCCAGCCCGCACGCTCCTCGTGCGTGGTCGTCCGGTAGCGCTCCGCCGCCGCAGCGGCGCGCGCGAGCTTGTCCTCGAGCTGCTCGGGTGTCAGCTCGTCGAAGTCCTTGATGACCTCGCCGTTGCGCGGGTCCGTCGTCGCTATTGCCATGGGCTCCACCTTTCCACGGACCGTCGCCCCGCCCAAGAGCCCCTGACCGCGCCGGTGGTCCGACGCCGGTCCCGAGAACCTGACCGCTCCGTCGGGTTTCGACGCCCTTGTCGCGGTTGTGTCCACCGGGGGAGGGGGCGTCGGTGGCGGCCTGGGCACTGATGTTTACTGCGGAGCACGCCGAGGTACCTCTCGGACGACGAGAGGGAGTGTTCTTCATGCAGATCTGGCCGGGGCGGCCGTACCCCCTGGGTGCGACCTACGACGGGGCGGGGGTGAACTTCGCGCTGTTCTCCGAGGTGGCGGACAAGGTGGAGCTCTGCCTGATCGACGACGGCGGCACGGAGACGCGCATCGACCTCGCGGAGACCGACGCCTACGTCCACCACGCCTACCTTCCGGGCGTGCAGCCGGGTCAGCGCTACGGGTACCGCGTGTACGGGCCGTACGACCCGGCGCACGGCCACCGGTGCAACCCGGCAAAGCTGCTGATGGACCCCTACGCGAAGGCGGTCGAGGGGCAGATCGACGGGGACGAGTCGCTGTTCTCCTACAGGTTCAAGCGCAAGAACGCGTTCAACGACCAGGACAGCCTCGGCCACACGATGCTCTCGGTGGTGATCAACCCGTTCTTCGACTGGGGGAGCGACCGGCACCCGGACCGTGAGTACCACGAGACGATCATCTACGAGGCGCACGTCAAGGGCCTGACGATGACCCACCCCGACGTCCCGGAGGAGATCCGCGGGACGTACGCCGGCATCGCGCACCCGGCGGTCATCGACCACCTGACCAGCCTCGGCATCACCGCGATCGAGCTGATGCCCGTGCACCAGTTCGTGCAGGACACCACCCTGGTCGACAAGGGTCTCTCGAACTACTGGGGCTACAACACCATCGGGTTCTTCGCACCGCACAACGCCTACTCCTCGACGGGCCAGCGCGGCCAGCAGGTGCAGGAGTTCAAGGCGATGGTCAAGACGCTGCACGAGGCGGGGATCGAGGTGATCCTCGACGTGGTCTACAACCACACCGCTGAGGGCAACCATCTGGGGCCCACGTTGTGCTTCCGAGGCATCGACAACGCCGCCTACTACCGGCTCGTCGACGACGACAAGCAGCACTACTACGACACCACCGGCACCGGGAACACGCTGCTGATGCGGCATCCGCACGTGCTGCAGCTGATCATGGACTCGCTGCGCTACTGGGTCACCGAGATGCACGTCGACGGGTTCCGCTTCGACCTGGCGTCCTCGCTGGCGCGCCAGTTCCACGAGGTCGACCGGCTCTCCGCGTTCTTCGACCTGGTCCAGCAGGATCCGGTGGTCAGCCAGGTGAAGCTGATCGCCGAGCCGTGGGACGTGGGCGACGGCGGCTACCAGGTGGGCAACTTCCCGCCGCTGTGGACCGAGTGGAACGGGAAGTACCGCGACACCGTCCGCGACTACTGGCGCGGCGAGCCGGGTACGACGCCGGACTTCGCGTCACGGCTCAGCGGGTCATCGGACCTCTACGAGCACTCCGGTCGGAAGCCGATCGCGTCGGTGAACTTCGTGACCGCCCACGACGGCTTCACGATGCGGGACCTGACCTCCTACAACGAGAAGCACAACGAGGCCAACGGCGAGGGCAACAACGACGGCGAGAGCCACAACCGGTCCTGGAACTGCGGCGTGGAGGGCGACACCGACGACCCGGAGATCCAGGCGCTCCGGGCCCGGCAGCAACGGAACTTCCTGGTCACGCTGCTGACCTCTCAGGGCGTGCCGATGGTCCTGCACGGCGACGAGCTCGGTCGCAGCCAGCAGGGCAACAACAACGTCTACTGCCAGGACAACGAGCTGTCCTGGATGGACTGGGACCTCGCGGACTGGCAGAAGGAGCTGCTCGCGTTCAGCCGACGGGTGGTGGCCCTGCGCAACAACCACGCGGTCTTCCGTCGGCGCAGGTTCTTCGCCGGCGAGGCGACGCGCGCGGGTGGCGACGTCGCGGACATCGCCTGGTTCTCGCCGGCCGGCCGGCAGATGTCCGGCGACGACTGGTCGGACCGCTCCACCAAGGCGCTGATGGTCTTCCTGAACGGTGAGGGCATCCCCGAACCGGGCCGCCGAGGCGAGCCGGTCGTCGACGACTCGTTCCTGATCGCGTTTAACGCCAGCGAGAAGGCCGTGCCGTTCACCATCCCCGACGAGGTGTACGGCGAGGGCTGGCTGGTCGCGCTGGACACCAACGACGACGCCGCGGGCAGCGTGTCGTTCTTCGACGACGCGACACCGTTCCTGCCGGGTCTCGAGTTCGAGGTCGCCGACCGTTCGGTCGTGGTGCTCCGGCGACCGCGGGACGAGTCGTAGGCATGACCTGGAGCGTCGCCGACATCCCGCCACTGTCCGGGACGACCGCCGTGGTCACCGGGGCGAACAGCGGCATCGGGTGGTACACCGCGCTCGAGCTGGCCAGGCGCGGCGCTGACGTCACGCTGGCGGTCCGCAACCTCGAGAAGGGCGAGGCCGCCGCGGCGGCGATGCGCGACGCCGGCGCGACCGGCGTACACGTGGCGCGGCTGGACCTGTCCTCGCTGGAGTCGGTGCGCGAGTTCGCGGAGTCCTGGCGGGGTCCACTGGGACTGCTCGTGAACAACGCCGGGCTGATGACCCCGCCGCGGTACCGCGAGACCGAGGACGGGTTCGAGCTGCAGTTCGGGACCAACCACCTCGGGCACTTCGCGCTGACCGGCCGGCTGCTCCCGGCGCTCCTGTCCGCGCCTTCGTCGCGGGTGGTCACCGTCTCCTCCATCGTGCACCTCCAGGGCGGCGCGGACGTGCTGGAGGGCAACCGCGCTGGGCGGTACAGCCCGCAGCGCGCGTACGGGAACTCCAAGCTGGCGAACGTGCTCTTCGCCACCGAGCTCCAGCGTCGGGCATCGGGAGCCGGCGTGGGGCTGACGTCCACCGCGGCCCACCCGGGAGTCTCCGCCACCAACCTGGTGGCCAGCGAGCAGGGCCTCGGTTCGATCCCCGGAGTGCGGCTGGTCTCTCCACTCGTCACCAGGCTGCTGTTCCAGTCAGCGCGGGCCGGCGCCCAGCCCACCCTGTACGCCGCGACGGTGGCGGGACCCGGCTCGTACACCGGTCCCCAGTCGCTGCGGGAGACCCGCGGGAGGCCCGGGCCCGCCCGGCTCAACCCGCTCGTCCACGACGAGGCGCTCGCCGCCAAGCTGTGGGACGTCAGCGAGGATCTCACCGGCGTGCGCTTCGACTGGGAAGGCGCGGTCGTCTAGCGCGTTTCGGCGTGGTGCCTAGGCTGAGCCCATGAGCCGACCCACCACTCTGGGTGCCCTCCGCGACACCGGCTACCGCTCGCGTTCGGTCAAGACCGAGATCCGCGAGAACCTCCTGTCCCGCCTCCGCTCGGGGACCACCGCGTTCCCCGGCATCGTCGGGTTCGACGACACCGTGCTGCCGCAGCTGGAGGGTGCGCTGCTGGCCGGGCACGACCTGGTGCTGCTCGGCGAGCGGGGCCAGGGCAAGACCCGGCTGATGCGGACGATCGGCCTGTTGCTCGACGAGTGGACCCCGGTCGTCGAGGGGTGCGAGATCAACGACGACCCGATGGCCCCGGTCTGTGCCCGCTGTCGACGGCTCGCCGACGTGGCCGGCGACGACCTCCCGATCACGTGGAAGCACCGCGACGAGCGGTACGTCGAGAAGCTGGCCACCCCGGACACCAGCGTGGGCGACCTGGTCGGCGACGTCGACCCGGTCAAGGTCGCCGAGGGTCGGACCCTCGGGGACCCCGAGACCGTGCACTACGGGCTCCTGCCGCGGACCAACCGCGGCGTCTTCGGCATCAACGAGCTCCCCGACCTCGCCGAGCGCATCCAGGTGTCGATGTTCAACGTGCTCGAGGAGCGCGACATCCAGGTCCGTGGCTACTCCCTGAGGCTGCCCGTCGACGTGCTCCTGGTGGCCAGCGCGAACCCCGAGGACTACACCAACCGCGGCCGGATCATCACCCCGCTCAAGGACCGGTTCGGTGCCGAGATCCGCACCCACTACCCGCACGAGGTCCACGAGGAGGTCACGCTCGTCGCGCAGGAGGCGGTCCTGGTGGCCGACGTCCCGGAGCACCTCCTCGAGGTCGTCGCGAGGCTGACCCGAGGGCTGCGGGACTCACCGGCCGTCGACCACCGTTCGGGGATCAGCGCCCGGTTCGCGATCGCGGCGGCCGAGGGAATCGCCGCGTCCGCGTTGCGGCGGGGTGCCCGCGTCGGCGAGGGGCTCGCGGTCGCCCGGGTGTGCGACGTCCCGACGGTCGTGCCGACCCTGCTCGGCAAGGTCGAGTTCGAGATGGGCGAGGAGGGCCGCGAGGCGGAGGTCGTGCAGCACCTGCTGCGGGTCGCGGTCGCCGAGACGTTCCGGGACCGGCTCGGCGGTCTCGACCTGTCGGGGTTCACCGACCTGTTCGCGGAGGGCTCCACCGTCGAGACCGGCGAGCTGGTGCCGGCCGAGGAGCTGCTCACCCAGGTCGGCACCGTTCCCGGGCTGTCGAAGGTGCTGGACCGGCTCGGTCACGGCGACGACGCCGGCCCCGGCGAGGTCGCCGCGGCGGTGGAGTTCGTCCTCGAAGGACTGCACCTGACCCGCCGCATCGACAAGGAGTCGGTGGGCGGGCGCTCGGTGTACGGGGCCTGACGTGAGCCGGTTCCGGTACGGGCCCTGGCACGACGGTCCCGACCCGCTGGCGCCGCCGTACGACCTGCGGGCGGCGTTGGACGAGATGGGTCGCGACGTGCTGTCCGGTGGTTCGCTCCGCGAGGCGCTGTCGGACCTCCTGCGGCGCGGCTTCGACGGGAACCGCGGTCTGGACGACCTGGCGGCGCGGGTCCGCCGGATGCGGAGCGCGGCGCGGCGGCGCGGCGACCTCGGCGGGACCCTGGACCAGGTCCGCTCGGCGCTCGACCAGGCCCTCGCCGCGGAGCGGGACACGCTGGCCGGGGAGGAGGGCGACGACGCCCGGTGGGCAGAGATGGAGCTGGCCACTCTCCCCGACGACACCGCGGGGGCGGTGCGGGCGCTGAGTGACTACGACTGGCACTCCCCGGAGGCTCGGGCGACGTACGAGTCCATCCAGCAGATGCTGCGTCGGGAGGTCCTCGACGCGCAGTTC
>Ga0307415_100000966_pt1 | contig 13192 bp, 17 predicted proteins | sample DK1Cmetagenome_FD_204524 | JGI IMG/M metagenome (GOLD analysis project Ga0307415, IMG submission 204524) | Maize rhizosphere microbial communities from greenhouse at UC Davis, California, United States - DK15-C-2 | ecosystem: Host-associated > Plants > Roots > Rhizosphere > Soil | place: USA...
TGCCGCGATAGTCGGTGGATCACCAATGATGGGTACCCAGCTCAGCAGAAGGGACCAGCGACCAAAGCGTTTGTACCAACCGCGGGCGCGCTCGAGTGACTCAGGCTTCACTGGGAACCAACGCCGGTCTCGGTATCGCTCAACCGCACGGCCCATGATCCAGTTAATTATCGAACCCAGCACGTTTCCGGTGCTCGCGACGATGAGAAGCAGCCAGGCTGGATGGCCGGTGAGCAGCAGCCCGACCAATGCGGCTTCCGACTGCAGGGGCAGGATCGTTGCTGCTGCGAATGCCGTGAAGAAGAGCCCCGCATATAGAAGTACGTCTGTTTCCACGGATGGAGTCTAGCCGCGTAGAGAGGCCAACTCGTGTGCAGTGACGGCGGACACCGTGCGAAGGAATTAAGCGCGAAGCCAGATCGTATCCGTCACCATGCGCCTTCAATTCCGCGAGAAGCAGATGAGCCTCGCTCGTCAACCCTCCCCCTGCGTCTATTGATTGGACGTGTTCGAGCAAGGCCTTGGATTGACCGGCCACGGCGGTCTCAGCGGGGGCCACGCTTGTGACGTAGACAGTCGCTCGTGCGTAAACCGTTGGAGCACTACTTAGCAGCTTCAAGGCGCGGCCAATCTATCTACAAGCGCTACGGGCACTGAGACATCCCAGGGGACGGTCAATTTATACTTTTGCTTCCGGCCAATTTATGGTTTCACGCCCAGAACTCCTCATTGCCGCTGAAATTTACTTTAGGACTGTCCTCGCCTTCAGCGTGTAGGAAAAACGCCGCGGCTTGTGTGAGCCTTATGAGGCGGAGCTAGATCAGCGGTCATGGCCAGCGTCGGCTCTATCGCGCTTTTCTTGGAGGGGACACTGCGGGTACTAGAGTTGCCATCCTGCGAACGAACATCGCGTTCTGCGTGGATCCGCGGTCTCTTGACGATTCGTGTGCGCCGTGAGGCTCATCGTTTTGGGCGCAGCAAAGCCGCCGCAATGGTGCCAGGGGTGCGTTCACACGACTGGGGAGGGTCAAGTCGCCGACGAAGATTCGCGTTTTGTCAGCACTTCCCCCACCTTCTCGCCGTGGCATATTTGGCGCTAGAGCAAGTCGGTGTTGCACAACAATGAACTCGCGCTTCCCGCCGAACATCCTAGAATCGAGAGATGTCTTGAGCGTCCTCTCGCGCTTTCTCCACCCACGCGCTGTATCTGATATTCAGGATTGGGAGGTGCGGTCGCTTGGAATGACTGCGAACGAATTCACCCAGGCGGCTCAAGCCGCCGGACTGCTCTTTCCCCTTGACTTGAAATCTCAGATTGAGGCGAAAGCAACACTCGTCGATCTCCGAGCTAGGTGCAAATCACTAGGTATACGGCAGTCCGGATCCAAGACAGAGGTAAGCACCCGACTGCTTGCGGCTGATCCGGACGGGATGGCGGGCGTCTATGGTCATGAGCCGCTTCTTGGTTTGTCGAACGCCGCTAGCGCAGCAGTACATGATTGGGAGAGAAGGCGTAATAACGCTCACGAAGCCGCTCAAGCCGCATGCTTCGCTTCCTTGAAATTCGGCAACCTCCATGCCTCTGCGCTGGCTGTAGCTGAGTTCGAACTCTTCACCGGTCAAAGCATTGGACTTTGGAGTTCCTCCTCCAAAGACATCGGCTCGACTATCGAGCGCCTTGAGCACATATTTCGCGTCAAGCCAACGATCCTTGGTAATCAAAGTGAAGATACTTGGTCCGCGCTTCGCTATGCCGCCTGCATGCTTGCGCTGTGGGGTGAAACCGATGGAGAGCGGTGGCTCGAAGGAACTATTCCGAACGGCCGCCTGTCGGCGGAAGTGGCGGTACGTATGGTCTTGTTCGCCGCGTCGAGCACCAAGGAGCTTTCCGACGCGCTGCAGTTCACGCCGAACGCAGTGGTATCAATCGATTCAGTGCGCGATCACCGAACTTGTCCGTCTTGCAAGAAGGCGTCGAGAATGCGATTCGCGCTTAGCTCAGTGCCGGAGATCCCAAATCCTAATTGCAGCTGCGAGGATGGTTGCCGGTGTGCCTATCAATTCGGAACGGAATAATACAATCGAGCGCGCCTGCGGTGGGATGCGTCGCAAGACCTCTTAATGTTCTGACAGGTCATCCTTCTATAGCTCCGCTGCGGCCTTCTTGATTCTGGCGTCCTCTCGATCCGCGTGTTTTGCCAGCGTCGGGAGGTGCGACGCAATCATTGCGCACGTGGTGATTCGTTCGAAGCGCTCGTGAAGCTGAATTGAGACTGCTTTGCCTACCCACTCGACGAGCTCCGAACTCAATTCCACGCCAGCGGTTGTCTTTACCGTTGACGTGCTCACCGTGCTGGGTGGTCCAAAGCGCTCGACGAGGGCGGCGCGAAGGTCGCTATAGTTGCGATGAGGCGCCAGCGCATGAACAGAACCCACCGCGTCATCGTACGTGTAGGCGGTGATCGTACTAAGTATCGCGCCCATGGGTATCGCGTCAAAATCGATGTACCCCTGGCCTTCCCTGACAAGCGTTCCAATGCGCTTGCAGAATTGGCTGGGCGAGGTGAGGTCGCCTCGCTTTCGCTGGGGGCAGTCGGGGATATTATCCCGAATGACAGTGCCCAACTCGATCCCCAGCACACTCGTCGGTTCATTCGCCCACGGTGCTGGTGTTGCTGCTTCAGCTCCACTCAGAAAAAGGGTTCCAACCACTAGCCACTGAATGGGGTTCGGACGCATATCGATCTCTTCACCGTTGCATTTGTATTGCTACCGTAGCGCTTTTTGACCTGGTTGCGGCAGACCATCCTCGTGAGCGACACAAAAGCCACCCTGCATTTGCACCCAGATCTTGGCGGGTACATGACTTCCGCCCGTTACCACTCCACGACAACGCTTCCCACGTTTCGTGCGAGCCGCACACTGCACACTGAAGCCTTCATCCTGCCACGCTAAGAACTCGGTGCGTGTCACGCCCAGATGGCGCGCCACGAGTTCCTCTGGGTCTGAGAGATACCCGGCGAGCTCATTCGGGCGAATATACGTGTCCCGGCTGCCCCATTCTCCCGGGCAGCGAATCAGTATGGACGCGCCGAGTTCGGACAGGCGTTCCACAAGCACCGATGGAACGTCGATGGAGATCTGCGATTCAACCTGGTCCGCCACGGTTTTTCTCCACACTCCAGGCTATCACTGAAATCATGTTGCTAGTCGCAGCCGCGGCATTCGTCGACATCTCTTGCACCGAGGTTGCGGTACTTCGGGAGAACTATTCGGGCGGCTCGGGCGGGCCCGGGTCTGCGAGCTTCCAAACCATCCCAAAATACATTTTTCGAATGCTTGCCTCAAACACTGCTACCAGTTCGTCTGGTGAGCACGCACGTTGCTCAAGAAGCCATGGGCGGAGTCGCTTCACGTCCGGGACAACTGAAGGCGGCAGAGCCCAAGGGGGCGCCGCTTCCAGTACAACAATTGATTCGAACGGTACCGTTTGAGCCAGCAGAATCTGTCCGGCGAAGAGATTGTCGGTCGCTCCTCGATCATGGACAAAGTCCTTTTCGCCGGTCCACAAGTCTTCTGCCTGGAATCCCCGCTCGCGTTCCACCCCTTCTACCTGCAGGTACCGCGCATGCCGAGCCATGCAGTCCATAAGGTACTGCCGGAGAGCGGGATCCACGCGGTCGCCACGCGCCGCCAGAAACAGCTGCGTCGGTGTGTGGCCGACCAGCTCGTCATCAAGTCCCGGATCGTCATCCTGGTTCGCAATCCAATGATGGTAGAACCACGGGGTGAACAAATTGGCGATCGGCGACTCCGGATCAAATTCCATCGGAAGATCAAAGCCGATCAGGTCGAGGGCGTCGCCTAGAAAGGCGCTCCATGCCGCATCGATCGTTTCCGTTTCAAATGTGTTAGCCACGAAATTGGACATGTCGCGGCGGTACTCATTCTTGAGCGCCCGAAACCGCGTCCAGCATTTGTCCGCTTCATTGGCATTCCGCAACGGTGGGGGCGCCCCGCAACAGCGCTTGAATTTCTTCCCGCTGCCGCAGGCGCAGGGTTCGTTTCGTCCGACGGACATCTTGCGTGGTTCCTAGTGCTTAAGCGGTGCCGAAACGGAGAGTTCACGTCACGCGGCCATTACTTCGTGCTCATAGTAAGGCGCTTGGCGGTCCGCTAGAAGCGCATCGAGTTCGGCCAACGAATGCCCTGCCGGCGACAGCCAGGCCGGCACATTCTCGGCCTTCAGATTCACAATCATTCGATCATGTCCCGCAGCGGAAACCTCCGGAGGCGGCTCATCGGTTACCGCGGCGAACGATAAAAGTGTTTCGCCCGTTTTCGGATCGTTCCAAGTCGCACACAGGCAGGCGATCAACATCGTCTCTGCAGGCCGCGGAACAAAGTGCAAAACCTGGTTTCTGCCGTCGTGGTCCACGTTCTCGAAGAACGACTCGACAAGCATCAGCCCATGGGTGGCGCCGAACAACTCCTTCCAATACTTCGACAGGTTGTCTCGTCTTGAGTTGTAGTTCCCCGGGAGCTTCCGATCCATGAATGCCGGCTGGCCCGGTTTGCGGCAGTGATACCGCGCCAGTCGAATCCATCGCTTTCCGCCCTCCTCCATTACGATGGGCGCGTAGTGCATCGGGAATATGCGCGCGTCGCCGGCGCGCGGCTTTGACTCCTTAAGACGCTCGAGCCGCGACAATGCCTTGTCGATCTTGTCGCCCGCAATTCGCTTGCTTTCAGAAGCCGCCTTCGTGATCTTGAGCTGCAATTTGCGCTCGGCGTCCGCTAGGCGTTTCTTCTGCGAAAAGATTTCCTGTTCGAGTTTCGTGATTTCGGCTTCTCTGGCCGCGTCAATCATGGACTTGATCCGCACCTCCGATGGCGTCGAAGGGCTTTCGAACCACCGTTCCACAGCACGCGGAATGCGAATTGCGGGATCACTGACCCGCGCGCCGAAAATCTCGGTGAACTGATCGATGTCGATCATGGCGCCGGTCCGCCGGCGATACTCCGAGAATGCTGCCTGGAGCTGGGCTGAATAGCACATGGACTGATTTTGCCCCGACCTTCAAGATACTCGCCACTTCAAAAGTGAGTGCTTCGCGCCCCATACAGTGGTCCGCACCTGGCCGGGCTGAATGGACGTAGCCGCACGCCGGCCATAGCGTGCCGCGCATGGCCTCCCGTCGCCAGCGATATGACCCCTTGAAACAGAGTGACAAGCCGCATTGGCTCTCACGGCTCGATGAGCACAATCGAGTACAGGAAGTCCAAGAGCTTGCGGCGCGCACGAACCTGCGAGCCGCGCTTGACGGAAAGCTCGAAGAGCTTCGTGCCGAGGGGTGGTCAATTGAAGGGGTGGCATTCAGCGGCACGTTCATACGCCGAGGTGGCCAACGTCACTATGTCGCCGTCTACCCATCCAACCCGAGTGACCAACCCATCTCACTTCATGGCGCCTATCCCGGAACGCATCGTCGACGCCGATAGAGTTTGCTGTGCGAAGCCGGATTCGGCTCACATCAGCGTCGGTAGCGAAGCGCTCTCTCGTACTCGGCCACCAATGTCGCGAGCTCCTTGACGAAGCTTTCGAAGTCCTGAGCTTCGTGGTGAGCTTGACCTAACAGAATCTGAATCAGATTGGTTCTATGCCACGCGCCTACGTATGCGAGTCCAGATTGGCCTTTCGCAAGAAGCCACCAAAGCGGTTGGTCAGGCCCGCAGTCAAAGAAAATCGGCGCGGTCGTTTCGCCCCAATCACGCAATAGCGCGCAATCATCCGGATACAGGCGGCGTACAAACGGAGCGTTTGTACGGCCTGCATCGTTCCATGCAGTGATCATCTGCGCCCTGTCGCGCTTTCTGCGGGTTCCGTTCACCACCCAGATCAACTTTTGGTAGAACGCATTTCGCGATCGACGTTCATCCGGATTGAGGTACGAGTGCTGAAACTCAATAACCCAGCCGTTCTCGGTCTTTACGTCCGCAATGTGCTTCTCGCCAGATTCGGCTTGATGAATGACCTCCTGCCAACTGATGGGGAATAAGCCCTTCCAGCCCCGATGCCATTCGGTTTCGTTCTCCCACCAGGGATCGCAAGACCGAATGCCGCGATGGGCCCAGTGGTGCATTTTGACTTCACCACATTTGGCAATCACTGACTGCCCGCAGGTCGGACAGGCGCCAGCCAGACCCGGCCTCGCCTCCTGGCGTTCAGCATTCACGAGCGCGAACTTCATGGCCGGGAGGCTGCCGCGCGAAGCGCTTGGAGTCCATACAGCCCATCGGGAGCCCTAACACTGTATGGAGACCGTTCACGCGCAACCTGCTAATAACCGGCAGAAGAGGCTTATACATACCACGTACAGCGAAGCACCATTCAACCACACACCGTTCTCCAGCTTGCCGAGAACAAGGTCTCCCCGCCTCGCGCGGTTCCTGTACGTGGTATGTATAATCGCTGAGTGCGATTTCAGATCGAACAGGCGAAGGTTCTCGAGGCGTTGACTGCGCTCGAGTCGAGGATTCAAGACCTCACACAAGCCTTGGCTCACGGTGATCCAATAGTGGTTTCGGATTCGAGTCCCTCGGTAGTTCGACCACTACAGAAAATTTGCACCGCTTTCTCAACAATCACCTACGGCGCCGATGATTCTTCCAATGAGACAGTCTCCTTTTTGGCAGTAGTCGGCGTGCTTCCGAGTGTTCTGAAGACGGCCATGGCCGTGAACGAGGCGAAGGAAAACTTCCGAACGGTGTGTGCACCATTACAGAAGATCCGGGTGCGGGTGCCACTCAAATCTGACTCGAAAACGACGGAGGCAATTAGCGTTCTTAGATTCATACTTCGCAGAGTTCAGCGCAGCGATCTGAACCTCCTGGCTGCCTACCGCCGTATCCCCACTCTCGAACGGCGGCCCTCTTCCGTCGCTTTCTCGAGGACGCTCACACGAGCGGTGTATCGAAAAGGCATCGCGGATATCCGCCAAATGCTTAAAGGATCCTCAGGCCCCATGGCGAGTGCCGACTTGGCTCGCATAAGCAATCTGCCGCAGTCCGAAAAGCACCTCGCTCTGGTTCGCGACTACTATGAAAACATTCGCGCAAACCTGGTTTACGACGGACTCGATCGTCGGGGCCGCGGCCGTGTCCAGGTCTCGGCTGAGATTCCTATTCTGTACCCAGCACGTCGACCCTGTTCAGCGCCGACAGTGAAGTTCCCACAACCGCGCGAAGGGGGGACTTCTAAGAAGCCTCGACTGCGCGAGTCGAAACTTCAAAAAGAACAGTTTCTAGTCACGCTCCCTGTATGGAGATACCTCGACGCAGGCGACTGAAGCAGTCCGCCCGATTCGGCCACCGCGGACAGTTAGCGCCGGGGGGAAAATTGCTGAATTCGTCTCATTTTCGACAATTTGACTGCTCGGCCAAACTACGCCCCTAATAAGGTACTCATTCGGAACTCTGGAGGAATCACGTGGCTAAACCGCTCGCACAACACAAGTCTGCTTGGACCGCAAAAGAGCTCCGGCGCCTGCGTCAACTGGCGCGCCAGCGCATGTCCGCGCGCCTCGCCGCCGCGGAGCTCGGCCGGACCCCCGGGGCCGTCAAATACAAGGCAATGGTCGAGGGCATCCGTTTTCAGTTCATTGAGCAGCCTGTCGGCGTTCAGAAGCGCCTGGCGAGGAAAAAGCGCCGTTTGGCAAAGCGATAGCGCAGATCGAAGATGCGACCTTCTCAATCGCTGAAATACGCATTCACTGCTGGACTCGCCTTATTGGGCGCTGCGCAACGAGTCTCTGCGGCCGACGAGTTTTCAGGAATCCCGGTGTATCGGAAGATTCTTCCGCCGGCGACCGTTCCCGCGCACACGTGGCCCAAGCGCAAGGCCGCGATCTCCATGAGCGATCCTCGAGAAGGCGGCCTTTTTGGGCTCATTGGCAATCGCAAGGGTGACTGCGGATCCACGCTCGTGTCATTCCAGGTTCTGGAGGACGGGTCACTTGCGAACATCTCGGTGGCAACACCCAGCGGCTTCCCGTACATGGACAAAGCCGCATTGAGGTCGATGAAGGCTGAAGGCCGCTGGGAGCCGGCTACTTTTGAAGGGCGACCGGTCGCTCTATGGCGATTGCAACGATTCAAGTTCGGTGATGAAGAAGGCCAATGCGCTTCCGCTACCGGCAACAGCGCGGACTGGCAAGCACTGCAGGAGGAATACAACCGCCCGTTGTTGGACTTGGTGAAGAAGGCACAGGCGATAAGCGAGGAAGCTCGGACCGTCCAGCAGCGTGTGATTGATGCTCAGGAAGCCGTTCGATTCAAAGCCGAAGAGCCGTATCGTCTTGCGCTGCCACCCGGTGCATCCCCGTTGCAGGCCGCCCGGAAGGCGAACGACCTGTATTGGAATTATCTGCAATGCGGTAGCTCGCGCTTTGTCGAAGGCGGTGACTACCTGACTGAGTACCGGGGCGTGCAGGTCAACTACAGCGGAGCGGATGAGCTCTCGAGGATTGATCGCGCCAATGGCTACGAGTGGCGATTTCACTTCTCATTCCGCTGCGAGATGCAGCGGAGCTATTCACTGGACGGCATGCGAGGCTGGAGCCCCTGGCGAGCGTGCGAGAAAATGTCTACCACGGTCTCTAAGCAGCACGGCCTGTGGCAGGGTGAAGGCCTCTGGAAGCGCAGCCCCCGACAGATCGCCGACTGCGCGAGCATCCCGCGTTGATCCGTCTACCCATTGCGGCCGAACTGCGTTCGCATCTGCGACGACGTGGCCGAAAGACTTCTGTCAAGGAGATCACTTGAAACTAGCCGGGACGCTCTTTATCTCAGTTTTATTGCTGCCCTTCAGTTCCTATGCGGAGATGCCGAAGGCTGATTCAACTCCGACGCCGAAATGGTCGAGCGCCGAGGAACTAGCTGAGCAGGCGCTCCTGGGCAATGCTGATGCGCAGTTTACCGTTGGCATCGGTTACGCCCAACAAAAGGACCACGAGCAGGCCGGCGACTTGTTTCGCAAAGCTGCCGAACAGGGACACGCGGACGCCCAGTACTGGCTAGGGCAATTTCTCATCACTGGACTCGGGATGCCGAAGGACCTAGAACAAGGTGTGAGCTGGACTCGCAAGGCCGCTGACCAGGGGCACGCCGATGCGCAATTCGCCATGGGAAACGCCTTTTATCTAGGAGGCGGTGTCTCGCAGGATTACGCCCAAGCCGCGGATTGGTTGCGCAAGGCGGCCGAGCAAGGAGTAGACGACGCTCAACGCTTGCTCGGAAGCATGCACCTGCTGGGAAAGGGAGTCCTGCAGGACTATGTCGAAGCATCCAAGTGGCTGCTAAAAGCCGCTGAGCGAGGTAACGCGAAGGCACAAGCCATGCTTTCCTCCATGTATTTTGAAGGCGAAGGCGTATCGAAGGATCTCGTCCTGGCCTATGCATGGATGAACATCTGCGCGTCAAAACTTGCAGATGAAAAGGCCATTGGTGCGCGTGACATGGTTTCTGAAAAGCTCACTTCTGCACAGCTTGCAGAAGGGCAGCGCATTAGCAGCAAATGGAAGCCCGGCCAGCGCCTCCGGCGCGAGGCGAAGCAGTAGGCGGCAAGCCAGTGCGCAGCACGAAAAGAGCATTATGTGTCGCGGGAGAACCTAAATGTTTAACGTAGCGTGGCGCACGAGACTCGCGAGTTTCTCGCCGCTGCATAGATAGATTTGTGAGTTGCGCAAGCTGCTGCGCAAGTCGGTTCCGGTTTTCCCCGTGTGTACGAAGAGGCCCCGAGCGTAGCCGCGCCGCTGCAGCAGTTCGTGGAACTCGACCACGTGCTCGCGACAGATGTGACTGGAGTAGCGCTTGGCCTGCACAGCCATGAAGCCCCACGGTTTCAGATGCACGAGGCCGTCGATACCGCCATCTCCCGAATAGGCGGAGTTGCGCCACACCGCGGATCCGCTCTCCTCGAGACAAGTGAGCACCACTTCTTCGAAGACGAGAGGCTCCACCTTCCTCAAGTATCCGAGCGCCCGAGCAGACAGCGCGTCGCCTTCGAATCCACGGATAGTCCGAATGACCTTGCCTGCCTGGTCGATTCGCCACTCGTGAGATCGGCGACCCAGCATGCGCCACCAGTTCGCGCAGCGCGTACCCAACCGCAGCCAAGTTGGCGATCGCAGGTCAGTTTCGGACGGCGGGCGCGGCAAAGAAGAACCTCAAGGCCAGGAGCAACCCCATCGCGATGAGATACCCGCCGATATGCAGTAACCCTCTGTTGATGGAGAGGCCTGCGAGCGCCGCCAAGCCGTCCGCGGCCGCCACCGCGAGCACTGCGTTGCCGCTGGCGCGGATGTACGGAGCGGCCTCGAACCTATTTCGTCGAGGAGCTGCAGCTGCGCCGGCAATTTCTCCCGACTCTCTCAGAGCTTTCACGAGCCAGGACATTCCGTACACGGCCGTTACCACAACAAGAAGAATCGTCGCCGCTTCTGCTGTCTTCCCCACCGGCGGCCAATGGCCGAATTGGAACCGCATCCATAACGTCAGCGCGAAGGTTGCAATCGCCACCGCCAGCGCCGAGGCCCCGATGAGATCCCGGAGCACGAAACACTTGAGCAGGATCTCCCGGAAGCTCATCGCTACTGACGAACAGAAGCCATGGCCTGGCGCCACGTCGCCGGCGGCACAAAAGACGAATTCCAGATGCCCCGTCGAGCGTGCTTGGCTTCGCCCTCCGCAACCTTGTACGCGCTTCCGTGCTCATCGATTGAAATAGCCCATCCATCTTCCACAAGGGCGGATCCGACATCGGACAGGCCGGCGTAGCACTTCGCTACAATCGTTGTCTCGCCGATCCGACCCTTCTCAAAGCACCACAGATGCTTCGCGTGCACTTTGGTCAGGAGGGCCGCCGTGGCAAAGGCGCCGCAGGCAAACGGCTCCTTGAGCCGTTCGCAAGTTTGCTGAAACTCCGGTGCGTCGACGCCCTGCAGGTCCACAAGCTGATCTTCGAACTCGAGAGTATCGCCATCGAGGACGATCGCCTGGCCATGCGTAACCTTCGAGAACAGATCCTTCATGAACCAGGTGGCTAGACCCACCGCAAGCGCGATGATGATCCCTTTAGCGAGCAGCAACTGCGACCTCCGCGCGGTTCTTCAAACGGTGCCAGGCCGCGAATACCTTCTCCGCATACGCGCGGTAGTAACGCACCTTCCAGCGATGAGACTTCGAGTTGTACGGACCCGCGTTGTAGGCACCGATCGCCTCCCACGTGAATCCATAACGCCTCACTTCGCGCGAAAGAATCCACGCGCCGGCGTGGATGTTGACGCAAGGGTCGTAGAGCTCCTGCTCGGAGATCCCCGCCTTGGCGAGCTCGTCGAACCAAATGGAGTTGATCTGCATCAAGCCGATCGAGCGCGTTCCGTTGCGGGGAAACTCGATTGCGTGCGGGTCGAAGGCGGACTCCACCTCGGCAATCGCGTAGAGCAATTGCGGCGGGAGATCAGGCTCGAAGGCCGAGGCCGCGGCGAGCCAGCAGGTGGCGAGGATCGAAGATGCCGCCATACGCCCTATTTCTGTTCACCGCGCCGGCATACCAACGCTGAGTAGAGGCCGGTGTCGGTTGAATACTCGACACTCCCCTGGATCTCGGCGCCTGAATCTATGTGCCGTGCAATTTCGCGCAGAAACTGACCGTGTTGGCCAGATACAAACACACACCAGGTACGACCTACGACTGCCGCCCCTTGGGGCGGCGCCACTTCATCGCTGTGGGCAATCGCGCTTGCGAACAGCGACAGAACTGAAGTCACGATTCTCGGCCCAATCATAAAACCCTCCAAATTTCGCTAAGGAATTCCTTGGCTTACTGTGCTTGGCCCAACCAAGCTAGGTCTCGGCAGTTCATTGGCGTAAACCGCCGTGGCACCATACTGGACGAGGTACCACTTCGGTTTTCGCCATGAACATTTCCATCCGACTTTTCGCACTCCTGCGCCAGATTCGAGTGGGCTTGTTGAAGCTCAACATTCGACCGTCTGCGCCCAGGCACGATGCTCTACATGACCGTCTCCACCCAATTACAGGCGCGCCATTGGTCGGCCTCGGCAGAGCTGTCGATGGCGGTGGCAACATCGTGGGCGAATCGTTCAAGCGCAATTGAGTAGGCTATCTTTGCATCGCTGGTGGATATGCCGGATATCCGGTGCTTCCCGATGGCGATGCGGGGCCCTTCGGCCCATCGAACGGATCGACGTCGTGCCCACCTTGTGCGGTGGATGTCTCTTCGACGATATCGCGTCGCAGCTCTTCCATGGAATGTTGGATTGAGCCCGCCATCCTCGTAAGCACCTCTTCCCTGTCCTCATTCGTCGGAACACGACCGTGTTCCACTCGATAGTCCGCCACTGCATCCCTCTGAGCGGCTTCGATTGCCTCGCGTGTGTATTGAATCGCCAGATCAGTGCTGGCTCCGCGGGCATCGGTTTCTTGTTTATCGATGGTCCCCTTTACAGAAGCGCTGTATGGCGATGGGGCACCCTTCTTTCCGCCGCCCTCCACTCCTGCTCCGGCCGCCATACTCATGTTGTAGGAAACCGTTTCTTGCGCCCTAGCATCGATCTCTAGGCCGCTCTCGGAAACATACTTTGCGATGCCAAGAGTGAGTGCCGCCATTCGCGTCTCGTCGTACGTTCCCTCGAGCAACCCATCCCCGTACGCCTTGTCCAGCTCAGAGGCTAGATCCTCGGTGTTCAGCAGCAATGCGCGACCGCCTGTCACTTCTTGTCCGAACGACGCCGTTTCATCGTGTCCTCGCCTAATATGCGAGCTATCTACCATGACTACTTCATTGCCAGCTGTCAGATAGGCATGCTGGCTCTCCCCGTTTGCATCCAACGCAAGCGAAAGCTTGCCGCCGCCTGGATGTGCGCGAAGGGCGGCGGCGCTATGGGAATTCAGATTCAGCTCTTCGATCAGGCGTTCCTTCGCTTCCGATTCAAATGGAATCGTGATTGATTGTGCTGCACCCTCGCGCGCAAACATGACTTGGCGCATTCCCTCATCAGTACTGGTATCGACGCCAACCAGATCTCCGAGCCGATGAGCGAGCTGAATCTCGGCCGTTTGCCCCGCAACACTCACGTGAGCCTGGCCACGCGAGAAGACGGCAATGTCG
>Ga0307415_100000967_pt1 | contig 13190 bp, 16 predicted proteins | sample DK1Cmetagenome_FD_204524 | JGI IMG/M metagenome (GOLD analysis project Ga0307415, IMG submission 204524) | Maize rhizosphere microbial communities from greenhouse at UC Davis, California, United States - DK15-C-2 | ecosystem: Host-associated > Plants > Roots > Rhizosphere > Soil | place: USA...
CTCCGCCCCGACCGTCCCGCGGCGCCGGGAGGCGCCGATCACCGCCACCGACCGGGGCGCCAGGAAGGCCCGCATGGCCGCCGCGGCCGCGGTCTGCTCGCGCCGCTCGAAGCGTTCCAGCCCCTCGGGGGTCATCAGCGTCGGCACCTCGAACAGCAGTGCGCCGGGGATGGCGTGGGTCTTGACCGGGAAGCCGCTGTCGCGGAAGACCTGGACCATCTGGTGGTTCTGGGGCAGGACCTCGGCGCTGAGCACGTCGACCCCGAGCTGGTGGGCGGCCTCGGCGAGCTGGCCGAGGAGGATCGTGCCCAGCCCCTTGCCCTGCATGGCGTCGGCGATGGCCAGGGCGACCTCGGCCGTGTCCGGCCGCTCGGGTTCCCGCTCCCAGCCGGCGTGAGCGAGCACCCGGCCGTCGCCGACGGTCGCCAGCAGGCTGTAGCGCAGCCGGTAGTCCACCTCGGTGGCCCAGGCGACGGCGCTGTCGAGGTTGGGGAAGCCGGAGAAGAACCGAAGCGCGGTCGACTCCGGCGAGAGGTGCTCGAAGAAGGCCCGGACGGCCGGCGCGTCGTCACCCCTGGCCGGCCGCACGTGGACAGTCGAGCCGTCCCGCAGGGCAACGTCGGCCTCGCGGTGCTGTGGGTAGGCCATCTCAGGACTCCTTGTCCACCGGGGCACCCCCTTCGGGGTTGCCCCTGGGGGCCTATGCCTCCTGCCGGTGGACCCTCTCGGGGAGGAAGACCGACAGGACGTCGCGTACCGAGAGCACGCCGGCCGCCGCGCCCTCTTGCAGCACGACCAGGTGCCGGATGCGCCGGTCGTGCATCTCGGCCGCCGCGACGCTGGCGTCCCAGTTCGGCGAGGCGGTCACGACCGGGGCAGTCATGTGCTCAGCCACCCGTGCCTGTCCGATGTCACCGAGCCGGGCGGCGGCGTGCATCACGTCGCGCTCGGTGAGGATCCCGGCGACCTGACCGCCCTGCTCGACGACCACTGAGCCGATGTCATGCTCCTGCATGACCTGAGCGGCATGTCGCAGTGACTGGTCGGGGTCGACCGTGACCACCGGGCTTCTCATCAGGTTACGGACCTGCATGGCAGAGGCCTCCTGAATGTATCCGATGTGCTGGGCTGCCGTCGGCCAGAGCGCTGACCGTACCTACTCGACGCTGACCGTACCTACTCGACCTCGGGGTCCTTGAAGGCTGGTGCGGCCGGCGCCATCAGGTAGCTGCCGAAGGCCACCAGCCACAGGACGATCGGGTAGACGATCCAGCGCTCCAGACCGCCCTCGCCGAGCTCAACCATCGGCGCCCAGCTGCGAAACGCGTCCAAGGCGAGCACGGTCGCGCCGAGGGCGATCGCTCCGAGTGCCGTCCAGAGATAGCGGAACGGTGCCGTGGTCACGCGGGACGACAGGACGATGGCGATACCACCGGCGAGGAACGCGGTGAAGGCGAACAGCGTGTGCGGGGCCGGATGGGTCAGCGGGAAGACGCCGACCCCGAGCGTGCCGACACCGAGGAGCGCGGTCGGGATCAACACCGCCTTGCGCCGCAGCGCCCGGTAGGCGAACCAGGCTCCAGCCAGGATCATGGCCCCGGTCACCAGCATGGTGATGTCGAAGATGGCCGCCGAGGGCTGCAGGACGACGCTGTTGGGCGGCTCGGAAGCTCCCAGGTGACTGACGGTGTTGGTGTGGGTCGTGTAGATGCCGGGGTACAGCGCCTCGGCGGTGATAAAGCCCAGCAGGATCGCGGCGCCGGCGATCCACAGCAGCACTCCCGCGATCTTGGTGTCGCGGGAACGCTGCGGTGCCGCCTTGGATCCGCGTCCCGTCCGGCCAGGTTGGGATGCAACTTGCGTCATGTGGCGCTTCGGAATGGTCCGTGCCGCCATCTCGTGCTCCTTCGGTTTCGGCAGCTCCGACATCCCTAAGTCTCTCTGGTGAGGAGGCTGGCTCCCAGAGCCAGATGTCCGTCACGTCGAGGGGCCTTCGCCTCTGCAGATCCAACCCTGAGGGGACGCGCCGGGATGGCACCCCGAGCGCTCAGGATGCGGGAGTCGGGACGCGGGGAGCATGGTCGAACTCCGCGAGCTCGCCGGTGACGAGGAACCAGACCTGCTCGGCGATGTCCACGGCATGGTCGGCGGCCCGCTCCAGCTGCCGTCCGGCGTCGTGCAGGTGCACCACCCAAGCCAGCTGGTCCAGCGGCTGACTAGGTGCCAGCATGGCGGCCAGCAGGGAGCGGTTCAGCTCGTCGACCCGGTCGTCCAGCGTCGGGAGCCGCTGACTGCCCGATGCGTCGCGGGCGCCGAAGGCCTGCATGGCCAGCTCCACCATCCACACCGCGTGCTCGCTCATCTGCTCCAGGTGGCCAGTCCATCTCCGGCTCCGCGGCGCGCCGGCGACCACCTGGCCGAGCCAGGCGACGTTGACGGCCATGTCTCCGATGCGTTCCAGGTGCAGGTTGATGTGGAGGACGGCCGTGAGCAGGCGCAGGTCGGAGGCGACCGGCGCGTGCCGACCGAGCAGGTCAACCACCTGTCGCTCGATGTCCAGGTACCGACGGTCGAGCTCGCCGTCACCGGCGATCACCGCACGGCACAAGGCGGTGTTGCCGGTCACCAGCCCGCGGGTGGCCCGGGCCAGGGCGGCCCGGACCAGAGTTCCCTTGGGCCTCGACATCCGCCTCGAGTCGCTCAAGGGTGTCGTGGAAGCGGTCTCGGAACGTTCCGGTAGGTGGGTCGGCGTGGGGGCGCGTCGTAGGCCTCCTCGACGGACAGGCGCATGGCGGGGCGGCTGTGGGCGGGACCCTCGCCGTCCTGGCATGAGGCCTGCCTGGTGCGCCGCTGCCGCAGCGTCATGGCCGTCACTGTCACCAGGTCCACGAAGGCCAGCAACGGCGCCCGGAATCGGATGGACGGCATCACGCGCCTCCTCAGAGCTCGTCGGAGCCGGCTCGAATCCGGCTCCACCTCCCGACCGTAGCCGACCTCGGTCCTACGTTTGCGCGCCAGTTGGCCCTTCACCTGGGTGCCGTCTAGCCCGTCTGGCAGCGCCCGGGCCCTGGCCATCGACCTGAATTGCCCCGGTAGCTCTCCAGCAGCAGTGGTCCGGGTCGAGAACCGACCCGCCTGTGAGCCGTCGGTCAGGTCGGCCCGTGCTGGCGGATCGGCTCCCGGAACACCGACTCGACCTCGAGCATGACCCGGGTCGCCCGCTCAGCGAAGCGGGACGGGCGGAAGGGGGCCAGCAGGCCGTCGGCCGTCTGCTCGGCAACCTCGGCCGCGACCAGCCGGCCCAGCACCGGGGCCAGGGTGACCCCGCTGTGGCTGACCACCAGGTAGAGGCCCTCCAGCCAGGGCAGCGGACCGATGATCGGCAGCCGGTCGGCCGGCATGGCCCGCCAGGCCAGCCACCACCGCTCCACCGGCACCCCGGCCAGGGCGGGGAAGAACCGGGCCGCCTGGGCCAGCAGCAGCTGTGCGTGGTGGCGCCCGGGGTCGGTGGCCGGCGTCTCCTGGGACCCCTCCCCCACCAACACCGACCCGTCGGCCCGCTGCCGCAGGTGCACCGCCGGCCCCGGCCCGCCGGGCACGTAAACCACCCGGTCGGTGATCGGCGGCAGGGGCCGGGTCTGGATCAGCATGCCCGGGCTGGCCACGGTCGGGACCTCCAGGCCGACCGCGGCCGCCACCTGGACGGCCTCGGCGCCGGCGGCCAGCACCGTGGTCCGTGGCCGCAGCTCCTCTCCGCCGACCTCGACCCGGACGCCGTCGTCGTCCAGGTGGACCCGGGCCCGGCCGCCCAGGAACCGGACCCCGGCCTCGTCCAGCAGGGCTCGGCAGGCGGCCAGCACCAGCGGCGGCTCCACCTGCCCGTCGTTGGGGGCGAAGCAGGCGGCCGTGACCGAGCCGAGGCGGGCGTCGGGCAGCAGCCGGGCCAGCTCGGCTCGGTCGATCAGGCGGACCGGGTAGCCGCGGCCACGGGCGTCAGCCACCTTCCGAGCCAACAGCTGTCCCTGCTCGGGGTCGCCAGTCCAGCGGAGCTCGCCGGCCCGGCGCAGCCCGATCTCGCGGCCGAGACGCGCGGCGAACCTGGGCCAGCCCGACATGCCCGCGCAGGCCAGCTCGTAGTAGTCGACCGGTTCCTTACCGAAGGCCGAGATCGACGCGAACGAGCCCGTGGACGTGCCCTGTCCCGGCCGCTCTGGGTCGATGAGGACCGGCCGCAGGCCCCGCTCGACCAGGTGGACGGCGACCGAGCACCCCAGGATGCCGGCGCCGACCACCACCACCTCACCACCGTTGCGATCCACACCCATCTCCTTTGCAGCCGACGACGGGCGGCGCCCGCCCGAGGAAGAGTCTGGCCGCCGCGACGCACCCGCGGAGGAGGCGATTGGTCCCCGGGGAAGCGGCCGTTCGGCCCTACCGGGACCCTGGCGCAGCGGCGATGCTCAAGGTGACCGGCCGGCGGGCCGGGGATTGCGGGAGCGCAGCGAGGAGGTTCCCATGGGGACGCCCTGGGCGAGATGCCAAGTCGACTGGGCTTCTACGGTCCGCCGCCGGATCGAGAGTGCTACCGCGGACGAGCCGCGAGGTGATGACCATGCGCCAGCCGCTTTACCAACATCTGGATCCGCTGGATCCACCGGACCGCCGGCCGACGCCGCCGGCGGTTCCGGGCAAGTACCTCAGCCTCACCAGCTTCCGGCGCGACGGCACCGGGGTGGCCACCCCCGTCTGGTTTGTTGAGGCCGGCGGGCGGCTGCTGGTGGAGACCGACGCCGCCTCCTACAAGGTGCGCCGCATCCGCCGCAACCCACGGGTGACGATCGCCCCCTGCACCGCCACCGGCCGCCTCCGCGGTAGCCCGGTGCCGGCGTGGGCCGAGCTGCTGCCCGACGCCGAGGTGGCCCGCGTGGACCGGTTGATGGCCCGCAAGTACCGGGGCGATCTGGTGTTCATCAAGCCCTTCCGAAGCGTGCAGGCCGCGTTGCACCGACGCCGACCCCGCAGGACCCCGGTGGTCCTGGAGATCACGCCCTCATGACCCGTCCCCCAGGGGTCGCGTTGAGGTCGAGGCTGGCCGCCGAGCCGCGGACCCTGTCGGCGGCCTACGAGCGCTGCCGCCAGCTGCACGCCCGCCACGGCCGCACTTACTACCTGGCCACCCTGCTGCTGCCGCGCTGGAAGCGCCGCCACGTCCACGCCCTGTACGGCTTTGTCCGCTACGCCGACGAGATCGTCGACGACCTCGCCTCCACCCTTGATCGGGCGGGTCAGGCGGCCGCCCTGCGCGCTTGGGGTGACCGCTTCTTCGCCGGCCTCCGGGGCGCCCCGGTCCAGGACCCGGTGCTGCCGGCCGTGCTCCACACCGTGCGCGCCTTCGACCTGGACCTGGCCGACTTCGAGCAGTTCCTGGACTCGATGGCCATGGACCTCACCGTCGACGGCTACCGGACCTACCAGGACCTGCTCGGCTACATGGAGGGCTCGGCGGCGGTGATCGGGACCATGATGGCCCCCATCCTGGAACCAGTGGATCTGACGGTCGCCCGCGAGCACGCCCGCCAGCTCGGCCTCGCCTTCCAGCTCACCAACTTCATCCGCGACATCGGCGAGGACCTGGACCGGGGCCGGGTGTACCTCCCGGCCGAGGACCTGGAGCGGTTCGGGGTCAGCCGGGCCCATCTGGCCGCTGTCCAGGCCAGCCCGGCCGTGCAGGGACTGCTGGCCTTCGAGGTCGAGCGGGCCCGGGCCCACTATGCGGCCGCCGCCCCCGGCATCGGGCTGCTGGCCCCCTCCTCTCGGCCCTGCATTCAGGTCGCCACAGCGCTCTACGGCGGCATCCTGGACGAGGTCGAGCGGGCCGGCTACCAGGTCCTGGCCCGACGGGTCGCGGTCCCCCGCCACCGCCGCCTCCAGGTGGCCGGCCGCCACCTGCTCCCCGCTAGGGCCGCCGCCCGCGCCGAGCGCCGGGTCAGCGTTACCAGCCCGGCCGCGCCGGAGCGGGCGAAGTCGAAGGGCGGGGCGCCAGCGCACACTGACGCCGCGACATCGCGGGCGGGCGGCAACCGACCCGCACGAAGCGGGGCGTTGTCCTCAAGCGCCGCGGCCCCACGTGCGCGACGCTGGCATGGGAGGTGGTCCATGTCACCGACCCTGTTGGGGCTTCGCGGACGCGCCGCTGGTCCATTGGCAGTGGCTGAGGGGGTGCTTGACGGCGGGCTCCCCTATCTGGGGGTTGGGAAGGGACCGCCCCTTGTGGTGCTGTCTGGATTCACCGCCGAGCACGCCAACCCGACCGGCGCGGCCCGCCGGTTCTCCCTGCGGCCGCTTGTGCCCCTGGCCCGCCAGTTCTCCGTCTACCTGGTCAACCGCAAGCCAGGCCTGGCGCCTGGCTCCAGCATGGAAGACCTGGCCGGCCACTACGCCCATGCCCTGGAGCGGGCCTTCACCGGACCGGTCGCCGTGGCCGGCATCTCCACCGGCGGCTCCATCGCCCAGCAACTCGCCATCGACCATCCCCACCTGGTCGGTCGGCTGGTGCTGGTCGCCGCCGCCTGCCGGCTGGCCCCCACAGGCCGCCGGATGCAACGCGACCTGGCCCGGTACACCGTGGCCGGCCAGCCGCGGCGAGCCTGGGCGGCGACCGGTCCCGAACTGGCCGCCACGACCGCCGGCGGCTACCTCTACACGGTGCTGCTGTGGCTGTTCGGCCCCAGGCTGAATCCTGAGGACCCCTCGGACATGCTGATCGTCAGCGACGCCGAGGACGGCTTTGACGCCGCCCCCCGGCTGCACCGCATCACCGCCCCGACCCTGGTCGTCGCCGGCGACCACGACCGCAACTACACTCCCGAGCTGTTCCGGGAGACTGCCGAACGCATCCCCGGGGCCTGGCTGCGGCTGTACCCCGGCAAGAGCCACGCCAGCATCGCCACGCTGCGCTACAAACCCGCGGTCTGCGAGATCCTCCGGTTCCTGACCGCCGACGAAGCAGCGCCCTCGACCCGGTCCCTGAGGCCGCGCAGGTGACTCCGCGCCATGACGAAGTCCGCTGGGACGATCGTGGCCAGGAACGCCCGCTCGAACCACCATGGGTCCAGACGCATGCGGTTACGCTGGACGACTCGGGTCTGCCCCGAGGTCGGCTCGTGAAGATGCCAGCTCCAGATCCACTCCATCGCCAGTCCGCGCTGGCGCCAGGACGCCGGCAGGTGCCGGGTCGACCGCAACACCAGCAGCCGGCTCGGCTCACGGCGCTCCACGCTGAACCAGCAGTCCACCTCCGGGGGATCGTCAGGGACCGGTCGCCCTCCTGCAGCCGCTGGTGCTCGGGCAGGATCTGGTCGGCGCTGGGGCCGTTGGCCGGGAACAGCAGCGGTCGACCCAGCGGTAGGTGTACCAGCCGGCCCGGCCCCAACCCATCTGCGCTAGCCACGGCCACACCTCCGGCGCCGGCGCCTCGATCGTGATCGCGTGCGTCGTCCAGGCCCGGGCGTTGGGTAGCAGGTCGTCGCCGACCAGCGCTTTCCGCCGCTCCTGATTGGTGGCGCCCCAGGTCTGCCCGAGGCGGTACAAGGTTGCATATCCGCCCGCCGCCGCCACAGCCGTGGCCCCTACCGAGAACTGGCGCATGAGCTTTGTCCTTGAAACAGATGGGTCAGGAGGGCGAGGAGACAGGGTCACCCCGGCGTCTCGTGGAGGGTATGGAGCAGCAGGGGCAGGGACCGGTGCAGCTCCAGCTGCCAGTAAGGCCAGTCGTGGGTGCCCGGGCCGTAGTTGTTGGACCGGACAGGGATGCCGAGTTGGCGCAGCCGCTCGACGAACGCGAGGTTCTGCGGGTAAAGGTTTCGCTCGATCTGGCGAGCCTCTCCGCTGACGGTCGGTGGGTCGAGCGGCCCCGGTCGGCCGTTGCCGAACGAGATGAAGAGGCGGACGCCGTGTAGGCGGGACGCGAGGTCGTAGGGATTGTGCTCGGCCCAAAGCTCGCCCTGTCCTCGCGGGTCACCCCACAGCGCGCCCGGGTTCTCGCCGAAGTCGCCCAGCAGGTCCTGGATCAGCTTGGGGCCGGGGATCGGGTCCCCCTGGTAGCGGGTATGCAGCAGCCCGCTGTAGGACGCGGCCGCCGCGAACATGCCCGGGTGGCGGGCCGCGTACGTCATCGCCCCGAGCCCACCCATGGACAACCCGGCCACCACACGGCGGTCCCCGGCCCGCCAGTCGCGCTCCAGCAGCTGCCGCAGCTCGGTCAGGTGAAAGGTCTCCAGCGTGACGGCCCGCTCCGGCTGCGCTCGCGCCAGTCGGAGTAGAACCCAACCTGCCCGGCCTCGGGCAGGACCACCAGCGCCTCGTCCAGGGCGGCCAGCTCCTCGACGTCGGTGGAGCGGGTCCAGCTGTCGTAGGTGTCGCAGCAGCCGTGTAGGAGCCACAGCACCGGCCAGCGGCGACCCGGCTCGGCCTGGAACCGGCGGGGCAGCAGCAGCCGGACCATGGCGTAGCGGTCGAGCGCCGGAGAGTCGATGACCAGGTCCCGCATCCGGCGGCTGAGGGTCTCGGTGGCGGCCACCTCCGCCGCCCGCTCGACTCGCCTGGCGGTGTCCGACGCTTCGGACCGGCTGTAGGCAGCGACGCTGACCAGAAGAACGGCGAGCAGGACGGCGATGTGGGCGCGCGGCGGGCGCCGCCGGGTGCCGGCAGGGCGCGACGCTCGGTCACCTATCGAGGTGGCGATGTCGGGACCGGTCTGGGTACCGGAGGCCCAGTCCCAGAGCCCGGTCCATCCCGATATGGGCGAACCAGATGAGCGCCACCGATACGGCCAGGCTCGAGCCGCCGAGCACACCACCAAGAGCCAGGACCGCGGAGGAGGGTAGGTGTGGGTCAGGTCGTAGGCGATCGCACCAGCCCGGGCGCCGGCCAGGTATCCGAGAAGACCCCAGTCAGGAACCGCGAGCAGTGCGACGAACAGCCACCACGACTGTCCTTGCCTGCCGTACAGGACCGCCGCCATGGCGAGCAGGGCGGCCCCTTCGCTTCGGAGCATCACGCGCGGCAGGCCGGTCACACGCCAGGGCGGCCCCTGCCAGTGTCGATGGTCGTGGGCATGGCTCGTCCCCTACCGGCGGTCCGCGATCCTGTCCGACGCCGTCGCGGCGGCTGCGACCAGGCGGCAGCCGAGCTGCCATGCCCGCTCCTGGTACGCGCGGTCGAGCTCCCGGGCCGAGAGGCGCTTGGGCGTGGGCTTGCCCTCGAAGTACTGCCCGGTGGTGACGCCGACCAGGGGCGAGGTGACCAGGGAGGCGACCCGCTGGCCGGCCTTCTCCGGCGAGCGGCGCCGCTGCACCAGCCGCACCAGTGGCCAGACCAGCCGCATCGACGGGATCGTCTGTGACGTCATTGACTGCGTCATCTGCGTCCACGCCATGCCTGGATGCACGAGGTTGACGGTGACCTGCTCGGCCGCGACCCGCCGGGTCAGGGCCAGACTGAACAGGACGTTCAACAGCTTGGCCCGCTCATAGGCGTCCCCGCTGACGAACGGCCGGGTGGACTGCAGATCCTGGAAGGGATCGGGTTTCCACATCTTGAAGGCGGCCGACACGACGTTGACGCACCGCGCGGGCGCGTTCGCCTGCAGCAGAGGGAGCAGCTCACCGGTCAGGGTGAACGGGCCGACGAAGTTCATGGCCAGGGTGGCCTCGTAGCCGTCCGCGGTCTGCCAGCGCCGCTGATACAGGCCGCCGACGTTGTTGATGAGCACGTTCAACTGCGGGAAGGCCGCCTGGACCTGGTTGGCCAGCTCCCGGTTGCCGGCGACCGTGGCATGGTCGGCCTGGAGGAAGGTCACCGCCTGCCGCCCACCAAGCTCGCGCTGGATCGTCGCGGCCGCCCGCTCACCAGCCTCGGCCGCGCGGCCGGTGATGATGACGTTGGCGCCACGCCGGACGAGGGCTCGAGCGGTCTGGTAGCCGATGCCGCCGGTCCCACCGGTGATCAGGACCGTCTGCCCATAGACGGGCTCTGGATCGGAGGATCTCGTCATCGCCCTCACCTCCGCAGCGGAGCTAGCCGGGGCTGCCGGCCAGGCGGATGGCCGTGCCGAGCAGATCCCGGATCGACACCATGCCGATCACCTGGCTGTCGTCCTCGGACATCACCGGCAGGTGGCGGCACTCGAACTCGAACATGGTCGCGGCGACCGCGTGGAGGTCGGCGTCGAGGTGGACGGCGGCGGGCGCGGCCGTCATGTAGTCGGCGGCGGTGACGACCCGGGGGTCGGCCCCGTCGGCGAGCGCCCGGGTGAGGTCCCGCTCGGTCAGGATGCCCACGAACCGGCCGCCGACCGTGACGACCACGGAGCCAACCTGTTCGTTCTGCATCCGCTCGGCGGCGTCGGCCAGGCGGTCATCGCCGTCGACGCGAACCACCCAGGGACGGAAGATCGATCTGACGTTCATCGTGCTCTCCTCACGTGCGACAGAGCCTCGCGTGAGGTCCACGCTAGGGCGCAGGCCTCGACCGACCCAGGGTCCGACGGCCCTCTCAGGCCAGGCCGGTTGGCCGGCCGATCGTGCTATCGCGAGGATCGGACCGACCGCCTGGCCGGCGTGCTCGCCTTGGACCCACTGCCGAAGACGACGCTCAACCCGAGCACGAAGCCGAAGTTGTACCAGTTGCCGTTGTTGTGCACCTCGTAGATGTTCACGTTGTCGTTGAAGAGCGAGATGACGAACGTGACCGGGGTGATGATCCCGTGCCACAGCCCTAGCCAGAAGCCGGCTGGCTCCCCGGCGCCGGAAGCGGCGAGGTCGTTCGCACCCGGCGCACAGGCCGCCAGGACAAGGCCGCCAACCGCCACGCCGAGTGCGAGCAGCGCGGTCCTCAACTCCCTCATGACTCCTCCTTCGTTCTTGGGCCGATGCTCGCACCCGCCGACCTCGGTGCCGGCGGGTGGCCGTCCTCCTCGAGAGCCCTGCTATTGCATCCGCTTCATCTCCCGCTGGATCTGCTGCTCGCTGACCGGCGGCCGGTAGATGTCCCAGGCGTGGAACACCAGGCCGATGCCCCAGGCCAGCATCGGGAACACCGGCCAGAAGAAGCCAGCCCCGGTCAGCGCCCAGATGATCAGCAGGGAGCCGTTGCAGAGCAGATACGCGAGCAGGTGCGCGCGGAAGTCCCGCTTCTTCCGAAGACGGATGGTCGCCTGCTCGCGCAGCTCCGGCTCGCTGACGGGCGTCCGCAGCTCGGTCATGGCTGCCACCTCCTCCCTGTCACGGTCCCACCTCCGGCCGCGTGGCGCATGAGCCAGAAGAACCCCGTTCGAGGGTCCGAAGGTCCCATCGGCTGCCGATGGTCCCGACGCTGGCGTGCCGCCCGGCCGTTGGCGGACGAGGAGCGGCCGGTCACGCTGGGCCCATGAAGCCCACGGGGGACACCGCGGCCGACCGGCCGGCGGAGTCGCACCGCAGCGGTCGGGCTGGCTGGCTGCGGGCAGCGGTGCTGGGTGCCGACGATGGCATTGTGTCCACTGCCAGCCTGGTGCTCGGGGTTGCCGCCGCCGCCGCGTCCCCTAGCACCGTGCTAATGGCGGGGGTGGCCGGGCTGGTCGCTGGGGCGACGTCGATGGCGGCCGGGGAGTATGTGTCGGTCAGCACCCAGCGCGACGCCGAGCAGGCCGACATCGCTCGGGAGCGGCGGCAGCTGGCCGCCGACCCCGACCTCGAGCAGGCCGAGCTGACCGACATCTACGTGCAACGGGGACTGGACCGGGCGCTGGCCGCAACAGTGGCCGGGGAACTGATGGCAGCCGATGCGTTGGGCAGCCATGTCCGCGACGAGCTTGGCCTGCAACCGGGCCGGTTGGCGCGACCGCTGCAGGCGGCGGCGGTCTCGGCGGTGAGCTTCGCGCTCGGGGCGGCGCTCCCGCTGGTGCTGATCGCGCTCGCTCCGACCGGTGTCCGGATCCCGGTGACGGCGCTGGGGGCGCTGGCTTTGCTGGCGCTGCTGGGCGTCCTTGGTGCCCGGCTTGGTGGTGCCCGGCCCGGGCGGGCGGCGCTGCGGGTGACCGTGGGAGGGGGCTTGGCGATGGGCCTGACGGCGCTGATTGGACAGTTGGTGGGTGCGACCGGACTCTGAGTGGTGGCGGGGTGCGTTGTGGCCACCAACACGGCCCCTTGTGCTGGTGGCCACGGATGGCCGCTGGTGCGGTCAGATGAGCCAGCGGTAGCGCTGCACGAACGGCAGCCGGGCCCACCGCCGGCCCAGGCCCCAGACGTGGCCGGCGAAGGTCACGGCCAGCGCGATCAGCGCCAGGGCGTAGATGATGTGGTAGTCGACGATCGGGTTGGTCGACATGCTCGGCTCACCGGCCGAGGTGAGCTTGTCCAGCGGCCACTCGGCCGCCCACATCCCCAGCATCATCACCGTGCCGCTGACCGCCGCGGCCCGCAGCCCGATCCCCAGGATCAGGGCGATGCCGATGCCGAGCAGGCCGAGCATGAACAGCCAGTCCGCCCAGGCGGCCCCGGCGATGGTGTGGAAGGTCGACTCGAAGGGCCCGACCGCCACCCGGCTCAGGAAGCCCTTGGTGGGTGAGCCGCCGTTGATCCAGGCCCGGGCCGAGGGGGTGGCGTAGCCGAGCCCGAAGGTCTTGTCGGCGAACGCCCACAGGAACTCGAACCCGAGGACCACACGGAAGACCGCGAGGAACCTGGCCGCGCCGGCGGTGATGATCGTCCCGCCCGTGGGTTCGGTCCGGGCTGGCGCTTGCACCGAGCCGTCCAACCGCGCCGACTCTTGAATGGCCATGACACGCCTCCTTCTAGGCTGATCTCTGGGAGCAGTGTCGCCGTGGTGCGGTCCCGTGCCATGGGCCGAACGGCCCCTGACCCATGGGCCGTTCGTCGCCGTTCGGTCCCTCCTTCAGGCATGGTCGATCAGCGGCTGCGCGCCGGGTGGGAGGCGAGGGTCTTGATGTAGTTGGCCCGTTCGAAAGCGGACGGGTTGGGGACCGAACGCTGGCTCAGGCGGCCGCGGAGCTGCGCCACGGTCTCGAAGCTGTGCCGGTCCATCCAGTCGCGGACCTGGATCTCCAGGGGGCGTAGGTGGTCGGGGCCGTTGCGCAGCAGGGCCGAGGTCATCATGGCCACGTCCGCCCCGGCCAGCAGCACCTTGACCAC
>Ga0307415_100000969_pt1 | contig 13175 bp, 16 predicted proteins | sample DK1Cmetagenome_FD_204524 | JGI IMG/M metagenome (GOLD analysis project Ga0307415, IMG submission 204524) | Maize rhizosphere microbial communities from greenhouse at UC Davis, California, United States - DK15-C-2 | ecosystem: Host-associated > Plants > Roots > Rhizosphere > Soil | place: USA...
GACGGCCGCGGGAACTACTCGTTGGGCGTCAAGGAGCAGATGATCTTCCCGGAGATCAACTACGACATGGTCGACCAGATCCACGGCATGGACGTCACCTTCGTGACCTCCACGACGAAGGACGACCAGGCGTTCGCCCTCCTCCGCGAGCTCGGCATGCCGTTCCGCGGCGACGAGAACAAGCCGCTCATCCCGAGCTACGCGCAGTCGGCGTGAGGGCGGGCGCCGGCCGGCCGCCGGGGGTCCCCCTCCGCGGCCGGCCGGTGGAGGGGTTATATTAGATGGCTCTCCCGGGGCGGTCCCGCCGCCGGACGAGCCGGATCATCACCTGGGTTAGAGAGAGAACGCGATGGCTCGTAAGGCCATGATCGAGAAGAGCAAGCGCACGCCGAAGTTCCAGGTGCGGGCGAAGAACCGCTGCCAGCGCTGCGGCCGTTCGCGCGCCTTCCTGCGGAAGTTCGGCCTCTGCCGCATCTGCTTCCGCGAGCTGGCGCTCAACGGGATGATCCCCGGCGTGCGCAAGGCGAGCTGGTAGACACGCGGAGAATTGGAAGTCGGAAGTGGGGAGTGGCTGCGGCCTACTCCCCGCTCCCGAGTCCCGACTCCCCACCACCCATTCCTAAACGTCCCGCTGGACGGGATACGATAGGAGAGAGTCACAGATGAGCATGACCGACCCGGTCGCCGACATGCTGACGCGGATCCGCAACGCCTGCGGATCGAAGCACCGCCGCGTGGACATGCCGGCCTCCAAGCTGAAGATCGAGATCGCCCGGATCCTGAAGGAGAACAACTACATCCAGGACTTCCGGATGCTGGAGAGCGAGGAGGGGCGCCCCCTGCTGCGCGTCGTCCTCAAGTACGCGCAGGGCGGGCAGCCCGTGATCCGCGACCTGCAGCGCGTCTCCACGCCGGGGCTGCGGAAGTACGTCGGCGTGGCCGAGATCCCGCGCGTTCGCAACGGCCTCGGGATGGCGATCCTCAGCACCTCGCAGGGGATCATGTCGGACCGCCAGGCGCGTCAGGCGCGGACCGGCGGCGAGCTCCTCGCGGTCGTCTACTAGGAGCCAACCGACAATGTCCCGTATCGGCAAGAAGCCCGTCCCGGTGATCAAGGGCGTCACGGTCACGGTGGACGGCAACACGGTCAGGGTGAAGGGCCCGCGCGGCGAGCTCTCGCGCACGCTCCCCGCCGACATCTCGGTGGCGGTGGCGAACGACGAGATCACCGTCACGCGCCCGTCCGAGGAGCCCCGCCACAAGGCGCTCCACGGCCTCTCGCGCACCCTCGTCGCCAACATGGTGGAGGGGGTCACGAAGGGATTCCAGAAGCAGCTCGACATCGTGGGCGTCGGCTACAAGGCCGAGACGCGCCCCTACGGGCTGCAGCTCGCGCTCGGCTTCTCGCACCCGGTCGAGTACCGGGCGCCGGCCGGCATCAAGCTGACGGCTCCGACGCCGACGTCGATCGTGATCGACGGCGCGAACAAGGAGATCGTCGGCCAGGTCGCCGCCGAGCTGCGCAGCCTCCGCCCCCCCGAGCCGTACAAGGGGAAGGGGATCAAGTACGCGGGTGAACAGGTCCGCCGGAAGGCGGGCAAGGCGGGAGGTAAGTAATGCCCAAGATGGCGATTCCGAAGACGCGGGCCGAGAAGCGCTACCGCCGGCACCTGCGCGTGCGGAAGAAGGTGGAGGGGACGACCGAGCGTCCGCGCCTGGTCGTCTTCCGCTCCCTCAAGCACATCTACGCGCAGCTCGTGGACGATGCGTCCATGCGCACGCTGATGACGGTCTCCGACTCGAAGCTCGAGGGGAAGAAGATGGACAAGTCGAGCGAGGTCGGGAAGCAGCTCGCGGCCCGCGCCAAGGAGGCGGGGATCACGCGCGTCGTGTTCGACCGCGCCGGGTACAAATATCACGGCCGCATCAAGGCGGTGGCCGACGGTGCCCGCGAGGGCGGACTGGAGTTCTAACATGGCAGAAAATCAGAATCCGAGCGGTGGCTCGAACAACCCACCACGGAGCGGGACCCAGTCGTTCGGCGGTGACTCGCGCTCCGACGCGCAGCGCGGCGGCGGGGGCGGGGGCGGTGGTGGTGGCGGCGGCGGCGGGAGCCGCGGCGGCTTTGGCGGCGGCGGCTTCGGTGGCGGCCGTGGCGGCGGTGGGCGCAGCGGGGGCGGCCGGAGCGGCGGTCCCGGCGGGCGCGGGCGCGGTGGGCCGGGCGGTCCCGGCGGCCGCGGCCCGGGTGGCCCGGGCGGGCGCGGCGGCGAGGGCGGTGATCGTCGCGGCCGGTCCGGCGGCGACGGCGGCCAGCGCGGCGGCGAGCGGGGCGAGGGGAGCGATCTGGTAGAGAACGTGATCGCGATCAACCGCGTCGCGAAGGTCGTGAAGGGCGGACGCCGCTTCTCGTTCAACGCCCTCGTCGCGGTCGGCGACGGGCAGGGGAGGGTCGGCTACGCGACCGGGAAGGCGAACGAGGTGTCGGAGGCCGTCCGCAAGGCGGTGGACGCCGCCCGCCGCAACATCGTCAGCATCCCGCTCACCGGCGGGACGATCCCGCACGAGATCGTCGGCGAGCACGGCGCCGGGCGCGTCCTCATGAAGCCCGCGGCGCCGGGCGCCGGCGTGATCGCCGGCGGCGCGGTGCGCGCGATCATGGAATGCGCCGGGATCAGCGACATTCTCACGAAGAGCCTGGGCTCGACGAACCCGCACAACATGGTGCGGGCGGCGATGGACGGGCTCCAGCACCTGACGACGGTCGAGCAGGTCGCGCGCGAGCGCGGCGTCGAGCCGGCGTCCCTCGGGTACAAGTCCCGGGCGAAGTCGAAGGAGGCCGTCTAATGCCGCGCACGTTCGTGTGGCACCCGGGCCGTGGCCCCGCCACGACCCCGAAGCCCGAGATGCACGAGGGGATGGTCGAGATCCGCCAGGTGCGGAGCGCGATCGGCCACTCGTGGCGGATGAAGCAGACGCTGGAGGCGATGGGGCTGAAGCACCACCAGGACGTCGTGGTGAAGCAGAACTCCCCCTCGCTCCGCGGCCAGATCAAGCGCGTGCGGCACCTCGTCCAGGTGACGCCCGTGCAGGAGAACACGCAGGAGGGGACCCGTGGCGCGTAACGACGAGCAGCAGCAGCAGCCGGTCGGCCTTCTCGAGGCGGGGAAGATCGGGCTGCACAACCTGTCGCCGGCCCCGGGGTCGCACCGCAACCGGAAGCGCCTCGGGCGCGGGCCGGGCTCGGGCACCGGGAAGACGTCGGGCAAGGGACACAAGGGGATCAAGGCACGCGCCGGCCACCACGGCCCGGGCGGCGGCAAGCCGCACTTCGAGGGCGGCCAGATGCCGATGACGCGCCGCATCCCGAAGCGCGGCTTCACCAACCCGTTCCGCGAGGAGAACCAGGTCGTGCGCCTCAGCGACCTCGCCCTCCTTCCGGAGGGGACGGAAGTCACCCCGCTCTCGCTGCACGAGGCCGGGCTGATCCGCGCCAACAAGGGCGCGGCGAAGCTCCTGGCGAACGGCGAGATCACGCACGCGGTCACCGTCCGGGGCATCAAGATGAGCGCCGGCGCCCGCCAGAAGATCGAGGCGGCCGGAGGCCGCGTCGAGGAGTAAGGGGCGGAATTCATGGCACAGGCTAACCCGGCGGCGGCGGTCGCGAACATTCGCAACACGCCCGAGCTCTGGGACAAGATCACCTTCACGTTCCTCTGCCTCCTCATCTATCGCGTCGGCGCGCACATCACGGCGCCGGGGATCGACGTGGTGGCGTTGACGGACTTCTTCGCCAACCAGGGACAGGGGGGGCTCCTCGGGCTCTACGACCTCTTCGTGGGCGGCGGGCTGTCGCGGGCGACGGTCTTCGCGCTCGGCATCATGCCCTACATCTCGGCCTCCATCTTCGTCCAGATCGCCGGCGCCGTGGTGCCGACGATCGAGAAGATGCAGAAGGACGAGGAGGGGCGGAAAAAGCTGACCCAGCTCACGCGCTACATCACGGTCGCCCTGGCCGTCGTGCAGGCGTGGGGCTTCGCGCTGTTCACCTCGTCGCTCCAGGACGCGGTGATCAACCCGGGGTTCGGCTTCAAGGTCCAGATGGTGCTCTTCCTGACGACCGGGGCGATTTTCGTGATGTGGCTCGGCGAGCAGATCACGGAGCGCGGCCTCGGCAACGGGGCGAGCCTCATCATCTTCTTCTCGATCGTCGAGCGCTTCTGGCCCGGCATCGTGGACACCTTCCGCTTCGTCAGCACGGGCGCCATCGGCCCGCTCACGCTGCTCGTCCTCGGCGTGATGATGATCGCCGTCGTCGCCGGCGTGGTGGCGATCACGATGGCGGCGCGGCGGGTCATGATCCAGATCCCGCAGCGCACGATGGCGCGCGGGCGAATGCGCGAGGCGGCGAAGAACTTCATCCCGCTCCGCATCAACGCCGCCGGCGTCATGCCGATCATCTTCGCCCAGTCGGTGATCGTCGTGCCGGGCGCCATCGCGCAGTTCTCGGGCAACGAGCGGCTGCGCGAGTTCGCCGAGCTGTTCAACCCGGGGCGCGGGCTGTACTACGTGCTCTCGGGCGTGCTCATCATGTTCTTCACCTACTTCTACACGTCGATCATCTTCAACCCGATCGACCTGGCGGAGAACCTGAAGAAGCAGGGCGGCTTCATCCCCGGAGTGAAGCCGGGCGCGCGGACCGCGGAGTACATCGACCAGGTGGTCTCGCGGATCACGCTGCCGGGCGCGGTGTTCCTCACCTTCATCGCCCTCCTCCCGGTCTTCATCGCCGACCGCTTCAACGTCCCCTTCCAGTTCGGGGGCACGTCGCTGCTCATCGTCGTCGGCGTCGCGCTCGACACGATGGCGCAGATGCAGCAGCACCTCCTGCTGCGGAAGTACGACGGCTTCATGAAGAAGGGGCGCGTCCGCTTCCGCGGCCGACAGGCGACAGGCGGGATGTAGGACAAGCCGCACGGCGGCGTCGAGAAAGCGCGAAAGAAGAAAGAGGGAGGTCACGCCGTCTTTCCTCTTTCGCGCCGTTCCGGAACCGCGCGTGCTTCTCATACGCTATCATGATCATCGTTCTCTTCGGCAAGCCCGGTGGGGGGAAGGGAACGCAGGCGCCGCTGCTCGCAGCGGCGCTTGACGTTCCGACGCTCGCCACGGGGGACGAGCTGCGCGCGGCGGTGCGGGACGGGACGCCGATGGGGCGCGCCGCGAAGGCGGCGATGGAGCGCGGCGAGCTGGTGCCCGACGACGTCATCCTCGGCATCCTCAAGGACGCCCTCTCGCAGCCGCGCTTCGCGCGCGGCGCGGTGCTCGACGGCGTCGTGCGGACCGAGCCGCAGGCGGCTGGCCTCACGAAGATGCTGGGCGAGCTGGGGCGGTCGCTCGACGCGGTGCTCTACTTCGACGTTCCGGACGAGGTGCTCGTCGAGCGGCTGAGCGGGCGCACGGTGTGCGAGCGGTGCCAGACCCCCTACCAGGGGCGCGAGCCGGGCACGCGGTGCGACAAGGCCGACGGCGGCGTCCTCGTGCGACGGAAGGACGACGAGCCGGAGGCGGTCCGCCACCGGCTGGCGGTTTACGAGCGCGACACGGCTCCGGTGCTCGAGTGGTTCCGGGGGCACGGGACGACGGTGGCGCGGGTGGACGCGGTCGGCTCCGTCCCGGAGGTCACGGCCCGCGCCCTCCGCGCCCTCGGACTCGCGAGCTAGGCAGAGGCGGCAGATGATCCAGATCAAGTCGGCGCGCGAGATCGACGTCATGGCCGAGGGCGGGCGCATCCTCGGCCGGACGATCGAGATGCTGCGGCGCGAGGTGCGCCCGGGGCGCACGACGGCGGAGCTCGATGCGCTGGCGGAGGAGTTCATCCGCAGCCACCCCGGCGCCACGCCCGCCTTCAAGGGGCTCTACGGCTTCCCGGGGAGTGTCTGCATCTCGGTGAACCACGAGATCGTGCACGGCATCCCGTCGCGCCGCCGCGTGCTCGAGGCGGGGGACATCGTCTCGCTCGACGTCGGCGTGAAGTACGAGGGGATGTACACCGACGCCGCGGCCACCGTCGCGGTCGGCGAGATCTCCGAGGAGAGCCGACGGCTGCTCGAGGTCACCGAGCGCGCCCTCGAGGCGGGGATCGCCGCGGCGACGGTGGACAACCACGTCGGCGACATCGGCGCCGCGGTGCAGGGGGTCGTCGAGCCGGCGGGGTTCAGCATCGTGCGCGAGCTCGTCGGCCACGGTGTGGGCTTCGAGCCGCACGAGGACCTGCAGGTGCCGAACTACGGCAAGCCGAAGCGCGGCAAGCGTCTCGTCGCCGGCCTCACGATCGCCATCGAGCCGATGGTCAACGTCGGCTCGCCGGGCACGCGCACGATGCCCGACCGGTGGACCGTCGTCACCGCGGACGGCAAGCGATCGGCGCACTTCGAGCACACGGTCGCGGTGACGGAGGAGGGGCCCCGGGTCCTGACACGCGCGGGGTAAGTTCGGGGATCGGCGGGCTGGCAGGAAACAGGAAGCAGGAAGCAGGACATCCACCCCTGTTTCCTGCTTCCTGTTTCCTCCTCGCATGTGTCGGCGTGGGCTCTACCCCAGCGCGCTCTCCACCGCGTCCGTCGCTGTCCGGGCGTGCCGCGCCGTCGCCTCCACGAGGCGGACGGCCTCTTCCGACATCGGGGCGCCCGGCGCACGGACGTCGAGCGCGGCGACGTTGATGCGGACGTTGTACGCCGCCCCGCGGCACGCGGCGTCGGCAAGGAGCGCGGCGACGCCGGCATCGGAGACGGCGTTGGTGTTGCCCTTCGTGGCGACGAGGGCGGCGAGCGCGGCCACCCGCTCGCAGGCGCGGCACGTGAGCAGCGGCACCTCGGCGGCGCCGATCAGGGCGCGGGCGACCGCGGCGGCGCGCGCGGCGGCCGCCTCGGCGGGCTCCTTCGGCATCCGGTAGGCGGCGGCGACGGCGCCGTAGGCTTCGGCGTCGCGAGTGGCGAGCGCCGAGAGCTCGGTGGCGAGGGCGGCGGCGTCGAGCCCCACCTGGCGCATCTCGGCGTCCACGTCGGCGTACTTCTTCTTCCCCGCCGTGAGCCCGGCCACCATCTGCGCGAGCGCGGCGGCGAGTGCGCCGGCGTGCGCGGCCACCGTCCCCCCGCCCGGTGTCGGCGACGGAGAGGCAACCGAGGCGACGAAGGCGCCGAGGCTCGGGCCGCCGGCGACCGCCTCGCGCACCTTGCGCTCGAGCACCTGCGCGTCGGGCACGAAGTCGCGCAGGCGCACGTGACGCGCCCCGGCCTCGAACAGGACGCGCTCGGGGACGAGTCCCACCAGCTCGCTCCACGTCGGCGTGACGCCGTGCGCCGCGGCCTCCATCGCCACCATCTCGTAAGCGCGGAAGAACGGCGTCTTCTCGGTGTCCACGAGGTTCATGGACACCTGCGCCTGACCGTCCACCTCGAGGCCGAGCGCCTTGACATGGCGCAGCCCGCCGGAGGAGCCGCGCACCGCCTTCGCGACCTCCTTGGCGACTGGCAGGTTGGCGGCCGGGCCGAGGTAGACGTTGTAGGCGACGAGGAACGGCCGGGCCCCGATGGCGACGGCGCCGAACGTCGGGTGGATTCGCTTCGGGCCGAAGTCAGGGTCGCGCGCCGGGTTGACGCCGATCTCCTTGGAGAGCCCCTCGAATTCGCCGCGGCGGACGTCGGCGAGGTTCTCGCGGTCGGGGCGCGTGGCGGCGCGCTCGTAGAGATAGACGGGCACCTCGAGCTCGCGCCCGACGCGCTCGCCGAGCGCACGGGCGAGGGCGACGCAGTCGTCCATCGTCGCCCCTTCGAGCGGGACGAAGGGCACGACGTCGGCGGCCCCGATGCGCGGGTGCTCGCCTCTGTGTTGCGTGAGGTCTATCTGGTCGCGCGCCGCGCGGATGCCGGCGAACGCCGCGTCGGCGACGACGTCAGCCGGGGCGACGAAGGTGACGACGGTGCGGTTGTGCGAGACGTCCGACGAGACGTCGAGGACGGCGGCGCCGCGCACGGCGGCGATCGCGTCGCGGATCGCCGCCACGACTTCCGGGCGGCGACCCTCCGAGAAGTTGGGGACGCACTCGATCAGCTTCATGAGGAGAGCACGGGCGAGAGTAGAGAGCGCGAGCCGGGCGGCGTGAGACGTGAGAGGGAACGACGACGGGCGTGAGAGCTGCGAGGGGTGCCGAACGAAGGGCGTGAGACGTGAGACGGGGGCCACGAGCCGTCTCCTGTCCCACGCCGCTCAGACGCTTTCCTCTCCCCGCAGCGTGGCAAGAAGCCAGGCGTGCATCGCCGGGCTCCCGGCGACGATGGGGCCGTGGCCGACGGGAGCGTCCGTGCCGGCGAGGTCGGTGACGCCGCCGCCCGCCTCGCGAATGATGAGGATCCCCGCGGCGACGTCCCACGGGGCGAGCTGGAGCTCCCAGAAGGCGTCGAAGCGGCCGCAGGCGACGTCGCAGAGGTCGAGCGCCGCCGCGCCGGCGCGGCGAAGGCCCGCCGTGCGGCGGGTGACGGCGGCGAACTGGCGCTGATAGAGCTCGAGGCGGTCGAGGTGCTTGAAGGGAAAGCCGGTGCCGACGAGGGCGCGCTGCGGGTCGGCGTTCGTCGCCACCGAGATCGGCCGCCCGTCGCGGAAGGCGCCGCCCCCCGCGGTGGCGGTGAACGTCTCGTCGGTCGCCACGTTCACGACGACGCCCGCCGAGAGGACGCCGTCCACGAGCGCGCCGATCGAGACCGCGTACCACGGGTAGCCGTGGAGGAAGTTCGTCGTGCCGTCGAGCGGATCGACGACGTACACGACGCCCGGCGCGGATAGCGAGGCGTCGGGGGAGAACTCCTCCCCGACCACGCGCCGCTCGACGTCGTCGCCCGCCAGTCCGGCCTCGTCGCCGAGCAGCCGCGCGCGCACGCGCTCCTCGGCGCCGACGTCCACCTCGCTCACGAAATCGGCCGGCGACTTCGTCTCCCAGGTGAGGGAGCCCAGGTCGCGGGCCCGGGCACGAATGAAACGCGCCGCCTCAACGGCGGCGACCGACATGTCCTCGCGGAGGCGGATGCGGAAGTGCGGATCGCGCATCAGCCCCGCCGCCGCTTGTCCCTCTCCGGCGCCTTTCGTAGCTTCGCTCAATGTCACGAGTCTTCAGCGGAATTCAGCCGTCGGGCGAGCTGCACATCGGCAACTACCTCGGCGCGGTCAAGAACTGGGTGCAGCTCCAGCGGGAGTACGAAGCGTTCTTCTGCGTCGTGGACTACCACGCCATCACAGTCGCCTACGAGCCGGCGGACCTCAGGCGGCGGCGCCACGACATGGTCGTCTCGCTCCTCGCGGCCGGCGTGGACCCCGCGCGCGCCACGCTGTTCGTGCAGAGCACGGTCCCGGAACATACCGAGCTGGCGTGGATCTTCAACACCGTCACGCCGCTCGGGGAGCTCGAGCGGCAGACGCAGTTCAAGGAGAAGGCGCAGCGGCAGGAGAGCGTCAGCGCGGGACTCCTCAACTACCCGGTCCTTCAGGCGGCGGACATCCTGCTGTATCGCGCCGAGCACGTGCCGGTCGGCGAGGACCAGGTGCAGCACCTCGAGCTGTCGCGCGTCGTGGCGCGGCGGTGGAACGCGGCGTTCGCGCCGGAGGACGCGCCGTACCTCCCGGAGCCGAAGGCGCTGCTCACGCCCACGCGGCGCGTGATGGGGCTCGACGGCCAGGCGAAGATGTCCAAGTCGCTCGGCAACACGGTGGGGCTGCTCGAGGAGCCCGACGAGATCTGGGCGAAGCTGCGCCCCGCTGTCACCGACCCGGCGCGCGCCCGCCGCACCGACCCCGGGACGCCGGAGGTGTGCAACATCTACCACCTTCACAAGGCGTTCAATCCGCCCGCGGTGGTGGAGGAGGTAGCCGTGAAGTGCCGCACCGCTGGGTGGGGGTGCATCGAGTGCAAGAAGGTGCTGTTCGAAGGAATGAACGCCGAGCTGACGCCGATCCGCCGCCGCGCCGCCGAGATCCGCGCCGAGCCACGGATCGTGACCGAGGCGCTCGAGCGGGGGACGGAGCGCGCGCTTGTCGTGGCGCGCGAGACGATGGGCGAGGTGAAGGAGCGCATGGGGCTTGCATGAGTGCCCATCGGTAGTCCCGCCCCTATCCCGAACCGCGAGCTTTCCATGGCCAACTCCCGCGGACCGCGCGGCCTAGTCACGATGATCTGTCTGACGTGCGGCAACGAGAAGTCCTTCAGCGACCGCGTGCCCGCGGCGCTCACCTGCAACCGATGCGGCAACACGGTCTGGCGGCAGTTCGCGACGCCCACGGAGCCCGACGAGGCGACGATCGATCAGCTGGAGACGCAGGCGCGGAGCATCCAGTACGGTGACCCGTCGCCCGAGACGACGAAGGACGAGCTGGCGGATCTGGACAAGGGGTAGGAGCGGGGCGCGCGGCGGCTTTTCGGTGACGGCGGATTAGCCGTCGCCGTACCTTCCCGGTGGGGGCCCCCGCGTCCCGCGCCCCGCACCCCCCCGCTTCCGATCGAATGACCGCGCCCGCCCCCGCGCCCCGCGCCCCGGCTCCCCCGCAAGCGGGCACCCGCACGCCCCGCCTTCTCGTCGTGGACCTCGCGGCGACCTCGCGGAACTGGGCGCTGCCGCCGTGGGGGGCGGAGGCGATCCACGATGCCGCGCCGCCGGGCTGGCGGGTCGAGATCGTGCGGGCGCCGGCGACCTCCGATGGCGACGGTGGGGCGACGCCGAGCGAGGAGACGATGCGGCTCGTCCCGGAGGCCGAGGCGTACTTCGGCTTCGGACTGGCGCGCCCGGTCTACTTCGCGGCGAGCCGGCTGCGCTGGGTCCACTCCGCAGCGGCAGGCGTTGCCGGCCTGCTCTTTCCCGAGCTGGTGGACAGCGAGGTGGTGCTCACGAACTCGGCCGGCGTCATGGCGGTGCCGATCGCCGAGCACATGCTCGGGGGCATCCTCCACTTTCTCCGCTCGTTCGACCGCGCGATCGAGCAGCAGCGGGCGGGGCGGTGGGACAAGGCGCCGTTCGTCGCCGAGGGGGCGAAGGTGCGCGAGGTCGGGGAGTGCCGTGCGCTGATCGTCGGCTCCGGGGGGATCGGGGGCGCGGTCGCCGAGCGGCTCAGCGCGCTTGGCGCGTCGTGCGTCGGCGTCCGCCGCCGGCCCGAGCTCGGCGCGCCGAAGGGATTCGAGCGGGTGGTAGGGCTCGAGGCGCTCGACGACGAGCTCGCTGGCGCCGACATCCTCGTCCTCGCCGCACCACTGACGCCGGCGACCGAGCGCCTGTTGACCGCCGCACGACTCGATCGTCTGCCTCCGGACGCCATCGTCGTCAACGTCGCCCGCGGCGCGCTGGTGGACGAGGAGGCGCTTGCCGACCGGCTCGCGACGGGCCGGCTGCGCGGCGCGGTCCTCGACGTCTTCTCGCGCGAGCCGCTGGCGGCGTCCAGCCGGCTGTGGCAGCTTCCGCAGGCGCTCGTCACGCCCCACGTCGCGGCGGTCTCGCCGCGGCGGTTCTGGACGCGCGAGCTGGCCCTCTTCCTCGAGAACTGGCGCCTCTACGACGCCGGCGAGCCGCTGCGCAACGTCGTGGACAAGCACGCAGGTTATTGAGGGGCGGGAATCGGGAGTGGGGAGCGGGGAATCGATGATCGTCCGGCGTGCACCGCGCTCCACAGTGACTCGACTCCCGACTCCGCACTCCCGCTCCACCCCATTCTTCACCCCGCCGTTCCGCATGGAAAAGATCATCAAGGCCGCCGTGGACCGCGGCGCCTCGGACCTGCACATCAAGGCGGGCGACGTCTTCCGGGCGCGCATCGACGGCCGGCTGGTCGCGCTCACGAAGCAGGCGCTGACGCCGGAGCAGACGCGGTCCATCGCGCTGCGCCTCATCCAGAACGAGGACGACCGGGCGCGGATCGACAAGATCACCGACTACGACTGCTCGTGGGGGGCGCCGGGAATCGGGCGGTTCCGCGTCAACATCCTGCGGCAGCGGTCGAGCTTCATGATCGTGATGCGTGTCATCCCCTTCGAGGTGCCGTCGTTCGAGAAGCTGCGGCTGCCGCCGGTGCTGGCGCGGATCGCCGCCGGCGAGCGCGGGATGGTGCTCGTCACGGGCGTCACGGGGTCGGGGAAGTCGAGCACGATGGCGGCGCTGGTGCAGCACATCAACGCGACGACCAACAAACACATCGTCACGCTCGAGAACCCGATCGAGTTCCTCCACCGCGACGTCCGCAGCTCGATCACGCAGCGCGAGATCGGCGTCGACACGGAGAGCTTCCGCATGGGGCTTCGCGCCGCGCTGCGCCAGGACCCCGACGTGATCATGATCGGCGAGCTGCGCGACGCCGAGACGATCGACACGGCGATGAAGGCCGCCGAGACGGGACACCTGCTCGTCTCGACCCTCCACACCGGCGACGCCGTGACGACGGTCATGCGCATCATGGCGATGTTCCCCCCCGAGGAGCAGGGCGTCATCCGCGTGCGGCTCGCCGAGTCGCTGCAGGCGGTGGTCTCGCAGCGCCTCCTGCCGCGGGCCGACGGGAAGGGACGCGCGGTCGCCGCCGAGGTGATGGTGGTGACGCCGACGATCCGCGACCTCATCGTCGAGGGGAAGCTGGCCGAGATCCACGACTACATCGCCGACGGGAAGGAGCAGTACGGGATGCAGACGTTCGACCAGCACCTCGCGGAGCTCGTCAAGAGCGGCGAGGTGGAGTACGGCGTCGCCCTCGCCGCGGCGTCGCGCCCGTCCGACTTCGACCTGCAGATGCGCATGCTCGGCGGCTCGAGCAGCGGCGGCGGGGGCTACGCCGCGGGGCGCACGAACGGCCGCGTCCCGGCGGGCGCCGGCGCGCCCGCCGCGACGCCCGACGGCGGGAGCGCCGTCCCTTCCGGGATGGGCCTCGACTTCCTCGGCCAGGGGTGAGCGGCGCTCGCCCGATGACGGTCGCGCGGCGCGCCGCCGCGGACGGCGGCTGAGCCGTGTCGCGCGCGCTGGGCGGGATCCTCGCCCCGGTCGTCACGACGTTTGGCGCGGAGGGTGAGATTGCGGTGACGGGATTCCGCAACAACGTCGCCGCGCACCTCGCCGCCGGCGTGGACGGGATCGTCGTCGCCGGTTCGACCGGAGAGGCGCCGC
>Ga0307415_100000971_pt1 | contig 13168 bp, 12 predicted proteins | sample DK1Cmetagenome_FD_204524 | JGI IMG/M metagenome (GOLD analysis project Ga0307415, IMG submission 204524) | Maize rhizosphere microbial communities from greenhouse at UC Davis, California, United States - DK15-C-2 | ecosystem: Host-associated > Plants > Roots > Rhizosphere > Soil | place: USA...
TCGAGGACCCGTTCCGCCTCGACGACGGCGCGGCGCAGGCAGGCAAGCGCGTCGGCGCCGCGAGACGTGGGCGTGACAGTAGCCGCGAGGCAGTACTTGGTGGCGTAGTCGATCACCGCGCAGATCCACCAGATCCCGCCCCGGGCGGTCTCGAACTCGGAGAAGTCCGTCTGCCACACCCGGTTCCGCCGCCTCGGCGGGTCGCGGAACACCCGCTTACGTAGCCGCGCCCAGGATCTGCGGTCAGCGCGGAACCCGGACGGCAGCAGCAGCCCGCGGCGGGGCAGCGCCCGTTCCACGGTCGAGGTGAACACCTCACAGCCGTCGGCGCGCATCATCGCGGCGATCTTGCGGTGCCCCCAGGCCGGCCAGTCCGCTGCGTACTTGGCTGCGGTCGCCTCGACCGCGTCGGCCTTCGGCGCCGGCCATGGGCCTTTGGCTGGGTCGCCGGCGCGGTGCCGGGCGAGCCGCCGCCAGTAGGTGCGTTCCGGGATCCCGGCCAGTGCTGCGAACCTCGACACCGAGACGTGATGTGTCGCTCTTAAGGCCTCGAGGTCGGCGAAGGGACGGAGTCGATGTACTCCGAGCCCTTCTGCCAGATCCGCAGCTGCACCGTCGCCTCCGCCAGGGCGAGCTTGAGCGCTTTGCACTCGGTGCGGAGCCGCCGCTCTGTCTGCGAGTGACCGCCGTCCGGGCCGGGTAGCGATCGGTCCATGCCTGCCTTGCCCGCGTCGACGAACCGGTCCCGCCAGTTCCCCACCGTTGCCGAGGAGACACCATGTCGCCGCGCCGCCTCGGCCAGCGAGAGCTCGCCTTTCAACACGGCCAACACGACCTGGATCTGCTCGTCCACGGACACCTGCCGGGACGGCTCCTGCGATCTGCTCACCCAGACACCCTTCGTGACCGGTCAACCTCGGACCCTGCCACAAAGTCTGACGCACTCCACTCTAGCCAAATAGAAATTATATTCGATACGCTGAGGTGTATAAGCAGCACCGATCAGTTGCTCTACAGCGCCCTCCACGGCATCGCGATGCGGTACGCCGCCGAACGCCGTAGCCTCGATGAATCCATCGAGGAGCTGCGCGAGATCGCCGATGGCCGCAACGACATCCTGGCCGAGGCCGCGGGCATCACTGCCGGGTGTTGGTACGCCAGCCCGGCCACTCACGTCGGCCATGAGCTGATCGGCGCTGGAGTGCTGATCCTCGCCGGCGGGGGTCAGGGATTCCCGCTGGACATGACGAGCTTGAGCGCTGGGACGCGCGTCGGCTTCGAGCGAGGGATGAGGTCACGCAAGGGCGAGCGCTGATGGCAAACAAATTCATAAGTGCCGGCAGCATCAACCACCAACACGCGACATTTCCAGGAGCAGCGAGTCAACGGGACTTGGCAGGGCGCCGGTCCGGACGAGTTCGGCTGCCACGTCGCGCAGCTTTGTGTTGGTTCGTTGTGAGGCGTGGGTGAGGATGGTGAACGCCTCGTCCTCTTTGATTTTGTGCCGCTCCATCAAGATGCCTTTTGCCTGTTCGATAAGGGCGCGAGACAACATCACGATGCGGAGCTGAATGAGATCGTCGCTGGTCCGGGTTGCTGCTTCTGCATTGCCGACCGCGACAGCGACCCAGGCAGCAACCTCTTGGGCCAACTCAATATCACTGTCGTCGAAAACCTTGGGCTGGCTGGCGTAGGTGTTGAGTGCGCCGATGGTCGCTCCTTGGAACGGTAGCGGCACCGATAACGAGCTGAGCACGCCGCATGCGAGCACATTCTGGGCATAATCCGGCCAGCGTTGCTCAGTCCGCATGTCGTCGATGAGGAACATCTGGCCGGCCCTGCCGGCGTCCATACAGGGTCCGTACCCGCGCTCGTATTGCAACTCGTCGGCATCCAGAGCCATCTGCCCGTCATAGGCGGCCGTGAACGGCTTGTCTTCGCGGATCAACGTGATAGAGGCTGCCTCGACGCTGGGCATCGCCCGGCGAGCGATTCTAGTGATCTCGGTCAAGACCTCAGACGGTTCGCGGTCGGCGACAACGACTCTAGCTAGCGCCTCATGTAGCTCATTCAGATTGTTCATCGCAGGCTTCCGTTCCCTGAGAGCTGAGAACTGCTATTCGAAGCCAAGCTACGCTCGATCGGCAGTTAGATGCTTTCACCCTAGCGGTCCTTACAAGCTGTGCCCCGTGCCTTGGCAGGTGGGGGGAGGCGGCACAAAGTCCTGGAAGCCCTGTCGGCCCGCGCTATCAGAGCTGGTGTGGGAGCCATTCTCAGGAGTAGACCAGCCACCAGAGGATGACGAGGGAGGCCAGAAACACGGCGAACGCGAACACGATGCCGACGATGCAGCCGTCGGGGAATCGTTGGCCGGTCACGGCTTCTTCCAGACGCGGATTGCCGCTAGTTCGATGACTGCGTTGGCCAGGATCCGCATGGTGTCGTCTCGCTCGGGGCCAGTTCGGAATTCTCAGATTTGAGATTTTCCGCCGCTCCAATTATTCCTCAGTTGGCAATTGGGCGACCTCAGCTTGTTGGGCGCCTGCCCGGGGTACGCGCGGCATGCTTCGGCCAGGGCTTCGGCGGCGTTCACAGTTTCTTCCAGACTCGGAGCGCCGCCAATTCGACGACCGCATTCGGCAAGAGGCGCATTGCGTCGGCGACCACCTTGTCGAAGGTGGCGGGGCTTGTGACCGTCGGTTTCTGAGGCCAACGGCTCGCTACCGCATTGGGTAGGTCGTTGTCGGGTTCGACCAGTTCAATGGCACTGCTTGGCCGTTGATGGTGCCGCTGGATAGCGGGGTAGCTTCGTGCATGGGGTGACTCCTAGGTCTAGTAGGGGTTTGCCTAGGCTCAGTGGGTGTGTCAGCACCTGCTGAGCCACTTACGTGTTGGTGATCTTGGTCTGCAAACCGTTTGCTAACGGACCCGTTAGCACGGGGGCGAACGGGATGGCATGACGAAGTGTCGGAGGACGGCGAAACGCCTAGTAAAAGCTGATTTCGCTGGACGCCGCGCTACTGGCTGGCACGGGGGTTGCCGGATACTAACTCCCCCGGAGGCTTTCCCTGCGACTGTTCGAACGCCAAAGCCTGCTCGAGAATCGTCACCGCGGCCGCCGCATCGATCAGCTTCCGTTGCTCTTTGGCGCGTTTACCACCCTCCGACAGCCGCCGTGACGCGGTCACTGTCGTGAGCCGCTCATCCACGAGCCGCACCGGTACGCGGACCGCTCCCGCCAACCGGACAGCCCGTTCTCGAGCCTTCAGCGCGGCCGGGCCCTCGCTTCCACTCAGACTCCTTGGCAAGCCGACGAATACCTCGATCGGCTCATAATCGGTGATGATCGCTATCAGATCAGCGATCTCCTCCTGGCCGGCACGAGCGACCGTCACCGGATATGCCAGCACCCCGTCGGCGTCGCACGCCGCCACCCCAATGCGGGTATCGCCCCAGTCGAGCGCTATCCGTACGCCCTGCCGCATATGCGCCATGGACCTCTTTCTGACGCTGAGCCCACTCAAACAAACTGCTGGCAAATGGCATACTGCCGGCGCGGAAACCCGCAACTTGCCAGCACTTACCTGATACGGCGGGGCCGCGTCCTGCCCAACGCACGCCCTTCAGAACTGCAGCCTGTGCCCGATGGCGTACTCCACTGCTTTGAGGGCATCCACCGCGCGCGCGCCGTCGGTGCCGCCGCCCTGGCCGATGTCGGGCTTACCGCCGCCGCGACCGCCCAGTGTCTCCGCGGCAACGCGTACGAGCTCACCCGCGTCGAGACCGCAATCGCGCGCTCCTTCGGTCGTGACGATGACCACGCTCGGCTTGTCGACCGACCCGCCGACGACTGCGACTACCGACGGAGTGTTCTGGACCCGGTTGCGAATCTCCAGCGCCAGCGTTCGCAGGTCATTGCCGGCGACGCCGTCGGCGCGGTGGGCGATGTAGCCGACGCCCCACATGTCGTGACTCTTCGCGACGATGTTGTTCACATCGGACAACACGGTCTGGCTCTTGAGATCCGCGATCTGTTTCTCAGCCGCCTTCAGCTGTGCCAGCAGCTTGTTGATCCGATCGGGCAGCTGATCGGGCTGCACCTTGAGCGCGTCGCTCAGTCCCATAACGAGCGACCTTTCCTTCGCGAGATACCGGAAGGCCTCAATGCCGACGAAAGCTTCAACGCGGCGGACGCCGGATCCCACACTGGATTCGCCGGTCATCGTGATCAGCCCGATCTGCGAGGCGTGCTGCACATGGGTACCGCCGCACAGTTCCCGCGACCAGGGACCGCCCATCTCGACGACGCGTACCGCCTGCTCGTCGTAGGTTTCGCCAAACAGCGCAAGCGCACCGATCTCGCGAGCCTTCGACAGCGGCATGATCGTTGCGCTGACGTTGAGATCCTTACGGATCGCTTGGTTCGCGGCCACCTCGACATCGGCGCGCACCTGCTGGCTGAGACCGCTCTGCCACGCGAAGTCGAGTCGCAGATAGCCCGGCTTGTTGTACGAGCCGCTTTGCAACGCCGTCGGACCCAGCACCTGCCGCAGCGCGGCATGCATAACGTGGGTTCCCGAGTGCGCCTGGCAGGCTCCAATCCGCCACTCGGCGTCGACCGCCGCAAGCACCGGTGCTCCGCTGAGCAGCTCGCCCTGCTTGACCCGTACCCGGTGCACGATCAGGCCCTTGACCGGCCGCTGCACGTCCACAACCTCGAGCTCGACGCCGTCGCCGATGATCCGGCCTGCGTCGGAGTCTTGGCCGCCAGATTCGGCATAGAACGGCGTCTGCTCCAAGACCACCTCGACCATGTCACCCTCTTCGGCGGCCTCAGCGAGCATCCCGTCCACAACAATGCCGCGAACCGTCGACTCCGTACTGAGCTCGGTGTAACCGGTGAAAGGTGTCGGGCCGAGCGCACGCAGGTCGCGGTAGATCTCCACCGCCTGAGCGCCTGCCTTCTTCGACTTGGCATCGGCCTTGGCGCGATCCTTCTGCTCCTGCATCAACCGGCGGAAGCCCGCCTCATCGACGTTCAGCCCCTGCTCATCGGCCATCTCGAGAGTCAGATCGATCGGGAATCCGTACGTGTCGTGCAGCTGAAACGCCCGCTCACTACTCAGAACGGTCTGATGTTGGCTCTTGGCGTCAGCCACAGCAAGATCGAAGATCTGGGTACCGGTGGCCAAGGTTCGGCGGAAGGCACCTTCTTCGGCGTACGCGATTTGGGAGATCCGTGGCCAGTCAGAGGCCACCTCGGGGTAGGACTCCGCCATCAGGTCGCGGCTGATCGGCAACAACTCAGGCAACACAGGTTCGGTCACGCCGAGCAACCGCATGGCCCGTACCACCCGGCGCAGCAGCCGGCGCAGCACGTAGCCGCGGGCCTCGTTCCCCGGAGTCACCCCATCGGCTATCAGCATCAGTCCCGCCCGAATATGGTCACCGACCACCCGGAGTTGGACGTCGGCCCCGTGATCGCCGCCGTACTCCTTCCCGGCGAGCTCGGCGGCGCGCGCCATAACCGGATAGGACTCGTCGATTTCGTAGAGATTGGGCACGCCCTGCAGCAGGGATGCGACGCGCTCGAGGCCCATGCCGGTGTCGATGTTCTTACGCGGCAGGGGCCGTGCTACGTCGAAGTCGTCCTTCTTGCGGACAGCGGACAACTCCTCCTGCATGAAGACCAGGTTCCAGATCTCCAGAAAACGATCTTCGTCCACGATGGGCCCACCGTCGGGGCCGTACTCCGGCCCACGGTCGACGTAGATCTCGCTGCACGGCCCGCCAGGTCCAGGCACACCCATATGCCAGTAGTTGTCGAGCAGACCACGCCGCTGAATGCGCTCCGGTGCCAGCCCGGCGATGCTCTGCCACAGGGCCGCCGCCTCGTCATCAGAGTGAAGTACGGTGACCCAGATCTTGTAAGGGTCAAACCCGTAGCCACCGCCTTCTTGCGAGCCCGTCACCAGATCCCACGCGTACCGAATCGCCTCGGCCTTGAAGTAGTCGCCGAACGAGAAATTCCCGTTCATCTGAAAAAACGTGGCATGGCGGGTCGTTTTGCCCACTTCATCGATATCGAGGGTCCGGACGCACTTCTGGACGCTCGTCGCGCGGTCGAACGGCGGAGTCTCGGCTCCAGTGAAGTACCGCTTGAAAGGCACCATGCCGGCATTGACGAACAGCAATGTCGGGTCGTTGTACAGCAGCGGTGCTGATGGCACCACTTCGTGACCTCGGGCGGCGAAGAAATCCAGGAAGCGGCGCCGAATCTCGGCGGTTTTCATGACGTGTTCCTTGGCAGTTGAATTTGGTACTAACCGGGCGGCTGGTTCTCGGGCATACCGAGCGTGTCGCGGAGCTCGGTTTCGCGCTCGGCCATTCCAGCTCGTAGCCGGTCGATGAATCCGCGGGCGGATTCGCTCACGCTGCTTGCCGACTCCGCAACGCGTTGACCGATGGCTTCCGGTCTTGCCTTCTTCAGGTAGTCCCGGATCTTCAAGTAAACGAAGATCGCAACGCCCGCACCACTCAGGAACCAAAACAAGCGTCGAAGCATCATGCGCTCCGCTTGGCCTTACGGCGGGAGCCGTTGCCCTTAATGGCCTTCCGTACGCCGTAGCTGAACGCTGCCGTCTTAACTAGCGGTCCGCCGAGTGTTGCTGAGAACAGCTGAGTCATCTGGGCGGCGTTCTCGCTGACCACTGTGGCATGGCGGCTGACCGTGGCGGCATCCTCAGTCACTACGCTCAGTTTGACGAGCTCGTCGTTGGTTGCGCGCACGGTGCCGCGCAGCTCGGTCAGAATCGGGACCGACTCGTGGCCGATGTCACGCACCGCGAGCCGTACCTCCTCCAGTACCCGCCCGAGCTTGAGCAGTGGCACGGCCGTCAGTGCCACCAAGGCAACAAAGGCGATGGCGGCGATCAGACCTGCGATCTCCCCTCCGGACATTGAATTTCCTTCTCGTTGTTGATAGTGCGGAAGCGCCCCGCGCGTGACTATGTGACCTTACCCTGCTCGGACCCAGGCGAGTCTCGGATTCTCAGCACGCTCTAGTCCTCGGAACGGCCAAGTAGCTCCTCAATGCGCGCCAATCTCGTGACCATGGCCGCCTCGGCCCCGTACTCGCTGGGAATGTAGTATCGGGCGCCGGCCAGCTCGTCGGGAAGGTACTGCTGGGCAGCGATACCGTGCGGCTCGTCATGGGCGTACGCGTAGTCCTGCCCGTGCCCCAGCCGCCTAGCGCCCGGATAGTGCGCATCCCGCAGATGGCGCGGCACTAGGCCGATCCGGCCCGCGTTGACGTCGTCGAGCGCAGCATCGACGGCCTTGATCACCGCATTCGACTTCGGCGCCAGAGCGAGCGCGATGACCGCTTGAGCCAGGTTGATCCGGCCCTCTGGCATGCCGATGAACTCAACAGCCTGGGCGGCACCAACTGCTGTTTGCAGCGCCGTCGGATCGGCTAGCCCGATGTCCTCCGAGGCCAAGATCACCAGCCGCCGCGCGATGAAACGCGGGTCCTCTCCTGCCGCGATCATCCTCGCCAGATAGTGCAACGCTGCCTGGACGTCAGAGCCTCGAATCGACTTGATGAAGGCGCTGATCACGTCGTAGTGCTGATCACCGGCACGGTCGTAGCGAACCGCTGCCTTGTCGACAGCCCGCTCAACAAGATCAGTGGTGATCAAGGTCTGCTGAATGGCCGCTGCCCCGGCGGCCGCCTCTTCCAGAAAGGTCAGGCCGCGGCGGGCATCAGCGCCAGCAAGCCGGATGATCATGTCGCGGGCCTCAGAATCGAGCTGGTACGCATCGGCGAGTCCCCGATCCTCCCTCAGCGCGCGATCGAGCAGGGTCGCGATGTCGTCGTCGGTGAGCGACTTGAGAGTCAACAGCAAGGATCGGGAGAGTAGTGGTGAGATGATCGAGAAGCTCGGATTCTCTGTGGTAGCTGCGATCAGGGTGACCAACCGGTTCTCCACCGCTGGCAGCAATACGTCTTGCTGAGTCTTGGAGAAGCGATGCACCTCGTCGATGAACAACACGGTTTGCCGAGCCGTACGCAAGTCCCGTCGCGCCTGGTCGAGAACCGCCCGGACCTCCTTCACGCCGGCGGTGACGGCGGAGAGCTCGACGAACCTCGAATCGGTCTGCTGGGAAACCACCGCGGCAATGGTGGTCTTGCCAACTCCTGGCGGTCCCCAAAGGAAGACCGACATGGGCTCGCCCGCGGCCAACCTGCGGAGCGGCGAGCCCGGCGCCATCAAATGACCTTGGCCGAGAATCTCTTCGAGAGTGCGAGGTCGCATCCGTACCGCGAGTGGCAGGCCGGCTCGGTCAGCGTCGCCCAGGCTGCCGCTGGGCATAGCCATTGAACCGCCGACAGTACCGCCGAAGAGATCCTCACTCATCGCCAGTGATCCTACGGATACTGGCCCAACACCGGATCGCGCGCCGCCGTGCTGAGGAGAAGTGAGGGGACACGCTTTTCGTCTCCGAGCGACGACGAAGTAGGCGGCGACAAGGCGCGATCCGCGCGGAGCGAGCAAAAGCGAGCGGAGCAGTTAAGCAGGAGGCATGATGCGCATCATGAGTGAGAACGAGGTGACAGCCCTCTACGAGAAGTTGATTGCCGGATGGAACGCTCACGATGGTGAGGCGATGGCGGCGCCGTTCGCGGCGGACGGCGTGATCATTGGATTCGACGGCAGTGTGAGCTCCGGCAAACAAACGATCGGCGCCGAAATGGCGAGCATCTTCGCGGACCACCAAACCGGTCGCTATGCCGTAAAGGTGCAGTCAGTGAGGACGCTAGGACCAGAAGCCGTGATCTTGCGCGCCATCGCCGGATTGGTCCCCCCGGGCCAAGGTGCAATCAACGTGGAGACCAACTCTCATCAAACTGTCGTTGCCGAGTCGCAAGACGGTCAATGGAGGATTGTGCTGTTTCAAAACACTCCAGCACAGTTCCATGGCCGCCCAGAGCTGGTCGAGGACATGACCCGAGAGCTGCAAGCAGTCGCGGACGCAGCAACATAGCGCCCTATATTCGCCTTAGCCGGCCGGACGTGACCACTTTCGGCCGTGCAGCAGCTCTGAAGGCCGCTCTATTAGCCCGTGACCGGGTGGTTGGACTTGAACAGGTCCTCAGGGTCATAGCGGCGCTTCACCTCCCGGAGGCGGTCGACCGTCTCCGGCGGGAACGCCTTGGTCATCTCTAAGCGCTCCTCAGCAAAGTTGAAGTACATACCGGCGTCGTACGGCGCCAAGGCGACCTTGAAAGCGCCGAGCCGGGCACGGATTTGGCGCCAGCGCTTCAGGAGCCGTGACGAAGCCGGCCCCGAAGGCGAGGAATGAGCCGGGCAACCTAGCGAGTGCACCGGCATCTTCTGGTGTCCGCGACAGGGCGCCGCCGGTATGCCGCAGGTCGGCCCACAGAAGTTGGGAGCCAGAACCAGGCCCGACAGCCTCCAGTAAGGAGTCGATCGCTGCTGCCGGTAGTTCCTCTGTCACGATTGAGTCCGCCCAGTAGGGTACGGGCTCCGGCGGATCCATGTGCAGGTCGGCAATCCCTGCTGGCGGCTGGGCCACCATGGTGTCGATAACAGCGGTGCCGAGCTGGCGCAGCGGCTCCACCAGCCCCTCTCCGTCCGCCGGATCACCGCAGTAAATCGCCTCGACCACCGCAAGTGACTTGCCTCGAACCGGTTCGGGTATCTCTGGAATCGGCGGGAAATTCATGAGCCGGCCGACCGAAGTCATCTCATCGGGTACGCCGCTGGTCCATTCATGCCAGCCGTGCAGGACATCGCTCGCATGCTCGGCGGGAAAGAACAGCGCGCCGGCGTAGATCTCGCGTAACGGCAGCAGGTCGAACTCCAGCGCGGTAACGACACCAAAGCTGCCACCCCCGCCACGCAGCGCCCAGAGAGATCAGGCTCGTTGTCCAGATCAACCCGAATCTGTTCGCCGTCGGCGGTGACGATCTCGAATGCAGTCACCCGATCGGAAGCCAGCCCGTGCTTGCGAGCGTAGAAGCTGACGCCGCCACCAAGCGTGTAACCCACAATGCCAACGCCCGGGGACGAGCCATGCAGGGCAGCGAGACCCAGCTCGGATGCCCGCGGTACCAAATCGCCCCAGAGGGCGCGCCAGCGCCGACCCGCGCAGTGCCAGCATCGGCATCGATCTCAACGCCGTCGAGACTCGCAGTGCGTAGCAGCACGGTGTCGGTAAGCCGGCCGAGAGGAGCCGCCAGATGTCCGGTGCACTGGGCCGCGACCTGCCTGCCGTCGGCGGCTGCCGCTCGAACAACATCACTGACGTCATTCCCGCTGCGCGGCAGGGCAATGCCGGCTGGCTCTGATCGATCAGGACATTAAATGCGCCACGTTCCAAATTCCAGTTGGCATCCTGTGCGGTCAGGAGTTCAACGGGCATGGCACAGCCCTTCGGTCGAGTGGATGAGCTTGCACCTAAAATTACTCGTCCCGGAGGGATTTGACGCTCAGAAAAGTGCTCGAAGATGCCATCTGATTTCAGACATCCGGCTGAACGTCGATTCCAGCCTCTTTGCGCTGGTCAGGAGTGATCGGCGCTGGAGCATCGGTGAGTGGATCCACGCCACCGCCGGTCTTCGGAAAGGCGATGACGTCACGGATGGAGTCGGTTCGGGACAGCAGAGCGCAGATACGGTCCCATCCAAAAGCGATCCCGCCATGCGGCGGCGGGCCGTAGTTGAACGCCTCCAACAAGAAGCCGAACTTTTCCTGTGCCTCGTCCTTCGGCAGCCCCATTACAGCGAACACACGCTCTTGAATGTCCCTACGGTGGATACGGATCGAGCCGCCGCCGATCTCATTGCCGTTGCAGACGATGTCGTACGCGTACGCAAGCGCTGAACCGGGATCGGCGTCAAAGGTTTCCAGATCCTGTGGCGCCGTAAAGGCATGGTGTACCGCGGTCCAGGCACCTGCTCCGACTGTGACGTCGCCGGCCGCCAATGCGACGGTTGCCGGTTCGAAGAGTGGGGCATCGACCACCCAGCAAAAGGCCCAGACGGTCTCATCAATCAGCCCCTGACGGCGGCCAATCTCCAGGCGGGTGGCGCCAAGAAGCGACTGCGCCAACGCACGCGGCCCGGCAGCAAAGAATATGCAGTCCCCTGGTGCGGCACCGGCCGCAGCAGCAAGCCCGGTGCGCTCTGACTCCACAAGGTTCTTCGCTACCGGTCCGCCAAGCTCGCCGTCCTCGCCCACCAAGACATACGCCAGGCCGCGATGTCCGCGCTGCCTCGCGAACTCCTGCCAAGCATCCAATTGCCTGCGCGGCTGACTGGCACCACCCGGCATCACGACCGCACCGACATACTCAGCCTGAAAGACCCGGAATGGGGTCTGGGCGAAGTAGTCGGTCAACTCGATGATCTCGTGCCCAAACCGCAGGTCTGGCTTATCGGTCCCAAAGCGATTCATCGCGTCGGCGTACGTCAGCCGAGGCAGCGGGGTCGTCACCTCGACCCCGATTAAGCGCCAAATCGCCGCGACCAGGGCCTCGGTGAGTTCGATCACGTCATCTTGATCAACGAAGCTCATCTCGACGTCGAGCTGAGTGAACTCTGGCTGTCGATCTGCCCGGAAGTCCTCGTCGCGATAACAACGAGCGATCTGGAAGTAACGCTCCATGCCAGCGACCATGAGCAGCTGCTTGAACAGTTGCGGGCTCTGCGGCAGCGCGTACCAGCTGCCTGGCCTAAGTCGGGCGGGAACCAAGAAGTCGCGTGCGCCCTCGGGAGTGGAGCGGGTCAACGTGGGCGTTTCGATCTCGACGAACCCGCGCTCGGCGAGCAGCGTACGCGCCACCCGATTGACCTCGCTGCGTAACAGGATCGCTGCTGCCGGTCCTGGCCGGCGCAGGTCGAGGTAGCGGTATTTGAACCTGGTCTCCTCGCCGACATTGACGCGCTCGTCTATCTGGAAGGGCAACGGTGCCGACGGACTCAGCACCTCGAGCGCGGTGGCGACAACCTCCACCTCGCCCGTTGGCAGCTCCAAGTTGGCGTTACCCTCTGGCCGCAGCTCGACCTCACCGGTGACGAGGATGCAGTACTCGTTACGCAGATCGTGCGCCCCCGATGCCGTCAACATCTCATCACGCACCACCACCTGAACAACGCCAGATGCGTCCCGAAGATCAAGAAAGGCGACCCCACCATGATCACGGCGGCGAGCCACCCAACCAGCCAGGGTCACCGGGTTTCCGGCCTGCACGGCACGCAGAGTGCCGGCGCCGTGGGTGCGCATCACGAGCTAGTGGTCCTTTCCTCGTGTCTTGAGTCCTTGTGTCCTAAGTCCGTGCGTCTTGAGCGACATTCGATCCTACGGGCGGGCCGCCCGCAGTCCGCACCCCTATATTTTTTTAGATCAGACCGGTCGTTGGGTGAGGCCCCAAGCGTTTGTGTTCCACGGCAGCGCAACCGAGACTTGCCACGTGACCAGGCTTGCGCCGCGCATGATCGTCCTGGTGGCCTCGGTGCTGCTCGGCACCTGCGCGGCGCTTGTCGATATCAGGCCAGCGTTCGCCTGTAGTTGCGCGGGTATTTCGACCGGTCGCGCTCTCCGAGAAGCCGACGCCGTGTTCCGTGGCAGCGTACTCAGTAAGGACGATGTTGGCCGGGGCGACGCCGCTCGCACCGACATCCGCTTCGCCGTTGACCGCGTGTACAAGGGCACCGTTTACACCGAACAGGTCGTGGCGTCACGACACGACGCCGATGCCTGCGGACTGGACCCCGAACTCGGGAGCACGTGGGTGATCTTTGCAATCGAGGGCATTGAGGGAGAGGGTGATCGAGCCGTCAACCGGCTGGTCACCACGTTGTGCAGCGGCAATCTGCCGACCGGCATTGCACCGCCCATCCTCGGTCGCCCTAGACCGCCGCTCGCTGGAGCCTCTGATCGTGAGGAGAGGTCCACCAATACCGATCGAATCGTCTCTCGGGGGCTCGCCATTGCGGGGATCGGTGGGCTTGCCATTGTCGCCATTGCCGTGATCGGTGTTGCAGTGCTCTGGCGGCCCGGTCGCCCTGGCTGATTTATCCGAGGCGATCAGGGGCGAAAGGCCGATCCGGTTCTTTGCAGCGCCCCCTCGACAACGGGGA
>Ga0307415_100000972_pt1 | contig 13160 bp, 12 predicted proteins | sample DK1Cmetagenome_FD_204524 | JGI IMG/M metagenome (GOLD analysis project Ga0307415, IMG submission 204524) | Maize rhizosphere microbial communities from greenhouse at UC Davis, California, United States - DK15-C-2 | ecosystem: Host-associated > Plants > Roots > Rhizosphere > Soil | place: USA...
CGCTCCTCGACCAGATGCTGGCGTTCGGAGGGGGCCGCGTGACCGAATCCGACGCGCGCGCCATGCTCGGCACGGTGGATCGCCAGCGCGTGGTCGGACTCGTCGAGCGCCTCGCCGAGGGCGACGCGCCGGGCCTCTTCCAGCTCGTCGCCGCGATCGACGAGTTCGCTCCCGACTACGCGCAGCTCCTCGACGAGGTCGCGGCCCTGCTGCAGAAGGTCGCCCTGCGCCAGGCCGTTCCGGGACTCTCGGAGGACGAGGTCCATCCGCCGGAAGTTCTCGACGCGCTGGCCGCGCGGGTGCCCGCGGAAGACCTGCAGCTCGCCTACCAGTTCGCGATCGAGGGACGGCGCGACCTCGACCTCGCGCCGGACCCGCGCAGCGGCTTCGAGATGACGCTCCTGCGCATGCTGGCCTTCCGGCCCGCTGGCCTGCCCGTCGTCGCCGGTAATCGCGGCTCGACCGCTGCGCGCGTCGCGCCGGCGCCGGAACGGCCTGTAGCGCAATCGGCCGCGGCAGCGCCCGAGGGGGACTGGCCGGCGCTGCTCGCCCGCCTCGAGCTCAAGGGCCCGGCGCGACAGCTCGCCGGTCATTGCCAGCTGCTCGGTCGCGACGGCAACCATTTCAGGTTCCTGCTCGACGAGCGTGCAGGCGCCCTGCACACGCGGCAGCTCGAGGACCGCTTCCTGCAGGCGCTGCGTGCCGCCGTCGGCGAGGCGGCGAGCCTCGAGATCGGGCGCGGCGACACGGGCGACACGCCGGCGCGGCGCGAGGAGCAGGCGCGGGACGAACGTCAGGAGCAGGCGCGCGCCGCCCTCGAGCGCGACCCCAACGTGAAGGCCCTGCGCGAGCGCTTCGGGGCCGTCCTGCAGCCGGACTCGGTCAAGCCGGTCGGGTAAGATGCGCACATGAAACAGAACATCGGTCAGCTGATGCGCCAGGCGCAGCAGCTCCAGGCCAACATGCAGAAGGCGCAGGAGCAGCTCGCGTCCCTCGAGGTCACGGGCGAGGCCGGCGGCGGGATGGTCAAGGTCGTCATGAATGGCCGACACGAAGTGCGGCGCGTCGAGATCGACCCGGCCGTCGCGGCTTCCGACCGCGAAATGCTCGAGGACCTCGTGGCGGCTGCCTGCAACGACGCGACGCGCCGGGTTGGCGAGGCGGTGCAGCAGCACATGGCCGGCGCCATGGGCGGGATGCAGCTTCCGCCGGGCATGAAGCTGCCGTTCTGACGGCGGTCGCGTGAAGTATTCCCCTGGACTCGCCCGCCTCATCGAGGCCCTGCGCGTCTTGCCGGGCGTCGGCCCGAAGTCCGCGCAGCGCATGGCATTCCACCTGCTGGAGCGCAACCGCGACGGCGCGCGCTCGCTCGCGCGCTCGCTCGAGGATGCCGCCGCGAATGTCGTCCATTGCCGGCGCTGCCGGATGCTCACGGATGGGGAGCTGTGCGAAATCTGTTCCGCCCCGCGCCGGGATGCGTCCTCCCTCTGCATCGTCGAGTCGCCGGCCGACGTGGTCGCGGTCGAACAGTCCGGCGGCTACGGCGGCCGCTACTTCGTCCTGATGGGCCACCTGTCGCCGCTCGACGGCATCGGTCCCCAGCAGCTCGGCTTCGACCGGCTCGAGTCCCTGCTCGACGAGGGCGAGGTGCGCGAGGTCATCCTGGCGACCAATCCGACCGTCGAGGGCGAGGCCACCGCGCACTACATCGGCGAGCTCGTCGCGCGCCGCGGCATCCGCGCGACGCGAATCGCCCACGGCGTGCCCGTCGGCGGCGAGCTCGAGTACGTGGACGGTGGCACGCTCGCGCACGCGCTCGCCGGCCGCCAGGTCATCGCCTGAGGCGCGGCGGCGCGTGCGAGGCCATCTGCTCCGCGAGTGCCAGCAGGCTCCGATAGCTGTCGAGGCGGCGGGCCGTGATCTCGCCGGCATCGCGGGCTGCGGTGACCGCGCAACCCGGCTCGCTGCGATGCAGGCAGTCGCGGAACCGGCACGCCGGGGCGCGGAGCGAGATCTCGCGGAAACCGCTGGCCACGTCCCGGGCCGGCGGCAGCGGCGGCGCGAAATCGCGTACGCCCGGTGAGTCGATCAGCTCGCCGCCGCTCGGCAGCACGTAGAGGGACGCCGTGCTGGTCGTATGCCGGCCGGTCTCGCTTGCGCGCGTGACTTCGGCGACGGCCGCCTCGACCCCCGGCACGAGCGCGTTCGTGAGCGAGCTCTTTCCGACCCCCGACTGGCCGACGAGCACGCTGGTCGTGCCCGACAGGCGCTCGCGCAACGCATCCGCACCGCCGGCGGACCTCTTGCTCGCGCGCACGACGGCATAGCCGATCCTCGCGTACTCCCGCAGGGACGCATCGAGAGCGCCGTCGGGGGCCTCGAGGTCGCTCTTGTTGGCGACGATGCAGGCTTCGAGTCCGTTCCACTCGGCTGCCGCGAGATATCGGTCGCAGAGGCCGAAGTCCGGCGCCGGGACGGGCGCGAGGACCGCCACGAGCTGCGACAGGTTGGCCGCAACCGGTTCCGGAGTGCCTCGGGCGTCGATGCGCGAGAGGCAGTTGCGCCGCGGCAGCAGCTCGCGGATCACGCCGGCGCCGCCCTCGGTGGAGGCGGGTGACCAGAGGACGCGGTCGCCGCAGACCACCGAAAGGCGCCGTCCCTGCAGCCGGCAGTGCACGCGCAGGCCCCTCTCTTCCGCGACCACGGCGTCGCGGCCGTGGCTCGCGACCACGCGACCCGCGCGCGGCCCGGCGGTCACGCGTGCCGGCCGGGCGCGAGGCGCGCGATGCGCGCGAGTGCCGGCGGGTGCGAGGCATGGAACGCGGTGTACAGGCGATCCGGCGTGAGCGTCGAGGCGTTGTCCCGGTAGAGCTTGACCAGCGCGTCCGCGAGCGCCGCCGCATCGGCGTGCCGGGCCGCGAACCGGTCGGCAGCATATTCGTGGCGGCGCGAGACCAGCGCGGAGAGCGGACGCAGCCAGAACCCGAATGCGGGCGCGACCACGGCGAACAGCAGCAGCAGCGTGTGCGGACCGCCGTCCGCGACGCCGAGCGCCGGCTGGAACCACGGTTCCCGGCCGAGCCACGCCACGAGGGCGAAACCCGCGAACCCGGCGGCGAGCGAGACGCCGAGGCGCAACGCGACGTGCCGCAGGCGATAGTGCCCGAGCTCGTGGGCCAGCACGGCCTCGACCTCTGGCTGGGCGAGCGACGCGACCAGCGTGTCGAAGAACACGATGCGCTTGTTGCGCCCGAACCCGGTGAAGTACGCGTTGCCGTGCGTGCTCCGTCGCGAGCCGTCCATGACGTACACGCCGCGCGGCTCGAACCCGCAGCGTCGGGCCAGCGATTCGACGCCGTCGCGCAGCGCCCCCGGCCCGATCTCGCTGAAGCGGTTGAAGAGCGGGGCGATGATCCTCGGCCACGCCCAGCCGACCAGGAGCGAGAATGCGGCCCAGGCGGCGAAGGCGTACAGCCACCAGCGGTCGCCCGCGCGGTGAATCAGCCACAGCACGAGGGCCGCGAGCGGCAACATCAGCGCCGCGCCGACGGCCAGGCCCTTCAGCGCGTCCGCGGCAAAGAGGGCGGGAGTCGTGCGGTTGAACCCGAAGCGTGCCTCGACCCGGAACGTGCGCCACGCATCGAAGGGCAGGCCGCCGAGCGCGACCAGGAGTCCGAATCCGGCGACGACTGCGAGCTGCCGCGGCAATGCAGCGAGCCCGAGCTGCGAGGACGCGGCGTCGATCGCCTCGATGCCGCCGCCGACGGTGAGCGCGAGGGCAAGGAGGGCCGCAAACACGCGCTCGGCACCCGCAAGCCGCGCTTGCGCGACCGTGTAATCCGCGGCGCGGGCGTGTTCCCCTGGCGTGACCGCCGCCGCGAACGGAGCCGGGACACGCGCGCGATGCGCACGCACCGCGCGGGCCTGGCGCGCGAGGAGCCAGAGCTCGACGCCGGTCGATGACACGAGCGCGACGACGAAGAGGAGCGTGAAGGGATGCATGGCGTGCGGGCGAGGGGCACTCTAGCCTCTGGTAAGATCACCGGCAACATGGCGCAGGACGAGCGGCTGATCTGGATCGACCTCGAGATGACCGGCCTCGTCCCGGAACGCGACCGCATCATCGAGATCGCGACGGTGGTGACGGACCGCGACCTCTCGGTCATCGCCGAAGGACCGGTCATCGCCGTGCACCAGGGTGCGGCGACCCTCGCCGCGATGGACGAGTGGAATACCCGCACGCACGGCGGCAGCGGCCTCACGGCGCGTGCGCTGGCGAGCACCATCGACGAGGCGGCGGCGGAGCGCGCCACGCTCGAGTTCCTCGCGACGCACGTCGCCCCGAACCGCTCGCCGATGTGCGGCAACAGCGTGTGCCAGGACCGGCGCTTCCTCGCGCGCTGGATGCCGGCGCTCGAGCGGCACTTCCATTACCGCAACCTCGACGTCAGCACGGTCAAGGAGCTGGCGCGCCGCTGGGCCCCGGAAGTCGCGGCGGGCGTCGCCAAGGAGTCGCGGCACACGGCGCTCGCGGACGTTCACGAGTCGATCGCGGAGCTGCGCCACTACCGTTCGGCGCTGTTCGCCGCGCCGTGGAACGCGCCACGGGAATGAGCGGCCGCAACGCCGTGCGCCACGCGGGCGGCTGCCACTGCGGCCGCGTGCGTTTCGAGGTTCTGGCGCCGGCCGACCTCGAGCTGCTCGCCTGCAACTGCTCGATGTGCGCGCGCTCCTCGTTCCTGCACCTGATCGTGCCGGGCGATGCGTTCCGCCTGTTGTCCGGCGCCGGCGACCTGGTGGAGTATTCGTTCGGGACGGGTGTCGCGAAGCACCGGTTCTGCCGCCATTGCGGCGTCAAGTCGTTCTACGTCCCGCGCTCGCACCCGGACGGATTCAGCGTCAATGCGCGCTGCCTCGACCGCGGCACCGTGACCTCGACGACGGTGGCGCCGTTCGAAGGCCGCGACTGGGAGAAGGCGCGGGCTGAGCTCGGCGGCGGCTAGGCCTTCGAGCCGTTCGCGAGGTACAGCCACGTTTCGACGACCGCGTCCGGGTTCAGCGACAGCGAGTCGATGCCCTGCTCGACGAGCCAGCGCGCGAGGTCGGGGTGGTCGGACGGGCCCTGGCCGCAGATGCCGATGTACTTCCCGGCCTCCTTGCAGGCGCGGATCGCCAGGGCGAGCAGCGCCTTGACCGCCGGGTCGCGCTCGTCGAACAGCGGCGCGACGATGGCCGAGTCGCGGTCCAGCCCGAGCGTGAGCTGCGTCATGTCGTTCGAGCCGATCGACATGCCGTCGAAGTGCTCGAGGAACTCGCGCGCGAGCAGCGCGTTGGCCGGCAGCTCGCACATCATGATGAGCTTCAGCCCGCGCTTGCCGCGCTCGAGCCCGTTGTTCGCGAGCAGCTCGACGACCCGGCGGGCCTCGGCCACGGTGCGCACGAAGGGCACCATGACCTGCACGTTGTCGAGGCCGATCTCGTCGCGCACGCGCCGCAGCGCGCGGCATTCGAGCTCGAAGCAGGGGCGGAATGCGGCGTCGGTGTAGCGCGAGGCCCCGCGGAACCCGAGCATCGGGTTCTCCTCGTGCGGCTCGTAGCCTCGCCCGCCGATCAGGTTGGCGTACTCGTTCGACTTGAAGTCCGACAGCCGCACGATGACGGGCTGCGGCGCGAACGCCGCCGCGATGCTCGCGACGCCCTCGGCGAGCTTTTCGACGAAGAAGTTCACGGGGTCGTCGTAGCCGGCCATCTGCCGACGCACCTGCTCGCGCACGCCGGGCTCCAGCGTGGCGAAGTCGAGGAGGGCCCGGGGGTGCACGCCGATCATGCGGTTGATGATGAACTCGAGCCTCGCGAGGCCGACGCCGTGATTGGGGATCGAGGCGAAGTCGAATGCGCGGTCGGGGTTGCCGACGTTCATCATCATGCGCACGGGCGGCGCCGGCAGGGCGTCGAGCTCGATGCGCTGCTGGTCGAATTCGAGGCGGCCCTCGTAGACGACGCCGGTGTCGCCCTCCGCGCAGGACACGGTGACGGTCGCGCCGTCGCCGACCGTCTGCGTGGCGTCGACGCAGCCGACGACGGCCGGTATGCCTAGCTCGCGGGCGATGATCGCGGCGTGGCAGGTGCGGCCGCCGCGGTTCGTGACGATGGCGGAAGCCCGCTTCATCACCGGCTCCCAGTCGGGGTCGGTCATGTCCGAGACGATCACGTCGCCCGGCTGCACGCGCGACATCTCGCGCGCGCCGGATACGACGCGAGCGGGGCCCGTGCCGATGCGCTGCCCGATGGCGCGGCCGCGCGCGAGCGCGCGCGAGCGCTGCCTGAGGGTGAAGCGCTGGATCGTGCGGCCCGCCCGGCTCTGCACCGTCTCCGGCCGGGCCTGCAGGACGTAGATCGCGCCCGTTTCGCCGTCCTTGCCCCACTCGATGTCCATCGGGCAGCCGTAGTGCGATTCGATGACCAGCGCCTGGCGCGCGAGCTCGTGCACGTCGGCATCGCCGATGCAGAAACGCGCTCGGTCGGCCGCGGCGACCTCCATGACCTCGGTCCACCGGCCCGGGCCGGGCTGCCGGGCGTAGACCATGCGGCTCGCCTTCGAGCCGAGGTTGCGCCGGATTACCGCGGGACGCCCGGCGCGGAGCGCCGGCTTGTACACGTAGAACTCGTCCGGGTTGACCGCGCCCTGTACGACCAGCTCGCCGAGGCCCCAGGACGCGGTGATGAATACGGCCTCGCGGAATCCCGACTCGGTGTCCAGCGTGAACATGACGCCGCTCGCGCCGACGTCGCTGCGCACCATGTGCTGGACGCCGACGGAGATCGCGACCTGCGCGTGGTCGAATCCCTGGTGCACGCGGTACGAGATCGCGCGGTCGTTGTACAGGGAAGCGTAGACCTGGTGCATGGCTGCGAGCACGGAATCCGGCCCGCGCACGTTCAGGATTGTTTCCTGCTGGCCCGCAAAAGAGGCGCCCGGCAGGTCCTCGGCAGTCGCCGAGGAGCGCACTGCGACGGCGGAACCGCCATTGCCGAGGCGCGCGGCCGCTGCCAGCACCTCGCGCTCGAGGACGGGCTGGAAGCGCGTGCCGAGGATTCAGCCGCGGATCCGGGCGCCGGCGTCGGCCAGGCGCGAGACGTCGTCGACATCGAGCGTGGCGAGCTCGCGCGCGATGCGCTCGCCGAGGCCGTCCTGCGAGAGGAAGTCGCGGTAGGCCTGCGCCGTGGTCGCGAACCCGCCGGGGACGCGCACGCCCGCGCCGGACAGGCGCCCGATCATCTCGCCGAGCGATGCGTTCTTGCCGCCGACGGACTCGACGTCCTTCATGCGCAGGTCCGCCAGGGGAACTGTATAGCCGGTCACGCGCGATCCTCGCTCGTTCCGCACCTGTTACGATCGGCTGCGCTGCGGTCCGCCACGCGCGCCGCGACGGCCATCGGGATCTCCGCCATGAAGCAGCGACGAACCGTCTTCTTCGTATCCGACCAGACCGGCGTCACTGCCGAGACGATGGGACACAGCCTGCTGACGCAGTTCGACGGCATGGAATTCAGGCCGATCACTTTGCCATTCATCACCACCGTTGACAAGGCGCGAGAGGCGGCCGCGAAGATCGACGAGGCCGGGCGCGAGGAGGGCACCCGCCCGATCGTCTTCGCGACGCTCGTGAACGACGACGTGCGCGACGCGCTGAAGCAGGCGCGCTGCCTGTTCCTCGATTTTTTCGACGCGTTCCTCGGCCCTCTCGAGCAGGAGCTCGACCGGACCTCCGCCCACGTGCTCGGTCGCGCGCACGGCATGGCCGACCTCAATGCGTACACGATGCGGATCAACGCGACGAACTTCGCGCTTGCGAACGACGACGGTGCCCAGACGCGCGATTACGATCGCGCCGACGTGATCCTCATCGGGGTTTCGCGCTCCGGCAAGACCCCGACCTGCGTGTACATGGCGCTGCAATACGGCGCATTTGCCGCGAATTACCCGCTTACCGAGGACGACCTCGAGGGCCTCCGGCTGCCCGCCGTGGTCGAGCCGTATCGCAGGAAACTGTTCGGGCTCACGATCGAGCCCGGACGGCTGCAGCAGATCCGCCAGGAGCGCCGCCCGGACAGCCGCTACGCGTCCGCGCAGCAGTGCGCATTCGAGGTGCGCGCCGCCGAGCAGCTGTTCGAGCGCAACGGCATCCCGTACCTCGAGACCACCGACACGTCGATCGAGGAGATCGCGAGCCGCGTGCTCGAGCGCCTCGCCATCCCGAGGCGCGTGAGGCCGTGACGTTTTCGTGAACAGGAGCACGTATCGCGGGGGTTTTGCCCCGAAACCCCGTGATATAGTCAAATCCATGTTGTCGGACAGCCTCTGCTCGATCTCCTGGCGCGCGCGGCCACGATCGTTCGTGAGCCTGATGACGCTCTACGAGAGCAACTTCATCCGCCTCGGCTGGCTGGCGCCCGACCTCCGGCGCCTCAGCGGTTCGCTGACTTCAGAGGTCGCAGGCGAGCCTGCGCTCGAGCTCTCGGTCGTGGAGCAGTGCCGCTACACGACGGCGCTGCAGATGACGTACGTGTTCTACGAGGGCGGCGCCGCGACGCGCGAGCCGGGCCTCGAGATCCGCGTCTACCACGACGCGCGCCTGGCCGAAGCCTTCGCGAGCCCGGCCGCGCCTTCGCATCCGCGCCTGCGGAGCCTCGCGGCCGGCGTCGCGCCGAACCACGGCAAGCGCTGGTCCTGCAACATGCTGCTCAACAAGTGGCTGGAGTACTGCGTCGGCAGCGGTCATCGCTTCGCCGCGCCCGCCTGAGCCCTGGCCATGGCCGTCATGCTTCCCGACAAGTGGTCGCAGCTGAAGCTGCCGTCGATCGGAAAGGCGGACCCGGCAGAGCAGGAGCGGCTGCTCAAGCTGTTCTGGAACCGCGCCGAGCTCAAGAAGGAGCTCCAGAGCCTCGACGACCAGCTTCACAACCTGCGCAACAAGCTCAAGCAGCAGGAAAACGCCAACACGCGCCTCCAGCAGCAGCTTGAGCAGCTCGAGGTCCTCCTGGGCAGTTCCGAGCGCGGGGTCGACGCCCTCGTGCACTTCGGCCTCAAGGCGTTGTGGCGCGCCTGCCGCGAGCAGCTCGAGAAGTTCGTCGCCGAGCTCAAGCGCGAGCGGCAGGAAGCCGAGCGCAAGCAGCAGCTCGCCGAGTTCCAGCAGGACCGCGCGGAGCGGCTCAAGGTCGCCGACGACCGCCTGCGCCAGGCCCAGGAAGTCTCGGCGGCGGAGCGCGGGCGACTTGCCGACAGCGAGCATCGCCTCTCCCAGCTGCGGCGCTTCTGGCACTACTTCAGGCGCCGCGCCCTGGCGGCCGAGATCCTCGGGCAGGGTGAGCGCGTCGCGGCCGCGGAACGGCAGCTGGGCGACATGCAGGAGGCCCACCGGACGATCGAGAAGGAGCCCTGGCCGGAATTTCCGGGCCTGTCCATCGACGGCCGCCGCTACGTGAACCTCGCGGTCATCGCCTACGCGCAGCACCTGTTCGCGCGGCTCGCCGCGTCGGGACTCGCGATGGACGCGCGACTCGCGAACAACCGCAGCGTCGAGAGCGCGCGGCACGGCAACCTCGACGCCTGCCTCGCGCGGCTGCGCGAGATCGCGCAGGCGCTCGCGCTGGTCGGCGCGCAGGACGGCCTGGCGGCCGAGTTCAAGAAGCGCGGCGAGGCAATGGGCGCGACGGCGACCTGGCGCAACGCCAGCGAGACGGTGCCCCAGCCCGCCTCGCTGCCGCCGGCGGCGACGGGCGGCGTACCTGACGCCAACGTGCTGGTCGACGACTACTGGGACGTCTACAAGGTCCTGCTGCGCTGAAGCGAGAGGGGACGCCCACCTTTTCCGGAGATCCGGCTACTCGGGGTTGCGGGACACTCCCGGGAAAAGGTGAGCGTCCCCTTTTCCCCCACCGCGAGAGTGCAGCCTGATGCGCTGCCGCCAGACGTTGAGGTCGTCCAGCCACACGTAGAACATCGGCACGAAGAACAGCGAAGTCACCGAGCCGAACAGCAGCCCGGACATCAGCGCGCGTGCCATCGGGTAGTACGCGGGGCCGTCTCCCCCGATCTGGATGTCGCCCACGGCAAGCGGCAGCATCGCGAGCAGGGTCACCACCGTCGTCATAAGGATCGGCCGCAGCCGGTGGCGCGCGGCCTCGAGGATGGCGTCGTGCCGGTTCATGCCCTCCTTGCGCAGGTCGATCACATGCGCGATCAGCACGATGCCGATGTTCACGATCACGCCGATCAGGATCATGATCCCGAGCATCGCCATGAACGACAGCGGCGTCCGCGTGATCGCGAGCCCCCAGAAGACGCCGACGATCGCGAATACGATCGAGGTGATGATCGAGACCGGGTAGAGCAGGGACTCGAACAGGGAGGCCATCACCAGGAAGATCAGCGCGATGGCCAGCAGGATGTTGGTCTGCATCGTCTTCGCGGTGTCGTCGCTGTCCTCGACGCTGCGCCCGTACTTCCAGCCGACGCCCGGCGGCAGCGGGAACTGCTCCATCATCGCCTCGACGCCCTTCTTCACGTCCTCCAGCGACGAGTCGTCCGCGACGATGCCCTCGATGACGACCGACGTGAGGCGGTCGACGCGCTCGATGGTGCGGGCTGTCTGGTCGATCCGGAAGCTCGCGACGGCGCCGAGCGTGCTGCGGGTGCCGTCCGGCAGGTAGAGCGGCGTCGCGGCGAGGTCCTCGAGGGTCTGCCGGTTGTCGGCGCGGAAAGCGAGCCGCATCTGGATCTCGCGGTCGTCGGCGCGGAACTCCTTGAGCGGGTCGCCGCGCATCGCGACGGCGACCGTCTGCGCCACCACCTGCGGCGACAGGCCCAGCCGCGCCGCGCGGTCGCGGTCGACGACGACCTGCACCTCGTGCTCGCCGGCCTTCGCCGTCGAACGCACCGAGTCGAAGCCCTTCACCTCCCGCAGCCGGCGCACGACGTCATGGGAGAGGGCGACCAGCTCCTCGGTGGACTCGCCGGTGAGGCGCATGCTGAAGGCGCCCGTCTGCCCCTGCTCCTCGTCGAAGCGGAAGCTCGGCTTGCCGATGATGATCTCCGGCATGCCTTTCTCGATCTCCTGCATGATGTCGCGCGGCGCCATTTCGCACCGCTCGCGCGGCTTCAGGCGGATCGTGCTGGTGGCCTCGTCCGGCAGGAAGTGGCTGTACACGAGGTCGATGCAGAAGCGTTCCTTGTTGGCGTCTAGGTACTGCTCGACGCGGGTGACCGCCTCCTCGACGCGGGCGAGCGGGTAGGTGCCCTCGATGTGGAACGGCATGAAGAGCCGGTCGGAAGCGTCCTGCGGAAACATGTCCATCTTGACGATCCCGGTCGCGAAGAGCGGCACGGGCGAGGCGACGGTCAGCACTACGAACAGCGCGCTCCACCACTTGTGGGCGAACAGCCAGTCGAGGCGCCGCAGGTACCAGTCCTGGATGCGCGCGAAGTACGAGCCCGCACGGATCGGCGGAGGCGGCGGGAAGCGGGCGGTGAGCGTGGGGATGATGGTCTGGGCGACCAGGAGCGAGGCGACCATGGCTACCACGATCGGCACCGCCACGTGCACCATGAAGATGGAGATCTCGCTCTCGTCGCCGAAGATGATCGGCAGGAACACGATGACCGTCGACAGCGTGCCGGCGAGCACGGCAAGGCCCACCTCGCTGACGCCCGTGAGCGTGGATGAGAGGGGATCGACGCCGACACCCTGCCGGTGCCGGAAGATGCTCTCCGTGACGACGACGGCGTTGTCGACCAGCAGGCCGATCGCGAGTAGCATCCCCATCATCGTCAGGATGTTGAGCGAGAAGCCGAGGAAGTACATCGCGGCCACGGTGATCAGCAGCGAGAACGGCACCGCGAGCCCCACGATCAGCGTGGTCGGCATGTCGCGCAGGAACAGGAACAGCACGACGAGGGCGAGGCCCGCGCCGATCAGGCCGGCATTGCGCAGCTCGTGCAGGGAGCTGCGGATGTTCTCGGCCTGGTTCTGCAGCACGATGACGTCGACGCCCTGCAGCTGCGGCAGCTCGTGCTGCTCGTCGACCACCGCCATCACCCGCTCGGCGACGTCGACGATGTTGGCCCCTGTCGACTTGAACACGTCGAGGCCAACGCCGGGCCGGCCGTTCAGGTGGCGGCCGACCGACAGCTCCGGCGTGACCAGGCTGACGTCGGCGACGTCGTCGAGGCGCACGTTGCCGATGACGATGAAGTTGCGCACGTCGTCGATGCTGCGGAACTCGCCGATCGGCCGCACCAGGAAGCGCTGGGCGCCTCCGGTGATCTCGCCGGCGCTGACCGAGAAGTTCGCGCCCTCGAGCGAGTCGCGCAGCCGCGCGATGTCGACGCCGTAGGCCGCGATCCGGACCGGATCGACCAGGATCCGCAGCTCGAGCGGCTCGACTCCCTCTAGCGAGACGCGGGCGACGCCGTCGAGCCGCTCGATCGGCTTCTTGAGGTAGCGGTCGAGCATGTCGTACTGCCGGGACAGGTCATCCTCGCTCGAGATGCGGATCGCGACGACGCGGTCGTCGCCGGCGGCGAACATCTGCGTCAGGATGCGGTTCGCGCTCGGCGGGAACTCGTGGCGGATCGACTCGAGCTTCGTGCGCACCTCGAACCCGACCGCCGACGGGTCGCGGTCCCACTGGAAGAAGACCACGAGCTCGGCGCCGGTCTCGGAGGACGTGGAACGTATCTCCTTGATGCCGGACAGCGTCGCGATCGCCTCCTCCGCGGGGCGCGTTATGAGCTGCTCGACTTCCTCCGGTGTCGAGCCCGCGTACGGGATCGTGACCTGTATCCCCGGGAAGCGGATGTCCGGGAACAGCTCGAGCGGCAGCAGGCGCATCGCGATCACGCCGATCAGGGCGATCGCGATGAACGTCATCAGCGTGGTGACGGGCCGCCTGAGCGCGAAGCGCGTGTGGATCATCGGGGCCCCCTCAGCCCGCGCCGTGCTCCGCCGCGACGCGCGGCGTAGCCCCGGCGACGGCCGGCTGGTAGCGCTTGCGGTCGAGCAGCGAGTAGACGACCGGTATCACGAGCAGCGTGAAGAAGCTGGCGATCGCGACGCCGCCGATCACCGTGATCGCCATCGGCTTCCGGATCTCGGCGC
>Ga0307415_100000975_pt1 | contig 13142 bp, 9 predicted proteins | sample DK1Cmetagenome_FD_204524 | JGI IMG/M metagenome (GOLD analysis project Ga0307415, IMG submission 204524) | Maize rhizosphere microbial communities from greenhouse at UC Davis, California, United States - DK15-C-2 | ecosystem: Host-associated > Plants > Roots > Rhizosphere > Soil | place: USA...
TCACGACGACGATCAGCAGCTCGATGAGTGTAAAGCCGGTGCGTCGCATGATAGGGGAGGTGACGGGAAGTGGAGCCGGCAGTGTGAGGGCTCTCTAAGCAACGCCGGGGCCAACGGCTGTGTCCGGTCGCTAACCGATGACACAGCAAGGTTTTGCCTCTAGCACCCGGCCTCCGGTTCCGCCGCCCGGCCCTTTCCATTCGCGACGTTTCGCGCAGGATGCAAGGCGATGCGTCCGGTCATTTCGTCTCCAGCCAGTTCTTGCCGGCCCCCGTCTCCACCAGGAGCGGCACCGAGAGCTGCACGGCGTGCTCCATCTCGTGCTTCACGAGTGCGCGCACCTCCTCGAGCTCCGGGACGGGCACCTCGAACACCAGCTCGTCGTGCACCTGCAGGAGCATGAGCGTCTGCAAGCGCGCCGCGGCGCGCACGGCCGCCTCGCTCCCCGCCCCCCGCAGCGCGCGGTCGATGCGGATCATCGCGATCTTGATCAGGTCGGCCGCGGAGCCCTGGATGGGGGAGTTCGCCGCCGTCCGCTCGCCGAAGGCGCGCACGTTGAAGTTGCGGTCGCGCAGCTCCGGCACGTAGCGCCGCCGCTTGAAGATGGTCTCCACGTAGCCGTGCTCGCGCGCGAACTCGACCTGTGAGTCGAGATACGACCGAATCCCGACGAAGCGCTCGAAGTACTTCTGGATGAACTCCTTCGCCTCGGCGTTGCTGATCTTGAGCTGCCGCGAGAGGGCGTGGGCGCCCTGCCCGTAGATCGTCGCGAAGTTGATCGTCTTCGCGCGCCCGCGCATCTGGCTCGACACCTCCTCGTACGGCACGTCGAAGATGATGGCCGCCGTCTGCCGGTGGATGTCACCCCCGGCGTTGAAGGCGGCGACGAACGCCGGGTCCTGCGAGAGGTGGGCGAGCAGCCGCAGCTCGATCTGCGAGTAGTCGGCGGCGAGCAGCTGCCACCCCTTCCGCGGCACGAAGCCGCGGCGGATGTCGCGCCCGAGCTCGCGCCGGATCGGGATGTTCTGCAGGTTCGGGTCGCTCGACGAGAGCCGCCCCGTGCTGGCAACGGTTTGGCTGAACGACGTGTGCAGCCGGCCGTCGCCGGGGTGTACGTACGTCGGCAGCGCGTCGAGGTACGTGCCCTCGAGCTTGAACAGCTCCCGGTACTCCATGAGCAGCTGGGGGAGGGCGTGACCCTCGTCGGCCAGCTCCTGGAGCACGCTCGCGTCGGTGGAGGGGCCGGTGGCGGTCCGCTTCCGCGATGGCAACTTGAGCTTCTCGAAGAGGATCGTGCGCAGCTGCGGGTTGGAGTTGATGTTGAACTCCTCGCCGGCCTCGGCGTAGATCTCCTGCTCCACGCGCTCGCGCTCCTTCTGGAACCGCTCCTTGAGGGAGCGAAACCAGTCCACGTCGATCGCGATGCCGTTCCACTCCATCTCGGCGAGCACGTCGACGAGCGGGAGTTCGATGTCGCGGAACAGCGCCGTGACCCCCTGCGCCTCGAGCTGCGGCTCGAAGAGGGCGCGCAGCCGCAGCGTCATGTCGGCGTCCTCGCACGAGTAGTCGCGGGCCGCGTCCACGGGGACGACGTCGAACGGGAGCTGTGCCCGGCCGCGGCCGCACAGCTCGTCGTACGACGTCATCTTGTGGTCGAGGAACTCGAGCGCGAGCACGTCGAGCCCGTGCGAGCGGCGCCCCGGGTCGAGCACGTAGCTCGCCAGCATGGTGTCGAAGTCGAGCCCGCGCAGCGTGATCCCGGCGCGGCGGAAGGCGAGCACGTCGTACTTCGCGTTCTGCGCCGTCTTCCGCACCGCCGGGTCCTCGAGGAGCTCGCGCAGCGGCGCCATCTCCGGCGCGTGGAGCGGCGGCAGGTTCTTCACGGCGGCGTCGGGGCCGCGCTCGGCGAGGAGGCGCGCGGCGATCGAGAGGTTCTCGGGCAGGGCGCTCTTCGCTGCCGCCTTCTTCGCGCTCTTCTTCGCCGGCTTCTTCTTCGCGCTGCCGGCCGCCGGGGGCTCCCCCCCCGTGTCCACGGTGCCGCCGTCGCGTCCCTCGCCCGTCACCGCCCCGTCGGCCGACGGGGCGGCAGACGCCGTCTCGTCAGCCGCGTCGGTCGCGTCGGTCGCGTCGGTGACGTCGTCCCCCCCCATCTCCAGCCCGCGGTCCTCGGGCGCGTCCGTCGGCGAGCGGTCGCCCGACGCGTCCACGAGCACCGGCGCGCCGAACGGCAGGTCGCCCTGCGCCGCGCTCGGCGCCCGGTGCGCGAGCGGGAGGTAGTACGCCTCACCGGGGGCGAGCGCGATCGAGATCCCGACCAGCGTGGAGCGCAGCGGGTCCACCTTCACCGGGCTGTCCGCGTCGATCACCGTCTCCGTGTCCACGGAGACGTGGCGCGCCTTGCGCGCGCGCGTCACCAGGCGGTTGAGCGCCTGCACCGTGTCCACCGTCACGTACTCCGCCGCGAGCGCCGGCGCCTCGCTGGCGGGCGGCGCGTAGTCCTTGATGAGCGACGTGAACTCGAGCTCCACGAAGAGCTGCTTCAGCCGCGGCTGGTCGACCTCACGCAGCTTGAGCTTCGGGAGGTCGAGCGCGATCGGCAGGTCGCGGCGAATGGTCACCAGCTCCTTCGAGAGCCGCGCCTGGTCGGGGTGTGCGAGCAGCGCCTCGCGCGGCCGCTTCTTCGTGATCGACTCGGCGCGCGCGAGGATCTCCTCGAGCGTGCCGAACTCGTTCACCAGCTCGCGCGCCGTCTTGTCGCCGATGCCCGGCACGCCGGGGACGTTGTCCGACGAGTCGCCGACGAGCGCCAGGTAGTCCACCACCCGCTCCGGCGGGACGCCCAGCCGCTCGCTCGCGTTCTCCATCCCCACCCACTGCTCCTCGACGCTCGCCGGCCCGCCGCGGCCGGGGTTCAGCAGCCACACGCGCGGCTGCACGAGCTGCTGAAAGTCCTTGTCGCCCGACACGATGACGACGTTGACGTTCTCGCGCGCGCCCTGCTCGGCGAGCGTGCCGATCACGTCGTCCGCCTCGTAGCCCTGGAGCGAGAGGATGGGGATGTGGTGCGCGGCGAGCAGCTCGCAGATGCGCTCCATGCCGCGGTCGAAGTCCGCCTGGAGCCCCTCGTTCAGCTTCTCGCGCGTCGCCTTGTAGGCCGGGTACTGCTCGTGGCGGAAGGAGAGGCCGGAGTCGTGCACCCAGCCGAGGTAGTCGGGGCGGTGCGTCGCCAGGAGGCGCTGCAGGAAGTTCGCGATCCCCCAGGCCGCCGAGCTGTTCTCGCCGCGGCTGGTGGTGAGGGGGCGGGAGATGAGGGCGAAGAACGCGCGGTAGATGAGCGCGTAGCCGTCGATGAGGAAGAGCCGAGGCGAGGGAGGCGGCGACGGCGGCGACGCGGGCGGCGCGGCGGGCGATTCGGGCGATGCGGTGTCGGGCATGTGGGCGACGACGGGCGAGCAGGCGGCGGGAGCGGCGGTCGGCGGGCGACGGGAGGGCGTGCAGCGAAGTGTGGCGCGCGGGTGCATGGCGTGGAAGGGCAGACCCCGTTCCCGCGCGCCCGCTCACGGCGGTGTGTCGCCTGCTGCTTTCACGCCCCTTCCAGGCCCTCGCCCTTCACACGCAGCCCCCGCCCCCCACCCCCTGAAACGCCAACCGCCCGCCGGGCAAGCCGGGCGGGCGGAGGCAGAATCGGACAGCCTACGATTGGAACGAGCGCTCAGACTCGCTGAACGTTGGCTGCGTGGAGCCCCTTGGCGCCGGACTGGATCTCGAACTCCACCACCTGACCTTCAGCGAGCGTCTTGAAGCCTTCCATCGCAATCGCGGAAAAGTGGACGAAGACGTCCTCGCCACCATCCTGCTCAATGAAGCCGTACCCCTTGGCGTCATTGAACCACTTCACCTTCCCTCTGGCCATACGATCTGCCTCCTACGGGGTGAACCGGAGCCTGCACTGCGTCTGCTGGTGCTGGGCGCACGCATTGGGCGCACGCGGGCCCCTATATAGGAACGACCTGCCATTTTGTCAAGAGAACGCCATGCGCCACAACAGGATACCGACGCCCACCGCGACGATCACGCGAACGTTGTCGTCCACGGGGCCGGCCGGCCGCTCGGCGAGCGTGGCGGCGGCGGCGGCGACGGTGGCCGGCGCGAGCGGGAGCGCCGCCACGCCGACGGCGCCGGCGAGCGTGGCGACGAAACAGGCGGCGCTCCCCGCGAGCGTCTTCCCCTGCGGGAGCGGCGCGCCCTGCGCGAGGGCGGCGCGCTGCGCGCGGCGCGCGGCGAGACGGCCGACGATCGCCGCGCTCGCGTCGCCCACGGCGACGGCCCACATCGCCGCCACCGCGGCGTCGCGCGGGTAGGCGGCCACGGCGAAGGCGAAGGCCGCGAGCATCCAGGTGGCGCCCGAGAGCCGCTCGTGCTCGTGCGCGCGCAGCAGCCGCCCGGTGGCGCGCACGAAGCGCGCGCGCGCCCGCGCGCTCCGCGCGCGCGCCACCTCCACGAGCGCGGCGACGCCGACGAGCGCGACGAGCGCCGGCAGCAGCAGCGCGCGCGGCGCGCCGGCCGCGTACGCCACGGGCACGGCGGCGGAGGTCAGGTGCAGCGCCTTGCGCGCGAGCTCGTGGCGGAGTGAGAGGGCGGGGAAGAGGGAAGAGGGAGGAGGTGACTGCCTCGTCGAGGAGCCTCCTCTTCCCTCTTCCCTCTCACCTCGTCCCTCGTCCGTCACCGCTCCTGGATGCGCCGCAGCACTGCCCGGAGGTCGGAGTCGCTGCTCGTCGTCAGGCGCCAGCGGCCGAAGCCCGTCTGGTCCACGAAGACGAGCTGCAGGCGGTGCTGCCGGTACTCCCAGATCTGGGCGCGCCCGCGCTGGTTGACGTCGGCGCCGCCCTGCTCGTAGAGCTGGTCCGGCTCGCCCAGCGAGACGAGCACCATCCCCCGGTCGGTGACCCACCCGGGCACGCCCTCCTCCCGGAACCGGTCGTTCGCCATGCGGACGCGCGCGAAGTAGTCGCGCAGCCCTTCGTGCTGCGGCGTGGCGGGCACGGGGTCCGTCTCGCGGGTGAAGGCGGCCCACGCCGCGGCGCGCTGCGCGGGCGGCGCCGCGCGGAGCGTGGCGAGCCGCTGCGGCGTGGTGAAGTAGCGCAGGTAGTTCAGCATCTCGTCGAAGCTCGCCACCGGCAGCTCGTCGCCGAAGCTGACGAACACGGGCGACCGCGCCGTGTCGCGCACGCCCGCCGAGTCGCCGCGCCAGGCGACGAGCGTCGTCACGCCCACGCCGAGCTGCGACACCGGCACGTTGATCACGCCGCTGAACAGCCCGGCGCGGCGCTCGAGCGACACGGTGTCGGTCCAGAGCGCGCCCCCCTGGTCGCTGCGGACCGCGACCCCGATGGGGAGGGTGTCGCCGGCGCCGTACCCTTCGAGGTAGACGGGGACGAGCGAGTCGCGGCCGAAGGCGACGGTGGAGCGCGGGCTGGCGACGAGGCGCGGGAGGGAGTCGGTGCTCGCGCGCGGCGTCACCTCGAGCACGGTGATCGGCGAGGAGAGCGTGCCCGGGGCGAAGCGCGGCACCGTGACCAGCGCCTCCTGCGTCGCGCTCTTCCCGCCCACGGCGTCGCGGACCGCGAAGGCGAGTACGTACTGCCCCGGCGGGACGCTCAGCTGCTGCTGGAAGATGATGCTCTCGTCGCCGCGCGACGTCTCCTTGAACGACGGGACGCGTACCGCCTCGCGCGCCTCGACGTGCCGCACCACCGCGTTCCCCTGCCGCAGGTCGAGCTGCACCTCGTAGCCGGCGCGGAAGCGGTCGCCGTCGCGGGCGAAGGTGAGCGACCGGTTGGCGAGGGAGAGGGTGACGAGGGCGAGGGTGGTGTCCGGGGAGGGGCCGGCCAGGTAGGCGACGCTCCCGACGAAGGCGACCGGGCCCGCCGAGGCCAGGAGCCCCATGGTCTGATAGATCCGCGTCGCGTCGCCCAGCCCGCCCACGTCCTCCCGCCGCGTCCGCTCGTCGGACGCCACCGGCGCTCCGTCCGGCCCCGCGCGTGGCCGCCGGGCGCAGCCGGCCGCCACCAGGGCCATCCCGATCGCCACCACCGTCGCCTGCCGCAACCGCATCACGCCGTACTCCGTCGAGAAGGCCCGTTGCTACCCCAGCGAGGAAGATACCCCGAAGCGGCACCGCGGGTGACCGCCGGCCACGATTTCCTTGCCCATCCCGGCAGCGTGGATTACGTTCGCCGCGTGACTCGCGAAACTCTCGTCGGCACCACGCTGGCCGGCTATACGATTAGCGACCTCGTGGGCGAGGGTGGCACGTCGGCCGTCTACCGCGCCGAGCACCCGAGCCACGGCCCCGTGGCGCTCAAGGTGCTGCGCGAGAAGCTGCGCCAGGACCGGACCGCGGTCGCGCGCTTCGTGCGCGAGGCCAAGTACGGGACGCGCGTGCAGCACCCGAACGTGGTGCGCACGATCGAGATCGGCGAGGCCGAGCCGGGGCTGCACTTCCTCGCCATCGAGTGGGCGGGCGGCGAGATCCTCGAGCGCTACGCGAAGAAGCACTGCCCGCTCGCGCGCGACGTCGTCTCCGACATCATCACGCAGATCGCCGACGCCGTGCAGGCCGCGCACTCGGCCGGCATCGTGCACCGGGACCTGAAGCCCGAGAACGTGATGTACGACCCGGTGACGCGGCAGGTCAAGCTGCTCGACTTCGGGATCGCCGCGGACACGGACGCCACCCCCGACGAGCGGCTGACGCGCGCCGGCTTCTTCGTGGGCACCCTGATGTACGTCGCCCCCGAGTCGCTCTCCGGCGAGCTCGTGACGCCGGCCGCCGACCAGTACAGCCTGGCGACGATCGCCTACTTCCTGCTCACGGCCTGCCACCCGTACTCGGCGAAGTCGCCGCGCGAGATGTTCACGCAGCTCCTCTCGCAGCCGCCGACCCCGCTCAACAAGGCGCGCCCGAACCTCGTGTTCCACCCGTCGGTCGAGCAGGTGATCATGCGCGGGCTGGCGAAGCAGCCGAAGGATCGCTACCCGACGGTGACGGCCTTCGCCGAGGCGCTGCGCGACGCGCTGAGCGCCGAGCCCGAGGGCGACGGCGGGGGGCTGTTCTCCAAGGTCAAGGGGCTGTTCAAGGGGCGCGGGTAGCGCGCGTCCGGCGCGCCCCATAGCCCCCGCGCCCTAGCGGCCGCTCGTCGCGGCCAGCGGGGCGCGCGCCGGCTCGTCGGTGGCGCGCTGCTCGACGCTCGCCGGCAGCCAGAGGGTGAAGCTCGACCCCTTGCCCGGCGCACTCTCGACCGTGATGTCGCCGCCGAGCAGGCGCGCCAGCCGGCGGGAGATGGAGAGCCCCAGCCCGGTGCCGCGCCGCATCGAGTCGCCGCGCGGGCCGGCGTTCACCTGCTCGAACTCGTCGAAGATCCGCTCGCGGTCGGCCTCGGCGATCCCGACGCCGCTGTCCACCACCTGCAGCGCCACCCACACCCGGTCCCGGCTCGGCGCCTTGCCGATGAAGTGGGAGCCGGTGTCCCCGGTGGGGCGCGGGCCGCGCGGCAGCAGGTTGGGCGGGCCGACGAGCCGGCCGCGCACCGCCACGCCGCCGGCCTCGGTGTACTTCACCGCGTTGCCGAGGAGGTTGACGAGGATCTGCCGCAGGTGCTGCGGGTCGGTGCGCACGCGGGGGAGCGAGGCGCCGACGGCGATCGAGAGGCTCAGCCCCTTCTCGTTCACGAGCGACTCCACCTCGCCGGCGATGTCGAGCACGAAGGGGCGGAGGTTGATGAGCTCCGGGTGCACCTCGAGCCGCCCCGCGGCCATCTTGGCGAGGTCGAGCACCTGGTCCACGAGGTGCCGCAGGTGGGCGGCGGAGGCCTCGATGCGCTGCACGGGCCCCGCCTGTCGCGCCCCGAGCTCCCCGTAGACGCCCTCGCGCAGCAGCTCGGTGAAGCCGACGATGGCGTTGAGCGGCGTGCGCAGCTCGTGGGAGACGTTGGCGAGGAACTCGCTCTTCGCCTTGTTGGCGCGCAGCAGCTCGTCGGAGAGCCGCTCCAGCTCACTCGACCGGTCGGCGATGCGGCGCGCCTGGCGCCGCTCGTGGAGGAGGCCCAGCGCCAGCGCCACGAGCACGGTGACGCCGGCCGCCCAGAGCCCGTAGCGGAGGGCCTGGCCGCGCGCCGGGTGCGTGACCGTGAGCAGCCACCGCTGCCCGCCCGGGAGGCGCACCGCCTCGCGCCGCGCCAGGATGTCGTCGGCCAGAAGGCCGCCGGGGAGCAGGCTGCCGCGGCCGGCGGCCGGGGCCACGAGGGTGAGCGTGTCCGCCCCCGCGACGAGGAACACCGCCGCCGCGTCGCCCGCGCGGGGCGGGACCAGCGTCCCGAGGTTGGCCACGGCGATGGTCCCGCCGACGACCCCCAGGAATCGCCGGCCGACGTACACGGGCTTCACCAGGGCGACCCCGCGCTCCCCGGTGTGGAGGACGCCGAGCGCGGAGAAGCGCGGCCGCCGGCTGGCGCGCGCCGCCTCGCGCAGGCCGGCGGTGGTGCGGGGGCCCAGGGCGGGCGCGGCGCCCACGCCGACGGGACGCGTCGTGCTGTCGAGCAGGACGTCGTACAGCACGCCCCCGTTGGCGGCGGCGATCCACACGCGGCGCAGCGACGGCGCGTGCTCCCGCACGCCCTCGATGAGCGAGGCGACGCGCAGGCTGTCGGTGGCCGGGGCGTCGGGATCGACGAGCAGCCCCTGGAGGGCGCCGAGGGCAGCGTCGTGGAGGGCGACGAAGCCGCGCACGCGCTCCGCCGCCTGCTGCGCCTCGCCCTCCACGTGCAGCCGGTCCGCGGTCATGAAGGCGCGCTCGGCGGCGGTGAGACCACCGAACACGAAGACGATGACCACGAACAGGGCGGCGGTCGACGGGCGAAGGCGCATGGGGCGGACAGCCGGGAGCGATCGGGGCGGCCGCAGGGCGGCGGCGCGAGGAGCGGGCGGGGGAGGCTTCTGCGGGCGGTGCGGCGGGGCGATGCCGCAGTATGCGATGTCGCAGTATGCGAGGACGCGCCCCGGTTGGAAAGGATGCGGCGCGACCCGCCGCGGCGGGCGATGGTAGATTGGTACGCGGGCGCGGCGCGGCGCACCTAACGAGGCGTCCCCGCGCCCGCCCCCGCCATCGCGCCACGATCGCGGCGCACTCCGCTCACCACGCCCCCTCGCGCATGGACCGCACCGACCACCTCGACCGCCTGCTCGACCTCCTCGCCACCCGCTCCGCCCGGCGCGGCCAGTTCACCCTCGCCTCCGGCAAGCAGAGCACCCTCTACATCGACGCGCGACTGACGACGATGAGCCCCGACGGGCTCGCCCTCATCGGCCCGCTCGGGCTGCAGGCGGTGCAGCAGGCGGGGTGGCGGGTGGACTCGGTGGGCGGGCTGACGCTCGGCGCGGACCCGGTGAGCTACGCGGTGAGCTACGCGAGCGCCCTCGCCGGCACGCCGGTGCGCTGCTTCACGGTGCGCAAGGAGGCCAAGGGGCACGGCACCGGGCGCCTCATCGAGGGCTCGTTCCGCGAGGGAGACCGCGTCGCCGTGATCGAGGACGTGATCACCACCGGCGGCTCGGCGCTGCGCGCCGTGGCCGCCGTGCGCGCGGCCGGCGGGGTGGTGGCCGGCGTGCTCGCCCTCGTCGACCGCGAGGAGGGGGGGCGCGAGGCGATCGAGGGCGAGGGGCTCGAGGTGGTGGCGCTAACGTGCGCCAGCGACATCGTGCGCCGCATGGACCGCTGACGCGCGCCCCGCGGTCGGCACCTCGAGGCAGAGGCACCCGCCCTCGGCCCACAGCCGCCCCCCCGACCGCTCGAGCAGCGCGCGGGCGAAGTCCAGCGGCACCGGGCCCGCGCCGCCGTCGGCCTCGCACGCCACGCGCACCACTGCCGACCGCTCGCGCCGCTCGGCGAGGGTGACCTCGACCGAGGAATGCCAGGGCGCGGCGTCGAGCGCCGCCGTGACCGCGGAGGTGAGGGCGAGCTCGAACTCCGTCGGATCCACCAGGGCGACGGGGAGCGTGTCCGCCACGACCACCTCGCAGGCCTTCCGGCTCGCCTGCTCGCGCAGCTCACGCCGCACCGCGAGGGCGATCTGGCGGAGCGACACCTCGCGCGGGCCGAAGGCCGGGGCGAGCACCATCGTGTCGCCGAGCCGCTGGCCGATCACGTCGTCGAGCGACGACGCGTTGCGCAGCACCATCGCCTGGAAGCGCGGGTGGTTCCGCATCTCGGGGGGCACCCGCTCGTCGGCCATCAGCGCGACCGCGCTTCGGATGGTGCCGAGCGGGTTGCGGAGCTCGTGGCGGAGGTCGCGACACTCCCGGTGGAGGCGGGCCAGGTAGCCGTGGGTGAAACCCTTGGACGCCGCGAGCGTCAATAGCGAGAACGCCCGCTGCACGCGGCGGGCGAGCTCCATGCCGTCGGCGGCGCTCGCGCGGTGGTCCTCGACCAGCGCCTGCTCCGCCGCGTACAGCACCATGGCGGCGAGCAGGTCCAGCTCCTTCAGCAGGTAGTCCAGCGACAGCCCGCGCTCGTGCGCGCCGGCGCCCGCGTCCCATCCGGCGGCCATCACCGTGTCGTGCGAGCCGGCCCCGCCGCGGAGCACGCCGGCGACGGCGTGCACCAGGCGCTCCGCCGCGGCCACCGCCTCCGCGCGCTCGGCCGCGGCAGACAGGGACGCCGCCGGACGCGGCGCGACGAAGCGCGCCTGCGTGGACCAGCGCGCGCCGATCGCGACGGCTTCGCGAGACAGTACGTCGGCGATGTACGAGGCGAGCTTCGACACGGCGGGTGGGGCGGGGTGCGGAGCGGGGTGACGGCGCGACGCGCTGTGCGCGGCGTCACACGGGGTGCGCGAGTAAAGTGGTGCGCGCTGGGCGCACACCGCATTGAGCATCATGAATGCCACCGTCGTGACGCCGGCGCGGCCACCACCGCGCCGGCCGGCGCGCGTGTCGCACCATTCGAGCAGCAAGCCGGCAGCAACTTCTACTCTCCACGGCCAGTGCCCCGTTCCGCACCTCCTACGAAAGCGCGCACGGCGCCGCGTCCCGCGCGCGCGCCCTACACGCCGCCGCTCGCCGGCGTCGCGCACGACGCGCCGGACCGCCGCCCGGCGCTCGCGCGCAGCGGCGCGCCCGCGCCCCGCGCGCGCGACCTGGCCGCCGACCACAACCCGCTCCTCGAGGAGCGGGACAAGGATCTCGTCACCTTCCGGCAGGGGTCCAAGCGGCGCGTCCGCAGCATCCTGCTGCTGTTCGTCGGGCTCTACGGCGCGAGCCTCCTGGGCCTGGCCGAGGTGCCGCTCTGGCTCGCGGTGGCGATGGCGACGTTCGGCCTCGCCGGCAACGCCGTCCTCAACGCCGTGGCGACGCGCGCGCCGAGCTACCGCCCCTGGCACCGGTACGCGTTCGCGGCGTTCGACAGCCTGCTCATCAGCACGACGGTGCTCGTGTTCGGGCACCCGGGGCTCGCCGGCATCTACTTCCTCGCCATCATCCCCTACTCGTTCGACCGCGGGCAGGCGCTCGGCTACTTCGTCGCCGGCTGCTCGACGGTCGCGTTCCTGCTCACGAGCTGGGCGTACCACCTCCTGCACCCGGCCGCGCCGGTGCAGGCGGCGTGGACGGTGGTGGCGGCCTGCATCATCCTGGGCGTCTCGTCGCAGATCGTCCCCATCCCGGCGCGGCTCATCCGCCGCATCCGGAGCACGCGCGACGTGATCGGCGCCGCCGAGGGGGGGGACCTGCTCGTGCGCGCCCACGCGCGCGTGCCTGACGAGCTGGGGTTCCTCGAGCGGAGCCTGAACCGCATGCTCGAGGAGCTGGGGGAGACGGTGTCCGCCGTGCAGCGCGAGGCGGACGAGGTGGCGCAGTACGCCGAGCAGGTGGCGCGCACCGCGCAGGCGCTGCAGGAGAGCGGGCGCGAGTTCACGAGCGCGGCGCTGGCGCTCGCCACCGAGCTCGAAGCGCAGCGCGGCCACACGGGCGCCGGCTCGCGGCGCACCGAGGAGGCGCGCGCCACCGCCGAGGGGCTGCGCGAGAAGGCCGCGGGGATGGAGAGCAACGCGCGCACGCTGCTCGGCTCGGCGGACGCGTCGCGCGTCGCCATCGGGCGCGCGGGGAGCACGCTGGTGACGCTCGGCGACCGCGTGCGCGACACCGCGTCCACGGTGTCGGCGCTGTCGGCGTCGTCCGAGGAGATCGGCGACTTCGCCGAGACGGTGTCGCGCATCGCCCGGCAGACGAACCTGCTGGCGCTCAACGCGGCGATCGAGGCGGCGCGGGCCGGGGAGCACGGGAAGGGGTTCGCCGTCGTCGCCGAGGAGGTGCGCAAGCTCGCCGAGGAGAGCGCGACGGCGGCGAAGCAGGTCGCCGGGACGATCGCCGACGTGCGCGGCCGCATCGGGCTCGTGGTCGAGCAGATGTCGGCCGGCGCGCGCGAGGTGGGGGACGTGGAGCGCGTCGCGACCGAGGCGAACAGGGCGATGGGGGCGATCGTCGAGGAGGTGGCGCGCGTCGCGGCGGTGGTGACGGAGACGGCGACGGTGTCGCGCGACCAGACGGTGGCGATGACGGAGCTCACCGGGTCGATCCGCAGCATCGAGACGGTGAGCGTGGAGGCGGCCGCGCGCGCGCAGGAGGCGTCCGCGGCGGCGCGGCGCCAGACGGCGGTGCTCGACGGCCTCACGGCCACCTCGGGCGAGCTGGCGGGGCTGGCGGAGCGGCTGCGGGCGTCGATGCGGCGGTTCCGCGCACGGAGCGCGTGAGGCCGGTTGCGCGGACATTAGCGCGCGCTCATATCACTGCGCCCGCGGCGCGATAAGCTGTGCCCGGCGCCCTGCCCGCCGCGGCCGGCGGCGCGGCGACCCGTACGTCGCACCCGGCTCCACTCCTCCCCGCGCGCCCGCTGCGAGAACCCCCGGCATGGCGAAGCACATCGTGTTCTACGTGCACGGCATGGGGCAGCACGACACCGCGTGGGCGGAGGACGCCGGCGGGCCGGTCGAGACGCTGCGCCGCGCCAGCACGGCCTACGCGCATTTCGGCGACCGGCCGCTCGACACGCTGGTCGAGGTCGTGCCGGTCCGCTACGACGAGATCTTCCG
>Ga0307415_100000977_pt1 | contig 13138 bp, 13 predicted proteins | sample DK1Cmetagenome_FD_204524 | JGI IMG/M metagenome (GOLD analysis project Ga0307415, IMG submission 204524) | Maize rhizosphere microbial communities from greenhouse at UC Davis, California, United States - DK15-C-2 | ecosystem: Host-associated > Plants > Roots > Rhizosphere > Soil | place: USA...
CTACCGGCGGCACCGGCGGCTTAGAGGAACATCCGCCCGAAAGCGTAGCCGAGGGCGAAGAAGACGAGGATCGTGAGCGCGACGACGACCGCGACGAGCGCGATCATCCCGAGCACGCTTGGGCCGCCGTCGTTCACAGCGCCGACGCCCTCCGCGACCCCGGCGGCGAGACCAGGTCTGCAATCAGGTAGATCGATCCCGTCGCGACTACCGCGCCGGCCGCGCCCGCCAGCTCGCGCGCCCGCGCGAGCGCCGCGCGCGGCTCGGGAACGATCTCCGCCGTCGCGCCCAGCTGCTGCGCGAGCGATGCCAGCGTGGCGGGCGACAGCGCCCGCGGGCTCGGCGCCGCCGTGCAGACGAACGTGTCGCAGCGCGCGAGCAGCCCGCGCAGCATCGCCGCGGCGTCCTTGTCGTCGAGGATCGACACGACGGCCACGAACCGGCGGTCCGGCAGCGCCGCCGCCAGCGCCTCGACGCCGCTGGGGTTGTGCGCACCGTCGAGCAGCGTCAGCGGCCGCTCGGAGACGACCTGGAGGCGGCCTGGCACCGTGATCGCCCGTGCCACGCGTTCGACGATGGTGTCGTCGAGCGCGCCGAGCTGCGCGCGCGCCGCGGCGCAGGCGACCGCGAAGTTCGTCGCCTGGTAGCCCGGCAGCTCGCCGCCGCCGGGCTCCGGCCGCACGATCCGCGCCCCGGTCGCCCGCGCGAGCTCCTCCACCTCGGCGCTCGCCTCGCCGAGCACCAGCAGCGCCTCCGATCGCACGACCGCAAGCTTCTCACGCGCGATGTCGGCGATCGTCGGCCCGAGCCAGCGCTCGTGCTCGAGCCCGACGTTCGTCAGCACGACGATCGGGGCGCGCAGGACGCCGGTCGCGTCGTGGCGCCCGCCGAGGCCGGCCTCGACGACCGCGACTTCCACCCCGCGCCGCGCGAGCTCGTCGAACGCGGCCGCCGCAAGCAGCTCGAACTGCGTTACGCGGTCGCCGTCCTGCAATCCGCGATCGACCTTCGCGGCGGCGGTGGCCGCGCGCTCGATCGCCGCGCCGAACGCGTCGGGCTCGAGGTCCGCGTCGCCGATCCGGATGCGCTCGGCGAAGCTCGTCAGGTGCGGCGAGAGGAACGCGCCGGTGCGCACGCGGTGGGCCTGCAGGAGGGCGGCGGTCATGCGCACGGTCGAGCTCTTGCCGTTCGTGCCGACGACGTGGATCGCCTGGAAGCGCTCCTGCGGCGAGCCGAGCGCCGTCAGCAGCCGGCGCATCCGCTCGAGGCCGAAGCGCATGCCGAACAGCTCGAGGCCGAGCAGGTGCTCCTCGGCGCGCGCGGCGCTCCAACCCGTGCCCGCCGACGAAGTCGGTTGGGTGCTCACAGCGCGTCACGCTCCTCGCGCAGCCGCACGAGCTTGTCCCGCTCCGCCTGCACGACGGCGGCGGGCGCCTTCTCGACGAAGCCCGCATTGGCGAGCTTGCGCTCCGCGCGCGCAATCTCCGCGTCCAGCCAGCCGCGGCGCTCCTCGATCCGGTGCGCCGCTGCGTCGAGGTCGACCGCGTCGGACGCGAGCACGGCGACCACGCCGCCGGGCACCGCGACGGTCGCGGCGGGCTCGGCGCCGTCCGACGACCACGTGCAGCGTGCGAGCCGCGCGACGTACGCCGCCGTGCGCTCGTAGCCGTCGGCCTCGAGCCGCGCCGGCAGCACCGCGGCCGGCGCGGCGCCGATGCGATCGCGCCAGCCGCGCAGCTCCTGCACGGCGGCGATCGCGCGGCCGAGCTCGGCGTCGGCGCCCGCGTCGACCAGCGCGTCGTCGGCGGCCGGCCACGCGCGCGCCAACAGCAGGCCCCGCGCGCCCGGGACGTGCGACCAGAGCTCCTCGGTGACGAACGGGATCACCGGGTGGGCGATCGTGAGCGTCTCGGCGAGCACGTGCAGGGCGAAGCGGGTGACGTCCTTGTTGTCGTCGGCGTACAGCCGTGGCTTGACGATCTCCAGGTACCAGTCGCAAAGCTCGCCGTAGACGAAGTCGTACAGCCCGAGCGCGGCACGATGGAACTCGAACGTCTCGATCGCGCGCGCGGTCTCGGCCTTGGCCCGCTGCAGCCGCGACAGGATCCAGGCGTCCTCGACGGCATGCGGCCGCGGCGGATCGTCCGTCAGCTCGACGCCGCGGGGCGCGCGCAGCAGCACGAGCCGCGACGCGTTGAACAGCTTGTTGGCGAGCTGGCGCCCCTGCGCGACCTTCTCCTCGGAGAAGCGCACGTCCTGCGTCGAGGACATCGCCAGCAGCCCGAAGCGGGTGCCGTCCGCGCCGTGCTTCTCGATCACGTCGAGCGGGTCGATCCCGGTGCCGAGCGACTTCGACATCCGGCGGCCGTCCGGGGCGAGGATCGTCGAGTGGTTGTAGACGTCGGCGAACGGCACCTCGCCGGTGAACTCGATCCCGAGCATCACCATGCGGGCGACCCAGAGGAACAGGATGTCGCGCCCGGTCGAGAGCACGTCGGTCGGGTAGAACGCGTGCAGCTCGCGCGTGTCGTCGGGCCAGCCGAGCGTCGCGAACGGCCACAGCCCGGACGAGAACCAGGTGTCGAGCACGTCGGGGTCGCGCTCCCAGCCGTCGCCGGCGGGCGGCTCGGTGCCGACGTAGGTCTCGTCGCCGCGGTACCAGACCGGGATCTGGTGGCCCCACCAGAGCTGGCGCGAGATGCACCACGGGCGGATGTTCTCGAGCCAGTCGAGGTAGCGCTTGCGCTGGCTCTCGGGATGGATCCGCAGGCGTCCTTCGTGGACCGCGTCGATCGCGGGCCGCGCGAGCTGCTCCATCGCCATGAACCACTGCAGCGAGACCAGCGGCTCGATCCGCTCGCCCGAGCGGTGCGAGAACGGCACGGCGTGCTTGTACTGCTCGGTGCGCGCGATCGCGCCCTGCGCGCGCAGCGCCTCGACGACGGCCGCGCGCGCCTCGAGCGCCGTCATGCCGGCGAACCGCTCGCCCGCCGCGGCGCTCATCCGGCCGTCCTCGCCGATCACGACGATCTCCTCGAGCCCGTGCGCGCGGCCGATCTCGAAGTCGTTCGGGTCGTGGCCGGGCGTGATCTTCAGCGCCCCGGTGCCGAACTCCGGCTTGACGTACGAGTCGGCGATGATCCGCAGCCGGCGGCCGACGAGCGGGAGGATCGCCGTCTCGCCGATCAGCCGCGTGTAGCGCTCGTCGTCGGGATGGACCGCGATCGCGGTGTCGGCGAGCATCGTCTCGGGCCGCACCGTCGCGATCGTCAGCGCGCCGCCGCCCGACGCCAGTGGGTAGTCGACGTAGTAGAGCGTGTCGGTGATCTCGCGCTCCTCGACCTCGAGGTCGGAGATCGCCGACCGCGATCCCGGGTCCCAGTTGACGATCCGGTTGTCGCGGTAGATCAGGCCCTTGTCGTAGAGGTCGACGAAGACCTTCAGCACCGCGCGGACGTAGCCCACGTCGAGGGTGAAGCGCTCCCGCGAGTAGTCGCACGACGCGCCGAGGCGCTGGAACTGCTCGAAGATGATCCCGCCGTACTGCTCGCACCAGCGCCAGACGCGCTCGATGAACGCCGGGCGCCCGATCTCCTCGCGGCTCGTCCCCTCGCTGCGCACCAGCTTCTCGACCTGCGTCTGCGTCGCGATCCCGGCGTGGTCGGTGCCGAGCGTCCAGCGCGTGCGCCTGCCGAGCATGCGGTTGTAGCGGACCAGGCAGTCCTGGACCGAGCCGTTGAGCGCATGGCCCATGTGCAGCGCGCCCGTGACGTTCGGCGGCGGGATCGCGATCGAGAAGTTCTCGCTGGCCGTCCCCTCGGGCTCGACGTGGAACAGGCCGGACTCGAGCCAGCGCTCGAAGATCTCGCGCTCGGCGTCCGCCGGCTCCCAGCGCGTGCGTTCCTCCAGGTCGCTCATCGGGCCGAGGAGTCTAGGGCGGGGTGGGTGCGGATATCGGGTACCCACCGGCTCATGCGCATCGGCTACTTCCTCTCGTGCGAGGAGTTCGGACCGCTCGAGCTCGTCGAGCAGGCGCGGCTGGCCCAGCGGGCCGGGATCGACCGCGTCTGGATCTCCGACCACTATCACCCGTGGAACGACGAGCAGGGTCATAGCCCGTTCGTCTGGTCGGTCATCGGGGCGCTGGCCGCCGCCGCGCCCGGGCTGCACGTCACGACCGGGGTGACGTGCCCGACGGTACGCATCCATCCCGCCGTGATCGCGCAGGCTGCCGCGACGTCGGCCGTGCTGCTCGAGGGCCGCTTCCGGCTCGGCGTCGGCACCGGCGAGGCGCTCAACGAGCACATCTTCGGCGACGCGTGGCCGGAGGCGCCGGTGCGGCTCGAGATGCTCGAGGAGGCGATCGAGGTGATGCGCGGGCTCTGGCGGGGCGGCCAGCACAGCCACCGCGGCAAGCACTACACCGTCCAGAACGCGCGCATCTACACGCTGCCCGAGCGGCCGCCCGAGATCCTCGTCTCCGGCTTCGGGCCGAAGTCGGTCGGGCTCGCGGCGCGGATCGGCGACGGCTACTGCTCCACGATGCCCGACGGCGCGCTCGTCGAGCGCTTCCGCTCGAACGGCGGCGGCGACAAGGTCGCGCAGGCCGGCACGAAGGTCTGCTGGGGCCCGGACGCCGACGAGTGCGTCAAGACCGTCCACCGCCTGTGGCCGAACGAGGCGCTCCCGGGCGAGCTCGCGCAGGTCCTGCCGACGCCGGCGCACTTCGAGCAGGCGTCGCAGCTGGTGACCGAGGCGATGATCGCGGAGGCGGTGCCGTGCGGGCCGGACATCGACAAGCTCGTGTCGACGTTCGAGCGGTTCGCCGACGCCGGCTTCGACGAGCTCTACGTCCAGCAGGTCGGGCCGCGGCAGCGGGAGTTCTTCGACGTGCTCGCGCGCGAGCTGCTGCCGCGATTCGCCTAACCGGGAGGGACGAGCGCGCAGGCGGCTTCGTCACGCGTCGCGTAGGTGGTGAACAGGTCGGAGACGCCGACCAGGTCGAGCGCGCGCAGGACCGGTCCGGGCGGGCAGATGAGTGCCAGCGCGCGCGCCTCGCGTCCCAGCAGCGCCCGCGCGCGCAGCAGCGCCCGAATGCCGCTGGAGTCGAGGAACTCGAGCTCGCAGAGGTCGATCAGGAACGCGCCGGTGCTGTCCGCGATCGCAGCGTCGAGCGCCCGCTCGAGCTCCGGAACGCCGGCCACGTCGAGCTCACCGGCCACCGCGACGCAGGGCGCTCCGCGCAGCGGCTTGGACTCGATCTCGAGTATCCGCATGCGGCGACCGTAGGCAGTGCGGCAGCTCGGCGGCCGAACACCGTCGGCGCGCCGACGTCCGCGTGCGTACATCCGGGGCGGCCGCCCTCGCCCCGGGTAGGGTTGCTCCGTGGCCGGCGCGGCGCAGCCGAGCATCTCGATCATCGACGCGGATCCCGACCTCGGGGAGCTGCTCGACGCGGTGCAGCTCGAGCGGGCGCGGCACGAGGCCCGCGCACGCGTGCGACGGCTGAGCCCCGGCGAGTGGGACGCGGCGTCGGCGCTCGAGCACGACGCGCACCACCGCGGCTTCATGATCGTCGACGGACTGCTCAGCCGCACGGTCGACGTGCTGGGACGCCGCTGCGTCGAGCTGCTCGGTCACGGCGACGTGATGCGCCCGTGGCAGTGGGACGACGAAGGCTCGCACGTCCGCGCGGAGGTCGGCTGGATGGCGCTCGAGCCGACGGAGCTCGCGGTGCTCGACCACGGCCTCGTCAGGCGCATGGCGCCGTGGCCGCAGCTCGGCGTCGAGCTGTTCAACCGCGGCACCCGCCGGGCGCACCACCTCGCGGTCGCGCTGGCGATCGCCCACCACCAGCGGGTCGACGACCGCCTGCTGCTGACGCTCTGGCACCTGGCCGAGCGCTGGGGGCGCGTGACTACCGACGGCGTCGTGGTGCCGCTCCCGCTCAGCCACCAGCGGCTCGCCGACCTCGTCGGCGCCCACCGGCCGTCCGTCACGACCGCGATGGGTGAGCTCGCACGTGCCGGCGCGATCAGCCGGCGCGACAGCGGCGAGTGGCTCCTGCACGGCGCTCCGCCCGAGCAGCTGCGCCATCACAAGCTGGTGGCGGCGCTCTCGTGACTCAGCTAGCTGTCCGACACCGGGTACCCGAGCCGCAGGTCGTCGAGCGCGGCGGCGTTCGGGTCCGCAGCGAGGTCGTCGTAGTCGGCGGCCAGGAACAGCAGCTGGGCGTCAGGGATCACGTGGCTGTAGTGAAGGCCTTGTGCCGCGTCGCAGCCGAGCTCGGTGAGCTCGTCGTGATGCCGGCGCGATTCGACTCCTTCACCAACGACGCGCAGCCCGAGGCTGCGACCCAGGTGGATCGCCGAGCGGACGATCGCCGCGTCGCCCGAGTCCGAGCGCATGCCGATCACGAAGCCGCGATCGATCTTGAGCTCGCTCCGACGGTGACACCGAGCCTCTAGATGCGAGGGATCGTCGCGATTATCCCCACTTCGCGCCGGCGGACATGGCCTCCACGACCGCGGCGATGACCGCGGCGTTCAAGCCCAGGGCAATGAGCTTCGACTTCATGCGTCCTCCCAGCGTCCTGCCTCCGCATCCATACGGAGGCACACGCCTCATATCGGTAAACCGCCCGGCGGGGGCGATACGTGGTCGACGGATGTCCGAAGCGAGCGCTCAAGGGTGCCCCGGGCAGCTTCAACGGCGGCGTCATGCCCGCCCACCCCGGCGCGCTGGCGGCGGCCGGGATCGCGAGCGATCCGCAGGCGTTCTCGAACTCGATCGCCGTGCCCGACGCGCAGCTTTCGTTCCTCGGCGACGTCCTCTGGCTGCCGGCGTCCTGGCCGGTGAGCAACGTCTTCAGCATCGGCGACTGCCTGATCCTCGCCGGCGCCTTCCTCGCGCTGCACACGATCGCCGGCTCGCGCCTCTCCGTCCGACGCCTTGCGGTCCCGGGCCGCGTGAAGTCGCCTCGGACAAGCCCCGTCTAGGGACGGCCGGCCGCGGGTGGGCCGGCCGCGTCCAGCGCGCTCATCCAGCGCGGCAGCGCCTCCGCCGGCATGGGGGGCGCGATCCAGAAACCCTGCGCGATGTCGCAGCCGAGGCCGCGCAGCCGCTCGAGCGTGGGCTCGTCCTCGACACCTTCCGCCACGACGAGGAGGCCTAGCCGGTGCCCGAGCTCGACGGTCGTGCCGACGATCGTGTGGCTGGCGCTGTCGCGGTCGAGCCCGATGACGAAGCTGCGGTCGATCTTGAGGGCGGTTACCGGCAGTCGCTCCAGGTAGGCCAGCGATGAGTGCCCGGTGCCGAAGTCGTCCACGCTCAGGACGATTCCAAGGCCGGCCAGCCGTTCGAGCATGTCCAGGCTAAGCGATGGATCGTCCATCGCGGCCGACTCGGTGACCTCCAGCTCGAGCCCGCCGGTAGCGACGGCGCGCTCCTGCAGCGCGGCGACCTCGTCCACGACGCTCGCGTGCAGCGCCCGTGCCGACAGGTTCACGGCGACTGGGATCCGGAGTCCGGCGCGGGCCCAGGCGGCCTGGTCGGCGACCGCTTTGCGGAGCACCCAGAGCGTCAGGGGCCGGATCAGCCCGGTGTGCTCCGCGAGCCCGATGAAAGCGTCCGGCTGGACGAGCCCGTGGCCCGGCCGCCGCCAGCGCACCAGCGCCTCCACGCCGGTGATCGTGCCGGTGCGCAGGTCGAGCTTGGGCTGGTGGTGGAGCACCAGCTCGCCCGCGGAGATCGCGCGACGCAGCCCCGGCGCGAGCGCGACGCGGTCGGCGGCGTCGACGCTCATGGCAGGCTCGTACAGCACCCAGCGCGCGCGCTGGGCCTTCGCCGCGCGCAGCGCGACGTCGGCCTGGCCCAGCAGCGTCTCGGCGTTCTCGGCAGGGCCGCGCGCGATGCCGGCCACGGCGCGGACGTCGATCGCCAGCCCGGCGACTGCGACGGGTGGCTCGAGCGCCGCCTCCGCACGCGCGACGAGCGTCTCCGCGCGGGTCGCGTCACAGACCAGCGCGAAGGCGTCGCCGCCGATCCGGGCCACGCGCTCCCCGCGCCCGGCGGCGTCGATCAGGCGCTGGGCGACGGTGACCAGCACGCTGTCGCCGGCGCGGTGGCCTAGCGCGTCGTTGACGTCGGCGAAGCCGACGATGTCCAGCACCACGACCGCGGGCGGCTCGGCGGTGTTGGCGATCCGGCGCTCCAGCGCGAGCTCCAGCTCGCGCCGCGTGACCGCGCCGGTCAGCGTGTCGAGGCGCGCGCGGGCGTCGTTGAGGACCGCCTGGCGGCTGCCGATCTGGATCGCCGCGAGCAGCGGGCCGAGCAGCAGCACCAGCCACAGCTCGTGGGCCGCGACGACGACCACGATCGGCGCCAGCGTCAGCAGGACGGCCGTCGTGCTGAGCGCGAACGCGTAGCTGTGACGCAGCTGCGGCCACGCCGGCCCACCCGCGATCAGCGCGGCCGGAAGCCCGCCGAGGCCGCCGTTGACGAGCACGAACGCGAGGCCGCCCGGCGCCAGCGCCCAGAGCTCGCTCAGCGGCTGCGGCGTTCCAGGGTCCGGCGTCCCGGCAAGCGCCGTGAAGACCATGCCCGCCGCGCCCCACGACAGCGCGTACTGCGCGGCGTTGTAAGCGAGCTTGACCGGCATGCGGCGGCGCACGACGTCGGCGGCGACGAGGCAGGCGGTCGCGACGAGCACGGTCGCCTCGGTGCCATGCGAGAAGAGCAGCGCGAACGAGAAGGCGGTGGAGAAGCTCGTCTCCTCCTCGCGCCCCGGGATCCGCAGCGGGAACAGCTCCGCGAGCAGCATCCCGGCCGCCAGTACGGCGACAGTGTCCATATCGTCGAGCGGCTCCCCCAGCAGCCCCGCGACGCAGGCGACGAGCACCGCGCCACCGACGGCGAGCACGACGGACACGAGCGCGCGCACCGAACGCGGGAGCCTTCCCCGAGCGGTCGCCCGCGGGCGAGCCGGCGCGACCGCCCGCTCGACCACGCGCGCCACCGTGACTAGGCCGACTTCGCCTGCCGGCCGGTCTCGGCCTCGTCGGGCGCCACGGTCACGAGCGTAGGCTTGACGCCGCGCTCGACCGTCTCCTTGGTCACGACGCACTTCTTCACGTCGCGCCGGGAGGGCAGCTCGAACTGGACCTCGAGCAGGATCTCCTCGATGATCGAGCGCAGGCCGCGCGCGCCGGTCTCGCGCTCGAGCGCCTTGTCGGCGACGGCCTTCAGGGCATCCGCCGAGAACACCAGCTCGATCCCGTCGAAGCCGAAGAAGCGCTGGAACTGCTTGACGATCGCGTTGCGCGGCTCGGTCAGGATCGTGATCAGGTCGTCGCGCGAGAGCTGGTGCACCGCCGAGCTGACCGGCAGCCGGCCGATGAACTCCGGGATCAGGCCGTACTGCATCAGGTCCTCGGGCAGGCACTGCTCGAACACCTCGCCGGTGTCCTTCTGGTGGCGCGAGGTGATCGCCGCGCCGAAGCCGACGCCCTTGTGGCCGATCCGCCGCTCGATCACCTTGTCGAGGTTCGCGAACGCGCCGCCGCAGACGAACAGGATGTTCGTCGTGTCGATCGTGAGGAACTCCTGGTGCGGGTGCTTGCGCCCGCCCTGCGGCGGAACCGACGCCTGCGTGCCCTCGAGGATCTTCAGCAGCGCCTGTTGAACGCCCTCGCCGGACACGTCGCGCGTGATCGACGGGTTGTCGGCCTTGCGCGCGATCTTGTCGACCTCGTCGATGTAGATGATCCCGGTCTCGGCCTTCTTGACGTCGAAGTCGGCCGCCTGGATCAGCTTGAGCAGGATGTTCTCGACGTCCTCCCCGACGTAGCCGGCCTCGGTCAGCGCCGTCGCGTCGGCGATCGCGAACGGGACGTTGAGGATCCGCGCCAGCGTCTGCGCCAGCAGCGTCTTGCCGCAACCGGTCGGGCCGAGCAGCAGGATGTTGGACTTCTGCAGCTCGATGTCGGCGTCGTCGGCCTGCATCATCTGCACGCGCTTGTAGTGGTTGTAGACCGCTACCGACAGCGTGCGCTTCGCCTGCTCCTGCCCGACGACGTACTCGTTGAGGACGCTGTAGATCTCCTTCGGCTTCGGCAGGTTGTCGATGTCGAAGGTCGGCGGGGCGGTCAGCTCCTCGTCGATGATCTCGTTGCAGAGATCGATGCACTCGTCGCAGATGTAGACGCCCGGCCCCGCGATCAGCTTCTTCACCTGCCGCTGCGACTTCCCGCAGAAGGAGCAGAGAAGCTGCTCGTTGGAGTCGGTCGGGCGCGCCACGCTAGTGCTCCGAGATCACCCTGTCGATGATGCCGTATTCCTTGGCTTCTTCCGAGCTCATGAAGTAGTCGCGCTCGGTGTCCGTCTTGACCTTGTCGATCGACTGGCCGGAGTGCTGCGCGATGATCTCGTCGAGCCGGCGGCGCAGGTCGATCACCTCGCGCGCGTGGATCTCGATGTCGGTCGCCTGGCCCTGGAAGCCGGACGACACCTGGTGGATCAGGATCTTCGCGTTCGGCAGCGCCATCCGCTTGCCGTGCGCGCCGCCGCCGAGCAGCAGCGCGCCCATCGACATCGCGATGCCGACGCAGATCGTCTGCACGGCGGGCTTGATGAACTGCATCGTGTCGTAGATCGCGAGGCCCGCGTAGACCGAGCCGCCCGGCGAGTTGATGTAGAGCGAGATGTCCTTGTCGGGATCCTCGGACTCGAGGTGCAGCATCTGCGCCACGACGAGGTTCGCGATCTGGTCGTCCACCGGCGTCCCGAGGAAGATGATCCGCTCGGACAGGAGCCGCGAGTAGATGTCGAACGCGCGCTCCCCGCGGGAGGTCTGTTCGACGACCATTGGGACGAGTGGGCTCACGGTCCTCGCTTCGTTTCGCGTTCGGCGCCTGAATCCTGCACGGCGAGCAACTGCTCCTGCCCGCTCGTCTCGGCGCGAGTCTAGCAATCGGCCGAGGCCGTCAAGCTGGGGTCAGGACCCCGGTGTCCAGAGCTGTGCGGGACGCTCGGCGGCGTCCGCGCCTGGGGTCCAGAGCTTGTCGCGCGCGCGCGCCTGCTCGACCGAGATCGGGGTCGCGGACTCGGCCACCAGGTCGAGTGCCTTACGCTGTGCGAGCTCGGCCCTCAGGGCGTCGAGCCGCCCGGCCGACCGCATCCGCTCGAGCAGCTTCTTGGCGCTCGTGCCCTCCGACGGCGCGGCCTGCTCGAGCGCCTCGAGCAGCTCGTCCTCGGACGGCTCGATCGACTCGGCGGCGACGACGGCTGCGAGCACGGCCTCGCGCTTGAGCTGGCGCTCGGCGTCGGCCTTGCCCTCGGCGACGATCTCCTCCTCCGAGCGGCCGGAGATCTGCAGGTACATCTCGCGCGAGATCCCCTGGTGCGAGAGCGAGTGCAGCATCTGATCCCACAGCTCGCGCGAGCGCGCCTCGACGAGCGCATCCGGCACGTCGATCGTGGCGTTCGCGACGGCGGAGTCGAGCACCGCCTCGCGAAACTCGGCCTCGATCCGGCGCTCCTCGGCCTCGCTCAGGCGCTCCCGGATGTCGGCGCGCAGCTCGTCGAGCGTGTCGAAGCCGGCCTCGATCGCGAGGTCGTCGTCGAGCGGCGGCAGCTCCTTCGCCTTGACCTCCTTGACGGTGACGGCGAACTCGGCCTCGTTGCCGGCCAGCTCGTCCGCGCGGCTGCCTTGCGCTTCGCGCTCGTCACCGCTTGCGCTCGCCTCCGGGAACGTGACGCTGACGGTCTTCTCGTCGCTCGCCTGCGCGCCCACGAGCTGCTCCTCGAAGCCCGGGACGAGCCGGCCGGAGCCGAGCTCGATCATCTGGTCGCGGCCCTCGCCGCCGGCGAACGGCTCGCCGTCGACCGTGCCCTCGTAATCGATCACGACGAAGTCGCCCTCGGCGGCGGCGCGCTCGACCGTCTCGAGCCGGCCCGAGCGCTCGCGCAGCCGCTCGACCTCCGCCTCGACGGCCTCGTCGGACGCCGCCGGCTCGCGCTTGCCGACCTCCAGGCCCTTGTACTCGCCGAGCTTCGCCTCGGGGCGGACCCCGATCTCGATCGAGAACGTGAGCGGCTGGCCCGCGCCCGGCAGCTCGCCCATGTCGAGCGCCGGCTCGCCGATCGGCACGATCGCCGCGCTGTCGATCGCGGCCGAGTACCAGGCGCCGATCGAGTCGCGCACCGCCTCGTCGAGCACGGCCTCGCGGCCGACGCGCTTGATCACGACCGGCGCCGGGGCCTTGCCGGCGCGGAAGCCGGGCACGCGCATGCTGCGGCCGAGCGCGCGCGCCGCCTGGGCCATGCTCTTCTCGACCTCCTCGGCCGGGACCTCGGCCTCGACGCGCACGCGCGAGTCGGGCAGCTCGGTTACGGACGTGGAGACGGTCGGTGCGGCCATGGACGGCCACCACGATACCGTCGCGCGGGTGCGCACCCCGATCGCGGCGTGGCTCGTCACCGGTCCGCTCGGCCACCTGTGGGCCGGCGTCGCCGACTGGGTGGAGCTGCTGGCGCGCCGGCTGTTCCGGCGCTAGCGGGACGGCGTGAGCCGCCGCTGATAGCCGGCGATGTCGGCGGGCAGCGGGATGCCGGGCCGCAGGTGCGGGCACGGGACCGGCTCGTCCGCCGCGAGCCGGATCGGCACGTGGCCCGCCCAGACGTCGAGCGCGGCGTCGTCGCTCTCGCCGTCGTCGGGCCCGCCGGTGGAGATCTTCGCCGACGCCTCGTCGAGCGGCAGCGCGAGCACGGAGGTCGCCTTGAGCTCCTTGCGCGTCGGCTTGCGCGCCTCCGCCCAGCGGCCCGGCAGCACATGCTCGGAGAACGCCTCGAGCGCGCGCAGCTTCTCGTCCGGCTCGGTCACGGCGCGCGCCTCGCCGAGCACGACGACCGAGCGGTAGTTCGCGCTCATCTCGAACATCGAGCGCGCGAACACGAATCCGTCGAGCAGCGTGACAGTCAGGCAGGCCGGCAGCGCGGCGCCGAGCGCGCGCAACGTCCGGCTGGCGGCCGAGCCGTGCACGTAGACCTCCTCGCCGAGGCGCGCGTGCAGCGTGGGGATCACGAACGGCTGGCCCTCGTGGCTGAAGCCGAGATGCGCCACCAGCGCCTCGTCGAGGAT
>Ga0307415_100000980_pt1 | contig 13131 bp, 14 predicted proteins | sample DK1Cmetagenome_FD_204524 | JGI IMG/M metagenome (GOLD analysis project Ga0307415, IMG submission 204524) | Maize rhizosphere microbial communities from greenhouse at UC Davis, California, United States - DK15-C-2 | ecosystem: Host-associated > Plants > Roots > Rhizosphere > Soil | place: USA...
CGGATGTCGACCACCGGGTAGCCGGCGACCAGGCCGTCCTCCATGGCCTTGCGCACGCCCTTCTCGACCGAGGGGATGAACTGGTTGGGCACGGCCCCGCCGTAGATCTTGTCGGCGTACTCGAACCCGCTCCCGCGGGGCAGCGGCTCGACCTCGAGGTTGCAGATGGCGTACTGGCCGTGGCCGCCCGACTGCTTCACGTGCCGGCCCATGGCCTTGACCGGGGCCTTGAAGGTCTCCTTGTAGGGCAGCAGCAGCGGCACCTGGGTGACCTCGACCCCGTACTTGCGCTTGAGCCGCTCCAGGGTGATCTCGATGTGGTTCTCGCCCATGCCCCACAGGATCGTCTGGTGGGTGTCGGCGTTGCGCTCGACCCGCAGGGTCAGGTCCTCGGCCTCGGTCCGGGCCAGCCCGGAGGAGAGCTTCTCCTCGTCGCCGCGCGACTTGGGGGCGATGGCGATCGGCAGCAGCGGGTCCGGCATCACCGGGGCCGGCAGCACCACCGGGGCGTCCTTGGCGGTCAGGGTGTCGCCGGTGGCGGTGTCGGTGAGCTTGGCCACGGCCCCGATGTCGCCCGCCGCCACCTGGTCGGCCGGCTCCTGGGCCTTGCCGCGGACGGTCAGCAGGTGACCGACCCGCTCGTCCTTGCGCTTGGTGGCGTTGAACACGGTGCTGTCGGGTCGGAAGGTGCCCGAGATCACCCGGAACAGGGTCATCCGCCCCACATAGGGGTCGGCGATGGTCTTGAACACATACGCGGCCAGGGGGCCGTCCGGGTCGGCGCGGCGGCCCTCCACCTCGGGGCGCTCGGCCGGGGAGGGGAAGGCCTGGGTGCAGACCTCCAGCAGCTCGGCCACGCCGATGTTGCGGATGGCCGCCCCGGCCAGCACCGGGAACAGCCGCCCGGCGGCCACCGCCTGCTCCAGGTCGCCGATCAGGTCGGTGGGGGCGATCTCCTCCCCGCCGAGGTAGCGGTCCATCAGCTCCTCGTCCTCGGACTCCTGGATGACCGCCTCGATCAGCTGCTCGCGCAGGCTGGCCGCCGCGTCGGCCAGGTCGGCCGGGACGTCGCCCTCGCTGCGCTTGCCGCCGTCGTAGGTGAAGGCCCGGCCCGACAGCAGCCCGACCAGGCCGCGGAAGTCGTGCTCCTCGCCGATGGGCAGGTACAGCGGCGGGCAGGCCTTGCCGAAGGCGGCCTGGATGCCGTCCAGGCAACGGGAGAACGAGGCCCGGTCGCGGTCCAGCTTGTTGATGAAGAACGCCCGGGGCAGGCCCAGCTCCTCGGCCATGGTCCAGACGACCTCGGTCTGGGTCTCCACGCCCTCCACGGCCGAGACCACGAACAGCACCGCGTCGGCCGCCGGCAGGGCCGAGCGCACGTCGCCGATGAAGTCGGCGTAGCCGGGGGCGTCGAGCAGGTTGATCTTGAAGCCGTCGTGCTCCACCGGGGCCACGGCCAGGGACACCGAGATGTGCTTGCGGGTCTCCTCGGGCTCGAAGTCGGTGACGGTGGTGCCGTCCTCGACCCGGCCGATCCGGTTGGTGGCCCCGGTGGCGTGACACACCGCCTCGACCAGGGAGGTCTTGCCGGCGCCCCCGTGACCAACGATCAAGATGTTGCGGACATGGTCGGTGGGGTAGCTCTTCACAGGCAGCCAGCCTCCCTCGATGTCGCTGGTGTCGCCCCCCGGGAGCGGCGATGCTACCACCGCATATTGCCGTAACCGGTCGTCGTTGAGGGGGTCTGTAGGAAGTGTTAGCCTCCCCTGGTCCCGCATGGGCGCTCTCCCCAGGAGCCGCCCCCGTCCCGAACAGGTAGTCCTCGTGCTCTCGTCCAAGGCCCGCGACACCTTCCGCCACGTGACCGAGCCGGCCGGCCACGCCCTGGCCAAGGCCGGCATCACCGCCAACAGCCTGACCGCGATCGGGCTCGCCGGCAGCCTCGGCGCCGGCGCCCTGATCGCCACCGGCCAGCCCGAGATCGGCGGGGCGGTCAGTCTCCTCTCCGGGCTCCCCGACATGCTCGACGGCGCCGTGGCCAAGGCCTCGGGGCGGACCTCGCGCCGGGGCGCCTTCCTCGACTCGGTGGTCGACCGGCTCTCGGACGCGGCCGTGCTGGCCGGGCTCATCTGGTTCGCGGCGGTCCGCGACCTGACGGCCATGGCCTTTCTGGCCGCGCTGGTGCTGAGCCTGTCGCTGATCGTCTCCTACATCAAGGCCAGGGCCGAGTCGCTCGGCTTCGCCTGCAACGTCGGCATCGCCGAGCGGCCCGAGCGGGTCATCGTCCTCGGCATCGCCCTGCTCCTCGGCCACGCCGAGGCCGGCCTGTGGGTGCTGGTCGCCGGCACCGCCATCACCGTGGTCCAGCGCATCCTGGTCGTCTGGCAGCAATCCAACCCCGGGCCGGACATCGGCAGGTGATCCCCTGGAGCGCCGGTCGGCGATGCCCGGCGCGCATGTCCGCCGCTTCTGATTGACGTTTGGCATGGGTGATGCGACGCCGATACCCGACCGGCGCTCCAACAGCCCGTCGGCCTCGCGCCGCTGGCTGGCCGCCTGGAAGCTGGTCGGCAAGCTGCCCGAGCCGGTGGCGCTCGCCCTCGGCGGGGTCGGGGGGCGGGCCTACCTGTACCTGGAGCGAGAGCGCCGCGACGCCCTGGAGGCCAACCTGGGGCAGGTGCTGGGCCTTCACCCGGGCAGCCGCCGGCTGCGGCGGGCGGTGCGGCGCGGCTTCATCAGCTACGGCCGCTACTGGGTGGAGGCGTTCCGGCTCGAGGACCTGAGCGCCGCCGAGATCCGCGAGCGGCTGCGCATCGAGGGCCGCGAGCACATCGACACCGCCCTGGCCGCCGGCCGGGGGGCCATCTTCGCCAGCCCCCACATCGGCAACTGGGACGCCGGCGGGGCCTGGCTGGCGGCCAGCGGGTACCCGGCCACGGCGGTGGTGGAGCGGCTGCGCCCGGCCGAGCTGTACGAGCGCTTCGCCGCCTACCGGCGCGCCCTGGGACTGGAGCTGCTGCCGCTGGACGACGGCAGCGAGACCCTGCGCGGGGTCATCCGGGCCCTGCGCGCCAACCGCCTGGCCTGCCTGGTCTGCGACCGCGACCTGACCGGCGGCGGGCTGGAGGTGCGGCTGTTCGGGGCCCCGGCGGTGATGCCCGGCGGGCCGGCCTCGATCGCCCTCAAGACCGGGGCGCCGCTGCTGCCCTGCAGCGTCTACCACGACCGGCGGCCCGGGCGCTGGCGGGCCGTGGTCCACCCGCCGCTGCGGCCCGAGCCCACCGGCGACACCCGCAAGGACACCCTGGCCCTGACCCAGCGGCTGGCCGACGAGTTCGAGGGCCTGATCGCGGCCGCCCCCACCCAGTGGCATGTCCTCAGCCGCTACTTCCGACCGGAGGGGTCCGGGGAACCCCACGGGGGTGCCCCGGTGAATCGGGGGATCCCCCAGTGAACATCGGCCTGGTCTGCCCGTACGAGTGGACGGTGCCCGGCGGGGTCGGCAACCACGTGCGCGCCCTGGCCGGCGAGCTGCGGCGCGCCGGCCACCGGGTCGACGTGCTCGCCCCGGCCGAGCGGCCGGTGGCCGAGCCCGACTTCGTCGGCCTCGGCGGGTCGCTGGCCGTGCCCTACAACGGCTCGGTGGCCCGCATCGCCTTCGGCCCCCGCGCCCTGGCCCGGGTCCGGCGGGCCGTGGCCCGCGGCGGCTACGACCTGCTGCACGTCCACGAGCCGCTGTCGCCGAGCGTCGGCCTGCTGGCCGTGGCCCAGGCGGGCCGGGTCCCGGTGGTGGGGACCTTCCACGCCAACCTCGGGCGCTCGCTCGCCCTGGAGGCGGCCAGCCCGCTGCTGCGCCGGGTCTACGACCGCCTGGCGGGCAGGATCGCGGTCAGCGCCTCGGCCCGCGACACCTGGCAGGGCCACTTCGGCGGGACCATGGCGGTGGTGCCCAACGGGGTCGCGCCCGAGTTCTTCGCCGGCCCCAAGCCGCTGGAGGGGTGGGGCGGCGAGGGGCCGACGGTGCTGTTCGTGGGCCGCCTCGAGCCCCGCAAGGGCCTCACCTACCTGGTCCGGGCGTTCCTGCGGCTGAAGCCGGCCTTCCCCCGGCTGCGCCTGCTGGTGGTGGGCCGCGACGACCGGCGCCAGCAGGAGAAGGCCATGGCCATGGTCCCGCCCCGGCTCCGCCCCGACCTGGTCTTCGTCGGCTCCGTGCCCCAGGCCGACCTGCCCTCCTACTACGCCTCGGCCGACGTGTTCTGCGCCCCGTCGCTGGGCGGGGAGTCGTTCGGGATCGTCCTGGCCGAGGCCATGGCCGTCGGCCTGCCGGTGGTCTGCTCCGACATCGGCGGCTACCGCGACGTGGTCCACGACGGCACCGACGGCCTGCTGGTCCCGCCCCGCGACCCCCAGGCCCTGGCCGACGCCCTGGCCGGCCTGCTCGACAACCCGGCCCGCCTGGCCGCCATGGGCGAGGCCGCGGCCGCCGCCGCCCGCCGCTACGCCTGGGAGGTGGTGGCCGCCCAGGTCACCGAGGTCTACCGGACGGCGCTGGGTAGTTGAGCTTTCGGTACACTGCGCGCCGGAGCGGCGAGACGAGGAGGCGGCGTGGACGTGGCGGCGGCCCTGTGGGGCGGGATCATCGGGGCGATCGTGGCGGCGACGGTGTACGCCGGCTTCCTGGGGCTGCGGCTGACCCGCCTGGACCTGCTCCGGTTCGAGGGCGGCCTGGTGCTGCGGGACCGCAGCAACATGGTCTACATCTACGGGGCGCTGGTCCAGGTGGTCGCGGGAGCGCTGCTGGCGCTGGCCTACCGGCAGGTGTTCCAGCAGCTTGACTCGGCCACCTTCGTCGGCTGGGGAGCCTTGCTCGGCCTCGCCCAGGGGGTCGTGGCCGTGCTGGCCCTGCCGCTGCTGGGCCGGCTCAACCGCAACGTGCGGGCCGGTGACGAGCCGCGGCCCGGCCGCTTCGGGCGCGCCTACGGCGGCCTCACGCCCCTGGCCCTGCTGGTCGCCTCGGTGGTCTTCGGCACCTGGGTCGGCATCGTCCTGATTCCTTGAGCACCCTGGCCCTCCTGCGGGAGCAGATCGCCGCCAACCGCCGCGCCTACCAGGTCACGGTGGCCATCGTGGTCGCCGCCCTGGCCCTGTTCGGGCTGCTGGTCACCCTGGCCCTGGGGCTGGGGGTGAGCGGGCTGGGGGCCGGGCTGGGCCTGGCCGTGCTGGTGGTCGGGTTCGCCCCCGGGGTCGGGGAGCGGACCGCCCTGCGCGACGCCGGCGCCCAGCCGGCCGACCCCGACCGCTGGCCCCGCTACCACAACCTGGTCCACGGGCTCAGCCAGGCCGCCGGGCTGCCCGCGCCCCGGCTGTACGTGGCCGACAGCGACACCGCCAACGCCTTCTCGGTGGGCCGCGACCCCTCCCGGGCCGCCCTGGTCGTCACCAGCGGGCTGCTCACCACCCTCAACCGGGTCGAGCTGGAGGGCGTGCTGGCCCACGAGCTCAACCACATCTGGAGCTGGGGGGCGCGGCTGGCCACCCTCGGGGTGGCCCTCGGCCGGGTGCCGGGGCTGCTGCGGCTGCTGGCCCCACCCCGGCGCGAGTTCGACGCCGACGCCGGCGGGGCCCGCCTCACCCGCTACCCGCCGGGGCTGGCCAGCGCCCTCCGCAAGCTGGCCCAGATGCCGGCCCAGCCACCCGACCGGCCGGGCCTGCGCCACCTGTGGATCATGGCTCCCGGGGACGCCACGCATCCGCCGGTTGACGAGCGGATCGCCGCCCTGCGAGAGCTGTGAGCGGGCGGGCCAGGCCGACCCGCAGCGGCTCCGAGGCCCGGGCCAGGATCGGGCCCAGCACGGCCAGGATGAGCACGTAGGCGGTGGCCAGCGGGCCCAGGGTGGGCTCGCGGCCGGCGGCCACGGCCAGGCCGGCGATCACGATCGAGAACTCGCCCCGGGCGACCAGGGAGGTGCCGGCCCGCCAGCGCCCCCGCGGGCCGACCCCGGTCCGCCGGGCCGCCCACCAGCCGGTGGCGATCTTGGTGGCCGTGGTCACCAGGGCCAGGGCGATGGCGGCCAGGGCCACCGGGGGGATGGAGCGGGGATCGGTCTGGAGCCCGAAGAACACGAAGAACACGGCCGCGAACAGGTCGCGCAGCGGGGTCAGCAGGTCGTGGGCGGCCTCGGCGGCCTCGCCGGACAGGGCGATGCCGACCAGGAACGCCCCCACCGCGGCCGAGACCTGGAGCTGCTGGGCGATCCCGGCCACGACCAGGGCCAGCCCCAGGATGACCAGCAGCAGGACCTCGTCGCTGGGGCTGAACACCAGCCGGCTCAGGGTCTCGCCGTAGCGGATGGCGACCAGCAGCACCAGGGCCACGGCGGCCAGGGCGACCCCGATGGGCAAGACGCTGGCCAGCAGGCCGCCCCCGACCAGCAGCCCGGTGAGCAGCGGCAGGTAGGCGGCCATGGCCAGGTCCTCGATGACCAGGATGGACAGGATCATCGGGGTCTCGCGGTTGCCGAGCCGGTTCAGGTCGCCCAGCACCTTGGCCACGATGCCCGAGGAGGTCACATAGGTCACCCCGCCCAGCACCACCGCGGCCAGGGCCGACCAGCCCAGCAGCAGCCCCGCCACCAGCCCGGGGGTGAAGTTGAGGCCCAGGTCGACCAGGCCGGCCGGGGCGGCCGAGCGCAGGCTGGCCACCAGCTCGCTGGCCGAGTACTCCACGCCCAGCAGGAGCAGCAGCAGGATGACCCCGACCTCGGCCCCCACCTCGATGAACTCCTGCGCCGTGACCAGCGGCAGCAGCCCGCCCTCGCCGAAGGCCAGCCCGGCCAGCAGGTACAGGGGGATGGCCGAGAGGCCGAGGCGCCCGGCCAGCCGCCCCAGGATGCCCAGCCCCAGGATCACCCCGCCGAGCTCGAGCAGGACGGCGGCCCCGTGGTGCACCGCCGGTCAGCTCCCCAGCAGCTTGCTGAGCTCCTTGATGCCCTGGGCGGTGCCCACCACCACCAGCGTGTCACCGGGCTCCAGGCGGGCGTCGGGCGGGGGCGCCGGGATGGCGCCGTCGCCACGCAGGATGGCCACGATCGAGGTGCCGGTGCGGCTGCGGGCCTGGGTGTCGGCGATGGCCCGGCCGGCATAGGGGCTGCCCGGCCGAATCGGCAGCCAGTCGATGGCCAGCCCCTCGATCCGCTGGGCCACCGCGGCCAGGTGCTCGACCAGGCGGTTCGCGCCCAGCAGCTCGGCCAGGGTGTCGGCCTCGTCGTCGGTGAGCTGGATGACCTCCTGGCAGGCGTCGGGGTCGTCGCGGTCGTACACCAGCAGGTCCCGCCGGCCGGTGCGGTGGGTGACCACGCCCAGCTGCCGGCCCGCCCGGGTGGTGAAGTCGTGCCGCAGCCCGACGCCGGGCAGGTTGGTCTCCTGGATGTCCATCCCGCTGCCGCTCCCTCTCATCGGTAGCCCTGCCGCTCCAGCTCCAGGGTGACGGCGTCCGGGATCTGGACGGTCCAGCCGCGGCCGGCCAGCTCGCGGCCGCCCACGGCCTGGCGCCACACCTCCTGGCCACCGTAGCTGACCACGAAGGTCCAGATGCCGCCCAGGTCGGGGACATCCTGGAAGGTGGTGGTGGCCTGCGGCCTGGCCAGGCCCAGCCCCACCCGCCCGCCGTCGCCGTCGACGGCGTCGATTTGCAGTGACAGGGCGGCCTGGTTGTCGACCCGCACCGTCCGGTAGTCGGGCCGCCCGCCGACCGCGGCCCGGACCAGCCACAGCGCCCCCAGGACAGTAACCACCACCGCGGCCACGGCCAGGACCAGGACCGGCCGGTCGATCCCGGCCCCGTTGGGTCGCACGCGAACGCTCATTGTCGAAGAACCTCCAGCTCCGGCCGCGCCGGCCCCAGGCCGGGCGGCACCCTCACCTCGGTGCGGGTCGGAGCGGCGGGGGAGCGCGAGCGCTGGCGGCGGCGGCGGCGCGCCGGGCCGGGCGGTCGGCGCGGCGGGCCGCCGCCGACCAGGCCCCCAAGATGGCGAGGGCGGCGGCGACCACGCAGGCCAGCTCCGGACCGGGCGGTTCCCGGTCGTCCCGCTTGCCCCCGGGCGCCACCAAGGGGCCGAGGGCCGGGTCGCGAAGCAGGGTCTGCCCGAGACCGGCCGGCGCCGCGGCCATCGACGATCCCGCCCCGGCCACGGCCGCCGCCCGGGCGGCGGTCCCGGCCGGCGCCAGCAGCGCCAGCCAGCACGCCAGGGCCACCAGCAGCCTGGCCGTCCGGGGCGGGCGGAGCGCGCGCATCCCCTGACGGTAGCGAACAACGGCCCAGCCGGCAGGTGGTCGATTGCTTCGCCGTTGAAGCCGATCGGGGAGGTCAGCCCTTGCGCCGGAAGATGAGCTGGACCTCGTCGGTCCGGGAGACGAAGCCGCCGGCCAGCCCCCGGTACCAGAAGCCGGGGCGGCGCAGCGACGACCACCGGAACGGCTCGTTGAGGGCGACCAGCCCGCCGTGGCGCTCCAGGTAATCGTCGAGCGTGGGCAGGTTGAGGAACGGGATCCGGGTGTGGAAGTAGGGGCGGTGGGTCTGGGCCGCCGGCTCGAAGCCGAGCCGGCCCAGCCGGGCGGTCAGCCAGGCCGCCGTGACCAGGTGACGGTGGTAGGGCTGCTGCAGCACCTGGCGGACCGCGGCCGGCTCGGTCAGGTCGATGTGGTGGGCGTCGGGTGTCTGCAGATAGAGGTAGCCGTCGGCCACCAGGGCGCAGGCGCGCTCCCGGTGCTCGCCCGCCGACGGCACGTGCTCGACCACGTCGGTCGACAGCACCAGCCGGTAGCGCCGCCCGAGCACGCCCGGGTCGGCGTAGCTGGCCGTGTAGGGGTCGTAGCCATCCACCTCGCGGTAGCCGCGTCGGCGCAGGTAGTGGAGAAGATCTCGTTCCCGCAGCCGTAGTCCAGCAGCGGGCTGGCCCCCTCCAGGGCGACCCAGCGGCGGATGAAGCGCAGCTTGTTGCGGTAGAGGACCCGCTCGAGCAGGCCGAGGCCGGTCTCGTGGAGGCCGTAGTGGCGGTAGTAGCGGTCCAGGTCGACGGCGTCGAAGGCGTGGATGCAGCGGCACCGCGGGCGCCGCCAGACCCTGAACGACTCGTGCTCGAACTCGCCCTCGCTGCTGCGGACCGTCGCCCAGGCGCACTCGGTCGCGTCCCGGTCGGCGTCGCAGGTCGGACAGCAGAGACGCATGGCTCCCCCCCGGTCTCGGATGCCGGCACGATATCGCGGCCCGGCTGTGGCATCCTCCGGGGGCCGACAACCACGCGGGCAGGGGGGCCCTGGCGGTGCCGTCACCGGATCGGCTGGAGGCGCTCCGCGGCCGCGCGGCCATGGTCACCGGCGCGTCGTCCGGCATCGGGGCCGAGTTCGCCCGCCAGCTGGCCGCGGCCGGCCTGGCCGCGGTCGCCGTGGCCCGCCCGGGGCGAGCTGCTGGAGGCCTGGCCGAGGAGGTCCGCGCCGCCGGGGGCGCTGCGAGGCCCTGGTCGCCGACCTCACCCGGCCCGAGGTGGCCATGTCAACAACGCCGGCGTCTCCGCCCACGGCGAGCTCGTCCGGGCCACCCCGGCCCAGGCCGAGGCCACAGTGGCCCTGAACGTGGCCGCCCTGGCCACGCTGACCAGGCAGGCCGCCGGCGCCTTCGCCGCCCGCGGACGCGGCGCCATCGTCAACGTCAGCTCCACCGCCGCCTTCAAGCCCATGGCCGGCCTGGTCCTGTACGGGGCGACCAAGGCGTTCGTCAAGGAGCTCTCCCTCGGCCTGCGCCTCGAGGTGGCCTCCCGGGGCGTCGACGTCTGCGCCGTCTTCCCCGGACCGGTGCGGACGCCGATGGTCGAGGCCGCCCTGGGCCGGCCGGTCGCCCCCGCCGGCCGGGTCGGCCGCTGGCTGGAGCGCAGCTACTTCATGGACGCCGCCGTCTGCGTCGAGAAGGCCCTGGCCGGGTTCCGCAAGGGCAAGGCGGCGGTGGTGGTCGACCCGGTCGACCGCACCGTGGTCCGCCTGCCCCGCCGCGTGATCCGCCGCCTGGACAGCTGGGCCCTGCGCCACCTCACCGGCCCTGAGCCGACCGGCGCCGTTGAAGCCCGGTCGGGGGCTGGTGTAGCCTTGAAAGCCGAAATGCGCCCCTGAGCAGGCAAAATGGAGCCGCTGGACGGGGCCTTCGAGAACAGGCGAGGAGTGCTCCAGCATGGAGTCCAGCAACCAGGTCACCGGGACCGCGCGGGTCAAGCGCGGCCTGGCCGAGATGCTCAAGGGCGGCGTCATCATGGACGTCGTCACCGCCGACCAGGCCAAGATCGCCGAGGAGGCCGGGGCCGTGGCCGTCATGGCCCTGGAGCGGGTGCCGGCCGACATCCGCGCCCAGGGCGGGGTGGCCCGCATGAGCGACCCCGAGCTGGTCCACCAGATCATGGACGCGGTGTCGATCCCGGTCATGGCCAAGGCCCGCATCGGCCACTTCGTCGAGGCCCAGGTGCTCCAGGCCATCGGCGTCGACTACGTCGACGAGTCCGAGGTGCTGTCCCCGGCGGACGAGGCCCACCACGTCGACAAGTGGCAGTTCACCGTGCCGTTCGTGTGCGGGGCCACCAACCTGGGCGAGGCCCTGCGCCGGATCGCCGAGGGCGCGGCCATGATCCGCTCCAAGGGCGAGGCCGGCACCGGCAACGTCATCGAGGCCGTGCGGCACATGCGGGCCATCGCCGGCGGCATCCGCCGCCTCCACGGGCTCCGCTCCGACGAGCTGTTCGCGGCGGCCAAGGAGCTGGCCGCCCCGTATGAGCTGGTCGCCGAGGTGGCCGCCGAAGGCCGCCTGCCGGTGGTGCTGTTCACCGCCGGCGGCATCGCCACCCCGGCCGACGCCGCCCTGATGATGCAGCTGGGCGCGGACGGGGTGTTCGTGGGCTCGGGCATCTTCAAGTCCGGCGACCCGGCCCGGCGGGCCCGGGCGATCGTCGAGGCCACCACCTTCTTCCGCGACCCGGGGATCGTGGCCAAGGTGTCGCGGGGGCTCGGCGAGCCGATGGTCGGGATCGCCGCCGTGCCCGAGGGCGAGCGGCTGGCCGACCGCGGCTGGTAGCGCCCGTGGCCGACGCACCCCGCATCGGCGTCCTGGCCTACCAGGGCGACGTCCGCGAGCACCTGGCCGCCCTGGCCGCGGTCGGGGCCGACCCGGTCGAGGTCCGCACCCTGGCCGATCTCGAGGCTGTCGAGGGCCTGGTCGTTCCGGGGGGCGAGTCGACCGTGATCGGCAAGCTGGCCGCCCGCTACGGGCTGCTGGCGCCGCTGCGGGAGCGGGCCGCGGCCGGGCTGCCGGTGTTCGGGACCTGCGCCGGCCTGATCTTCCTGGCCCGCGAGGTCGAGGGGCCGCCCCAGGACCTGCTGGGGGTGCTGGACGCCCGGGTGCGGCGCAACGCCTTCGGCCGCCAGGTGGCCTCCTTCGAGGCCGAGGTGGACGTCAAGGGGGTCGACGGCGGGCCGGTCAGGGGCGCGTTCATCCGCGCCCCATGGGTGGCCGACGCCGGCCCCGAGGTCGAGGTGCTGGCCGAGCTCGACGGCAAGGTGGTCGCGGTGCGCCAGGGCAACCTGCTCGCCACCGCCTTCCACCCCGAGCTGACCGGTGAGGTGCGGCTGCACCGCTGGCTGGTCGACCTGGTTCTCGGCTCGGTCGCGGAGAGGAGAGGGACATGAGCGGGCATTCCAAGTGGTCGACCATCAAGCACCAGAAGGGCGCCAAGGACGCCCGGCGGGGCAAGCTGTTCGCCAAGCTGATCCGGGCCATCGAGATCGCGGCCCGCGAGGGCGGCAGCAACCCCGACGGCAACCCCACCCTGGCCGACGCCATCCAGAAGGCCAAGGACAACTCGGTGCCCAACGACACCATCGACCGGGCCGTCAAGCGCGGCGCCGGCGAGCTCGGCGGCCAGCGCCTGGAGCTGGCCACCTACGAGGCGTACGCCCCCGGCGGGGTGGCGATGATGGTCGAGGCCCTGACCGACAACCGCAACCGCACCGCCGCCGACGTCCGCCACGTGGTCACCAAGGGCGGGGGCAGCCTGGCCGACGCCGGCAGCGTCGCCTACCTGTTCAACCGCCGCGGCCAGCTGGTCGTGCTCGGCGACGACGTCGACGAGGACCGGGTCATGGAGGTCGCCCTGGAGGCCGGGGCCGAGGATGTCGAGGCCGGCGAGGAGGGCTTCACCGTCACCACCGCCCCCGGCGACCTGCGGGCCGTCCGGGCCGCCTTCGACGAGGCCGGCATCCCCTACGCCTCGGCCGAGGTCACCATGGTCCCCAGCATGTCGGTCCCCCTCGACCGCGACGTGGCCGTCCGGGTCCTGCGCCTGCTCGACGCCCTCGAGGACCTCGACGACGTCCAGGACGTGTACGCCAACTTTGATATTCCGGATGAGGTCATGGCCGAAGTGAGCTGAGCGTTACTGCGCCAACAGCTCAGGGAATGTCGAAGTTGGCTTGATGTCCTCCTCAGTTCCGCATGAGGATGCTCCTGACCCATCCGTGTCGCCTTCACCGGCTGGCATGGCGGGCAGGGGTTCACGGTGCGGCACGGCCAACCGTGCCCGGCGTGCAGTCCCCCCACATCCTGGGGTGGCACCGCTAAGGGCGGTGAGTCCACGTTCGAGTAACACTCGGGCGGCGTTGGTGTCGGCGTTCGCCGCATGTCCGCAGGCCGCGCAGCGAAAGGTTGCCCGATTGCGTCTGTTGATTGGTGAGGAATGCCCGCATAAAGCGCATTCGACGGAGGAGCTCCGCGGGTCGACCCTTATCAGCGATCCTCCCTGCATGGGGCACTTATAGCCCAGCATGTGCTCGGCCTTGCCCCAAGCCATGCCGAGGATCGAGCGGTTGAGCCCGGCCTTGGCCCTCACATTGCTGCCGGGGTGCTCGATCGTGCCGCGGGCTGAGTGCGTCAGATTCTGGATACGCAGGGCCTCTATCACGACGACACCGTGGCTCTTGGCGAGGTCGGTAGTGGTCTTGTGCAGCCAGTCCTGGCGCCGTCGGGCCTGGCGGCCCCGAAGCCTGGCGATCTGCTCATAGGTGTGGCGTTGGCGCCTTGACGTGACGGCATGGGGATCG
>Ga0307415_100000982_pt1 | contig 13128 bp, 9 predicted proteins | sample DK1Cmetagenome_FD_204524 | JGI IMG/M metagenome (GOLD analysis project Ga0307415, IMG submission 204524) | Maize rhizosphere microbial communities from greenhouse at UC Davis, California, United States - DK15-C-2 | ecosystem: Host-associated > Plants > Roots > Rhizosphere > Soil | place: USA...
TCAGGCCCTCGTCGACCATGATGTTGGCCGGCGACTCGGCCACCAGCCGGGCCAGGCCGGCCAGGTCACCGGCGGCGGTCGGCTGCTCGAACGACCGGATCCCCACCGTGCGCAACTGCTGGATCACTTCCAGTGCCTGGTCGACGTCCCAGGCCATGTTGGCGTCGACGCGGAGGTCGACCCGGCGGCCGAGCAGCCGGCGAGCGGTTCGGGCCGCCCGCAGGGCCCCGTCATGCTCGAGCTTGAGCTTGATGTGGGGGAAGCGGAAGGCGCGCATCTTGAGCAGCGACACCGCATAGGACCATCCCTGGCCGGCGGACACCACCCCGCTGTAGCGGTATCGCCCGAGGGCCGCGGCCGACGCCGCCGGAACCCCGGTCCCCGGCCGGGCCGGCTCGCCGGATGCCCTGCCGAACGTGTCCAGCAGTGCCAGGTCGACACAGCACCAGGCCGATGTCTGCGGGACGTCGGGAGGGACCCACTCGGGCGGGGCCTTGCCGTCGCATTTCTCCAGAAACGACACGGCCTCGCCGAGGGACCGGAACGACTCGCCGACCAGGGCCGGCAGGATCGTGTCCCGCAGCAGCGCGAAGGCCTGCTCGCGGGCCTCCCCGGAGACGTAGGCGCGGGGAAGGCTCTCACCCCATCCCTCGGCGCCGTTGTCCAGGCGGACCCGGAGGAACAGGCTCTCGGAGGTGGTCCGGGCGGCGGCGGCGTGCCGGAAAGCGACCTTGAAGGGCAGGTCGACCGCGAACAGGTCGAGCTGGGTCACCGTCGGCATCGCGGTCCTCCTACGGCCCAGGGCGGACCATGGTTGACAGCCAGACCAGCATGTCGTCCACGTACGGCGCCCGGTCGGGCTCGAAGTCCAGGGTATGGCCGGCGCCCGGATAGGCCCGATAGGTGTTGCGGTCGCCGGCGAGCCCCGCGAACCAGCGCCGCGTGGCGGGCACGTCCATCATCTCGTCGTTCTCGCCCTGGAGCAGGAGCACCGGCAGCGTCAGGTGGGCGCCGGCTGTCCGTCGGCGGCGGTCGAGCCGGGCCGTCTGCCAAAAGAACTGCGTGGTGGCCTCAAGGAGCCGGAGCGGGTCGGCCCGGATGAAGTCGCGGTAGGGCGGGTTGGCCGTATACAGCTCCGGGGTCAGCGGAATGGGCAGACGGGCCATCGGGCGCACAAGGTGCCCGGCAACGACCACGATCCGGCGCCGCGGTGAGAGGTTGACCCGGGGGAACAGCCCGGGGCCGAGCAGCAGCAGCCCGCTCAGCGGCGCCGGCCGCTGGGAGGCGTACACGACCCCGAGCTTGGCCGCCCAGCTTGAGGCGGCCAGGAAGACCGGCGCGCCCGGATGGTCGGAGGCGACCAGCCGGACCAGCTGCTCGACGTCGTCGAGCGCGCGTTCGTACCGATCCAGGTGGCCGCGGGGCCCGCCGCTGCGGCCCGAGCCACGGCGGTCGAGCCCATAGACCTCCACACCCTGCCGATTGAGATCGGCGGCGGTCTCCGCGAACCAGCCGGCGTGGCTGGCGATGCCGTGGAGGAAGACGACCACCGCCGAAGGTGGCGACTGCCGGCTGCGCCAGCGAAGGTAGTGGAGCCGCACGCCGTCGCCGGCCGCGACGAACTCACTCTCGGCGTCGCCGCCGGCTGGGCCCATCATGGTCTCAGTGTCGACCGACGCCCCTCCGTGGTCAACGGCGCGGCCAGCGGCGCACGGTGCTCAGCGCGGCGCATCCCGGACCACGGTGCGCTGGCTGCCGAGGTCGAGCGCCCCGTCCGCGCTGGCGATCGACGCGGTGATCACGTCGCCCGCCTTGAGATAGGCGGGGTTGCGTTCCTGGCGGGCGAAGAAGGTCCGCCACTTGAGCGGCGTCGGCAGCAGGTCGCCTACCTTGGCGACGAGCGCCGGCGGCGCCTGCAGGGCCGTTCCGCCCGGCGTGCCGGTGAGCAGCAGGTCACCCGGATCGAGACGCTGGAATCCGGCCAGCAGCGACAGCGCCGCCGCCGGCCCGGTGATCAGGTCGGCCGCTGTCCCATCCTGGCGGAGCTCGCCATTGACTCGCAGCCGCAGCCGCAGCCCCGGCAGCCGGGCGAACTCGTCGCCTTCGAGCAGGACCAGGCGGGGGCCGGTCGGGGTGAAGGTGGGATAGGACTTGCTCTCGTAGAACTGGCCCTTGGTCAGCTGCACGTCACGGGCGCTGATGTCGTTGCACATCACCAACCCGGCCACATGGCGGGGGAGGTCAGCGTCGGGCACGGCGGTCCCAGGGGCAGGACCGGATCTGATGACCAGGCCCAGCTCGATCTCGTAGTCGAGGAGACGCACGTGCGCCGGCCGAACGATGTCGTCGACGGGTCCGCTGATCGAGCCCGAGCTCTTGCGGAAGAACACTGCCGGCGGGTCCTCGCCGAAGCCGGACTCGCGGGCGTGGCTGCGGTAGTTCACCGCCTGGGCCACCACCCGGCAGGGCGTCGTCACCGGCGACAGCAACGACAGCCCATCGACCGGCACACCCCTCGCGGTGGCCGAGGCGGCCGCCCGGACCGCGCTCAGGCCGTCGGTGACAAGCGCGGCGGTGGTGGGCAGCTCGGCGTCGACCGGTAATGCCTCGCCGCCGCGCTGGACGTACCACCCGTCGGCGGTGCGAACGACGGCGACGCTCAGCGGTCGCCTCGCTCGGTGTCAGCGGGCCGCCGCGGCCAGGGCCGCCCGGGGGCCCGGCGGCCGCGCAGCGGCACCCCACCGGTGAGGGTGCCGCGGTCGGCGGGGGACGGCGGTGCGGTGTGGGGGCGTTCGGCCTTGATGCGCTGGTAACGCTCGAACTCGAGGGAGCGCAGGACCTGCTCGATCTGTTCAAGCTGCTCGTCGGTGGCCTCGGGAAGCCCGTAGACGTCACGCACGAACGCCGCCATGTCGGCCCGGTAGTCATGGCCGAAGGAGGCGAACTCGCCCGGCGTCAGGAGCATCGCGTTCATCGCGTCCATCCCCGTCTGGAGGAAGGTGCCCAGTGGCTGCCAGCGCATGGTGTGGGGCACGCCGCGGCCCCGCTGGCCGTCGGCCAGCCAGGGTGGCCGCTGCACGATCAGGTCGGGGCCGAGCACGGCGATGGGGTCGTTGTCGTGGGAGACGACGACCGCCCGCAGCCGGCTCCGCTGGTCGTCGTCGAGCGCCGCGAGCTGGTCGTGGTGGTCGAAGACCCCCACGGTCCCCTCCGGCACCAGGGTGCTGCTGCCCCGGGTCATGCCGCTCCGGGACCACTTGGCCAGCCACGGCAGCCCCACCCACAGGGCCCGGTCGATCCCGTAGTGGTCGAAGCCCTCGATGCCCTGGAACATGATGACGTCCGAGCTGGTCCAGGCGCCCATGCTCTCGCCGAAGACCAGCACCCGCGGGCGCCGCTCGGGCGCCATGCCAGCCAGCCGCTGGGTGACCCCCCACAGCAGCAGGCGGAACTGACCACGGCCCAGGGCGACCTTCTGCACCGAGAGGAACGATGGATAGCGCGCGTACTGGATGCAGCAGGTGGCGATGTCCCCGCGGGTGAGGAACTCGGCCGCCTCGATGAGGGTGTGGTCGACCCAGCCGGTGCCGGTCGGTGAGATCAGCAGCAGTACCGACCGGTCGAAGGCGCCGGTGCGTTCCAGCTCGGCCAGGGCCAGCTCGGCCCGGCCGGTCTGGTACAGCGGCTCGCTGTTGAACCCGACATAGGTCCGGATCGGATGGGCCTGTGCCGGCTCACCCATGACCTGCTCGATCAGCTCCGGGGTGACCACGTCGGTGACATACCGGCGCCCCTGCTGGCCGAGGTCGGCGAACGGAAGCAGGCTGTCGGGGCTGCCCGACACCAGCGGGTTGGCCGGGGGGGTTGAGTAGCCCGGCTCGAGCCGCTGGTTGGCCCGCCCGACATAGGCGACACCGGCGCTGTAGGTCGCCGCCGCCGCACCCGCCCACAGGCCGGCATTGACCAGCCGGGCCAGCGCTCGCTTGGACGGGCCCGGGCCGAAGTACGACTCCAGCGCACTCCGGGACCAGAGAAAGCCTCGGGTCAGCCCCATCCCGGCGGCCGTGACCACATAGGAGGTCACCAGCGTCTCGGGCAGTGCCGCCGGCTCGGGCAGCGGCCGCCGGTCCCCGTCCCCGGTCCTCCCCCGCGATGGCGGTCGCCGGCTCACCCGGTACAGCAGCCCGGCACTGTGCAGGGCCCCACCGGTGAGTGGCCGGACGCCCCGCTGGTCGGGGTAGCGACCATGCAACCAGCGGCCGACGTCATGGACGACCCCGCCGGCGGCCCCATCCCGCAGCAGCAGGCCGGTGGACTGCACCGACGCCACCCACAGCTTGCGGCAATGCCGCTCCGGCACCGCCGCCAGGGCCGCCCCGGCGGCTCCGATCACCGCCCAAGCCGCCAGCCGTGCTGGCAGGGGTGCGTCGGCCGCCACCAGCATCCTGGTGAGCCGCTCGGCCACACCGCTGGTCGCCCGCGCGCCCAGGATCCCAAGGCCCATCGTCACGCCCCGGACCCGCGCCGACCGAGGCATCAACGACGGCCCCCAGGCATCCAGCGCCGCCAACGTCTCCCGGGGAGCCGCCGGCGACACCGCCACCGGGTTCAACACCCGGGCCAACCGACGCGCCTTCGCCTCCCACCCGCCTTCGCGAAGCACGACCGTTGCTCGCAGCATGGCATTAGTCTCCTCGCCCTCGGTCCGGGACGCCTTGTGGCACGTTGGCCCATCTTGCTCGCAGGAACCGGTCCAGCGGCCAGCCGGTACCCCACAAGTTGCGCCGCCGCCGTCCCGCCATTCTCCCATTTGGAAGATCCACGTGGCCGTCATCCCCCCGAACGGGCCACCCAGCCCGGTCAACAGCACACTGAGCTCTGTCCCAATATCCCCACCATGGTCGAGGATGCTCGTGGGCTGGCAGCTATGCCGATAGCTGGCTGAGGTACTCGTGGATCAGCCGGATGGCGATCGAGCCTTCCCCGACAGCGGAGGCGACCCGCTTGGTCGACCCGTGGCGGACGTCCCCGACCGCGAACACGTCGGGCAGGCTGGTCTCCAACGGCATCGGTGGCCGGTCCAGCGGCCAGCCGGCCGGTGGCCGGCCGTCCTGGAGCAGGTCGCTGCCGGTCAGCACGAACCCCCACCGGTCCCGACGGATGGTCTCGGGCAGCCAGTCGGTGTGGGGCTCGGCCCCGATCAGGATGAACAGCGCCGTCGCCGGCGCCGTCTCGGTGGCCCCGGTGGTGCGGTCCTTGAGGGTCAGGGCGGTCAGGTGGCCGTCGCCGTGGCCATCGACCGCCTCGGTGGAGTAGCGGACCACAATGTTGGGGGCCGCCTGGATCTCCCGGACCAGGTAGTCCGACATCGCCTCGCCCAGCGAGGCGCCCCGCACCAGCATGACGACCCGAGCCGCATACCTGGCCAGGTGGACCGCGGCCTGGCCGGCGGAGTTGGCCCCACCGACCACATACACCTCCCGGCCCCGCACGGCCCGGGTTCGGAGGCAGCGGCGCCGTAGAACACCCCCGCCCCGACCAGCCCGTCCAGGCTGGGCACGCCCAGGCGCCGCCAGCTCACCCCGGTGGCCAGGATCACGGCCCGGCTGGTCGCGGCACTACCGTCGCCCAAGGCGACCACCCGGTCGGGTCCCACGCTGCGCAGGCCGACCGCGCTGGGGCCATAGATGAAGTCGGCCCCCAGGATCCACGCCTGCTCATAGGCTCGCTGGGCCAACTCAGCGCCGCTGACGCCTCGGGGGAAGCCTAAGTAGTTGCGGATCATCGAGCTGGTGCCGGCCTGGCCGCCGAGGGCCTCATGCTCCAGGACGGCCGTGTCCAGGCCCCTCCGAGGCCCCGTACATGGCCGCCGCCAACCCAGCCGGACCGGCCCCGACAACGGTGACGTCGTAGGTGCCGGCCTCCGGGCGGGTCTTGATCCCCAAGGCATCGGCCAGCTCAGCATTGGACGGATCGACCAGGACCCGGCCGTCGAACAGCACCACCACCGGCAGCTGCTCACCGGTCCAACCGACCCGTTCCACCAGCGCCCGGCCTTGTTCAGAGTCCACCGGGTAGAACCCGGAAGGGGAGGCTGTTGCGGCTCAGCAGGTCCCGGATCTCATGGGATCGGGGATGCAGGCGCCGGACATGGCCCGGGAACTCAACTCCGGTCATGGACGGCATCCACTGGTCGGCAAGCACCAAGGCCAACTGCCCGCCATCGTCTCTCAGTCGCTCCAGCCGGCGCAGCCCCACCTCCGGGGTGGCGGCGCAGACCACCTGGTAGTCGGCCCCGTAGCGCTTGCCCAGCTCCCCTCTAGAGCCCTGAGGGCCACCGCCTGGTCATCAACCGCCATCAAACACCGCCCGCGCCATGACCGTAACTCCTGTGGCCTGTCCTCACCGCCCACCCTATCCGGAGACGGCAGAGCGTGGCCGGTCGCCGGTTCTCAGCCTTGACAACCCGGAACCCAGCAAACAAGGTCGTCCTGCCGGGCTCCAGCTGTCCCGGCTGGGAGGGGCCATGGACGTGCCCGCAGATCGCTCGAGGCCGACCAGTGCCCTGCCCGTCGATCCCAGCCTGCGGGAGGCTGTCCGGTCGCCGCGGCGGCGGCGACCGACCGGGGCGGCCCCGCCGCTGCCGTATCGGCTGCAGACCAGCGGGATCCGCTGGCTGGTGGCTGCGCTGGTGCTGATCGGGTTGACCCTGGTCGTGTTCGCAAGGGGGCTGCGCGGCCCGGCCGTGGCGGTCACGGTTATCGACGACGCGATCGTGGGGTGGCTGGCCGGCCTGGTCGGCCCAGGGCTGGTGGCGCCCCTGCGGAGCCTGGCCCGCATCAGCTCGTGGTGGGTGCTGTACACGCTGTACTTCGGCTTGCTGCTGGTGTTGCTGGTCCTGCGGCGCTGGCGACACCTGATCCTGTGGCTGGTCGTCGTCCAGCTCGGAGGCTGGCTCACGTTCGGCCTGGCAGCGATCGCTCGGCGGCCACGCCCGTTCGGGGTCGAGCTCCGGACGAGCTGGGGTGGCTGGGCGATGCCGTCGGTGCAGGTCGCCTACCTGACCGCGGGCCTCATGACCGTGCTGTACACCCTGGTGCCCGAGGGTCGCTGGCGCAACACCGGCAAGTGGCTGGCGGCTGGGCTGATCACCCTGGCCGCCGTGGCCCGCATCGCATTGGGGGTGGATGCCCCAAGCGACGTGCTGGTCGGGGTGGGCATCGGGGTCACCATCCCGCTGTTGTTGTTTCGCCGGTTCGCCCCCAACGAGGTCTACCCGGTCGCCTACCGGCGGGGCCGCAGCGCCCACCTGGATGTTGGTGGGGCCCGTGGGGAGGCGATCCGCCAGGCCCTTCAGGATCAGCTCGGCCTGGTCGCCGCCGAGATCAAGCCGTTCGGCCTGGCCGGGTCGGCCGGCTCCACCCCGCTGCGGATCAAGGTCAAGGGCGATCCGCCCCGGCAGCTGTTCGGCAAGCTGTACGCCCAGAGCCACCTGCGCTCGGACCGCTGGTACAAGCTGGGCCGCGAGCTGCTCTACGGCCGGCTGGAGGACGAGAAGCCCTTCAACACCGTCCGCCGCCTGGTCCAGCAGGAGGACTACGCCCTGCACAAGCTCCACCTGGCCGGGCTGCCCAGCCCCCGCCCCTACGGGTTCGTCGAGCTGACCCCGGAGCGGGAGTACCTGCTGGTCACCGAGTTCTTCGCCGGGGCCGCCGAGCTCGGCGAGGCCGAGGTCGACGAGGGCGTGATCGACGACGGCCTGGGCATCATCCGCAAGCTGTGGGACGCCGGGCTGGCCCATCGCGACATCAAGCCGGCCAACCTGCTGGTCCGCGACGGCCACCTGCTGCTGATCGACGTCGCCTTCGTCGAGGCCCGCCCCTCGCCTTGGCGGCAGGCGGTGGATCTGGCCAACATGATGCTGTGCCTGGCCCTGCGGTCCAGCCCCGAGCGGGTCTACCGCCGAGCCCTCCAGTACTTCACCGTGGAGGAGATCACCGAGGGGTTCGCGGCCGCCCGCGGCCTGGCCTTGCCGTCCCAGCTGCGCCACCTGCTCCGGGCCCAGGGCCGGAACCTGCACGCCGAGTTCGTGCGCCTGCTGCCCAGCCCACCCCGGCCGATCCGAGTCCAGCGCTGGAGCGCCCGCCGGATCGGGCTCTGGGCGGCGATTCTGGCCCTGCTGGTCCTGGCCGCCCTGAACCCCAGGCAGCTCTTTGACAACAAAGCGGCTGTCGCGACCCCGCTGGGGGTCAAGGACGTCGGCTGCGCAGATCTGGAACCGCTGTGGCTGATGGCCCAGTCGGTGCCCTCGGCCTCGCTGATACCGTGCCTGCAGCTGGTGCCGGCCGACTGGACGGTCGCCAAGGTGGCCGTCAACAACGGCCGCTCGGTGATTACCCTGGACCACGACCGGGCCGGAAGCGGGGCGATGGTGGTCAGGCTCACTGCCTCCTGCGACCTGGCTGGCGCGACCGAGGTGAGCTCCGAGCAGTCGGGGGCACGCCGCTATCTCCGCGTCGACCGCAACAGCACGGAGTTTTCGGCAACCCGCGCCTACACCTTCCCCGGGGGCTGTGTCACCCAGCGCTTCCGCGCGGCAGGGCCGAGCGCATTCCGGCTGAGCGACACGGCCTCCACCGAGTTTGGGTTCATCACCCGCGAGGACCTGCGCCTGGCGCTCAGCCAGCGCTCCCACGGGCGACTGGAGCTGGACCCCTAGCAAGGGCAACGAGCTGGCGTGATGACGAGGAAGCATTGCAGCCTCGTCCCCTCAAGTCCCGCAGCTCGTCGTCATGTTCCGCCCGCGGTCGCGTTCCTAGTTCGACGAGCATGGTTGCCAGCAGCTTCTCGAGGTCGGCCAAGTGAGCGCTGGCCCGGACCTGGAGATAGAACGCCAGCGCGAGGGCGAGTTCGGTGCTCGCCTCAATGGGACTGGTCGGGTTCTGGCGGCTGGGCACTGCTGTCAGAGGTCCAGGAGGTCGCACTACCTAGCCCATTGGCAGGTTGACCTGCGGTGTCGTTGTCCGCTGGTGTTCGCTGCCGACCGCTGATCGTGGCGGTCCGCGCCCCAGGGCGGCCCGGCAGCACGAACACCGCGGGCTACGACAGCCGTCACGAATGGCTCGGGTCCGGTCGCTGCGAGGTGGTGGTCAGGCAGGGATCCCGGGCTGGCGCACGATCAACACGGTCGCGACGATCAGCAGCACCGCGCCCACGGTGATCAGTGCATAGCGGACATTGGGCAGCTTGAAGGTGCTGCCGATGCCGACCAGGAACAGCACCGCGGCGAGGAACACGGTGATGCGGATGTACTCGTCGCCCACGACCGCCGCATGGTCGCCCGCCGCCGATGCCGCTTCGGCCTCGCGGTCGAGCGCGTCGGCCTTGGCCTGGTCGGCGAGCTTGTACTCGGGCATGTAGGTGGGTCCAGGCGCGGCACGCGGGTTGTGGAGCGGGTCGGTTGCCATCCAGGCGTCGAAGGCGACCGGAACTCGGGCCGGAAGCGCCGCACGGCGATCGCCTGCTTCTGGGGATCGTCCAGGGTGAAGGCGGTGAACCAGGCGTTGAACGTGGACGAGTCGAAGTTGCGGGTGGACAGGGCGGCAAGATCGGCGCGGGAGGCCAGGTTGCGCAGCGTCGCGGACCGGGCGAGCTCGATGCGGGACTCGGTGCCCCACTTGGCTGCGGCATAGCCCGACCAGGCGGCCGCGATGGTGACCAACGAGAGCAGCAGCGCCTCGCCGATCTGTACGATGCGTGAATGTCGGTCGCCACCGGTAGATGGGGCCGGCTCGTGCGACTCCTTGTTGTGCTCGTGCAGCTGCTTGCCGGCCTCGACCGGAGACAACCCCTCAGGCATCGATCCACTCCATGGCGATCAGGATGAGCGGTCAACCCAGATGGTCGCCTCCAAGCGTCCACAGTGGCATCAACCCGAACGGATGAGCTTCTCTGACCGTGTCTGGGAGGTCCGAACATGACGATGACCAGCGTTGCCGCTGGTCATCAAGGTGGGGGGGAGGTGAGGGGATTGCACCCCTGGCCTCCTCCGCGCGAGAGAGCGCCGGCCGGTGGAGGCGACCTGCGACGCCTGCCCGTCAGTGGCCAGTGAGCCGGGCAGACGGTGAGCCGGTTGTGACCGGTGTTGTCCGCTGCACTCCGGTCGATTGTGCCCAGATGTGGCCCCAGTGGCCCCGCCGGTCACGAGCTTGGAAGGCGCGTCCGGGCGCTCCGCTCAGCCGGGATGCTACGCCGAGGGTGCTGCTCAACAGGCCCCCAGACCGGCCGCTGTTGTCCCCCACGCGGTTCTCCAGCGGCGAACTGAAAGCAGTGGGGGGTCATCGACCAAGACGTGTCGCACCACCCCGCGGGGCGTTCAGCCTGGCCGCTACCTCGCCGTCGGCGCTCCGTCATCCCCCGACGCCTGGTCGCCTCCGGCTCCGGCCTTCTCGCGCAGCGCTGCCTCGTAGGCATCGAGCCACCGCTTGAGCTGGCGCCGTTTGGCCTCTGGCCAGATCTGGACGAACACCACCACGACGACACTGGTCCACAGCGCCCAGCCGAGCGCGTAGAGCAGGTCGGCCACCAGCAACAGAGGCTCCGTCGTCGTCGAGGTTTTGAGCAGGAACCCGCCGACATGAGCGACCAGGCCCCATCACGAAGCCGATCCCGAGGATCCAGTACAAGGGCCGCTGCCCGGAAGCCTGCCCCCGAAACTCGGGCAGGTGCTGCTCCATCCAGGCCAAGGCGCGAGGATCGTCGACGTCGATGCCTAGCGCTCGGGCCTCGTCAGTCAACGGGTGTGGATCATCCTTCGCTCCCGATCCTCCGGTCATGGTCAACCTCCTGCCAGCCACTTCGGGTCCCGGCGTCACTGCGCCCTGGTCGCCCTGCATGCTGTCCACATCAGACCGATGGCTCCAGGGCGACCACCCTAGCGCTCCTGCTCGCCCCATCCGCCGGACACGCTCGCGAGAAGTGCGTCCACTGGCCGGTGAGGCAGTGCCGCCGGCAAGCGTCGCGATGCGGACGCGCGCGCCGTCGGGGTTCGGCGCCGAGGACGGCCGCGGGGCCTCCACGACCTTCGCCACACCGCCGTCGCCCTGTGGATCGCGGTCCGGCCGTGGCCCCCAGTGTGGCCCCAGGCGGTCCCGGGAACGACGAGAGCGCCGCCGATGATGCACCGGCGACGCTCCTGACCTGCTGGTATGTGGGGGTGGAGGTGAGGGGATTTGCACCCCTGGCTTCCTCCGCGCGAGTAATCGGCGGCCCGCCGCTAGCCCCGAGTAGCTCCTCGCGGGGCTTGCGGTCCGGGTGATGACCCAGACGCCACCGGCGCCGTGGCGGACGGGCTGGGCCAGGTACAGTCTGGCCACCCACTCCGAGCCGGTCGCGCCCACCTCATAGGCGTTGGGGCCGACCCGACGGGCGACCGGCTGGTACAGGCCGAGCTCGGCGGCGCCATAGGCGGTCGCGACCAACTCCGGCGACAGCAGCCAGGGCTGGTGGCCGGCGGGTGGTTGGGCGGCGGTACTGGCGGGCCGGCACGGTGGTGAACACGGCCCGCTCGATCTCGGTTGGGATGGGTGCGGTTGGCGGGTCGGGTCGGCTCTGGCGGCCCGCCAGGGCCAGGGCGACAAGGCCGAAGGCGAGCGGGGCGATGGTTCGGATGGGTCGCATGGCCCACGGTCTGGTCGGACCCAGCGCCAGGGTCCCCAGGGCCTGATTGTGGTGGTGCATGGCCCGCAGGGGTGGCGTAGTAGCTTGATCCTGATTCCGGTGGTGGCCACGGTGCCGAGCGGTGGTCAGGCTGGCTGGACGAGCCGGACCAGGAAACCGGGGACCTCGATGAACCCAACGGCCGCGAACGTGGCGGCCTCCTCGTCGTCGTCGGGATAGACATGGACCAGCGTGGCCCCAGGGGCAGCGGGCACTGCCTGAGCGCTGATCTGTGCGGACAGCTGCGCCTTCACCAGCCGGGCATCGGCACCTGGAAGCGCGGCCATGCCGGTCACCATGACGGCTGGTCCAGCGAACTCGTCGCTTTGCACACTGGTGGCGCTACCGACCGTCGTACCGGCGATCCCGGCCACCCAGTGATCGAATCCGGCCACGCCGAACTGGGGCGCCAGCCAGGCTCGTGCCGTCGCTGGGTCATCGCCGAAGGCTGCCACCTCCAGGGCCACGAACCGGTCACGCTCGTCGGCGCCGATCCGGCGGACCTGAACTCCACCAGGAGAGTCGAACAGCCGCAGCCCAGACTCCGCCCCGGTCGACGCCAAAAGGCCCATGCAGCGCTTGACAAACAGCGGCTCGCCGACCGCCAGGGAGATCTCGAGCGGGACCCGCAGGCCCCATGGCATGCCCAGGGACCCATACCAGGCGCTGAGCGCCTCCAGATCGACCTGCTCGTGGGTGACATCGGCATTATTCCACTTCGGCGTCCTGATGCCCGAGGCCATGGCCCTTGCCCCCCGGACGGCACACACCCCGCCGCCATAGGGCTCGCGCAGCCGCCCCTGAGGTTGTCCCGGTTCCCGTAGAAGTTGAGGTGGCGGTCCCCGCCTGATGCCTGCCGTGTGGTAGGTGTCGGGCATCCGCCAAGAAGCTCGACCAGAAGGGGACCGCCGTGCCGAAGGATACCCAGCGCACTACCACCACCGACCAAGCCCTGGATCATCTGCCCGAGCGGGTGATCGTCGCCGTGGCCGAGCTGGCCAGCGCCGCCCGCGAGGGGCTGCTCGCCCTGGCGGTCGGGACCGGCCTGCAGGTGCTTGAGGCCATGCTCGCCGAGGACATCGCCCGGCTGGTCGGCCCCAAGGGCCGCCACAACCCCGACCGGGCCGCGGTCCGCCACGGCTCCGAGTCCGGCCCGGTGACCCTCGGCGGCCGCCGGGTGCGGGTGCGCAGACCCCGAGTCCGGACCGCCGACGGCACCCGAGAGCTGCCGGTGCCGACCTACCAGGCGTTCGCCTCCACCGAGCTGCTCGGCCAGCTCGCGCTGGAGCGGATGCTCGCCAAGCTATCGTGCCGCCGCTACCCAGCCGGCCTGGAACCGGTCGGCACCGGTGTTGCGTCCACCGCCTCGGGGACGTCGAAATCGGCGATCTCGCGCCGATTCGTGGCTCG
>Ga0307415_100000986_pt1 | contig 13119 bp, 17 predicted proteins | sample DK1Cmetagenome_FD_204524 | JGI IMG/M metagenome (GOLD analysis project Ga0307415, IMG submission 204524) | Maize rhizosphere microbial communities from greenhouse at UC Davis, California, United States - DK15-C-2 | ecosystem: Host-associated > Plants > Roots > Rhizosphere > Soil | place: USA...
CAGCACCTCGGGTGACGCAGTGTTGACGTTCAGCGTGGTCGTGACCGGCAAGGCGGTGACGAGCTCGGCGAGCAGGGCGAAATGTGGTTCGTCGATGCCGCGCGCGAGCGTCGCTTCGGCGCTTCGGACCAGCGGTGCGTTGGCGGGGGCGCGCCCGGTGGCCGCGTACGCCGCCGACTCGCCACCGCCATCGCGCGGGATATCGTCGGCGTCGATCCAGTCGGCGAGCGCCTCGAGCGACGCCGCGGCGATGCCCGCGCGCGCGAAGAGGCGCGCGAGCCGTGCCCGCTCGCCGCGTGCCGGCGCGCCGTCGATGGCGAGGTTGTTGAGGTTCAGCCGGCCCTGCGCGTCGACGATGCGGCCTTCGATCGATCCGTTGTCGAGCGGCGTGGGGGGCAGCGGCAATGCCCACGGCTCGCCCAGGTGATCGATCGGTCCGGCGCGCGAGTCGAGCTGGATCACCTGGCGCGCCCAGGCGAGACCCGCGAGCACGAGCGCCTGCGCCTGCACCTGGTCGCGCCGCAGCTCCACGCTGCGGAACCATTGCGACTGGGACGAGGCGAGCGCCGCCACGACGGCGGCTGCCAGCGCCGCAACGAGCATCGCAGCGACGAGTGCCGCGCCCGTGGCTGGCCGCCGCGGCCGGGCAGTCATCGCAACGCGAACCATCGCTCGATCGACTCGCCGCTCGCGAGCGTGACGTCGACGCGCACGGCGCGCGGCAGGTCGACCTTGTCCGCGCGCGGCCACTCGTCGGACCATTGCCCCTTGTCGTCGAGCTGCGTCACGCGAAAGGCGGCGACCCCCTCGACCAGCGCATACGCCGTCGGTGCGACGTCGCGCGCGCGGTCCAATGCGGGCCAATACAAGACTTCGAGCGTGCCGTTGCGCAGGCGATAGCCGATGCGCTGGCCCGCCATGCCGGGCTCGTTGGCGAACTCCGAGCCCGCACGGGTGAAGACGAGGGCGCTCGCGCCGTGCGCTTCGCGCGCCGCGAGCCACGCGGGCTCGACGCGCGTCCCGCTGCGGACGGCGCGCGGCTGCGCCTGGCGCACGTCGGCCTCGAGCCGCGAGAACGCGGCGTCGAGCGCGCGCCACTTGCGCTCCTCGGCGCCGAGTCGCGATTCGCCATCCACCAGTGCCGCCGTCGCGCGCCAGGCGAGCGTCGCGACCAGCGCCATCAGCGCGAGCGCGATCAGGATCTCGACGAGCGTGAAGCCGCGCGCACGCGTCACGGCGCTGTCGCCACGTAGCCGGTGAGACGCGCGAGCACGTAGTCGGGCTCGGCCGGATCGGCGACGACGATGTCGATCCGCCGGAACGCCGGGTTGGGGGTGGCGCTCACCGATTGCCGCCAGGCGAACGTCGCGCCTGCCTGCATCGCGGCGCCCTGCGAAGTGCCGAGCGGCAGCGCCGCGACGGGCGAGAGCTGGGCGAGCGCCAGCCGGTTCTGCGCGACCCACAGGGCGAGCGTGCGGGCCTTCAACGCGCCGGCGCCATCGGCCGCCTGGGCCAGCGCGCGCATGCCCGCCGTCAATGCGATGGTGACGAGCGCCAGCGCGACGAGGATTTCGACCAGTGTGAAGCCGCGGCGCATCATCGCGCTTGCGGGCCGACGATCAGCACGCGGTTCAACGGGTCGGCGCTGACGCTGGCGTCGAAGGCGGCACTGCGCAGCGCGAAGGCATACGGCTCGTTGCGGCCGGATGCGCGCAGCGGGACGATCGCGTCCGCGGGCAGCTCGCGTCCGGCATAGGCGAGCGGCCGCACCGCCACCGATGGGGGAAGCGCATGCGCGTCGAGCGCCTCGTCGCCGGCGAGCGGTTGCCAACGGCCGTCGGCCGCACGAACGAGAAACCGCCACTGCGATCCCTGGTCGCCTGTCGTCGCCAGCACGCCCAGCGTTTCGTGGCGCAGCTGTGCGCGCAGCGCGGCATACTCGAGCGCACCGGCGAAGCGGCGCGCCTCGCGCTCGAGCACGCCGCGCTCGTCGGGCACCAGCGCAAGCGACGCGACCGCGCCCGCGATCGCCAGCAGCGCCACCACGACGAGGATCTCGATCAGCGTGAAGCCGCTCGACGTCGCGGCGAAGGGCTTGGTGCCGGCTACAGGTCCCACGAGCCGATGTCCGCATCGACCCCGCTGCCGCCCGGCTGGCCGTCGGCGCCGAAGCTCCACACGTCGATCTCGCCTTTGAGGCCCGGGCTCAGGTACTGGTAGGGCCGGCCCCACGGGTCGTTGCGCAGCTTCTCGAGATAGCCGTTCGGCTTCCAGTTGGGCGGCACGGGCGCCTGCTCGGGACGCGCGACCAGCGCGTTCAGGCCCTGTTCGGCCGTCGGATAGCGCTGGTTGTCGAGCCGGTAGAGCTTGAGCGCCTGCATGATCGAGGCGATGTCGCTCTTCGCCGCCGTGGCGCGCGCCTCGTCCGGGCGTTCGAGCACGCGCGGCACGACGAGCGCGGCGAGGATGCCGAGGATCACGATGACCACCATGATCTCGATCAGCGTGAAGCCGCGCATGCGAACGGCGAGCGCGGCATCGCGATGGAGAGCCTCGTGCATGGCGGCCATTATAATTGTGAGATCGATGCCGACCGCGCGCCGGTCGGCCGTCTTGCCCCCACCGTTTGATCGCCCGACTCGTCCGCTGGCTGTTCGCGCTCGTCGCGCTCGCGATCCTCGTTGCCGGCGGGGCGGCGTGGTGGTTCCTGCAGCGTCCGTTGCCGCTTCCCGCGTCCCCCTACGACTTCAAGGTCCCGAGCGGCGCGACGCTGTCGTCGGTGGCGCGCGATTTCACGAGCGCCGGCATCCTGCCGCATCCCGCGCCGTTGATCGCGCTCGCGCGCTGGCGGGGCGTCGATCGCGCGATCAAGGCCGGGAGCTACGAGATCGACTCGGGCATCACGCTGCCGCAGCTGCTCGCGCGCCTCACGCAGGGCGACGTGACGCAGACGTCGCTGACGATCATCGAGGGCGCCACGTTCGCCGACGTCAGGGCCACACTCCGCGCGAGAAGCGACGTCGTCAAGGCGGTGACCGACCTGCCCGATGGCGAACTGCTCGCGAAGCTCGGCATCGACGCGCCGAGCCCCGAGGGGCAGTTCTTCCCGGACACCTATTTCTTCGCGAGCGGCAGCAGCGACGCCGCCGTGCTGAAGCGCGCGCATCGCCTCTTGAAGGCGCGGCTCGACGCAGGCTGGGAGAAGCGCGCGAACGGGCTTCCGCTGTCGACGCCCTACGAGGCGCTGATCCTCGCGTCGATCGTCGAGAAGGAGACCGGCCGCGCCGCCGATCGCGGCAACGTCGCATCGGTGTTCATCAATCGACTGAAGGCCGGCATGCGATTGCAGACCGACCCGACGGTCATCTACGGCATCCGCGATCGCTTCGACGGCAACCTTCGGAAGAGCGACCTCGAGACGGACACGCCGTACAACACGTATACGCGCGACGGCTTGCCGCCGACGCCGATCGCGTTGCCTTCGCAGGCGTCGCTCGACGCGGTGCTGAACCCGCCGTCGACCTCGTTCCTGTATTTCGTGTCGCGCGGCGACGGCAGCAGCGAGTTCACGTCGTCGCTCGCCGAGCACAACCGCGCCGTGGCACGATTCCAGCTGAAGCGCTCGCGGTGAGCGCGCGAACGGGCGCATCGAAGCGATGAGCACACCGGCCGGCCGTTTCATCACGCTGGAAGGTATCGACGGGGCCGGCAAGAGCACGCACGCGGCCTGGCTCGCGCAGCGCATCGAGGCGCGCGGCCATCGCGTCGTCGCCACGCGCGAGCCCGGCGGCACGCCGCTCGGCGAGAAGCTGCGCACGCTGCTGCTCGCCGAACCGATGTCGCACGACTGCGAGGCGCTGCTCGTGTTCGCTGCAAGGCGCGAGCACCTCGAGCAGGTGATCCGCCCGGCGCTGGCGCGCGGCGACTGGGTGCTGTGCGACCGCTTCACCGACGCGACCTACGCCTACCAGGGCGCGGGACATGGCGTGCCGTCCGCGCGCATCGCCGAGCTGGAACGCTGGGTGCACGCCGATTGCCAGCCGGATCTCACGCTGCTGTTCGACGTCGCGCCGTCGGTGTCGCGCATGCGGCTCGAACGCAACGCGCGCGATGGCCGTGTGCTCGACCGGTTCGAGCGCGAGCGCGAGGCGTTCTTCGTTCGCGTCCGCGAGGCCTACCTCGCGCGCGCCGCGGCCGAGCCCGCCCGGTTCCGGATCGTCGAATCGTCGCGGGAAGTCGACCTCGTGCGCGCGGATCTCGAGCGGATCCTCGAGGCGGTTCGATGACCGGTGACGAATGGGCGGATGGCGATGACACCGGCGCCGTCATCGCGCATCGCTGGCCGGCGCTCGCGCCATGGCTGCAGCCAATCGCTGCCGCCGCCCTCCAGCGTCGCGATCGGTGGCCGCACGCGCTGCTGATTGCCGGGCCGCGAGGCGTCGGCAAGCGTGCGCTGGCCGCGCACTTCGCCCGGTCGCTGCTGTGCGAAGCGCCGGCGGCCGACGGGGCTGCATGCGGCCAATGCACGAGCTGCGGCTATGTCGCGGCGGGCCAGCACCCGGACTTCGTTCGCGTCGAGCCGGTCGAGCTCGACGAGGAAGGCAATGCCACGCCGACCGATGTCATCAAGGTCGACGCGATCCGCCGGCTCATCGACTGGACGCAGGTGACGAGCCACCGTCGCCGCGCGAAGGTCGCGATGATCGCGCCGGCCGAAGCGATGCACTACGCCGCCGCCAACGCGCTGCTGAAGACGCTCGAGGAGCCGCCGCCGGGCACGTTCCTCATGCTGGTGGCGCATCGGCCCGGTGGCCTGCCGCCGACGATCGCGAGCCGGTGCCGGCGGCTGATCGTGGCCATCCCCGACCGGCGCGCGGCCGGCGCATGGCTCGAAGCGAACGGCGTGAGCGGCGGCGAGGGGATCCTCGCGCAGGCGGGCGGTGCCCCGTATCGGGCGCTCGAGCTCGCCGATCGCGCTCACCAGGCCGAGCGGGCCGCGTGGATGACCGCCCTGGCTTCGCCGCAGTCGCTCGCGCCGATCACGCTCGCCGCACGCATCGAGCTCGCAGGGCGGGACGAGCGACGCGACCGGCTCGCCGCGTCGATCGATTGGCTGATCGCCTGGACGGCGGACCTCGCGCGCGTCGCTGCCGGCGGCCGACCGGCGTTCAATCCCGACCGCAGCGGCGATCTCGCAGCGCTCGCCGTTCGGGTGGCACGCATTTCGCTCTTTCGCTATCATCAGTCCCTGCTTCGACAGCGGACGCTCGTCACGCATCCGCTTCAGCCCCGGCTCGTTGCCGAAGCGCTCCTGATCGACTATCGCAGGCTTTTCGAACCCGATGGCGGAACGACCGGCTAACCTTCACGCTCCCACGGCGCTGCCGCGGCCGGGCGTGCTGTCGCTCAACATCCGCGAAAAGGCCGCGCTCTACGCCGCCTACATGCCGTTCCTGAAGGGGGGCGGCATCTTCATTCCGACGTCGCGCGAGTACAAGCTCGGCGAGGAAGTGTTCATGCTGCTTTCGCTGATGGACGACCCGAACCGCATTGCCGTGCAGGGCAAGGTCGTCTGGATCACGCCCGAGGGCGTGCAGGGCAACCGCACGCAGGGGATCGGCGTCCAGTTCACGCAGGACGAGACCGGCGCCTCGGCCCGCGCGACGATCGAGAAGGTGCTCGGCGAGACGCTCGCCTCGTCGCGACCCACGCACACGCTGTAGCGGGCCGCGATGGCGGCCCGGCGCCGTTTCGCCTTGCCGTGCGGCCAGGTCCCTCGCGCCGCGGTCCGCTGCCGTTCCGGACGGGCGAAGCCTCGGGCGCGCACGACGCACTGCACATGCTGATCCGAACCGTCCTGCCGCGGACTGCCCGCGCACACCGCTGACCGCGCATGTTCGTCGACTCGCATTGCCATCTCGACTTTCCCGAGCTCGCGCGGGAGCTGCCCGAGCATCTCGCCGCGATGCGCGCCGCAGGCGTGACGCACGCGCTCTGCATTTCGGTCGACCTGCGCGACTGGCAGCGCGTCCACGATCTCGCGCTCGCGCACGGCAATCTCTACGCGACGGCGGGGACGCATCCCGACTACGAGGAAACCGACGAGCCGACGGTGGACACGCTGTGCGAACTCGCCGCGCGTCCGAAGGTCGTGGCCATCGGCGAGACCGGACTCGACTACTATCGGCTCCAGGGCGACCTCTCGTGGCAGCGCGATCGGTTCCGCACCCACATTCGCGCGGCACGCGAAAGCGGCCGGCCGCTCGTCGTCCATACGCGCAGCGCCGCGAGCGACACGCTGGCACTGATGCGCGAAGAGCGCGCGCACGAGTGCGGCGGTGTCATGCACTGCTTCACCGAGACCTGGGAGGTCGCGTCGGCCGCCCTCGATCTCGGCTTCCACATCTCTTTCTCGGGCATCGTGACGTTCAGGAACGCGAAGGCACTGAAGGACGTCGCGATGCGCGTGCCGCTCGATCGCATGCTGATCGAGACCGACAGCCCGTACCTCGCCCCGGTCCCGTTCCGCGGCAAGCGCAATCATCCGGCGCTGGTCGTGCACGTGGCCGAGGAGATCGCACGCCTGCGCGGCCTCGCGGTCGAAGAGGTCGGACGTACGACCTCGCAGAACTTCTTCCGTCTGTTCGCCATCCCCGACGATGCCCAGGCGACGCGCCACTGAGCTCGCGATGATCGTCATCGCCGCGGTCGCGATCGCGGCCGGCGGGACGGCGCACGCGCAACGCCGCCCGGCCGGGCCGAGCGTCGTCGAGCGCCTGCCGACGGTCGAAGACTTCGTTCTCGCGGCGGTGAACGATCGCGTGGAAGAAGTCCGGGCGCTGCTCAGGATCGGCGTCGATGCGAACACCGTCGGCCCGGACGGCTTCCCCGTGCTGGTCACCGCGGCGCGCGAGGGGAGTGCGCGCGTCGTCGACGCCTTGCTTGATGCGGGCGCGAACGTCGACGCGAGCACCGTGCGCGGCGACACGGCGCTGATGCTCGCCGCGCTCAAGGGTCACCTCGGCATCGTCAAGCGGCTGCGCGCGCGCGGAGCCGCGGTCGAGCGGCCGGGGTGGACGCCGCTGATCTACGCCGCGACGGGGGGCCACGACGACGTGGTGCGCTTCCTCCTCGCGGAGGGTGCCAGCATCGACGCCGCCTCGCCCAACGGCACGACCGCCTTGATGATGGCGGTCCGCGAAGAGAAGTTCTCCACCGCCGAACTGCTGATCGAACGCGGCGCCGACGTCAACCGCCGCAACGAGAACGGGGCGACCGCGCTCGCCTGGGCCGAGCGGTTGGAGGATCGGGCGCTGGTCGAGCGCCTGAAACGTGCGGGTGCGCGGCGCTGATGCGCAGGCCCGACGTCTAATTGCCCTTGGGTTCGATGTCGGGCAGCGGGTCGTCCAGGGTCGTCGGCAGATCCACCGGGGCCGCTTCAGCGGTGGCCACCAATGCGGGAACGAGCGAGGGCAGCACGCCCACCAGGCGCCGCGCGCCGTTGAAATGTTTCTGCCAGTAGCGATTGTCGAACTCGGCGATCTCGACGTCGCGGCCGCGCCGCGGCGCGTGGATGAACCGGTTGTCACCGAGGTAGATGCCCACGTGCGAGAACGCGAAGCGCCGCGTGTCGAAGAACACGAGGTCGCCGGGTGCGAGATCCTTCTTCGCGACCTGGTCGCCGAGACGGCTCAGCTCCTTGGCGGTGCGCGGCAGCGTGACGCCGGTCACCTGCTGGAAGACGTGGCGCACGAGCCCGCTGCAGTCGACGCCGCCATCGGGCGTCTCGCCCCCGAACCGGTAGGCGACGCCGATCAGGCCGAGCGCGTAGATCGCCACGTCCTGCGTGCCGTGCCAGACCTTGTCGGCGGCGGCGACGACCGTGGTCTTCGCTTGCGAGACGATCGAGGGCGCGGACACTCGTGTTTGAGCGGCGACCCACGGGGCGCCCGTCGCCAGCGGGAAGGCGACGATTACGACACGTAAGAGGCGGGGGCATCGCATGACGCCGGCATTCTTACGCAAAAGCGCTGAGCCGCCAACCGTGGCGGTGCGTAGGACAATGTCATAATCCCTGGCCGGTGCCGGGCGGCCGACGAGCGGCGTTAGCGGCGGCGCTTGCCGCGCGGTCGCGCGCGGGGGAGGGGGTTGGCTTCGGCACGCTCCCGACGCGCCTCCCGCGGATCGGCGCGCAGCGGCCGCAACAGTTCCACGCGGTCGCCGGACCGAAGCGGCGTCGACGCGACCGCGCGCTGCCCGTGGATCGCGAACGCGAGCGCAGCGGCGAACAGCCCGAAGCGCTCGACGAGTCCCGACCGCGCCACGGCGTCCGCGAGCGTCGAGCCGTCGGGCAGCGAAACGGCGATCGTCGCCTGTCCCTCCGGCCCGCCATACGCGACCACGACGTCGATGCCGGCGGCGCCGGTCTGCGTCACCGGTGCAGACGCTCCGCGCGCCGCACGAACGCGTCGATGAACGTGTGCGCGATGTGGTTGAAGACGGGGCCGACGACCGTCTCGATCAGGTGCGTCTTGAACTCGTACGCGAGCTCGAATTCCACCTTGCACGCGTCCTCGGCGAGCGCGCGGAATCGCCATTCGCCGTGCAGGTGCCTGAACGGCCCGTCCTTCAACGTGACGACGATCGACGCCGGCGGCCGGTTCGCATTGTCGGTCGTGAAGTGCGCGCGCACGCCGTGGTAGTTGATGTCGATGCGCGCCGTCTTGCCGCCATCGTGCCGCTCGAGCTCCTTCGCGCCCGAGCACCAGGGCAGGAACTCCGGATAGCGCTCGACGTCGTCCACGAGCGCGAACATCTCCGGCGCGCCGTAAGGCACGAGGACCGATTTCGTCACGCGCTGCATCGGGTTGCTAGAATCCGTCCATGAGCATCGTCGAGAACCGCAAGGCGTTCCACGACTATTTTATCGAGGAACGATTCGAGGCCGGCCTTGCGCTCGAAGGCTGGGAGGTGAAGGCGATCCGGGCCGGGCGCGCGAACCTGAAGGAAGCCTACGTCGTCGTCAAGCAGGGCGAGATCGTGCTCGTCGGCGCGCACGTGTCGCCGTTGTCGACCGCGTCGACGCACGTGTCGCCGGACGCCACGCGCACGCGGAAGCTGCTGTTGCACCGCGAGGAGATCGGCCGGCTGATCGGCAAGGTCGAGCGCGCCGGCTACACGCTCGCGCCGCTGGACCTGCATTACAAGAACGGCCGGATCAAGCTCGAGTTCGGCCTCGCCAAGGGCAAGAAGCAGTACGACAAGCGCGCCACGATCAAGGAGCGCGAATGGAACCGCGAGCAGCAGCGGCTCATGCGCACGCGGGCCGCCAGCGGCTGAGCGCGCCGGGACAGGGCGCCACGCGATGACCTCGCTCGCCGACACGGCCGGCGGCATGTTCGAACGCGACCTTCCCCGGACGCGGGCGAATTTCGTTCCGTTGTCGCCGATCGATTTCCTCGTCCGCAGCGCGACCGTCTACCCGGCGAAGATCGCCGTGCGGCACGGCCCGCACACCTGCACGTACGCCGAGCTCGAGCGCCGCTGCCGGCGGTTTGCCGGGGCGCTCGCGGCACGCGGCATCGCGCGCGGCGACACCGTCGCCATCATGGCGCCCAACGTGCCGGCGATGCTCGAAGCGCACTACGCGGTGCCGGCGCTCGGCGCGGTGCTGAATCCGCTGAACGTTCGTCTCGACGCGCGCACGATCGCCACCTGTCTCACGCACGGCGAGGCGAAGGTCCTGCTGGTCGACGCGGAGTTCGCGCCGGTGGTGCGTGACGCGCTCGCGCTCTGCGAGCGAGCGCCGCTCGTCGTCGACCTCGAGGACCCGCTCGGGCCGCTGACCGCTACCTCGCGAATCGGCGCGCTGACCTACGAAACGCTGCTGGCCGAAGGCGATGCCGCGTATGCCTGGCCGGGCCCGCGCGACGAATGGGACGCGCTCGCGCTGCTCTACACGTCGGGAACCACGGGCGATCCCAAGGGCGTCGTCTATCACCATCGCGGCGCGTATCTCAACGCGCTGGGCAACGCGCTGGCATTCGGCCTCAAGCCGGACAGCGTCTACCTGTGGACGCTGCCGATGTTCCATTGCAGCGGCTGGACCTACACCTGGGCGGTGACCGCGGCCGGGGCAACGCACGTGTGCCTGCGCCGCGTCGATCCGGCACTCATCTACGAGGCGATCGTCGAGCACCGCGTCACCCATCTGTGCGGCGCGCCGATCGTGCTGAACCTCCTCGTGCACGCGGCCGACGGCGTCAAGCGCCGCTTCGACCACGTGGTCGAGGTCGCCACCGGCGGCGCGGCGCCGCCCTCGGCGATCATCGAAGCGATGGAGGCGCTCGGCTTCCGCGTCACGCATCTCTATGGGCTCACCGAATCGTACGGTCCCGCCACGCTTTGCGCCCCCCAGCAAAGCTGGGCCGGTCTCGACCTCGAGGCGCGCGCGCTCAAGATGGCGCGCCAGGGCGTGACGATGCCGACGCTGTCGGCGTTGCAGGTCGCGAATCCCGACGACGCGCTCCCGGTCGCGCGCGACGGGGCGTCGCTCGGCGAGGTGATGCTTCGCGGCAACACGATCATGAAGGGCTACCTCAAGAACCCGGCGGCCACCGAGGCCGCGTTCGAGGACGGCTGGTATCGCACCGGCGATCTCGCCGTCTGGCATCCGGACGGCTACATCGAAATCAAGGACCGCAGCAAGGACATCATCATCTCCGGCGGTGAGAACATCAGCTCGCTCGAGGTCGAGGAGTGCCTGTACCGGCATCCGAGCGTGATGGAAGCGGCCGTCGTCGCCCGGCCCGACGAGCGCTGGGGCGAAACGCCATGCGCGTTCGTCACGCTGAAGCCCGGCAGCCCCGACGTCAGCGCGGAGGAGATCGTCGCCTGGTGCCGCGGGCGGATCGCGCATTTCAAGGTGCCGAAGCACGTCGTCTTCGGCGCGCTGCCGAAGACGGCCACCGGCAAGATCCAGAAGAACGTGCTGCGCGAGCGCGCCAGGAAGCGGGACTAGCGGTGTTCGTGCGCGACCTTCTCGCCGGACGCACGGCGCTCGTCACCGGTGCCTCGAGTGGATTGGGGCGGCATTTCGCGAAGCTGCTGGCCGCCCACGGCGCCGTCGTGCTCGTCGCTGCGCGTCGCGCCGACGCGTTGCGGACGGTGGTCGAGGAGATCGCGAGCGAAGGGGGGCAGGCGCGCGCGTTGTCGCTCGACGTGCAGAGCACCGCGTCCGTCGACGACGCGCTGAGCGCCGCGGGCAGCGTGGATGTCGTCGTCAACAACGCCGGCATCGCGCACAGCCAGCCGGTCCTCGATACCGACGACGAAGCGTGGGCGCGCGTGATCGACACGAACCTGAGCGGCGCTTTTCGCGTCGCCCGCGCGGCGGCGCGCCGCATGGTCGCGGACGGCCGCGAAGGATCGATCGTCAACGTCGCGTCGATCCTCGCGTTCCGCGTCGCGAAGCGGGTGCCCGCGTACATCGCCGCGAAGGCCGGGCTCGTCAAGCTCACGGAGGCGATGGCGCTCGAGCTCGCGAGCAAGCGCATCCGCGTCAATGCCATCGCTCCCGGCTACGTCGAGACCGACCTCAACCGTGACTTCCTGCGGTCCCCGGCCGGCGAGGCGATGGTCAAGCGGGTGGCCTTGGGCCGTTTCGGTCGTCCGGCCGATCTCGACGGCGCGCTGCTGCTCGTCGCGTCGCAGGCAGGCGCGTACATGACGGGGGCGACGATCGTCGTCGACGGTGGCCACGGCCTCGCGTGGCTGTAGCGGAGGACCACGACGATGGAGTTCTCGCTTCCTGCCGACATCGAGTCGCTGAGACAGAGGATCGCCACGTTCGTGCGCGAGCGCATCATTCCGCTCGAGTCCGATCGCGCGAGCTACGACGAGCACGAGAACATCCGCCACGACCTGCTCGAGCGTGTGCGCGGCGAAGTGAAGGCGGCCGGCCTGTGGGCGCCGCAGCTGCCGCGCGAGTGGGGTGGGCACGGCCTGCCGATGATCGGCGTGGCGGCCTGCTACGAGGCGATGAACGCCTCGATCTTCGGCCCGGTCTGCTTCAACAGCGCGGCGCCGGACGACGGCAACATGCGCCTGCTGTGGCAAGCAGCCACCGACGAGCAGAAAGCGCGGTGGCTCGCGCCGATCGCCGACGGGCGCGTGCGCTCGTCGTTCGTGATGACCGAGCCGCATCCTGGCAGCGGCTCCGATCCCGCGATGATGCTCACGCGCGCCGAGCGTCGAGGCGATCGCTGGGTCGTGCACGGACGCAAATGGTTCATCACCGGCGCCGAGGTCGCGCGGCATTTCATCCTGATCGCCAAGACGTCGGACGATCCGCGCCGCGGCCTCACCGCGTTCCTGTTCGATCGCGGCCAGCCGGGCTGGCGCATCGTGCGCCGCATTCCCATCATGGGGCCCGAGGAGCATGGCGGCCACTGCGAGCTCGCCTTCGACGGGCTCGAGATCCCCGATGCCGATCGCCTGATGAACGTCGGCGACGGACTCAAGGTGACGCAGATCCGGCTCGGCCCCGCGCGGCTCACCCACTGCATGCGCTGGCTCGGCCTCGCGAAGCGCTCGCTCGACATCGCGCTCGATTACGTGTCGGTCCGCGAGAACGCGGGGCGCACGCTGGCGGAGCTCGACAGCGTCCGCGGTCTGCTCGCGACGGCGGCCATGCAGATCGAGATCGGCCGCCTCGTGACGATGCGCGCCGCGCGCAAGCTCGACCAGGGGGACTTCGCCCGCAAGGAGATTTCGCTCGCGAAGGTCGTCGTCGCCGACACGCTGCACCGCGCGGCGGACACGGGGCTGCAGCTCTGCGGCGCGCTCGGTTACTCGAAGGACACGGTGCTCGAGTGGATCTACCGCTACGCGCGCCAGGCGCGGCTCGTCGACGGTGCGAGCGAGGTGCACCACGGCGTCCTCGCGCGGTTCCTGATGCAGGAGCGGGACCGCTTCTGGTCGTGGGACGCGCCCGAGGCGGATTGACGCGGAGTCAGCTTCGCCCAAGGCTCGCGTCGATCGCGAAGGCGGCCGCGGCGCCGGTGCGAACCGCCGCTTCGAGCGTCGCCGGAAACTCGGCGTCGACGTAATCGCCGGCCA
>Ga0307415_100000987_pt1 | contig 13117 bp, 11 predicted proteins | sample DK1Cmetagenome_FD_204524 | JGI IMG/M metagenome (GOLD analysis project Ga0307415, IMG submission 204524) | Maize rhizosphere microbial communities from greenhouse at UC Davis, California, United States - DK15-C-2 | ecosystem: Host-associated > Plants > Roots > Rhizosphere > Soil | place: USA...
AGCGCCTCACCGGGTCGACGAGCGTCTCCGGCACGACGGCCCAGCCGAGCCGCCAGCCCGTCATGCACCAGTACTTCGAGAACGTGTTGACGACGACGGCATCCGGCGCGTGGGAGAGCAGCGACTCCGCGCGATCCGCATACGTGATGCCGTGATAGGTCTCGTCGGACAGGATCCGGATGCCGCGCTCGCGGCAGACGGTGGCGATGCGGGCGAGCTCCCGGCCGGCGATCATGGATCCGGTCGGGTTCGAGGGGCTCGTCAGGATAAGTCCGGCCGGCGGCGGATCGATTGCCGCGACCAGCTCGGCTGTCGGCTGGAATCGCGTGTCCTCTCCGCAGTCGAACTCGACCGGCTCGAGACCGAGCGCGAGCAGGGCATTGCGATGCGCGGGGTAGCCGGGTCGCGGCACCGCGATGCGGTCGCCGCGGCTGAACAGGACCGACATCGCGAGCACGAGTGCCGCCGACGCGCCCATTGTGAGCACGATGCGCCCCGGGTGGACGTCGAGGCCGTAGGTATCCCGGTAATGGCGTGCCAGGCGTTCCGCGAGCGCGGCACTTTCCCAGTAGCCCTGCGGGCATTCGGCCAGCGCGCGATGGCCTGCCTCGATCGCCATGGCCGGCGCCCCCGCGGACGGCTGGCCGACTTCCATGTGGATGACAGGCAGGCCCTGGCGCTCGCGTGCGTTCGCGATGCGATTGATCTCGACCGCATAGAACGGCGCCACCCGGCCTGCCGCGTGGTTCATGCCGCGGCCCGCTTCCTCATGATCGCCTCGGCGCGCGCGAGATCCTCGGGCGTATCGATGCCCGGCCCCGGCGGCTCGACGGCGTCCGCGACGACGATCGGCAGGCCGATGGCGAGCGCGCGCAGCTGCTCGAGCCGCTCCCGCAGCTCGAGCGCAGCTGGCGGTGCCGCCGCCAGCGCATGCAATGCGGCGACGCGGTACGCATACAGCCCGAGGTGGCGCCGGCTGCCGCGATGCCGATCGCGGCTCGCGGGGCCTGCGGCCGACCCGTCCCGGTCCCAGGGCACCGGCGCCCGGCTGAAATACAGGGCCATGCCGTCGGGACGCGTAACGACTTTCACGACGTTGGGATCGACATAGTCGGCTTCGTCGGTGATGGGCGCCGCCAGCGTCGCGATGGCGGCGCTTGCAGTAGCGGCGAGCAGCGCCGCAACCTGTCCGACCAGCGCGGACGGCAGCAAGGGCTCGTCCCCCTGGACGTTGACGACGATGTCCTGCCCCGGCCAGCCTCGGCGTGCCGCGACCTCCGCGATGCGATCGGTGCCCGAAGCGTGGTCCGCGGCCGTCATCTCCACGGACGCACCTGCGGCAAGGCAGGCGTCCCGGATGCGCGCGTCGTCGGTGGCGACGATCACCTCCGCGGCGCCGGAGCGCTCCGCCAGGCGATGCACATGCAGGATCATGGGCTCGCCCGCGATCGGCAGGAGCGGCTTGCCCGGCAGGCGGGTCGAGGCGTGCCGTGCCGGGATCACGACCCTGAACATCGTCAGCGGCCGGCGAGCGCGCCGTCGTCCGCCGGCAGGCGCCTCGCCTCCTCCGGCAGCATCACCGGGATGCCGTCGCGCACGGGATAGGCGAGCCGGTCCGCGCGGCACACGTATTCCTGCGCCTCGCGCTGCCAGACGAGCGGTCCCTTGCACACCGGGCACGCCAGGATATCCGTCAGCCGCTCACTCACGAATCCGCTCCTCGCTTGCGCAGGACGTGCCCGGTAATCAGGCCGATCAGCGCCTCGGCCGCCTCGGCATCGACGCTGGCCGTCACCTCGACGTACCACGCATCGGCCCAGCCGGCACCGTCGCATTTTACGGCATCCTTCTCGGTCAGCAGCAGGGGTTTGCCCCGCCCGGCGCCGGCCAGCTCCGGCGTGAAACGCGCGTGGTCGGGCAGAGTCCGCGTCTCGATGACAAGCCCGTGGTTGCGCAGCATCGCGAAGAAACGGCCCGGATTGCCGATCGCCGCGGCGGCCACGACCTCGCGGCCCGCGAAGTCCGCAAGCGGCCGGCGCGAACCGTCCGCCAGAGAGACGACCGCAGCGGGTTCGAGCGACATGCGAATTGCTCCCGATCGCTCGAAGCCGGGACCGTTGACAACGACGGCATCGGCCTCGTCGAGACGTGACGCTGCCTCGCGCAGCGGGCCCGCCGGCAGCCTGCGTCCGTTTCCGAAGGCACGCGCGCCGTCGACGACGACGACTTCCACGTCGCGCGCGAGCGCGTAATGCTGCAGGCCGTCGTCGCAGAGGATCACGTCGCAGCCGGGCTCGAGCAGGCGCACGGCGTCTGGACGGCGACCGGCGATCGCGACCGGCACGCCGAGGCGGCGATGGATCATCGTGGGCTCGTCGCCGGCCGAGGCGGCGGTATCGGCATCCGTCACGCGCCGCGGCCCGCCGCTGCTGCTGCCGTAGCCCCGCGTGGCGATGCCCACGCGCAGGCCCTTGCGTGCAAGCGCCGCGCCGAGCCAGAGCACGAACGGCGTCTTGCCGGCTCCACCGACCGTGACATTGCCCACGACCACGACTGCACGGCGGGAACGATACGGCCGGAGCAGGCCACGGGCGTACGAGGCACGGCGCAGCGTCGCGATTCCGGCGAACAGCCAAGCCAGCGGCAGCAGCCAGCGGCCGCGGCCGCTGCCGCCATACCAGGTCTCGAGAAACCAGTCGTGCAGGCGCCTGCCCATGCGCTGACCGGTCAGCCGCTCAGGCGTTGAACTGCATCCGGTGCAGGGCGGAGTACGTCCCCCCGGCGGCCAGAAGCTCGGCATGCGTGCCCGATTCGACGATACGTCCGCCTTCCATCACCAGGATCCGGTCCGCGCGCTCGATCGTCGACAGGCGGTGGGCGATCACGAGCGTCGTGCGTCCCTCGAGCAGGCCCGCGAGCGCGGTCTGCACGAGGTGCTCCGATTCGGCGTCCAGGGCGGAGGTCGCCTCGTCGAGGATCAGGATCGGCGCGTCCTTCAGGATCGCGCGCGCGATGGCGACCCGCTGGCGCTGGCCGCCGGACAGGAGCGCGCCGCGCTCGCCGATGGTCGTGTCGAGGCCTTGCGGAAGCTCCGCGGCGAATTCCAGCACGTGGGCCGCGCGTGCCGCGCGCTCGACGGCGGCCGCGTCGGCGGGCGGCGCGCTGAACGCGATGTTGTTGCGGATCGAGTCGTCCATCAGCATGACGTCCTGGCTCACGAGGGCCTGCTGCCTGCGCAGGTCCGCCAGGCGATAGTTCCTGATGTCGATCCCGTCGAGGAGCACCTGCCCGCCGTCGGGATCGTGGAATCTCGGCAGCAGGCTCACCAGGGTCGACTTGCCGCTGCCCGAGCGGCCGACGATGGCGACCGTTTCCCCCGGCGCGACCCGGAAGCTGACGCCCGTGAGGACCTGTCCCTTGTCGGCGTCGTAGGTGAAGGACACGTCGCGGAACTCGACCTCGCCGCGGGCGCGGCCGAGCGGTACGTCGCCGCCACGGTCTTCGGCCGCGGCGTCGAGCACCTCGAACACGCTCTCGCCGGCCGCGATGCCCTGCTGCAGCGGCCCGACGATGCTGACGAGGCGCCGCAGCGGCGCCGTCACGAGCAGCAGCGCCGTCAGGAACGACGTGAATTCGCCGACGGTCAGACCGTGCGCGAGGACGTCGCGGATGGCCATGTACAGGACCGCCGCGAGCCCGGCCGCCGCGATCATCTGCACGACCGGGTTGGAGACCGCCTTGACCGTGATGAGCTTCATGAAGCTCGCACGGTTGCGCTCGTTGACGGACTCGAAGACCTCGGCCTGCCGGGACTCCGCGTTGAACACCTTGATCATCCGCTGGCTCTCGAGCGACTCCTTGGCGACGCGCGTGACGTCTCCCATCGAGGCCTGGATGCGGGTGCTGTAGCGCCGGAACAGCTGGCTGGTCACGCGGATCAGCCCGATGATGAGCGGGGCAACGGCAAGCGCGAATAGCGTCAGCTTCCAGTTCAGGTAGATCAGGTAGCCGATGAGCCCGATGATGGTCAGCGTGTCGCGGATGATGAAGGTCACCGCGTTCGTCGCGGCTTCCGCCACCAGCTCGATGTTGTACGTGAGCCGCGACAGCAGCTGGGCGACGCCGTTCCTGTCGAAGTACGAGACCGGGAGCTGCAGGTAGTGCGCGAAAACGTCGCGGCGGATCGCCTTGATGACCTGCCGCCCGACCCAGCCGGGGGCGTAGACGGACAGGTAGTCGCCCACGCCGCGCACCAGGAAGAGCACGATGATGCCCGCGGGCACGTACACGAGCATCCGCGGGTCCTTCTCGACGAAGGCGCCGTCCAGGAATTTCTTGACCAGTACGGCGAAGCCCGTGTCGACCGCTGCATACAGCACCATGCCGACCACGCCCACGAGGAACATCGCCCAGTGCGGACGGGCGTAGGCCAGCAGTCGCACGTAGGTCTTGAGCCCGCTCGCCGTGAGCGGCGGCATCGGCGCCTTATTCTTCGGCTTGCGGGCTGACTGTCGCAATGTTGACCTGCATGAAACCCTGTTTGGCGACAACATCCATCGCGGTGACTACCGACTGGTGGGTCGCGCGCGCGTCGGCCCGGATGGTCACTGGATCCTGCCGCGTGCTGCCCGCGACCTGGCGCAATGCCGCGCCGAGCGTGGCGCGCTCATTGTTGACCAGTGCACGGCCGTTGACGCGGTAGCTGCCCTGCGCGGAGATGGTGACCACGATCGGCTGTGCCGCCCGCTCTGCGGACGCGGAGTCGGCACTCGGCAGCTCGACGCGCAGCCTCGTGTCCTGCACGAACGACGTGGACAGCATGAAGAAGATGACGAGGAGCAGGACGACGTCGACCAGCGAGATCAGGTTGAGCTCGACCTCGTCGGGGCGCTTGACCCGGAGCTTCACGATGCCGCTTCGCGCCGGCGCGAGCCGCGGTCCGCTCGTTTCTGCAGCTGGTCGAAGGCGCGCACGAGCTTCATCGCTTCCTTCTCCATGTCGACGACCAGGAGGTCGACGACGCCGCGCAGGTAGCGGTAGCAGAACAACGCGGGTATCGCCACGATGAGGCCCGCGGCGGTCGTGATGAGCGCGGTGCCGATGCCCCCGGCCAGCACCTTCGGGTCGCCTACTCCCTCCGCTGAGATGGCCTCGAAGGCCTGGATCATGCCGGTGACGGTCCCGAGCAGCCCGAGCAGCGGCGAGACGGCGGCGATCGTGCCGAGCGTTCCGAGGAAGCGCTCGAGCTCGTGCACGACATGGCGACCGGTGTCCTCGATCGCCTCCTTCATGATCTCGCGACCCTGGTCCCTGTTCGCGAGGCCGGCGGCGAGCACGCGGCCGAGCGGCGAATTGTGGGCGAGCGCCTCGATGTGACGCTCGTTGAGGGTCTGGGACTCGACCAGCTTCCAGATCCGGTCGGTGAGCTCGCGCGGTATGACGCGCTTGCGCTGCAGAGTCCAGAGCCGCTCGAACACGATTGCGGCGGCGACGACCGAGCACAGGATGATCGGCCACATGACCGGGCCGCCGGCCAGGATGATTTCCCACATGGCGCCGGATGATACCGTGCGGCCGCCCCGGCTGCCCGTGGCGCCTCAGCGGCCGCTTCCGGCACGCCACCAGTGCGGCTCGTCGCGCCGCTCGGCCTCGATCGCAAGGGGTGCGTTGCGCGGGGCGAACCGGATGCGTATCGCGCCCTGGCCGGCCGTGCCGAGCACCGTCGTGCCGGCCGCTCGCCAGCGCGCAACGACGTCCGCTCGCGGCAGGTCCCAGCGATTGCCGAATCCCGCCGATACGATGCCTATGCGCGCCGACACGGCTGCGACGAGGCCGGGCGAGGATGACGTCCTGCTGCCGTGATGGGGAACGAGGACGACGTCTGCGGAAACGGGATGCTGCGTGAGCGCGACCTCGGCGGCGGCTTCAGGATCGGCGAGCAGCAACGCCGCTCCGCCCGGGCCCCGGACGTGGATGGCGCAGGAACGATCGTTGTCGTCCCCTTCGAACCGCGGCGGCGGATGCAGTACGCGGAAGGCGATGCCGTCCCAGTCCCAGGCATCCCCGGCGACGCATTCCGTGTCCGCAGCCCTGCGCCCGCCGGGCGCCGTCATCCGCAACGCCACGTCGAACGCCTGTTCGACCGCCGCGGCGCCGCCTGCATGGTCGGCGTCCTCATGACTCACGACGAGCCGGTCGATCCGGCGGATGCCGCGAGCGCGCAGGAACGGCAGCAGCGATACCCGTGCGGCCACCATGCCGCCACGCCAGCGCGGCCCGGTGTCGAAGACGAGGACGTGGGCCGCGGTTTCGACGACGGCGGCCTCGCCCTGCCCGACGTCCAGGACGGTCAGCGTGAACCCTCCCGGAGGCGACGGCACGCCCCGCCCGCAGGCGAGGCCCGCGAGCGCGACGCATGCGAGCACGCGAAGGCCCGTGATCGGGACCAACAGTGCAGCAAGCGCGAGCACGCCGGCGCCCGCAACAAATGCCATCGACTGCGCCGCAGGTGCGATGCTCGCGGCGGGCCAGCCTGCGATCCGTTCGAGTTGCGGCCAGAGAATATCGAGCGCCGCAGCCAGCGCCTGCCACAGCATCGCCGGCGCAGCGGGTGCGACCAGCGCGAGCGCGGTACCGATCAGCACTGCCGGCAGGAGCAGCACGCTGAAGGCCGGAATGGCGATCGCATTGAGGAACGGGGCGACGAGCGACAGGCGCCCGAAAGTCGCTGCGAGCACCGGCGCCAGCAGCAGCGTGACGGCCGACTGGGCACGCACGAACTGTCCGGCGCGTCCTCGCCAGCCGGGAGCCGCGGATCCCGCGGCCAGCAGCCCCGCCGTGGCGACGAAAGAGAGCCAGAATCCGGCCGAGGTGACGGCGAGCGGGTCGGCGGCGACGAGGACGGCTGCCGCGAGCGCGAGGGATTCGGAGGCGGCGACGTTGCGCCGAAGCGAGCGCAGCGCATGGAACAGGGCGACCATTGCGACGGTGCGAAGCGCAGGCAGCGAAGCCCCCGACAGGAGCGCATAGGCCGACGTGACGGAGATGACGGTCACGGTTTCCGCGACGGGGCGCCAGCGTGTCGCGGGCAGCATCCCCCGTTGCCAGGCTGTTCGCAGGAGGATCAGGGCCGCAAGCGCGCAACCGGTCACGTGCAGACCCGAGATCGCGACGAGGTGCGCGAGCCCCGTGGCCGCGAGCGCCTCCCACACGCCGTCCGGTATGTTGCCGCGCAGCCCCACCGCCAGCCCCTGCAGGACGGCTGCGGACGCACCGGGTTCCAGCGAGCGCTCTATCGAGCCCGCGACGCGCTCGCGCAGGCGCTCGATGCGCTGCGCGGTTCCCTCGGCCAGGCGCTCCGGTTCCCGAACCCCGGTGACGTAGCCGGTCGCATCGATGCCCGCCCGCAGCAGCGCGAGCTCGCGATCCGCGGCGCCCGGATTGGCGAATCCACGCGGGCATCGAAGCCTGGCGCCAAGTCGCCACCGCTCGCCGGCGCGTGGCAGGGCCTGCGCCTCGTACCAGGAGAGCCGGACGCGATCGAAGCCCGGCGGCGTGCCGGGCGCAGCAGCGACGACGACATCGAACTCCGTGCGGTCCGGCCGCACGACCGCGGGCTCCGCGATGCGACCTTCGATCACGACGACCTCGCGGTCGCGGGCGCAGGGCCAGGCGCCCTCGAGCGCTGCCGCCGCACCGTGCAGTGCGGCCGCGCACCCGGCGAGGAATGCGGCGAGCGCGGGACGACGACGAATCAGGCAGGCAGCGGCGACTGCCGGCAAGGCGGCGGCCGGGGCTGCGCCGACCGACGGGAGCAGGTGGATCGACGCCGTTCCGACGCAGAATGCGAGTGCCTTGCCGAGCATGCCGCCTGGTTCCAGGACCAGCGGCGGGCAGGATGCCCGGCGCCGGGCGGCGGCAAAATGCGATCAGCCGTCGCGTTCGCGGAGAATTCCGTCCTCGAGCACGAGCACGCGGTCCATCCGCGACGCGAGCGCATGGTCATGCGTGACGATGACGAGGCTGGTACCCAGCTCGCGATTGAGCTCCATCATCAGCTCGAGCACCTGCCGCGCGTGGGCGCCGTCCAAATTGCCGGTCGGCTCGTCCGCCAGCACGATGCGAGGCCGCGTGATCAGTGCGCGCGCAACCGCTGCCCGCTGGCGCTCGCCACCGGAAAGCTGCGAGGGCCGGTGTTCGAGGCGCCCGGCGAGGCCGACGCGTGCGAGCAGCGATTCCGCCTCGCGCGCAGCCTCGACTCGCGGCAGCCTGCGGATCAGCAGGGGCATCGCGACGTTCTCCAGCGCGCTGAACTCCGGCAACAGGTGGTGGAACTGGTAGACGAAGCCCATGGCGGCGTTGCGCAGGCGGCCGCGCTCGGCGTCCTCGAGCGCCGACATCTCGCGGCCGTCGATCAGCACCCGGCCCGCAGTCGGCAGGTCGAGCCCCCCAAGCAGCTGCAGCAGCGTGGTCTTCCCGGAACCGGAGGCGCCGACGACCGCGACGCGCTCGCCGTGCCGGATTGCGGCATCCACGCCCTGCAGCACGCGTACCAGGGCCGGTCCCTGACGGAACTCCTTCACCAGGCCCTCGCAGGCGAGAACGACTCGTTGGCTCATGTCGACGGGTCAGACCTCGTGGCGCAGTGATTCGGCGGGCTGTGTCCTGGCGGCGCGCCAGGCGGGATAGAGCGTCGCGAGCATCCCGAGCGCGAGCGCGACGCAGGCGATCAGCACCACGTCACCCGTGCGGATCTCGGACGGCAGCTCGGCGATGAAGTAGACGCGCGGGTCCACCAGCGTGACGCCGGTCACCCGCTCGAGTCCCGCCGCGATGGACGTGACATTGGCCGCGGCGAGCAGTCCGAGCCCGACGCCGACGACCGTGCCGAGCAGGCCGATGATCGAGCCCTGGGTCATGAAGATCGCCAGCATCTCGCGCGGCGAGCCGCCGAGCGTGCGCAGGATCGCGATGTCGGCGCGCTTCTCCTTCACGACCATCACGAGCGTCGAGATGATGTTGAAGGCCGCGACGCCGACCACGAGCAGCAGCACGAAGAACATGATGGACTTCGTCACCTGCAGCGAGCGGAAGAAGTTGCCCTGTCGCCGGCTCCAGTCGCTGATGTAGTAGCGGCCCTCCAGCCCCTCGGCGATCGCGCGGATGCGCCGGGCCGCGGTCGCCGGGTCGTCGAAGGCGTAGCGCAGTCCCGTGACGGCGTCGCCCAGCCTGAACAGCCGCCGCGCATCGTCGATATGCACGAGGCCGAGACCCTGGTCGAACTCGTACATGCCGGCGTCGACGAGACCCGCGACGGTGAAGCGCCGCATGCGCGGCATGACGCCGGCCGGCGTGACGTTGCCCTGCGCGATGACGACGAGCACCGGGTCCCCGACCGCGACGGACAGCTTGTCGGCGAGGCCGCGGCCCAGCAGGATGCGCCACTCGCCCGGGACGAGCTCGTCGAATCCGCGTCCCGTCAGGTGACGCTCGAGCGCGGAGACGCGGCGCTCCTCCTCGGGAAGCACGGCGCGCAGGTCGATGGCCGCGGAGCGCTCGCCGGCCACCACCATGCCACGACCCTCGACGAACGGCGCGACGGCGACCACCCCCGCATCGTCGCCCGTGCTGGCGGCGATTTCCCGCCAGGCCTCGAGCCGGCCGGCGTCGCCCTCGAGCGTCGCGTGCGAGACGACGTCGAGAATCCGCTGCCCGAGGTCGCGCTCGAACCCGTTCATGACCGAGAGCACGACGACGAGCGTGAATACGCCGAGCGCGATGCCGGTCATCGCGATGCCCGAGATGAAGCTTACGAACGGGCTCCCCGGGCGGGCGCGGAGGTAGCGCAGTCCGATCCACGCCGCCGTCCTACTCATAGCGCAGCGCCTCCGCGGGCTCGGTCGCCGCCGCGCGGCGTGCCGGGTAGATCGTCGCGAGGAGGGTCAGGGCGAAGGCGGTCACCGACACGAGTGCGATGTCCGCGCCGCGCAGTTCCGACGGGATCCTCGAGATGTAGTAGACGGCCGGGTCGAAGAGCTCGAACCCGAACGCGACCTCGAGCGCGTGCACGATGCTGCCCGCATTCAGCGCCAGCAGGATGCCGAGTCCGATGCCGGCCAGTGCGCCCGTCCAGCCTATGACGGTTCCCTGGACGATGAACGTCGCGACAACGCCGCCGCGCGACAGGCCGAGCGTGCGCAGGATCGCGATGTCGTTGCGCTTCTCCGCGACCACCATGACGAGGCTCGCCACCACGTTGAATACGGCGACGGCGACGATCAGGAGCAGGATGATCGTCATCATCGTCTTCTCGACCCGGATGGCCCGGAAGTAGGCCGCGTGCTCCACCGTCCAGTCGGTCCCGGCAGCGGTGCCGAGACTCGTCGCGAGAACCGGCGTGCGCCGCGGCGCCTCGAACGGATCCGTATAAAAGATGCGCAGGCCCGCGGTGGCCGACGGACCCGCGAGCGCCGCGACGTCCTCGAGCGAGGCAAACGCGAGCGTGACGTCGTGGTCCGCGAGGCCGATTTCGAAGCTGCCACTCACGGTGAATGCGCCGATCTTCGGCGCCAGCGCGCCGCCGTCGCCGGCGCGCAGGAGCAGGACACTGACCGCATCACCCACGGCCGCCTGGACCTGGAATGCGAGCGCCCGACCGAGGGCGACGTTGCGGCTGCCCGGCTGCAGATCCGATACCCCCCCTTCCACCATTGAACGTGCCAGGGCGCCGCCATCGCCCTGGTCCTTCCAGTCGATGCCGCGGAGCACCGTGCCGGCGAGCGTCGCGCCGTGCGAGAGGAGACCCTGGACCTCGATGAAGGGCTCTGCGGAAGCGACGCCGGGCTCGGCCCGCGCGCGCTCCGCAAGCGCGCGCAGTCCCGCCGGATCCGCCGGCGCGGGCAGGGTCGCATGCGCGGCGAGGGCGAGCAGGCGCGTGCGCAGCTCGCCCTCGAAACCGTTCATGACCGACAGGATCGCGATCAGCGCCGCGACGCCGAGGCAGATGCCCGCGAGCGAGACCCAGCTAATGAAGGAGACGAAGTACTGGTGCTGTCGAGCGCGGACGTACCTCAGCCCGAGCCCGAGGGGCAATGGCATCAGCATGTGCGCTGGTTCACAGGATTCGGAATGCCTATCAAGGATTTACCGTGGCAACCTCGACAGGCTCCCACCCGGTGCTACACTCAAAAATGGAGGTACCGCGATGCCTATCCTACGCATTTTGCTGCTGTTTGGGCTTCAGGCAGCCGCCCCCGCCCTCGCGGAAACGCTCGACACGGCGACGGGCAATCCCGCTGCTGCCGGCGACCACCCGAACCGCGGAAGCACCATGGCGAGCGTCGAAGGTCACTTCGGCGCACCCTCGGGCCGACATGCCGCAGTCGGTAACCCGCCGATCACGCGCTGGGACTACCCGCAGTTCTCGGTCTACTTCGAGCATGACCGCGTGCTGCATACCGTCCTCGTGAGGAGCGCTCCCGCCGGCTGATCGTCGCCCCGCCGGGTCGGGGTATCCTGTGCAACCTCTCCCCGCCGGGTTCGCCCGGAACGGGGAGTTCCGCCCGCAGGATCCCCGATGCCCGACGCGCTCACCGCAGCCCCTTTCCTGCCGACCGGCACCGACCGGCTGCGCTGGGGCGAGCTTTACGGCAGCAGCCCCGCCTTCTTCATCGCGCAGGCGGCTGTCGCGTCGGCCCCGCTGGTGCTGGTCACAGGCAGCGGCCGGGAAGCGGACCAGCTGCTGGCAGAACTGCGTTTCTACGGATCCGGCCGCCTGCCCATCTGGTCGTTTCCGGATCGCGAGACACTCCCCTATGACCCGTTCTCGCCACACCCGGACATCGTTTCCGAGCGGCTTCGCACGCTCGCCGCGCTGCCCGGCCTCGAGCGCGGCATCGTCGTCACGACCATGGCCGCCCTTCTCGACCGGTTGCCGCCGCGCAGCTTCATCGAGGCGCACGCGTTCACCCTCGCGACCGGGGAGCGGATCGACGTGCCGCGCCTGCGCAAGCGGCTGGTCGACGCCGGCTATGCCCAGGTCACGCAGGTGCTGGGGCCGGGCGAGTTCGCCGTGCGCGGTTCGGTCGTCGATCTCTATCCGGCGGGCGCTCCGCAACCGTACCGGCTGGACCTGTTCGACGACCTGATCGAGAGCGTCCGCGAGTTCGATCCCTCGGACCAGCGGTCCGGCGCGAAGCTCGATGCCGTTCCGCTCCTGCCGGCCCGCGAGATTCCGTCGTCGGCTGATGCCATTGCCGGCTTCCGCGGCCGGTGGCGCGAGCGTTTCGAGGGCGATCCCCAGCAGTGCCCGGTCTATCGCGCCGTCACGGCCGGCCAGATTCCCGCGGGCATCGAGGCCTGGCTGCCGCTGTTCTTCGAGAAGACCTCGGGTCTCGGCGACTACCTGCCTGCCGGCGCGGTGGTGGTCGATTTCGGCGACCTCGACCAGGCGCTGCTACGTCACGGCGCCGAGATCGCGACGCGCCACGAGGAGCGCCGGCACGACCGCGAGCGCCCGCTGCTGCCGCCGGCCGAAGCCTTCGTGACGCCGGAAGCCGCACTGGCCATGTTCGAGCGGCATCCGCGCGTGCAGCTCGCCGCCGTCAAGGTGGAGCCGATCGGCGCAACCCTGCCTTTCCGGAACTTCGCCGCCGGCCCGCCGCCCGAGCTGCGCGCCGACACCCGATCGGCGGATCCGCTCGGGAAGCTCGCGCAATACCTGCAGACCCTTCCCGGCCGCGTGCTTGTGACGGTGGACTCCGCCGGCCGGCGCGAAGTGATTCTCGACATGCTGCGGCGTCAGGGACTCGCGCCGCGCGTCATGAGCGACTGGCAGGCGTTCCTCGACAGCGACGAGCCGCTGGGCGTTGCCGTCGCCCCGGACGTGCGCGGGCTCGCGCTGCCGGAACTCGGGATTGCGCTCATCGCCGAGGAACAGCTCTTCGGCGAGCGCGCGCGCCAGGAGCGGCGGCGGCGCCGCGCCGAACGCGATCCGGAGGCGATCCTGCGCGAGCTCGCGGCGCTCTCGCCGGGCTCTGCCGTCGTGCACGAGGACTACGGCGTAGGCCGCTACCGCGGCTTGAAGGTCATGCAGGTCGCCGGCCAGCCGGCGGAATTT
>Ga0307415_100000988_pt1 | contig 13117 bp, 11 predicted proteins | sample DK1Cmetagenome_FD_204524 | JGI IMG/M metagenome (GOLD analysis project Ga0307415, IMG submission 204524) | Maize rhizosphere microbial communities from greenhouse at UC Davis, California, United States - DK15-C-2 | ecosystem: Host-associated > Plants > Roots > Rhizosphere > Soil | place: USA...
CCCGAGCACAGCGCGGTCAGCACGGTCGGCTCCACGCCGATCCGGGCCCGGGCGTGGCGCACCCGCGCGTTGCCGCTGGAGTACTGCTCCCAGCAGCCGGTCCCGCCGCACTCGCAGGCCCGGCCGTCGGGCACCACCTGCATGTGGCCGAACTCGCCGGCCATCCCGTTGCGGCCCCGGTGCACGCGCCCGTCGAGCACCAGGGCCCCGCCGATGCCGGTGCCGAGCGTCACGACGACGGCGTCCTGCGCGCCGCGGGCCGCACCGTGCGCGTGCTCGGCCCGGGCGGCGCAGTTCGCGTCGTTGTCGAGGGCGACGACCGTGCCCCAGCGCGTGGCGAGGCGCGCGCGCACCTCGTCGTCGCGCCAGGGCAGGTGCGGCGCGAACCGCACGCGCTCACCCGCGGCGTCGACGAACCCGGCCGCGGCGATGCCGACGCCGTCCACCGGTGTGCCTCCGGCGACCTCCATGACCGCCTCGGTCAGCGCGTCCTCCACCAGCGCGGCCGAGACGCGTCGGCCCGGCGTGGAGCGGCGTGCCGTCCGCAGGATCTCCCCGGTCTCGGACACGGCGGCCGCCAGGACCTTCGTGCCGCCGACGTCGACGCCGATGTGCAGGGCCACGACCGGTCAGCGCCGGGCCAGGTCGGCGGCGCCGATGAGCCCGGCCTGGTTGCCCAGCCGGGCCTTGCGGAGGTCGGAGGTCGGCCGGTAGGCGGACCCCACCACCTCACGCGCGAAGGCGGCCCGGGCCGGGGCGAGCAGCAGCTCGTCGGCCTCGCTGACCCCTCCGCCGACAACGACCATGGCGGGGTCCAGCACGGCGGCCAGCGAGGCGATGCCCTCACCGAGCCACCGGCCGACGGTGGCCAGCTGCTCGATCGCGAACGGGTCGCCGTCGCGGGCGGCCTCGGTGATCAGCGGCCCGGTGATCTTCTCCGGGTCGTTCCCGGCGCGGTCGAGCAGGCCCCGGGCGAGCAGGGAGCCGGAGCCGGCCGCGGCGCGGGCCTCACGCACCATCGCGGACCCGCTGGCGTACTGCTCGAAGCAGCCGTGGTTGCCGCAGCCGCAGAGGATGCCGTCCGGGACGACGCGCATGTGGCCGATCTCCGCGCCCGCGCCGAACGCGCCGCGGTACAGCTCGCCGTCGAGCACGACGCCTCCACCCACCCCGGTGCCGACCGTGACCAGCAGCAGGTCGTTGACGTCGTGCCCGGCGCCGTACCGGAACTCGCCCCACGCGGCGGCGTTGGCGTCGTTCTCGATCACGACGGGCAGGTCGACGCGCGGCTCCAGCTCGGCCTTGAGGTTCACGTTGCGCCAGGCGATGTTCGGCGCGAACATCACGATCGCGCGCGTCTTGTCGACGTAGCCGGCCGCGCCGATGCCCACCGCCGCGATGTCGTGACGGGTGGCGAGCTCGTTCACCAGGCCGGCGATGGCGACCTCGATGGCCTCGGCGTCGGTGGCCGGCGACTCCACGCGGAGCTCCTCGAGGATCGTGCCGTCCTCGTCGACCACACCGCCGGCGATCTTGGTGCCGCCGACATCGACTCCACAGGCGAGCGTCATGCGTCGTCCTCCTTCGGCCAGGCCCCGTCGTGGTCCCCGTCGAGATCCCCGTCGAGGTCGATGTGCTCGACGCCGGCGCCGTCGTGCCCGGGGTGTCCCGGGGACTGTGCCGCGGCCGCGAGCACGCCGGCGGCCGCCTGCAGCAGCGCCGAGGCGGCGACCGCGAGATGGGTGCGCACCTCCGGCCCCGCCGAGCGCACCGCGTGCACGGTGCGACAGAGCGGGCACCAGGCGCACTCGGCGCCGCCCGCGGCGACGTGCTCGTCGACCTCCTCGGTGGCGTCCCGCGCCCAGTCCGAGATGGCCCCGAAGAGCCGGACCGCCTCGTCGGTGAGGCTGCCGACCTCCTCGTGGGGTCCCTGGCTCCCGCCGTGGCCATCGTCTCTCGGCTCGCTCACTGCGTCGTCTCCCGGTCGTCGTCCACGGTCCGATGCTCGAACCTCACCTGCAGCTCCCCGCGCTCGACGCGGGCGCCGGCGACCCGGTGCCGCGCCATGCCCGAGGGCAGCGTGAGGAGACGACGATACGATCCCACGGTCACGACGAGCTCATCGCCGTTGCGCGCGAGGCCGACGTCGGACCGGGAGACGAACGGCAGCGCCAGTCGCAGCACGGCGCCCGAGTCGTGCCGGGTCAGCCGGAACGGCCCGTTGCCGCGGGCCGGGGCCAACGGGTCGTCGGCGCCGTACACCTCGCGGGCGAGCTCGGCGAGCGCGGTCACGCCGACGGGCTCGCGGGTGCGGTAGACCGAGCGCCACACGGGGAGCCCGGCGAAGGACTCCTCCACCTGGGTCAGCACCTCGTCCTGGGCCTGCACCCAGCCGGCCCGCCACTCGTCGTCCCCGCCGGCCGGGAACACCCGGTTGGCGACGACGCCGTCGACGCGGTAGCCGAACAGCGAGAGCGTCGTGTACGAGCGCCGGGCCTCGGCCAGGACCACCTTCTCGGGCGTGAGCACCAGCCGGACGCCGGCGTCGGGACCCGACAGCAGGGTCCGGACCTCGTCGAGCTCGGCGTGCAGCCGCTCGATCGCGTCGAAGACGCTGTCCCCCGGCATCGGGACGCCGGCAGCCCGGGTGAGGACCGGCTTCAGGGCCCGGACGACGCGGCGCTCGATCGGCAGCACCCGCTGGATGTACCAGCCCAGCGCCTCGGGGAGGGCCAGCAGCCGCAGGGTCTCCGCGGTCGGCGCACAGTCGACGACGACCACGTCCCACTTCCCGGAGAGCGCGTGCTGCCGCAGCTCGAGGAGGGCCAGCACCTCCTCGGCGCCGGGGACCACGGTGAGCTCCTCGGCGGCCACCCGGTCCACCCCGGCCGCGTCCAGCACGCTCAGCAGGTAGCGCTGGATCTCTGCCCACGACTGCTCGAAGCGCAGCTGGGCGTCGACCTGCTGCACGAACAGCCCCGGAGCCACCTCGGTGGGGTCGGGCCCCACGGGCACCCCGAAGGCGTCGGCGAGCGAGTGCGCCGGATCGGTGGACAGCACGAGGGTCCGGTGTCCGCTCTCCGCGGCCAGCGCGGCCGTGCCGGCGGCCACGGTCGACTTGCCGACGCCGCCCTTGCCGGTGAACAGGAGGATGCGCACGAGTGGAGGGGAAGTCCGGCCGGCCTCAGCCGAGCGACTCGACGCGCTTCTTCAGCCCCTTCAGCGCGGTGTCGATGAGGATCTTCTCGCCCTTGCGCTTCAGCATCCCGATCAGCGGGATCGACACGTCGAGCGCCAGCCGGTAGGTCACCTCGGTCGAGCCGTTGCCCAGGTCGCGCAGCACGTAGGCGCCGTCCAGGGCGCGCAGCATCTTGCCCTCGACCAGGGTCCAGGTGACCTCGCGGTCGTCGTCCCACTCGTAGGCCAGCGTGTACTCGTCCTTGATCGGCGAGACGTCGAGGACGAAGAAGACCCGGTCGGCGCGTCCGCTCGCCGATCCCGCGTCGTACGTCGACACGACGTCGGCGGTCTGGACGCCTTTGGCCCACTCGGGGTATGACTCGAAGTCGGCGATCACGGCCATCACGTCGCCGGGTGCGGCATCGATGACGATCGAGGAGGTCGTCTGGTCGGCCATGGGAGTCCCTGTCCGTGGGTGGGTGGGGCGCCGGGCCTGCAGGGCCCCGCCGCCGTGGCTTGGCTGAGCGAGCGTACCCGATACGGCCGCCGCGGGCGGCAGCGGTAACCTCGCCCGGTAACCCTCGTTCTACCCGTGCAGACCGGCGAGCCGACGGCTCGCCACGGCCGCTCCCCGAGCGCCAGAGGAGGCCCCGTGCGTGAGTTCTCCACGCCCCTGACGATCGAGGTGCCCACCACCGGCAACCTCACTGACGACGTCGTGCGGAACGCCCGGGAGGCCGGCGACGCCGTCGTCTTCAGCCGGAACACGGGGCAGCGGTGGGAGGACGTCACCGCCGCCGAGTTCCTCGACCAGGTCAGCGCCGTCGCCAAGGGCCTGGTCGCGGCCGGCGTCGGGGTCGGGGACCGGGTCGCGCTCATCTCCAAGACCCGCTACGAGTGGACGCTGGTCGACTACGCGATCTGGTTCGCGGGCGCGGTGACCGTGCCGGTCTACGAGACCTCCTCGGCCGAGCAGATCGGCTGGATCCTGCGGGACTCCGGCGCCGGGGCGGTCGTGGCCGAGGAGCCCGCGCACGTGGCCAGGGTGGCGGAGGTGCGCGGCGACCTCAAGGGGCTCGACCACGTCTGGGCGATCAGTGACGATGCGGTCGGGGTGCTCACCCGGCTCGGCGCCGACGTCAGCGACGAGGAGCTCGAGAAGCGGCGCACCGCCGCCACTCCACTCGACCTGGCCACGCTGATCTACACCTCCGGGACGACCGGGCGGCCCAAGGGCTGCATGCTCACCCACGGCAACTTCATGTTCGAGCTCGGCGTCGCGGTGGACGAGCTCGGGGAGCTGTTCGCGACCGACGACGCCTCGACGCTGCTGTTCCTGCCGCTGGCGCACGTGTTCGCGCGCATCATCCAGGTCGGCTGCGTGAAGTCCCGCACCCGGCTCAGCCACAGTGCCGACATCAAGAACCTGCTGACCGACCTGCAGGAGCTCCGGCCGAGCTTCATCCTCGCCGTGCCCCGGGTCTTCGAGAAGGTCTTCAACACCGCCTCGCAGAAGGCGGCCGCCGACGGCCGCGGCGCGATCTTCGACAGGGCCGCCGAGACCGCCATCGCCTACTCCCGCGGCCTCGACCGGGGCCGGCCGTCGCTGGTCGTCCGAGCCCGGCACGCCGTGTTCTCCCGGCTCGTCTACGGCCGGCTGCGGGACGCCCTCGGCGGCAACTGCGCGTACGCCCTGTCCGGCGGGGCGCCGCTCGGGGACCGGCTGGGCCACTTCTACCGCGGGATCGGCCTGCCGGTGCTGGAGGGCTACGGGCTCACCGAGACCACGGCCGCGCTCAGCGTCAACCTGCCCGACGCGCACAAGATCGGCACGGTCGGGCGGCCGCTGCCCGGCACCGCCGTCCGGGTCGCCGACGACGGAGAGCTGCTGTTTCGCGGCGGTCAGGTGTTCGCGGGCTACTGGGACAACGAGGACGCGACCCGCGAGGCCCTCGAGCGCGACGGCTGGTTCCACACCGGCGACGTCGGCGAGGTCGACGACGAGGGGTTCGTGCGGATCACCGGCCGCAAGAAGGAGATCCTCGTGACCGCGGGGGGCAAGAACGTCGCCCCGGCCGTCCTCGAGGACCGGTTGCGCGCGCACGCGCTCATCGACCAGTGCATGGTCGTCGGCGACGGCCAGCCGTTCATCGCGGCGCTGGTCACGCTCGACCCCGACGCGGTGCCCACGTGGGCCGAGGCGCACGGCAAGGCCGCCCGGGTCGCGGACCTGGTCGACGACCCCGACCTCCACGCCGAGATCGAGGCGGCCGTCGAGGAGGCCAACAAGGCGGTCTCCAAGGCCGAGTCCATCCGGAAGTTCAAGATCCTGGCCGACGCCTGGACCGAGGAGGGTGGGCAGCTGACGCCCAGCCTCAAGCTCAAGCGCAACGTCGTGATGCGCGAGTGCAAGGACGAGGTCGCCGGGCTCTACTTCTCCTGAGCCGGGTCCTCGTACCTCCCGGAGCGCGCGATCGCGATCCGGGTCAGCGTCGTCGGGTGGCTGCCGAACCAGAGCTGCGACCACGCCGGCGGCGTCGGGTCGGCCAGCGACCGCAGCGCCAGCTGGCGCTGCATCGCGACGAAGGCCTCCGGGTCCTGCGTGGCGCGCAAGGCGTCCACGTCCGCGCGGGCCTCGACCTGCCGGCTGACGGTGTTCTGCACCGGGCTCGCGAGCAGCGACCCGAGCGCGATCAGGGCGAGCACGAACGGCACCGTGGCCGGGTCCGCGATCGACCGCCGGCGGGCGCGCCCGGACGTCAGCAGCAGGCCGAGCAGGCCGACGCCGCACGCCGCCCCGACGGCGCCGAGCACCGAGCCGTTGACGACGTCGCCGTGCCGCGCGTGGGCGAGCTCGTGGGCGACCACCGACAGCGCCTCGTCCTCGGGCAGGCTCTCGACGAGGTTGTCGTAGACCACGACGCGCCGGGTGCTGCCGAACCCGGACACGTAGGCGTTGAGCGTCGTCGTACGCCGTGACGCGTCCGCGACGAGCACGTCCTCCACCCGGACACCCTCGCGCTCGGCCAGGCGCAGGATCCGGCTGCGCAGCGGACCGTCCGGCAGCGACTGAAAGGAGTTGAACAGGGGCTCGACCACCACCGGGTACCCGAACGAGCCCAGCAGCACGAGCACGGCCAGCAGACCGCCCGCGACGGCGGGCCACGCGCGCCGCCACCGGCGGGCGCAGCCGACCAGGACGCCCACCCCCAGCGCGACCGTCACGATGCCGACGGCCTGGCTGCGGGCCAGGTCGGCGGCGAAGCCGGTCCACGACTGGTGGGTGAGCCCGTATTCCAGCAGCCGGCGCCGCAGCAGCACCGCGAACGGGAGCGTGACGATGCGGACGGCGAGCTGCACCAGCGCCACCACGAGCAGGACCCGGCACCACCACGGCCCCGGGAGCCGCTCCGCGAGGCGCTGCCCCCGGGCGCTGAACCCCCACCAGCAGGTGACCGCCAGCGACACCGCGAGCGACAGCCAGCCCAGCACCCGGGCCCCGGACGAGAACTCCTCGGCGCGGCGGACCTGCTCCGCGGTGAAGACGGACCCGGGCGCCGCCGGAGCGGGGACGCCGCCGGGCACCGGCTGCCAGGGCACCAGCCAGGCGGCGAGGACGACGAACACGAGGCCACCGGCTCCGGCCACGATCAGGGCCGTGCGGCGCTCGGACGTCACGCCGCCAAGTCTGACAGGCTGCGACGCCAGGCCCGGGTGAGCCGGCCCGGAGTGAGCCCGAACGTGGCCCGGAGCGCGGCGGCCAGCTCGCGGCCGCCGTCGACCAGCCGGTAGAGCCGCACCAGCGCCCGCTCACCGCCGGTACGGGCCAGCAGCCGGCAGGCCAGCCACGCGCTCTCGTAGGCAGCGCCCAGCGCGGTGGCGCTGGTGTCGAACTCGGCGGGGCCCGGCAGGTGGTCCGGGAGGCCGTCCCGGCGCACCTGCCGGATCACCTGTGCCGCGGTCGTGGACAGCGGCAGGTCCACGTCGCGCAGGGCGACGTAGTCGGCGAAGCCCTCGAGCAGCCACAGGGGCAGGTCGCTGGTCGCCGCGTCGGTGGCGACGTGGACGGCCTCGTGGCTCATCACGACCTGGGCCCCCTGCGGCTCGAGCCGGTCGAAGACGTCGGGGTTCACGAACACGTGCACGGGCGCCCCGGGATCGACCGAGCCGTCCACCGTTGTGGTCACGGCCGCGATGTTGGCGTACCGGCCGGGGTCGGCGGCCAGGGTCCGGTCGAGGGCCGCCGCCGACGCCGGGACCTCGACGACCAGGCGGGGTCGCCAGGCCGGCAGCACGCGGCGTACGACGGGAACCGCGGCCTCGGCACGGGCTGCGTGGTCGTCGGCCCGTGCGGACGAGCCGGCGGCCAGCACGAGCGTGGCGGGCGTGCGCCGCACCTGCACCGGAGCCGACAGCCACAGCGGCGCCCGATGGTCGCCGTCGTCCCCGACGCCGGCGAGCGCCACCCGGTCGCCGTCGTCGACGAACCGGAAGACGACCTCGGACCGGGCGGGCATCGGGTCGAACCCGGCGAAGCCCCAGGTCGCGTCCACGGCGGCCGCCCACGACCCGTCCGGGGAGAGCGCGCCCTCCTCGTCGACGTAGCGCAGGGTGAAGTCCCGCACCCGCAGCGAGCGGGCGTTGGCCACGACGGCCGCCAGCAGCGCCGCCGCCTGGTCGTCACCGGTGGGAGCCAGGCCGCGGGCCGCCGCGGCGTCCCGGTCCTCGACCGCGCGCTCGAGCTCCCGGAGCGTCCGGGCCGCGAGCGTGGGCCGGACCTGGGCCGCCGGGGCCGACGGCGGGGTGGCCTCGTAGGGCCGGCGGTCGAGCAGGCCCCAGACGAGGAGCCCGGCGACCAGGACCAGGGACAGCGAAAGGCCGGCCACCCACCAACGTGGGCGACCGGCCTTCTGCGGGGCCAGGTCAGCCAGGACGGACCGCGCCGACGTACGGCATCGAGTTGAGCGGGGCCGTGGTCACGCCCGAGCCGGGGTTGGCGGCGTGCACGATCATGCCGTTGCCGATGTACATGCCGACGTGGCTGATCGGGCTGTAGTAGAACACCAGGTCGCCCGGGCGCAGGTCGCCCGCGGCGATGTGCGGGCCGGAGCTGTACTGGGCGGTCGACGAGTGCGGCAGCGAGACGCCGGCGGCGGCCCAGGCCATCATCGTCAGCCCGGAGCAGTCGAAGGCGCTCGGGCCGGCGGCGCCGTACACGTAGGCGTCCCCGACCTGGGCCAGGGCGTAGGCGACCGCGGCACCCGCCCCGCCAGAGGCCGGCACGGCTGGGGTCTCGGCCGGCGCGGCGGGGCGCGGCGCGGCACTGCGCGAGACCATGGCCTCGCGCTCCTCGGCCTCGAGCTCGCCGAGCAGCGACTTTGCCTCGGCCAGCTTGTCGTCGATCGTGGCCTTCTCGGCCGCGAGCTTCGCCTTGGTGCGGGCCACCTCGGCGGTGCGCTTCTCGGTCGCCGCGCGGCGCAGGTCCAGCGCCTTGAGCTCGGTGGCGTAGCTGTCGAAGAGGCTGCCCTGGAGGTCGTTGAACGCCGACATCGTGGACAGCTGGGAGAGGAAGGCGCTCGGGTCCTCGGACACGACGACCTGCCCGACCGCGGAGAGGCTCTCGCCCTCGTACTGCCGCACGATCGAGTCCTGGACCTGCTCCTGGACGACCCCGAGGCGCTTGTCCTGGCGGGCCTGGTCGGCCTCGAGCGAGCGCAGGTCTCGGTGCAGCTCGTCGAGCTCGAGCCGCGCGTCGTTGAACCGCTCGGAGGCCTGCTCGGCCTCGTGGTAGAGCCGGTCGACGCGGGACTGCACGTCGTCGATGTCGGGCTCCGCCTGGGCGGGCGACGAGGGGATGATGCCGACCGCGGCGACGAGCGCCAGGCCGGACAGGGCCGTGATGAGTCGCTTCCGCACGAGCGGGCGTTCTCCCTTGCGTGTCGTACGCCTACCGGGTGAGCTGACGGGTTCGGGCACGACAGGCCCTACTCCCGCTCCTCGGCGGCACGTCCGTGCCGCCGCCTTGCGGGCGATTCACCCCAGAAGGTTGGTTCCCCGGCTCCCGCGCCGTCGGAACGGAGCGGAACTCAGCGCGGTGCCCGCGCGGATCCGGACTGATCCACTTCCACGGGCACCTGAGCGGCTCAGCCTAGACGCGACGCCCGGTGGTCGCCAAACTGCCCTCCACCGTGTCCCGGATCAGGCCGACTCGACCACCGGTCCCGGCACCGACTGCACCAGCCGGAGGGGAGGCACCAGGCCGCCCTCCGCCAGCACGTCGAGCGCGCGGCGCTCGTCGTCGTCGAAGGTCAGCTCCGGCGGAGGGCCGAGGAGCACGGTCACCACGCAGTCGTGGCACGCCAGGCCCCGCACCACGCAGGTGTCGCAGTCGATTCGCGTCGTCATGTCCCAGACGTTCGCAGGGCCCACCGACAGTCGTCCCCGGGGAGGCCGACGCCCGGCGTGTCGCCGGCCGGTCAGCCGGATCTGGCGAGCAGCCCGATCAGCGCGTCCGAGCCGATCGCCCGCACCCCGGAGCGACCCACGTCGTCGGACAGCTCCCGGTCGCTGGTCACCACGACCACGACCCGGCCCGGCGGCTCCTCGCCCACCAGCTCGCGGATCACGTCGTCGGCGATGACGCCCCGCGGGCTGAAGACGACCTTGACCCCGCGCGGGGCGGCCATCGAACGCCGCGCGTCGGCGTCGGCCCCGTCGAAGACGACCGTGGTCTCGGCGCCGGTGCGCGCCGTCAGCGGCGCGAGCGCGCTGAGCAGGCGGACGCGCTGCGCCTCCAGCGAGGAGTTCGGCCAGGCGGTCTTCGTCACGTTGTAGCCGTCCACGATCAGCCGGGCGCGCGGCAGGCCCAGGAAGCGCTCCAGCAACGCCGGGCTCGAGGGGCCGGCGTTCGCCCGCGCGGCGTCCAGCCCGGCCTCGGCCAGGCCCGACTCGAGCCGGTCGGCGGGCGCCCCGTCGACGGGCGGGAGCGCCAGCTCGCGACGCAGCCCGCTGGCCGCGTCGATGACGGTGTCGAGCAGCATCCGGGCGCGCAGCGTGGCCTCGTCGCGCTCCGAGCGCGCGGCGCGCCGGCCGGCCATCGCCTCGGCCTCGGCGCGGGCCTCCCACTGGGCGACCTGGCCGCGCAGCTTGCGCAGCTCCTTCTCCTGGCCGGCGGCGAGGGACTCCGCGACCCCGCGGGCCTCCTGCGCCTCCCGCACGGCCTCCTCGGCCCGCTCCCGCTCGACCCGGTGCGCGGCCCGGGACTCGCCGAGCTTGCGCCGGAGCGAGGCGTTCTCGGACTTGTACTCCTCGACCTGCTCGCGGTGCCGCGCCCGGGCGTCGCGCAGCGCCTGCTCGGCGTCCGCCAGCCGCTGGGCCAGCCGCTCCACCTCGGCGCTGCCGCGGTCCGCCGCGGGCCGGTCCTGGAGCCGTCCGACCGCGTCGAGCAGCAGCGCCTCCCACCCGTCCGGGCGGACCAGCCAGGCCAGCGCGGCCACCTCCGCCGGCTCGCCCTCACCCGGCACCGCGGTGCGCACGTCGTACGTCGCCCGGGCGGCGACCTGGGTCGCGACCCGCTCGCGGAACTCGGAGTCGTCGGCCAGCGACGCGGCGATGGCGGTGCCCCCGAGCCGGGCCCGCCGGGCCGGGGCGAAGGCCGCGACCCGTCGCAGCGGCGGCGGCAGCCGCACCACGTCGGGGAGCGCGTCGGCGGTCAGCGCCACGATCCGGCCGCGGACGGCCTCGGGAAGGTCCGCGAGCGGGTGGGCGGCGGCGCCCACGACGGCGTCGTCGGCGTCAGCGGGCTGGGCCATCATCGGCGGCCGCCTCGTGGCTCACGGGTGCTCCTTCGCAGAACGGTTCGGGTCGCTCTCCCAGCCTATTGCGCGTGATGATGCGCGCGGCCTCCGGCCGATTGTCGGTGGCCCGCTCTAGCGTCGGGCCCATGAGCAGCGCCGTTCAGGGTGCGCCTTCCCGGTGGGAGTCGCAACGCAGTTTCGATGAGCTCGGGCGACCGCTGCGCGACGTCACGTTCTGCGTCGTCGACCTCGAGACGACCGGCGGCTCCGCCGCGGCCGGCTCGATGATCACTGAGATCGGGGCGGTGAAGGTCCGTGGTGGCGAGGTGCTCGGGGAGTTCCAGACGCTGGTCAACCCGCACACCGAGATCCCGGCCTTCATCGCGGTCCTCACCGGGATCACCAACCGCATGGTCGGCGACGCGCCCCCGATCGAGTCGGCCCTGCCGGCCTTCCTCGAGTTCGCGGCCGGCACCGTGCTCGTGGCCCACAACGCGCCGTTCGACGTCGGGTTCCTCCAGCACTTCGCCCGCGAGCAGGGCCGGCCGTGGCCCCGGTTCGAGGTGCTCGACACCGCGAAGCTGGCCCGCCGGGTGATCACCCGCGACGACGCCCCCAACTGCAAGCTCTCCTCGCTGGCGCGGGTGTTCAACTCCGCCACCACCCCCAATCACCGCGCGCTCTCCGACGCCCGCGCCACCGTGGACGTCCTGCACGGCCTGATGGAGCGGCTCGGCGGCCTCGGCGTGCACACGCTGGAGGAGCTGCAGACGTTCTCGTCGCGGGTCAGCACCGCCCAGCGCAAGAAGCGCCACCTCGCCGAGGGACTGCCGCACTCCCCCGGCGTCTACCTCTTCCGCGACGACCGGGCCCGGGTGCTCTACGTCGGCACCTCCCGCGACCTGCGCACCCGCGTGCGCTCCTACTTCACCGCCTCCGAGACCCGCACCCGGATGGGCGAGATGGTCGGGCTGGCCTCCGAGGTCACCGGCATCGAGTGCGCCACCACGCTCGAGGCCGAGGTCCGCGAGCTGCGGCTGATCGCCGAGCACAAGCCGCGCTACAACCGCCGCTCGCGGTTCCCGGAGAAGGTCCACTTCGTCAAGCTGACCCGGGAGGCGTGGCCGCGGCTCTCGCTGGTGCGCCGGGTCCTCGACGACGGGGCCGACTACCTCGGCCCGTTCTCGTCGCGGAGGACCGCGGAGAAGTGCCTGGCCGCGCTGCACGACACCTTCCCGGTCCGGCAATGCTCGGACCGGCTCGGCCGGGAGCCGTCCCGGGCGGCCTGCGTGCTGGCCGAGATGGGGCGCTGCCTGGCCCCCTGCGACGGCAGCGTCGACACCACGACGTACGCCGCGGTCGTGCGGCAGCTGCGCGACACGCTGCTGCGGCGGCCCGACGAGGTGGTCGACGCGATCAACGTGCGGATGGCCACGCTCGCCGCCGACGAGCGGTTCGAGGAGGCGGGGGTGCACCGGGACCGGCTCTCGGCGTTCGTGCGGGCGGCCGCCCGCACCCAGCGCCTCAGCGCCCTGACCCGGTGCGCCGAGGTGGTGGCGGCGCGCCGGGAGGACGACGGGCGCTGGGCGGTGCACGTGGTGCGGTTCGGGCGGCTGGCCGCCGCCGGGACCATCCCGCCGGGGGCCGACGCCCACCAGTACGTCCTCGAGCTGCGGGCGTCGGCCGAGACCGTCGCGACCGCACCGGGGCCGGTGCCGGCCGCGACCGCCGAGGAGACCGAGCGCATCCTGCGCTGGCTGGAGTCGCCGGGCATCCGCCTGGTGGAGGTCGACGGCGAGTGGACCTGCCCGGTGGCCGGCGCGACCCGGCACCTCGCGCTGCACGACGCGGTGAACCAGTCCCGGCTCTCGCTGGTGCCGTTCGAGGAGCGACGCGACCTCGCTCCGGTCCACCAACCGGCCCGCTAGCGTGTGCCCATGATCACCGCCATCGTCTTCGTCAAGGCCGACGTCGCCCGCATCCCCGAGGTCGCCGAGGCGATCGCCGCGATCGACGGCATCAGCGAGGTCTACTCGGTGACCGGTCAGATCGACCTGATCGCGCTGGTCCGGGTCCGCAACCACGAGGACGTCGCCTCGGTGGTCGCCGACCGCCTCAACAAGGTCCCCGGCGTCGCCTCC
>Ga0307415_100000989_pt1 | contig 13114 bp, 16 predicted proteins | sample DK1Cmetagenome_FD_204524 | JGI IMG/M metagenome (GOLD analysis project Ga0307415, IMG submission 204524) | Maize rhizosphere microbial communities from greenhouse at UC Davis, California, United States - DK15-C-2 | ecosystem: Host-associated > Plants > Roots > Rhizosphere > Soil | place: USA...
GAGGATTACGCGAATGGTCCGGTTGACTCCGCCCGAACGCGAAACGGCGGCGATTCCCTGAACGCCCAGAAGCCGCTTGGCCACGGTGTTGTCGATATACCAGCTCAGTTCTTCGAGGGTCATATCGGTGGTTTCGGCACCGACGAACATGATCGGCTGGTCTTCGGCGTCGACTCGGATGATCTGCGGTTCGAGGATCCCTTCCGGCAGATTGCCGCGGATCTGGGCCACCGCGTTGCGAACGTCATTCACCGCGCGATCGGACGGAGTTCCGAGCTTGAAGCTGACGAAGGTCCAGCTGTTGCCCTCGCTAACGTCGCTGTTGATTTCCTCGACGCCGTTCACCCCTCGGATCGCGGACTCGACGCGCTGGGTGATCTGGGTTTCAATCTCATTCGGCGCGGCGCCGGGCTGATTGACCGAGACGATGGCTGCGGGGAAGTCGATGTCAGGCGCGTTATTCACCTGCATCCGCGCGAAGGCGACGAACCCTGCCAGCAGGAGCCCGACGAAAAGCACGATCGGAGCGACCGGATTCTGGATGCACCAGGACGAGATGTTGCGGAAATTCATGTGTCTCTACTCTCTCGTCCTCGGGCTCAGCGCGCCGCCTGCCGTCTCGGATTGACCTTCTGGCCCGGGTTGAGGAACGGTCCGGCCGAAAGCACCACCGCCTCGTTGCCGGACAGGCCTTCGGCGATCGTCACTCCGCGATTGTCGACGGTGCCGATCTTGATGTTGCGGCGTTCGACCTCATTCTTGCCGTTGATGATGTAGACGTAGTTGCCATTGTCATCGCTGAGCACGGCGCTCTGAGGAAGCATCGGCGCTAAGGTGGAACCGGCCGTGATCCGCGCCTCGGCGAAGCCGCCTGGACGCATGACAGGGTCATAAGGCACGGAAATCCGCACGGTACCGAGCCTCGATTGAGGGTCGATAGCCGGAGAGACCTGCCAGACAGAACCGGAGAATTTGCGATCCGAACCCACCGGCGTGACTTCGGCGGCCATGCCCGTGTGCACAAGCGAGAGATCTTCCTGCGACAGCTGGGCCTGCATCTCCATCTGCCCCCCTGCCGCGAGCCGGAACAGCGCTCCGGAGCCGGGGCTGACGATCTGCCCGACTTCAACGCTGCGCGTCAGTATCAGCCCGCTTGCCGGTGCCACGACGTTGAGCCGGCCGAGCTCGGCGCGGCTCGCTGCCAATTGTGCCTGCGCCACGCGGACCTGCGCATAAGCGGCGTCCCGAGTGGCTTTTTTCGCGTCGATTTCGGCCTTGGAAACGAAGCCCCTGTCCTTCAGCGCGAGTGCACGTTCGTAATTGTTCTGGGCCAGTGCGGCATCGGCACGCGCTGCATCGACTTGGGCTGCGAGTTGCGCGGCCTGCTGCGCCTGGACCGAGCGATCCACGACGGCGAGAACCTGTCCCTGACGCACCCAGCTTCCGGCATCGACGAGCACTCGCTCGACGCGGCCGCCCTGTCCGGCAATACCGACCGGCTGGTCGCGCTTCGCCGCCAGAGGCCCGCTGGCGCTGACTACGCGGGAAACGTCACTCCGGCCGGGGACGACAACCGTGACCGTCGGCGACTGCGTCGCGCCCTGTCCAGCTGCCGGACCACCCTGCTCTTCGCCACCGCGCATCATGAAGAAGGCTACGAGAAGAGCGACCACGAGCAACACGGCGCCGGCGATGATCGCCATCCGGCGACGGCGCGCGCGATCGACGACCACGAGCGTGTCTGAGCTGGTAAAACCCGATGTTTCCCGATTCATGTCCATTCTTTCGCCCTGGCCTACCCGCGAATCCCTGCAGCGCGGTCGAGCGCTGTATTACGCGAATAAGTCACCACCCGCAACCTGATGCGCCTTATCTCAGTGGCGACCATACTTTTTCTACGAACGGCGGCACTTGCGCCACGAAGGCGCGTTAGCCCAAACTGTCGTGCGGCGCACGTAACGAAAACAGCTGAGGAAAGGGGAGCAAAAAATGGAATCCTACGGCATTCTGGCCTGGATCGTGATCGGTGGGATTGCCGGGGCAATCGCCAAGCTTCTCATGCCGGGCAAGGACCCGGGCGGCTGCATCATCACCATACTCCTCGGCATCGCCGGAGCGCTTCTGGCCGGATTCCTGGGCCGCGCAGTCGGCTGGTACGAGCCGACCGAAGGCGCGGGCTTCATCGCGGCCATTGTCGGCGCATTCGTGATTCTCCTCATCTATCGGCTGGTGCTCGGCCGCCGCGCGCGGTGACCAAGCCGCGGCTGTTCATTGCGCAGCCATAGCGTTCAGGCGACGGTCTCCTCCTGACCACGGGTTTGGAGGAGTGAATGAGGAGCATCATTTTGGCCCTTGCGCTGGGCGCCGCGGCATTGCCGGCCATGGCGGAGGCTCAAGGTGCCCAGCCGCAAATGCCGCCAATCGTCGGAACACGCCTGGACATCAGCGCTACCGGCGAATCAATCCGCGTGCCCGACGTCGCAATCATCTCGGCCGGCGTAGTCACACGGGCCCCGACCGCGGGAGCGGCGATCCAGCAGAATTCGGCCCGGATGGACCGTGTCCTTGCGGCCCTGAAGCGGGCGGGCGTCGAGGATCGCGACGTCCAGACCAGCTCGATCAGCCTCAATCCGGAATATCGCTACCAGGAGAACCGACCGCCGGAGCTGGTGGCGTATTCGGCTTCGAACCAGGTCAGCATCCGCTTCCGCGACATCCGCAACAGCGGGAAGATCCTCGACGCTTTGGTTGCGGAGGGGGCCAACCAGATCAATGGGCCGACACTGACCATCGATAAGCCCGAAGCGGCGCTCGACGAGGCTCGAGTGAACGCGGTCGCCAATGGGCGCGCACGGGCCGATCTTTATGCGCGGGCGCTTGGAAAGCGAGTCTCGCGCCTGGTTTCCGTGAGCGAAGGTGGTGGCAATTACTATCCGCCGCCGCCGATGCCGATGGCCGAGCGGAGCATGGCGGCGCAGGCTGCCGACACCAAGATCGTGGCCGGCGAGCAGAAACTGCAAGTCACCATCTCGATGGTTTTCGAGCTTCAGTAAACATATGAAAAAGGCCGCCCGGAAACCCGGGCGGCCTTTCTAGTCCGACGTGAGCCGATCTAGCGGACTGTGCCGCGGCGAATCAGATTCACGATGGCCAGAAGGATGATTGCGCCGATCAACGCATAGAGGAAGCTCTCTACGGTGACGCCAGCATTCATATTCTGGCCAAAGATCAATCCGGCGATCACAGCGCCGATGATGCCGACAACGATGTTGAGGATAACACCCTGTTGTGCGTCAGTGCGCATAACCAGACTGGCGAGCCAACCAACGATGCCGCCGACGATCAGCCAAATGATGATACCAACCATGTAGCGTTCCCTCCTGTTCGTGGGCCGCCAACGCACCCGGCGACCAAGTGGCATCAAGACGCGCGATGCGCGCATGTTGTTCCGGATTCGGAAGGAACTGTCCAGTTTTTGGTTAACAAGGCCGCGGAAGTGCTTGGTAGATGCCCTTCCGAAACGACCTTAGTAGCGCTGCTGGCGCTCGTACTGGTCGCGGTAGTGTTTGATGCGCGTGACTCTGAGGCCCGGCATTCCGCTGCGATCGACCGCGCGCTGCCAGCTGGTGAACTCCTCGAGGCTTAGGGTATAGCGCTGGCAGGCTTCGTCCACCGTCAGGAGGCCGCCCGCAACAGCGGCCACGACTTCCGCCTTACGCCGCACTACCCAGCGCGTCGTGGAAGCAGGCGGAAGGCTGTCGAGCGTCAGTGGCTCGCCGAGCGGTCCGATCACCTGTGCTGGCCGAATCTTCTGGTTCTCGAGCATCTTTTCGTCAGACCTGCTTAATCATTACCGATGGCGTTCGACTTAAAGCGCGTCCGTTGAAGATATTCTGAAACGCGCTGGTTAATTTCCCCCTCACAAGCCCTACTCGTCCTTTAACCCTGGACCGGGCGCTCCTTTGGCGAAGGCTCCGCCCAGGGAATCGCGTGCCTCTTTCCAACCCGGAGCCGCCGCGAGAAGCTCGGCGATCGCTTGCTTGCGGTCGCCGCGCGCACCCACCAACTGCGCTTCGAATGCCGCGAGAATCTCCGCGGCGTCCAAGGCGGCCGGTGCTGCTGCAGTGAACTTCGGGTCCGGACGCGACAAACTCTCCCCTCTTCACAGCCTCCGACGAAGTCCGGCCTAGCTCAGAGGAGTGAAGTTCGAGTAAAGAGCCCCGAGATAGCTCCAATGCAGATCGATTTCGGCCTCGATCGCGCGCCGCGCGAAGCACGGATCGTCGTCGCCATGTCCGGCGGCGTCGACAGCTCCGTCGTGGCCGCGCTCGCCGCGTGTACGGGCGCGGAGGTCATCGGAGTCACCCTCCAGCTTTACGATCACGGCGAGGCCGCAAAGCGTTCGGGAGCGTGCTGCGCCGGTCAGGATATTTACGACGCGCGGACCGTCTGCGAGCGGCTCGGCATTCCCCATTACGTACTCGATTACGAAAGCCGCTTCCGCAACACCGTGATCGAGCAGTTCGCCGACGAATATGCGCGCGGCCGCACTCCCGTTCCGTGTAGCCTATGCAACCAAGGGGTGAAGTTCACCGACCTCGTCGCGTTTGCGAAGGAGCTCGGCGCGGATTGCCTCGCCACCGGCCACTATGTCCGGCGCGTCTTGAACGGTGCCCGAGCCGAGCTGCACAAGGGTGCAGACCCACGTCGGGACCAGAGCTACTTCCTCTATGGAACGACGCGGGAGCAGCTCGATTTCCTGCGCTTTCCGCTCGGGGACCTGCCCAAGACGGTAGTTCGCCGGATTGCGGAAAAAGAAGGTCTGATCGTGGCAGCCAAGCCTGACAGCCAGGATATCTGCTTCGTCCCGGACGGTGACTATGCGGGCCTGGTCCAGAAGTTGCGCCCGGAGACGATCGCGCCCGGCGAGATCGTCGATCTCACCGGGCAGGTACTCGGCACGCACCGGGGCGTCGTTCACTTTACCATCGGCCAGCGACGTGGAATCGAGATCGGCGGGCAAGCCGAGCCCTTGTATGTCGTCGGGATCATGCCTGAGGAGCGGCGCATCGTCGTCGGTCCGCGCCGCGCGCTCGCCGTCGAGGCCGTGCGGGTCGAGAAGGCGAACTGGATCGCTGAAGACCAGGGTTCGCTAAGCGTGAAAGTGCGCTCGCTCGCTCCCGCGGTGCCCGCTCAATTCGACGGCGAATGGGTTCGGTTCGATCGTCCGGAATTCGGAGTCGCTCCTGGCCAGGCGGCCGTCTTCTATGACGGTAGCCGCCTGCTGGGCGGAGGGTGGATCGCCGAAACCGAAGCGGCGGACGAAAAGCTGTCTGGTGCCGCGGCCGCCTAGCGCTGGAATCCTCCTTTTTCGGCGCACTTCCGGCAAAACCGAAGTGCTCCTGGTGAAGCCCGGCGGGCCGTTCTGGGAAAGGAAGCATATCGGCGCCTGGATGATTCCCAAGGGGATGGTCGAGGCCGGCGAGACGCCAGTCGAGGCTGCGTTGCGCGAGTTCGAAGAAGAAGTCGGAGTGCGGCTCGAACCGGAGCCAGAGCCACTGTGCCGGGTCCGGCAGTCGGGCGGAAAGCTGGTCGAGGCCTTCGTGGCCGAGGGCGACCTCGACGTATCGGCTATCAGGAGCACGTCTTTCGAACTGGAATGGCCGCCTCGAAGCGGCGCGTTGCAAAGCTTTCCCGAGGTGGCGGAGGGCCGTTGGATGCGGCTCGACGAGGCGAGGCGGCTGATCCTCCCCAGCCAACTTCCAATGCTCGACGCACTCGTGGAGAGAGTTGGAAACTAGAGTTGGAACGTGCCCACGATCACGGTGTGGCAATGACCTCCGAGGATGACCCGATCGCCTTCCAGGCGGCAGTGGAGCACGCCCGTACGTGTGCTTGCCTGCAATGCGGAGAACTCGCTTCGTCCGAGGCGATCCGACCAGTAGGGGACAAGCGCGGCGTGAGCCGAGCCGGTCACGGGATCCTCATCGATCCCGGCGTAGGGAACGAAGACCCGGCTCGCGATATCCTGCTCGTCGCCCGGCGCCGTGACGATTGCCATGCGCTGGATCGTCTTGAGCTTCGCGAAGTCCGGCTTGACGGCGCGCACCTCGGCCTGGCTCTCGAGCGGGACGATGGCGCTGTCGTTGAACTCCGGGGCTGTGAGCCAGACTGGGCGAGGTGACAATCCGAGCGCGGCGCAGAGCGCCGGGTCCTCGGTCCGGACCGGCTTCGCGGCGGGCAGGTCCAGTTCCAGCAAGTGCTCCTGCTTGGTGACCGTCAGGATTCCGGACTTGGTGCTGAACCGCACGCGATCGGAATGAACCAGGATATGCCCGGCCGCCAGAGTCGCATGGCCGCAAAGAGGAACTTCCACGGCCGGAGTGAACCACCGCAGGCCGTAGTCGGCATCCTCGCTCTCCGAAGGAACGGTGAAAGCCGTTTCGGCGAGATTGTTCTCGGCGGCGATCGCCTGCATCACGTCGTCCGGAAGCCAGCGGTCGAGGGGCATCACGCCAGCGGGGTTCCCTGTGAGCGGCCGATCGGCGAAGGCATCGACCTGGAAGAACGGGGTGCCGGTCACGAGGCTTTCTCCGTAATGTCTGATGGTAGCATGGTCTCGCGGTCCGTATGGCCCTCGGGGTCGACGTGCATCAGGATCTCCGTCGCCGGGAAGCGCTTCTGAAGCTCCTCTTCGACGCGGTCCAGGCGCTCGTGCGCTTCGCGGATCGTCCACTCGCCCGGGACCCAGACGTGGAACTGGGCGAAATGATGCGTCCCGCTTGTGCGAGTGCGCAGGTCATGGAGGCCGGCCAGCTCGGGATATTCCATCGCCGCATCAAGGAAACGCTGCCGAAGTTCTTCCGGCCATTCGCGGTCCATGAGCTGATCCAGCGCGTGACTCGATGAGGTCCAGGCGCCGTAGAGAAGCCAGAGCGCGATCAGAACGCCGAAGACGGCGTCCGCTCCTGTCAGGCCAGCGAACTGCTCGAGGGCCAGTGCAAGGATGACCGAGCTGTTGAGCATCAGGTCCGACGCGTAATGGATCCGGTCGGTCGAGATCGCGACCGAGCCCGTTCGTTTCACGACGTATCGCTGATAGGTGATCAGGGCCAATGTGAAGGCGATCGCCACCAGGGACACGCCGATACCCAATTCGGCGTCCTGGGTTCGAGCGCCGGTCATCAGCCGCTCGACCGAGCGATACCCGATGAAGAGGGCCGATAGGGTTATCAGGATGACCTGCATCAGCGCGGCAAGCGCTTCGGCCTTGCCGTGCCCGAAGCGGTGATTGCTGTCGGCGGGCAGGGCCGCAACCCGAACTCCGGCGAGCACCACCAGGCTCGCGAGCAGGTCGAGCCCGCTGTCGGCGAGCGAGCCGAGCATTGCCATCGAGGATGTCTCGATGGATGCCCACGTCTTGAGACCGATCAGCAGCACGGCCATCGCAATGCTTGCCATTGCGGCCCTCGCCGTCAGCGAGGCACGCTCGTCGCAATCAGTGTGTCCATGCCCCTGATGAACGCCGCTCATGGGTACAGGAGTCCCTCGCTCCAGCCATCGACCGTGGCTGTGAAAAGACGCCGTTCATGCAGGCGGTGCGGCCGATCGGACCAGAATTCGATCAAGTCGGGCTTGATCCTGTAGCCGCTCCAGCGCGGCGGCCTGGATACGTCCTTGCCCGCGAAGCGCCGTTCGAAATCTTCAAAGCGCTTCTCGAACGTCGCCCGGGCATCGAGCGGTCGCGACTGGTAGGAGGCCCATGCGCCGAGCTGGGAATCGCGCGATCGCGTCGCGAAATAGGCATCCGCCTCTGCGTCGCTGACCGGCTCAACCGGTCCTTCGACGCGAAACTGTCGCCGAAGTGACTTCCAATGGAAGAGCAAAGCTGCTCGAGCGTTCGCCGCGATCTCCGCACCCTTCCGGCTGTCCATGTTGGTGTAGAAGACAAACCCGTCCGGCCCGCGACCCTTCAGAAGCACAATGCGCACGGACGGGCGACCATCGGGCGTCGCGGTCGCAAGCGCCATCGCATCCGGATCGTTCGGCTCCTCCTTGCGCGCGAGCGAGAACCATTCGTCAAAGAGTGCCAGAGGGTCGGTCGCGGTCACGCATGGCGCTTAGGCTTGGACCTGCTGTTGTCGCAACCCATCTGGAAACGGACCGACCCTTACGGCATGTGAGCGTGATGGACCTGTATCAAAGGCTAGGAATCAAGCGCGGAGCGAGCGAGGCCGAGATCAAAAAGGCCTATCGGAGTCTCGCGAAGCAGCTGCATCCCGACCGCAACAAGGACAATCCGAACGCCGCCAAGCGCTTCTCCGAAGTGACCGCGGCGTACGACCTGCTGTCGGACAAGGACAAAAGGGCTCGGTACGACCGCGGCGAGATCGACGAGGACGGTAATCCGAAAATGCCCTTCGGGTCGGGCGGCTTTGGAGGCGGCCGGCCCGGCGCCGGCAGCGGTGGAGGCGGGGGTTTCGAAGGGTTCCCCGGGGGATTCGCAACGGGCGACACCGCAGATCTAAGCGATCTGTTCGAAGGCCTGTTCGGGTCGGCGACCGGAGGGAGACGGAGCGGTGGAGGCTTCGGTCGACGGGCCCAGCCGCCGCAGAAGGGCGCCGACATCGCCTATCGGCTTACGGTGGATTTCGTCGATGCGGCCATTCTGAAGCCGCAGCGCATTACACTCGCGGATGGGAAGACGATCGATCTCAAGCTGCCCAATGGGGTCGAGGATGGGACAAAGATACGGCTCGCTGGAAAGGGCCAGAATGGTCCAGGCGGGGCGGGCGACGGCATCGTCACCATAGCGATCGGCTCGCATCCATTCTATCGTCGCGACGGCAACCACATCCGGATGGACTTGCCGGTGACGCTCGCGGAAGCCGTTCTCGGATCAAAGGTAAAGGTCCCGACGCCAGAGGGCCCGGTTATCCTGACCGTCCCTAAAGGCAGCAGTTCGGGAAAGATCCTGCGGATCAAGGGCAGGGGATTCACTGACAAGAGCGGTAAGCGGGGAGACCAACTTGTGAACCTCGAGATTGCCCTTCCTTCGGCTGATGCGGAGTTGGAAGCTTTCGCCGAGCGTTGGACCGGCGGTGGCAACCCGCGCGTGGGCCTTGGTGTTTAACAGCCTTACCGCATGCAGGACCACTCACCGCTAGCCCCCGAGGAGCGCCGTAAGCGCGCAGCGAGTCTAAGCGCCGCGTTCGGCCGGGACGTGGCGGAGAGGCTGCGGCCGCACGAGCAGCCCTGGGAGGTCGTCAAGCGGGTCGCGGTCGGAGTCTATAACGACGGCTTCATCCACGCCGGTAATCTCGCCTACCTCTCGCTTCTCGCCCTGTTTCCCTTCTTCATTCTGGCCGCGGCGCTCGCGAAATTGCTCGGACAGTCGGAGAGCACGCGCATGACGGTAGCCACCGTGCTCGCAGAGCTGCCTGCGAATGTAGCCCAGGTCCTGCGGGAGCCGGTTGCCGAGGTGCTGACCGCAAGGACAGGTCCCCTGCTGTGGATTGGAGCAATGGTCGGACTTTGGACCGTCGGCAGCTTCATCGAAACGATTCGCGACATTCTCCGCCGCGCCTACGGCGTCAAATATTGCGCGCCCTTCTGGGAGTATCGGCTGGCGTCCATGGCCCTAATTACGGGCGCGGTGATCCTCCTGCTGTTCGCGTTGGCGCTGAGCGTGGTCCTGAGCTCAGTCCAACGGGCGATCGAAGCCTGGCTACCGTTCGCGCAAGAGGTCGCCGACGCATTCACCTTATACCGGGTCATCCCCGCCATCGCTTTATACGGGACGATCTACTTCATCTTCTTCCTGCTAACGCCCCTTCGCTACCGCCGTCACCGCTGCCTGCTGTGGCCTGGCGCCTTGCTCATCACGGCTTGGTGGCTGGCTACTGCCGAGTTGCTCCCCGATGCTATCGGCCTCCTCGGCGGCTACAGCCTGACCTATGGCAGCCTCGCCGGCGTCATGGTGGTCCTTATCTTCTTCTACATGGTCGGCCTGGGCGTCGTTATGGGCGCCGAACTGAACGCCGCGCTGGCCGAAACCGGTGCGACGGCGCTAAAGGGCGAAATCTACTCGGGTCCTTATACCGATCAGCTGGAGGTCGAGGAGCCTGAGCCTGGAGAGGATATCGAGCTCGTGCCTGAAAAAGGGGGACCGCAGCTTTGAGCGGATTGATGAAGGGCAAGAAGGGCCTGATCATGGGCTTGGCCAACGACCGGTCGCTGGCCTGGGGCATTGCGCAGGCGCTTGGGCAGCAGGGCGCCGAGCTCGCTTTTTCGTATCAGGGCGAAGCGCTGGAGAAGCGCGTCCGGCCGCTGGCCGAGGAGTTGGGATCGGACCTGCTGATCGATTGCGACGTCTCGGACATGAAGGCGCTCGACAAGGCGTTCGAGAATCTGAAAGGGAATTGGGACGGCCTCGATTTTGTCGTCCATGCGATCGGCTTCTCCGACAAGAACGAGCTGCGCGGAAAGTTCGTCGATACGACGATGGACAACTTCTTGCTGACGATGAACGTGTCGGTCTACAGCTTCATCTCGGTGGCCCAGCGCGCACGCGCGATGATGAAGCCTGGCGGGTCGATGCTGACGCTGACCTATTACGGGGCGGAGAAGGTCATCCCGCATTACAACGTGATGGGCGTAGCCAAGGCTGCGCTCGAGACCACGGTGAAGTATCTGGCAGCCGACCTGGGTCCTGAAGGCATCCGAGTGAACGCCATTTCCGCGGGGCCGATCAAGACTCTCGCTGCAAGCGGGATCGGCGACTTCCGCTACATCATGAAGTGGAACGAATATAACGCCCCACTCCGCCGCAACGTGACGATCGAGGATGTCGGCGGGGCAGGCCTCTATCTGCTCAGTGACCTGGCAAGTGGAGTCACGGGCGAGATCCACCACGTCGATGCCGGCTACAACGTCGTCGGAATGAAGGCCGAGGACGCGCCCGACATCGCTACCGTCTGATGAGCACGATCGCTCGCCACGTCGAGGTGAGTGGCAGGGTCCAGGGCGTGTTTTTCCGCGCCTGGACCGAGGAACAGGCCGAGCGCCTGAACGTCTACGGATGGATACGGAACTGCGCGAACGGTTCTGTCGAGGCACATCTCGAAGGCGAGGAGGGTTCGGTGAACTGGCTGATCGACCTGATCGGCGACGGTCCGCCGAGCGCTCGGGTCGCCAACGTCCGCGTTCGCGAAGCGGAGCTTGAAGGCTCGACGGCGTTCGAAGTGCGCCGCTAACCGGCGAAGGGATCGCGAACCAGGATCGTGTCGTCGCGCTCCGGCGAGGTGCTGACGAGCGTCACGGGGCAGCGCATCAGCTCCTCGATCCGGCGAACATATTTGACGGCCCGTGCAGGAAGGTCCGCCCAGCTTCGCGCACCGCGAGTTGAGCCGGGCCAGCCCTCGATTTCCTCGTAGACCGGTTCGACTCGCGCCTGGTCCTGAGCGTGCGGCGGAAGATAGTCGAACTTCTTTCCGTCGATCTTGTAGCCGGTGCAGATCTTCACCGTCTCGAAGCCGTCGAGCACGTCGAGCTTGGTCAGAGCTACGCCGGTGACTCCGCTGACCGCGACGGACTGGCGGACCAGCACCGCGTCGAACCAGCCGCAACGGCGGCGGCGTCCGGTAACTGTGCCGAATTCGTGCCCACGCTCGCCGAGCTTTTGGCCGATCTCGTCGTCCAGCTCAGTGGGGAACGGGCCGGAACCGACGCGTGTCGTGTAGGCTTTTGCAATTCCGAGGACGAAGCCCGCTGCAGAAGGGCCTATGCCGGTGCCGGGGCCGGTGGCTCCCGCGACGGTATTGGACGACGTCACGAAGGGATAGGTGCCATGGTCCACGTCGAGCAGCACGCCCTGGGCGCCTTCGAACAGAATGCGTCTGCCGCGCCTGAATGCCGCATCGAGGTCGCGCCATACGGGCTTGGCAAAGGGCAGAACGAACTCCGCGATCTCAGCCAAGTCGTTGCGCAGCCGCTCCCGGTCGACGGGCGGCTCGCCAAAGCCCGCGCGCAGAGCGTCGTGGTGGGCACAGAGACGGTCCAGCAGCGGATCGAGCTCGGACAGATGCGCCAGATCGCACACGCGGATCGCGCGGCGGCCGACCTTGTCTTCATAGGCAGGACCGATTCCGCGGCGTGTCGTGCCGATCTTGCCGGCGCCGCTCGCATCCTCACGCAGGGCGTCGAGATCGCGGTGGATCGGGAGGATCAACGGGCAAGTCTCGGCCAGCATCAGAATCTCGGGCGTCACTCTCACGCCCTGGCCCCGGATCCTTTCGACCTCCGCCTTGAGCGCCCAAGGGTCGAGCACAACGCCATTGCCGATGACCGACGGGGTCCCGGTCACGATTCCCGAAGGGAGTAGCGAAAGCTTGTAGGTCTCGCCGTCCACGACGAGCGTGTGGCCTGCGTTATGTCCGCCTTGGAAGCGGACGACCATGTCCGCGCGGCTGGCGAGCCAGTCGACGATCTTCCCTTTGCCCTCGTCGCCCCATTGCGCGCCGATGACGGTCACGTTCCCCACAGGAATTCCTTGTTTCTCGCGGTCGCGGCGCTCGTACGCACGAAGTTCCCGCGCGTCTAGGCGGCAACAGGTCCGCTGAAGGTTCACTCAAATGGTCCGTTTTGGACCAGTACCAGGGTTCTTGTTCTGTTCCCGTCCGGCTACATCCTCACTTCGTTGCTGCCAGTTTGAGGGGCTTTAGGAAAGAGATGGCTGAGGACGGACGTGTCGTAACCGCGAAGCTGCCCGACGAACTAGTGTCGCGGCTGGACGAAGTTGTTGATCGCATTGATCGCAGCAAGAGCTGGATCGTGCGCGAAGCGCTCGTCCATTGGTTGGCGGAAGAAGACCGCCGTTACGAATTGACGCTTGAGGCGCTTAAGGATGTCGATGAGCGTCGGACAATTTCGCATGAAGAGGTCCTAGCCATGGCCGAGCAGCGGAAGCGTGAGCGACGCGAAGCGCGGGCTCAATCGGCCGCATGAGAATCGTTTGGTCGTCCGTGGCATGGGCGGATATCGACCGGCTGCATGCCTTTCTCGCCGACCAGAACCCCAATGCCGCGGATGCAGTCATGGACAATCTCGCTGCATG
>Ga0307415_100000991_pt1 | contig 13108 bp, 13 predicted proteins | sample DK1Cmetagenome_FD_204524 | JGI IMG/M metagenome (GOLD analysis project Ga0307415, IMG submission 204524) | Maize rhizosphere microbial communities from greenhouse at UC Davis, California, United States - DK15-C-2 | ecosystem: Host-associated > Plants > Roots > Rhizosphere > Soil | place: USA...
GGAGTGCCGCCCCTACAAAATTATCCGCGAATCGCATTAACGAAATCTGCGAGTAGCCCGTAAGCAGTGCTTTGCAGATTCGGACGGTGCGAGACGATCGTCAATCCCGGAATCGTGTCGAGTTCAAAGTGAATGGCGAGCGAAGTACCGCGCACAGCGCCCAACGGATCAGTCGATGCGATCTGCTCAGGTCGTACAGAAGCAGATACAGAACCATCGGGATTAACAGACGCGCGTGAGATCAGCTTGTAAGGCTTGCCTTCGGCTCGCGCGGCTTGCAGCATCGCCGGATCTAAACCTCGTATTCCTTCGCGTTTCACGTCGGCCGGCAGTAACGGCGTTCGCAAAATCACGCGCGCAATCGCGCAGACTTTCATGATCGAGTCCCAGCCTTCTATGTCGTGAGTTGGCTCAGTTTCGGCAATGCCAAGCTCCTCGGCCGTTTTCACGCCTTCCGCAAAACTGCGTCCCGCTTCCATCGTCTCGATAATCACGTTCGTAGTTGAGTTGAAAGCACCGCTGAAGGCGCGCACTTTCGCAGCGGGCAACGTTTCGCGAAAGAGCGAGAACACCGGCGCGCTGTCGAGCACCGTCGCTTCAAACATAAATCGCTTGCCCTTTGCGAGGGCGAGTTCGTTGAGTTCGGAGTACGCATAGACGATCGGGGCCTTGTTCGCAGTGATCGCGTGAGCGCCTGCTTGCAATGACGCTTTTAAATATTGAATCGCCGGCTGGCCTGTTTCGGGATTGAGTGAAGTCGTTTCGAAAACGACGTCGGGTTTCGCGAGTGCCAGCCACTCATTTAGACCAGGCTCCGCGGGTGTTTCATCGTTACCCGCAAGCAATGTCGCGACGTCGATAGCGTTGTCACTCGCACGCCAGCCCATGCGACGCGTTGCGACACCAGTGATCTCCCACTCGATGCCATAGTTATCGCGCAGCTCCGCCGTTTTCGAAACAAACAACCGCGCCAGCGCACGTCCAACATTTCCGAATCCGAGAAAGCAAAGTCTGTATCGTTTCATGTATGATATGACCGGATTTGCAAGTGTAAATAGTTATGAAACAGTATCACGATTTGCTGCGATCGATCCTCAATCACGGCGCCGAACATCGCGATCGCACCGGTGTCGGCACGATCTCGCATTTCGGTTTCCAAACAAGATTCGATCTGCGCGAGGGGTTTCCGATCGTTACTACGAAACGTGTTCCGTTTCGCTGGGTTGCGGAAGAGTTGTTCTGGTTTTTATCCGGCGACACGAGCGAAACGAATCTGCGCGCGCGCGGCGTTGACATCTGGGCCGAGTGGGCCGACGAAGAACACACCGCAAAGTTTGGACGGCCGGCCGGCGATCTTGGACCAGTTTATGGCTATCTCTGGCGCTCGTTTGGCGGCGACTACCCCGAGAAGAACGGGGTGGACCAGATCGCAAACCTGCTGAAGCAGATTCGCACCAACTCGGATTCGCGCCGCCTGATTGTGACCGGCTGGGATCCGCGCCAGGCCGACAACGTCGATCTGCCACCGTGCCACACGCTCTTTCAGTTCAAAGTCGAAAGTGGTCGCGTGCTTCACTGCCAGCTCTATCAGCGCTCCGCCGATGCTTTCCTGGGCGTGCCTTTCAACATCAGTTCTTATGCACTACTGACACATCTGATCGCGCATGTTACTGAGCTTGAGGTCGGCGACTTTGTGTACACGCTCGGCGACTACCATATTTACAAGAACCATCTCGATCAAGTAAATCAACTGCTGTCGCGCGAGCCGCTGCAGTTGCCGGAGTTAAAGATCAACGATCCGAATCGCGAGTTGCGGGGGCTCGAGGGGTTGTTGGCGGCGAAGTACGAAAACGTGAATCTAATCGGCTACCAATCACACGGAAAGATTGCCGCGCCCGTCGCGGTATAAAGATGATTCATTCACAAGAAAGTACTGATGGCCAGCAAGATCATGGTGCGCGCACGGCGGCGGCAGGCTCAAGGGTATTTGTGGGTGCAGCAGGTTCCGTCTTGGAAGGTGGCGTATCGGAGGGCGTAGGAGGGTCGATGGTGTTTTCGACTTTCGTGTTCTTCAATATTTTTCTCCTAAATTGATTGATGCGCTCAAGGTCACACTTAAGTGAAACTAGTTGCTGTATGAGTTCCACTTCTGTCATGGCGGGCTTCTTATTGGGTGGTGAGGAGGAGTCCAAGTCGATAAGTCCCGCTAGAGCGGCAACTACATCCCAAGGGACACCATCGGCCGTCATTTTTTCGAGCCTCGTCGCGTCAATCAAGTAAAGGTCCTTTATGCCAGATGGTTTATGGACGTCGCTCGGCTTAGATTTTCCTAGCTTTGCTTGTAGCGCACAATAATACGCCAAGCCGCCGAAAACCAGGGCGACGAGAAACGCCACAATCAGAAACCCGGGGTGGTAACTCAGCAAAAGCAATCCCACGCCAAGTGATACCATTGTAAGCATCTCAAAAATGCGTTCGATAAACCTGAAGGTGCTCGGTGACAGCTTCGCAGTTTCTCCACTCATAGTCGATCCGATCATTTTAGACCTCGCGATTAATAGGCTACCCGAGTTTGCCGAAGAATTAAGACTTTCCAATCGTCGATCTTTAGAGCAATTGGAGCTGGTTTCTTATTCTGAGCAGCTCTCTCAATTTCCGCATCCAATTTGGCCTGCCAAATTTTCTTCAGCTTGTTCCAGAAAGCGTTCTCATCGAGCGGCGGTCCGCCGATCATGCTGGCAAGGCTACTGAAGATTAGTGCATCGGGACAGGTGGCAATGGGTGAAGCTGAGGGGCAGCAGGGCTCCGAACTCGCGACATTCGTTTTACAGCTTTGATCTGCACCCGTACGGATCAGCAAACCGAGGCTTGTCAACGATTGATAGGTCATTAAATATTTATCGCCTTTGAAGGCCCCCTTGAGGCGCGGGAAAAGACCTTGTGGCCCTGAGCCTGGCTGCGTGTTCAGTTCTTCAATAGCTGTCCTCGTCGCCGCTACTTCGTCTTTCAAAGGACGGAGTCTGTCAGTTAGTTGATTGCCGAAGGTGGTGGTGAAGGAGCTCAGGCTCTGTTCTATAGTACTCACGCGAGGATCCGGTTTCTGATTTTCGACCTTCTGAAGTCGATCATCAATATTCAGGGTCTTGATCTTATTGTTCACTATGTCATTGGCCACTTCCGTCATCTTGGCTGTGATTAAGTCTGAGAGCGCGGGATGGGAAAGCTGCGTGATGTAATCCTTGAGTGCCTGCAATGAATCGGTGTCCAAAGTAACGGTTTTGGGTCCGTCAAGGATGAAGGGAGAGGGTAAAGGAATTGGTCCCTGGAGTTCTACCGTAAGAGTGCCAGTGAATGGCTCGCCTGGCTTGCCCTCCAGACCACGCTCGCCTGGTTTTCCTTGGAGCCCGGCTTTTCCTGTTTCACCTGTGTTGCCACGTTCACCTGTTTTACCATCATCGCCAAGAATACTCTCAGATTCAACCAAATGGAGTTGACTGAAGGCAGCGGTACCTCCAACCGCGACAGCCGCACCGACACCGAGCGTAGCAGCTCCCACTAACAGAGATTTTCCGGCCTGAGGAATTGCCATGCCCGCATGCGAGAAGAGGTCGCCGACGTGTGTTTTAAGAACTTCCGTCCCCTCCGCAACACCAGGAAGCAGCCGCAATATCAGGAACACAGCGAAAAGAACGCCGAACACCAATACCATGGCGCAGGTCATCCAAAGCGTCTGATAGACAACATGACTACCGCTTTTTTCGTCGTAAATTCCGGTTGGATTAAAACGCGCCAGGAATCCATCCTCGCTGGGCTGTGAGTTGAGAGCGTTAGATATCAGGCCCGGCAATTCCGGCTTGAGTGTCTCGTAGATGAATTTGATTTTCTTTCGGGCGTCGGCGTCAAACTCTTGTACCTGCTCATTAAAAAGGTTCAACCTTTTATCGTCGGGATTAGTTATCTTTTTATACCACGAGATCAGTTCAGCTTCTTTGAGGTCGGATGTTTTAAGCCGCCACCTGGCCACCGTTTCGTCCGTTGGGGTGTTCGCGGATTCGATTTTTTTGTGAATCCAAAGCGTGAAATCCGGCAATTGATTATTCGGATCTTTGTTTGTTTGGTCGGACTTGTCTTTTTCTTTCTGGTAGATTAATTCCAATTTTTCTTTTACCGGCCCTTCATCCTGCTTCAGCTCGGCCAGTTTATTGAGCATTGACTTTCTTTCGGATTCCACAGTTGCCAAAATCACTCTTTTGGAATAATCGGCGGCTGTAAGAATTTCGGCGTCCAGTCGCTGCAAGATGTCACTTTCTCCCTGAAAATTCTGATATTTAATCTTGCCTACGAGTTCACTGAGGGAGTTGACCTGTAGGTCTGTTAAGTCCTTGCCAGGAACGATCTTACTTTGAATCGATGATACGTCTATTAGGCGGGCATCGCGGCATTTCGCGACCTGCGCTGGGGAGGGTGAAGGAGTCGGTGTCGGAGACGCCGTCAAAAACTTGGAGCAATCCACCCAGAACTCATGTTCCACGACGACAATCGGCCGATTGTGTGCTTCATCATAGCCGCGCTTGGTAGCTTCAATTCCTCTTATGAAGTTGAAAGCTCCGACAACGACGACGACGGCCACAACCTTAATGAACATTCGCTTGAGGAACTCTCGCTTAACCTCTTGTCTGAGGCGAGTATTAATTTTTTTGGGGGGAACCTGAGCGGTCATGAGATGTACCTCCGATAATGCGGCCCTCAAAATGAAATGAGATTACGACCTGATTCATTTCCAGACTGGAGAAGATGAAACCTTAAGAGCCGCTGAGTCCATTTGACGGCCCTTCAGGAAAGGTGAATGCAACGCACGAAGCCAGGAAAACTTTTGCGAGAAAAGGAACCTTTTGAATGCGCTCCGTGAAAGTTGAGCGACTGCTGAAGCTAAGAGTTACACAATATGCGATCGCATTTATGCCTTTGAGCACGATGCTTATACCGCGCGATTCGAATACTGTCAACATGAAGGGCAAGACAAGAGGGCAACCGCTTACAGTTCATGAAGGAAATTCGAGAGCTTTTCAGGACATCTAATATGGATTTATCATCCCAAGAATTGAAGACTTTGAGTTAGTCCGTACAGAGGTACAAGAGAACGATGATCATCGGCATCGCAGCAGTCGATCGAAAGGGCGCCATTGGCAAAGGCGGAAAGCTGCCGTGGCACTACTCCGCCGACATGAGGTTTTTTCGTGAGACGACTACCGGACATGCAGTCGTGATGGGACGCAAGACGTGGCTCACGATCGGCAAGCCACTCAAGAACAGACTGAACATCGTGCTTAGTCGCGATGCGAATATCGAGCCGCAGGAATCGCTGGTGGTGTTCAGCGATATTGAATCGGCGCTCTCGTTCAGTCGTTCACTCAGCACGGATCTGTTCGTCATCGGCGGTGCACAGATCTACGAGGCGTTCCTGCCGCATATCGAAAAGTGGATCATTACGGAAGTGCCGTTGACGGTTAGTGGCGCGGACGCGTTTATGCCGAAGGGTTATCTGGACGGATTCAAAGTCGTGGATTCAAAAGAACTCGGCGATGGCTTAGTCGTGAAGTTTTATGAACGCTAGAACAACGCGTCGAGCGCCTCATCAACCGATTTCACACCGATAACGCGTACACCTAACAGCCTCTCAAGTCCCGCGACGTTCGATGCTGGCATGACGATTTTTTTAAATCCAAGGGCCTGCGCTTCGCGTGCGCGCACCGAAGCCTGCATCGCGCCTCGCACTTCTCCCGTCAGTCCGATCTCTCCAAACACTGCCGTGTGCGGATCGACAGTCGTGTTTTTGAAACTCGAAACAATCGCAGTCACCACGCCGAGATCCGCGGCCGGTTCATCGACTTCCAGACCACCCGCAATGTTCACAAACACGTCGTCACCCGTGAGTTGTAAACCTGCTCGCTTCTCCAGCATCGCTATCAACAACGCAACACGGTTCTGGTCCAGGCCCTGCGTCATTCTTTTACCGGTCCCATATTTCGTTCCCGAAACGAGCGCCTGAATCTCGACCAGCAAAGGTCGCGTGCCTTCCATGCACGCGGTGACAATCGAACCGGCGACGTTCTGCGGCCGCTCCTGCAAAAACATCTGCGACGGATTCGCAACGGGCATTAGTCCCGCGCCGGTCATCTCAAACACTCCGACTTCATTCGCAGCGCCAAAGCGATTCTTAACTGCGCGCACAATGCGGTGGTTGTGATGGCGCTCGCCTTCGAAATACAGCACCGTGTCGACGATGTGTTCGAGGATCTTTGGACCAGCAATCGAACCTTCTTTCGTGATGTGCCCGATCAGGAAGATCGGAACACCGCGAGTCTTCGCGAGCATTAAAAACTGGTGCGCGACTTCTCTTACCTGCGAAACCGATCCTGGCGCCGAGTCGATCCCACTCGAAAAGACAGTCTGGATCGAGTCAACGATGACAGCGCCGGGCTTTAGTCGCTCGATCTCTTTGATGATGTTTTCGAGATTGGTTTCGGGCAGGAGATAGACGTTCTTTGCTTCAACTGCAAGACGTTCGCCTCGCAACTTGATCTGCCGTTCCGACTCTTCGCCGGAAACATAAAGCACGAGCGCGCCCGCGGCGCTCAGTTTATCGGCGACCTGAAGCAGCAGAGTGCTTTTGCCGATACCCGGATCGCCACCGATCAAGACGAGCGTGCCGGGCACGATGCCGCCACCGAGCACACGATCAAATTCAGTGACGCCGGAAGGAATGCGAACGTCGTCCTGGGATTCGATGTCAATGAAAGGAATGGCTGAGATGTCGCGCAGTGAAAAGCCGTTGCGGCGGACGGGTTGCGCTTTCTCTTCGACGAGTGAGTTCCACTCGCCGCACTCGGGACACTTGCCCAACCACTTCCCGGACTTGTGACCGCAGTTCTGACAGACGAAAACAGTTTCTTTCTTCATTCAGAACATTCTTACGCAATTAGAACAACTCAGCAAAGAACAAGTCAGGAAGAGGGGCTTGCCCCCGCCCTGTGAAATTGTAACAGCGGGGGCAAGCCCCTCTTCCTGACTTGTTCTAGCTTACGATCTTAGAGCAACTCTTTCACGTTCTCAGTCGGACGCCCGAGCACTGCGCGATCGCCGCGTTCCACGATCGGTCGTTGCAGCAAGTCAGGATGTTCAATCATCAATCCAATCAACTCGCTGTCGCTAAACTTGTCAGCCGCCAAACCCAACTCTTTGTAAACGGATTCACTCTTGCGCAACAGATCGCGCGGCTTGAGATTCATTTTGCGGATTAGTTCAGTCAGCTTCTTTCGTGTCAGCGGCTGAACGTAGTAGTTGACCTTCTCAAACGAGACACCACTCTCACGGAGCAGCTTGTCCATTTCGCGACACTTGGTTCAAGTCGGTTTTTCGTAGATCGTGATCTTGTCTGCCATTGTTCTACGGGAAAATCCCCCTCATGCTAGTTGCTTCCGCCACTCGTGAGACCGCCAGGATATAAGCACCGGTTCGCATGTCGGTGCTGTAACGCTTGGCCGTTTCGTGCACCAGGTTGAAAGCGGTCTGCATCGTCTGTTCGAGAGTTTCGTTGATCTGCCGCTCCGACCAGAAGAACGAGTTCTGGTCCTGGACCCATTCGTAATAACTCACAGTGACGCCGCCTGCATTCGCAAGAATATCAGGTATGAGCAGAACACCTTCATCCTCCAGCACTCGATCCGCCCCCGGCGTAGTTGGACCATTTGCCAGTTCCGCAATGATCTTCGCTTTTACTTTGCCGACGTTCTTGAGTGTGATGGCGTTTTCGAGAGCAGAAGGCAGGAGAATGTCACAGTCAAAACCAGCCATGTCATCGGGGTCTATCTCTTTCGTGCCTTTTAAGCCCGCGAGCGATTTCGTTTCCGCTTTGTGTTTCATCGCGTCCGCGACGTCGATCCCACTCTCAGCATAAACGCCGGCCTTCGAATCGCACGCGGCCACGACTTTCGCGCCGTCTTCAGCCACGAGTCGCGCGATATTCAAGCCCGCATTCCCAAAGCCATGGACCGCGACGCGCGCGCCCTTCAAGTCCATTCCTTTGACGCGGCAGGCTTCACGCAACGCGTATAGACAACCGCGCGCAGTTGCTTCAGCACGTCCTTGCGAACCCCCGAGTGAAATCGGTTTGCCCGTGACGACGCCGAGTTCCGTATGACCGCGCACCATCGAGATCGTGTCCATGATCCACGCCATCGTCTGTTCATCGGTGTAGACATCCGGAGCGGGTATGTCGCGGTCTGGTCCAATGATCGGCGCGATCTCAAAAGCATAGCGGCGCGTGAGTCGCTCGAGTTCGCTTTTCGAAAGACTCTTGGGATCACAAACTACGCCGCCCTTCCCGCCGCCATAAGGAATGCCGACGGTTGCACACTTCCAGGTCATCCATGAGGCCAACGCTTTGACTTCGTCGAGCGTGACGTTGGGGTGATAACGAATGCCGCCTTTTGCTGGTCCACGCGCGATGTTGTGTTGCACGCGATAACCTTCAAACACCTGGACGTCGCCGCCGTCCATCTTCACGGGAATGGAAACAATCAGTTGCCGTTTGGCATTCTCCAAAACATGACGCATCGAGGCGTCTAAGTCGAGGTAGTCCGCTGCGCGATTGAACTGTTGCTTTGCAATTTCGAAGGGATTTAGTTCTTCCTGGAACGCCTTTTGGGTCGCCATATATGATCTGCTCCTGCGCTAAGTGTGGGACTCGGAGAGCGTGTTAATCCTATGTCGGCGGCGGTTAGGTTTCAAGCCGGGAACTAGTTCGTTGAGGCGGTGTCTAATCTGCCGAGTAAGCTCCCGCGACCCGAATGGCACCGGCAACTTAGTGGAGGAACTCGATGTTTAATAATTTGATTGAATCCAGCTCGCATGCCAGGGAGTTCAAACGGCGCGGCTCGTTTCTACTATTTACCACTGCGACGTACGTGGTCCTCTTCGTGGTTACCGGTGTCATCAGCATCTACGCTTACGACGCGCGACTCGAGGAGCAGACGCTTGAAATTACGCTGATTTCACCGCAGGATTTCGCTCCGGAACCGGATCCTGCTCCAGCACCATCACAGCCCGATCGTCCACGAGACGCGTCCAACAATCCGAACGCGGTCACCGAGCGCGCAGAGGCGATGCTCAGTGTCAATCATCCAGAGCATCCGCCGGAGGCAGTTGGAACAACACCGAACAGGAACCTACCACTTCCGGACGGTCGTACGGTTGCTATCACAGGCCGCGACTTTGATCCGGGACCAGCGGGTGGTCCACCATCTCCATCCGGTGGCGGTCGAGCTATTGTTCCATCGCGCCAGATCATACCGGCGGACGATCAACCGCCACCACCTCCCGACCCACCGAAGCCACCGAAGATTAAAAGCTTGGGCGTGATTACGGGTTTAGCCACTTACCTGCCGAAGCCGGCGTACACCGAGATTGCAAAACGGGCGCGCGCGCAGGGTTCGGTTAGCGTCCAGGTGCTGATCGATGAGAGTGGTCGCGTGATTTCAGCAAAGGCGTTGAGCGGTAGTCCTTTTCTCACGGTTGAAGCACAGAAGGCTGCGCTGCAGGCTCGCTTCGCACCAACACTACTGAGCAATCAACCGGTGAAGGTCTCGGGCATCATCACGTACAACTTTGTACTTGGTAATTAAGACTCCTGCCAAAGCAAAGAGGTACGGAAGAAGATCCTTCCGTACCTCTCCCGCCATAAATATTTCGCGGGCGTTATTGTAGGGGCGGCACTCCGTGGCCGCCCTTCTCACGCGTAATTCGATCGAGGAGGCTTAAATAGTTCTTGCCCAGCGATCGATCTCGTCCATCGCTTTTTCAAAAACCTGCTCTTGCGGCTTGCCAAGTTTTTTCGGAACCTTGAACGAATGATCACCGCCTTCGATCGTATAAATCTTCGCGGCGGGCTGGAGATTTTTTATGTAAGGCTGGATCTCGTCGGGTGTGCCGAGCGCGTCGCGTGTGCCCTGAACAAACAGCATCGGTTTGTGAATGTGTTCGAGGTGTTCGACGCGCAGCTTCAAAGATTGACCGGGCGGGTGCAGCGGATAACCGAGAAACACGAGTCCCGCGACGTCGTCCGCAAACGCTTCCTTCTCTTCGCCGGCCATCACCTGTGACGCGATTCGTCCGCCCATCGACTTCCCGCCGATCACCAGACGATTCTTTTTGAGTTTCTTTTGCTTCAGCGCACTTTCAATCACGGCGCGGAAGCAAGCCTCGAGCTTCGGCTTTTGATCGGGAACGGATCGTCCCTGTTCCATGTAGATGAAGTTGAAAGTCATCACGTCGAGACCACGCGACGACAGACCTTTCGCAAACATCCGCATAAAACCACTCGTCTGGTTGGCGCCCGCACCATGGCCCAACACGACTGTTATGCCGGCGTGGTTCTTCTTATCGGCCGGATAGACAAGCGCTGTGACTGCTTCTTTATCGTTGACCTGGATAGTCAGTGTCTCAGCTTCATCCGGCATTCAGGATCAACCCTCGTTAGCGAGCATTTTCAAAGCGTCCTGCAACTCATTCTTGAAACGGTTCGCGACTCCGGTTTGCACGCTGGGCGAACTCTTTCCGAAGTACGCCAGATTACCGTCCGGTTTGCGCCGGCCGCGTTCCGCGTAGATCGCGCGAATGAGTTGTTCGTCATACTGTGGATCAGTCTGCTTACAACTCAGCGTCGCACAGGCACGATGTACGATCGGCGTTCCCGGTCCATGTTGCACTGCGGTGGACCAGACTACGTTTTGCAGCGCATTGCTTCGGGTGTTTATATCGACAGAGTCTTCACTGAGTATTTTGGCAACCAGTAAGTCGTAATGAGTTTTCTTGATGTACTCGTGCTGGCATTTCTGAAACTCATCCGTCTGGTTGGTGGCGATTTTTTTCCAGCACGCTGAGAAGTCAGACGTTCCGGGCGTGAGGTTTTGAAAATCCTGGAGCCATGGAAAACTGGACTGCGTTACGAATCTTTTCGCCGTGCCGGTTTTGGTTGCCATCTGGTAAGAGCCGTAGGAAACACCACCCGGATCGCCGGCGCCGGAAGAGACCGTGCCTGGTCCGCGTCCACCAGTTTCGTATTTCGCTGAAAGTATTCCGAGCTCTGCCGCGAGAGCTGCGCCCAGCGCACCCGCAGACTCCGGCGCCGGTTTGGATGGAGGCGCAGCTGCCGCTGCTGCTGCTGGAATGATGGCGGGAAGTGGTTTCGTATCCTCGGTTGAACCGGCGGGCACGCCCGTGGAACCCTCGGGCAGGTTGATGACATCACCAACGCTGATTCGATTCGGGTCTTTAACCTGCGGGTTAGCCTGGAGCAGCTGCGCTAACGTCACGCCATTGCGCATAGCAATTCTTGAAAGAGTGTCGCCAGGCTTCACGGTGTAAGTCATTCTGGGGCCTCCTTAATAATGGGCGATTCGTAATCGATCAAAAAATAGATACTGAAGGAATTACTGCGGAGACTGAATAGTAGTAGAGGGCTCGACCGAGAGTCAACGTAGTTCTCTAAACATACACCCTCGGCACGCGCTCTGAGACGCCGCATGTCACTTCGTACGAAAGTGTTCCGGCTATTCGCGCCAGATCTTCTGCCGCGATGTTTAGCTCCGTGTGTTGCCGGTTCCAGCCGAGTAAGGTTACCTGATCGTCAAGTTCTACTCCGGAAACATTCGTCACGTCGATGAGCGTTAAGTCCATCGATATTCGCCCCACCACCGGAGCATAAACGCCGCGCACGATGACGTGAGCACGATTCGACAAGCCGCGCATGAAACCGTCGTGATAGCCAACCGGTAGCGTTGCGATCAAACTCCGTCGCGATGCTTCAAAAGTACAACCATATCCAATCGTTTCGCCGGGTGGCACCCACTTCAACAAACTTATCCTCGAGTGAAGCGACATCACCGGCAGCAGTCCGGGATTTGAGGTTGTAAGCGGCAGAACATCACGCCACAGGCCGTACAACACGCCGCCTGGTCGCACCATGTTTCCCCAGGCGTCGCGATGTCCGAAGGTGCCGGCGGAATTTGCGAGGTGCAGATTAGTGGGACGATATCCATGGTCGCGATAAACGACAACCGCGTCTTCAAAACGTTGAATTTGATCACGAGTCAAAGGCTGACAGGTATTGTCGTCGGCCGCAGCAAGGTGACTCATGATTCCATCGATGCGCACGTTGCGAAACTGCGCGAGCGCGTTGACGAATTCGCTCAGTTGGTCAAAGCGAACTCCCAAACGTCCCATGCCGGTATCAATTTTAACGTGAACGTCAGCGATTACTCCGGCGTTTGACGCAGCCTGATTCACCGCCTCAATCATGTCGAGACGATAGACCACCGGCGTTAAGTGATGCTGGATGCAAGCAGCCGCCTGGCCCGGCCAGAAACCTCCGAGACAGAGTACGGGTTGAGTAATGCCGGCGGAGCGAAGCTCAATTCCCTCTTCGGGAAGTGCGACGCCAAACCAGTCGGCTCCTTCGTTGGCTAAACGGCGCGCGCATGCAACGGCTCCGTGGCCGTATGCATTCGCCTTGATCACAGCCATCACACGAGCCACCGGGCTTACGCGTTGACGGACACGGTTGAAGTTAGCCGCAAGATTATTGAGATCGATCTCAGCCCACGTCGGGCGTCGCGCGAAAGTGTTTTCCAGGTCTTTGGAAGAAGACATGGCAGTCAGTTTACTGTAAACCGCGTCGCACTCAGAATGTGCTACACTTGCCTCACCCACCTCACTTTAATTAGTAAGGAGAAAAGATCCTCATGATGAGTAACGAAGAATGGGAACGGAAAATGGAGTTCCTGCTGAACAATCAGGCGCAGTTCGATGCAGATATGATCGAACTCAAGGCAGCCCAGAAGCGGAGCGAGGAAAGCATTGATCGAGCCGCAAAAAACATCAGCCACCTTGCGGGTTTTATCCACGAGGGGTTTGGCCTCGTTACGAACTCGTTTAAGGAAACGGATGTAAAAATCCGAGAACTGCACGAACTTACGGAGTCTAAGATTCAGGAACTTACTGAATCACAAAAACTCACAGATGCAGCGCTCCGAAAACTTCTCAGTAGATT
>Ga0307415_100000994_pt1 | contig 13080 bp, 11 predicted proteins | sample DK1Cmetagenome_FD_204524 | JGI IMG/M metagenome (GOLD analysis project Ga0307415, IMG submission 204524) | Maize rhizosphere microbial communities from greenhouse at UC Davis, California, United States - DK15-C-2 | ecosystem: Host-associated > Plants > Roots > Rhizosphere > Soil | place: USA...
TGGAACCGCTTGTACGAGGGCTGGAAGGACCGCGTCCGCGCGCTGATCCGCGAGATCGAGTCGATCGAGGTGCCGAGCCTGCCCGAGGTCGACGACCTCGAGGTGGTCACCGAGTCGCGCGGCGTGGCCCAGAACCACTACGTGCGCGAGAACTTCCACCGCTGCCTGGACCTGTACTCCAAGATGTGGCACCACCACACCGAGTTCCTGTTCCTCGGCTACGGGGCGTACCTCGTGTTCTTCGAGTTCTGCAAGAAGGCGTTCCCGGAGATCGCCGACCAGATGGTCGCCCGGATGGTGGCCGGCGTCGACGTCATCATGTACCGGCCGGACGACGAGCTCAAACGCCTCGCCGAGCGGGCCGTCGAGCTCGGCGTGGACGACCTGTTCACCGACGACGCCGTCCCGGCCGCCGTGCTCGCCGCGCTGGCCGAGCGGGGCGACGCGGGGGCGCGCTGGCTGGAGGCGTTCGAGGCGGCGCGCGAGCCGTGGTTCCACGTGTCCACAGGGGATGGTTTCTACCACCATCACCGGAGCTGGAACGACGACCTGACCGTGCCGTTCGCGGCGCTGCCCCGGTACATGCGGCAGCTACGGGCCGGCCAGTCGCTGGCCCGGCCGATCGCGGAGCTGCAGCGGGAGCGGGACCGGATCGTGGCCGAGTACCGCGCCCTGCTCACCCGGGATGAGGACTCGGCCACGTTCGACCAGATGCTCGGCCTGTGCCGCGTCGTGTTCCCGTACGTCGAGGAGCACAAGTTCTTCTGCGAGCACTGGTTCACGTCGCGATTCTTCGGCAAGATGCGGGACTTCGGCGCGCTGCTGGCCGACCGGGACGTGCTCGACGACCCGGAGGACATCTTCCACCTGCACCACACCGAGGTGGACCAGGCGCTGTCGGATGTCATGTTGCACTGGGCCTCGGGTGGGCGGCCGGTCGGCGGCCGGCACTTCCGGCCCATCGTCGCCGAGCGCAAGCGCATGCTCGCGGCCCTGCGGGACTGGAGACCGCCGGCCGCGCTGGGGCCGATGCCGGAGGCGCTCAACGATCCGGCCGTCCAGATGCTGTGGGGCATCACCGCCGAGACCCTGGAGGCCTGGTCGGCCGCGGCGGTGGGGGACGAACGGGAGATCCGGGGCCATGCGGCGTCGCCCGGCGTCGTGGAGGGTGTCGCCCGGGTGCTGCGCGACGTCAACGAGATCGGCCAGATGCGCGAGGGGGAGATCCTCGTGTGCGCCGTGACCGCGCCCAGCTGGGGCCCGGTCTTCGGCAAGATCAAGGCGGCCGTGTCCGACATCGGCGGCACGATGTCGCACGCGGCGATCGTGGCCCGCGAGTACGGCATGCCGGCCGTCGTGGGCACCGGCCAGGCGACCCAACGCATCAAGACCGGCCAGCGGCTACGGGTGGACGGCGATCGGGGCATCGTCCGGATCCTGGACTGACCGTGCCCGACCCGTACGCGATCGCCCTGGCCGAGGTGCGCCCCCGCGACACGGCCGCGGTGGGCGGCAAGGCGGCCGGCCTCGGCGAGCTCATCCGGGCCGGCACGCGGGTGCCGCCCGGGTTCGCCCTGACGACGGCGGCGTTCGCCGAAGTGCTGGCCGGCGCCGACCCGGACGGCGGACACCGGGCGGCGATCGCCCGCCTCGACCCGGACGACCTGGACGCGGTGGGTCGGGTGACGGCCGAGCTGCGCGACCATGTCGAGCGGGCGCCGATGCCCGGGCCGGTGCGCCGCGCGGTCCTGGCCGGCTACCGCCCGCTGGAGCCGCCCGGGTGGGCGCCCGTCGCCGTGCGGTCCAGCGCCACGGCCGAGGACGGCACCGACGCCAGCTTCGCCGGCCTGCAGGACACGTACCTGTGGGTGCGCGGGGAGGAGTCCGTGCTGGCGCACGTGCGGCGCTGCTGGGCGAGTCTGTACAACGTGGAGTCCGTCGTCTACCGCCGGCGTCACGGCCACCCCGAACCGGCCCAGGCCATGGGCGTGGTGGTGCAGCGCATGGTCGACCCGCGCTGTGCCGGGGTGATGTTCACGCGCAGCCCGAGCACCGGGGACCGGTCGGTGGTGGTCATCGAGGCGGCCTGGGGGCTGGGCTCGGCCCTGGTCAGCGGTGAGGTCACGCCCGACCGGATGGTCGTCAACAAGGTGACCGGGGAGATCGTCAGCCGGGTCGTCGCCGACAAGGCCCGCCGACACCGGCTCCATCCGACCGGCGTCGGGGTGCTCGTCGAGGACGTGCCGGACGACCGGCGCGGGGCGCGCTGCCTGTCCGATGAGGAGACGGCGGCGCTCGTGACGCTGGCCCGGCGCGTCGAGGCGGCATTCGGGGCGCCGCAGGACATCGAGTGGGCCATCACCGACGACGGCCTGTACGCCCTCCAAAGTAGACCGGAGACGTACTGGTCCCGCCGGGACGCGGCGCCGGTGGCGCCGTCCCACCCCACCGCCTTCGACCACATCCTCGACGTGCTCGGCGGCCGGCGCCGAGGGGAGCCCGGGCGATGAGCCTGTCCCATGAGGACGTTCAGGAGATCCTCGGACTGCTCGACGACCTGGACGCCACCGAGCTGCACGTGCGGACCCGCCACTTCACGTTGTCCCTGCGCCGCGACGGTCCGACCGGCGAGTGGGTCCAGGCGACGACCACGCCGGGACGCACGGCCGCGCCGCCGCCCGCTTCCGCGCCGCCGTCCGCGGCGCCGCCGCCCGCCGCGCCCGGATTGATCGACGTCCGGACGCCGCTGATGGGCACCTTCTACCGGGCGCCCACGCCCGGCGCGGAGCCGTTCGTCGGCGTGGGCAGCCCGGTCGACGAGGACACGGTCGTGGGCATCATCGAGACGATGAAGCTGATGACGTCCGTCCACGCGGGAGCGCGCGGCCGGGTGGCGGAGATCTGCCTCGACAACGACCGGTTCGCCGAGCAGGGTGCGGTGCTGATGCGGATCGCTCCAGAGCGGGCCGGGGCGGCGCCGTGATCCGACGCCTGCTCATCGCGAACCGCGGCGAGATCGCGGTGCGGGTCCTGCGTACGTGCCAACGGTTGGGCATCCACACCACGCTCGCCGCCACGGAGGTCGATCTGGACTCGACCGCCGCCCGGCGGGCCGACCGCGTGGTCCCGCTCCCGGGCGGCCCGCGAGCCTACCTCGACGTGCCGGCGGTCATGGCGGCGGCCCGGGCGGCCGGGGCGGACGCCCTCCATCCGGGGTACGGGTTCCTTTCCGAGAACCCGCGACTGGCCCGGGCCTGCGCCGAGGCGGGTATCACGTTCGTCGGCCCGACCGCCGAGACCCTCGCCGCCGTCGGGGACAAGCCGCGGGCCCGCGAGCGGGCGGCCGCTGCCGGACTGCCCGTGTTGCCCGGCGGCGAGGCGACCGACGCCGGCGACGCCGTCGACCGGGCGGAGCGGATCGGATGGCCGTTGCTCGTCAAGGCCGCGGGCGGTGGCGGCGGCCGGGGCATCCACGTCGTCGAGCACCCCGGCGAGCTGGCCGCGGCGCTGGATCGGGCGGCGGCCGAGGCCCGGGCCGCCTTCGGCGAGTCGCGGGTGTACCTCGAGCGGTACGTGGAGTCCGGGCGGCACGTGGAGGTGCAGCTGCTGGGCGACGGCGAGCGCGTCGTGCCGCTCGGCGACCGCGACTGCTCGGTGCAGCGGCGCTACCAGAAGCTCATCGAGGAGGCGCCGGCGCCCGGGCTCGACCCGGCGCTGCGGGCCCGGATGCACGCCGCGGCGGTGGCGTTCGGCGCCACCCTGGGCTACCGCGGGGCCGGCACGGTCGAGTTCCTCGTCGACGGCGGCGCCTTCTACTTCCTGGAGATGAACGCCCGCATCCAGGTGGAGCACCCCGTCACCGAGGCCGTCCTCGGCGTCGACCTGGTCGAGGAGCAGATCGCCGTCGCCGACTCCCGTCCACTGTGGACCCCGTCGGCCGGCGTCACCGGACACGCCATCGAATGCCGGATCAACGCCGAGGACGCGTCGTTCCGGCCGAGCCCGGGCACGGTCACCGAGGCGTGGTTCCCGGCCGGGCCCGGCCTCCGGGTCGACACCCACGTCGAGGCCGGCACCGTGGTGCCGCCCTTCTACGACTCCCTGCTGGCCAAGGTGGTGGCGCACGGGCCCGACCGGCCCAGCGCGCTGCGGCGCCTCGCCGCGGCGGTGGCCCGCTGTGCCGTCGCCGGCGTCGACACCAACGTGGCCCTGCACGCCGAGCTGCTGGCCCACCCGGACTTCCGCGCCGGGGGCGTGTCGACGACCTGGCGGCCCGACCGGCTGGTCGCCCATGGCTGACCTGCAGCTCGTCGACGTGTCCGTGCGCGACGGCAACCAGAGCCTGTGGGGCGCCACCGGCCTGCGCACCGCGCAGATCCTGGCCATCGCCCCGGTGCTCAACCGGGTCGGGTTCCGCGCCCTGGACTTCACCTCCAGTACGCACATGGGCGTGGCCGTGCGCACGTTCCGGGAGGACCCGTGGGAGCGGCTGCGCCTGGCCCGGGCGGCGATGCCGGACACCCCGCTCCAGCTGATCGGCACCGGGCTGCGCTTCATCTCGTGGGAGCTGCTGCACCCGGACATGTTGCGGCTCGCGTACGACTGCCTGGTCGCCAACGGCGTGAGCCGGTTCGTCGTGCTGGACCCGATGCACGACATGGACGCGGTGCGCCGGACCGCGCGGATGATCCGCCTCGCCGGCGCCGACGAGATCGTGGGGGCGCTCACGTTCACCATCAGCGAGGTGCACGATGACGCGTTCTACGCCGGCCTCGCCGCGGCGATGGCCGGCTGCCCGGACATCGACCGCGTGTACATCAAGGATCCGGCCGGCCTGATAAGCCCCGAGCGGGCGCGGACCCTCATTCCGGCGGTCCGGGCGAACCTGCGGGGGACTCCGCTGGAGCTGCACTCGCACTGCACGATCGGCCTGGCGCCGCGCACGTACCTGACCGCGGCCGAACTGGGCGTGGCGGTGCTGCAGGTGGCGTGCGGGCCGCTGGCGAACGGCACGTCGCTGCCGGACGCCCAGCGGGTGGTGGCCAACCTGCGCGAGCTGGGCCACCGGGTGGACGTGGACGACCACGCGCTCGCGCTGGTCGTCGCGTACTTCGCCCGCCTGGCCCGGGCCGAGTCCCTTCCGGTCGGTACGCCGCAGGAGTTCGACGCCGCCTTCCTGCGCCACCAGGTGCCCGGCGGGGTCATCACCACGCTGCGGCGCCATCTGGCCGAGGTCGGGCTCGACGAGCGCTTCGACGCCGTCCTGGCCGAGACCGGGCGGGTGCGGGCCGAGCTGGGATTTCCGATCATGGTGACACCCTTCCCGCAGCTGGTGTGCACCCAGGCCCTGTACAACGTCGTCGGCCGGGAGCGCTACGCGAACGTGCCCGACCAGGTGATCCGTTACGCCCTGGGCAGCTTCGGCCGGCCCACCGCGCCGATCGATCCGGACGTGGCCGATCGCATCCTGTCCCGGCCCCGCGCCCGCGAGCTGGCCGCGGAGCCGCCGCCCGCGACGCCGGAGGAGGTGCGCCGGCGCTTCCCGCGCGGCATTTCGGACGAGGAGTTGCTGCTGCGGGCCACCATGCCGGCCGAGCAGGTCGACGCCATGCTCGCGGCCGGGCCGGCCCGGCGGCGGTACGACCCGGAGCTGGCCCCGGTGCTGGAGCTGCTCCGGGGCTTGGCCGGCCGGCCCCGCCTGGCCGGGCTGCGGGTCGACACCCCCGACCTGTCGCTGGAGCTGCGCCGTGGCGCGCCGGGTTGACGGCCTGCCGCCCGAGCTGGCCGAGCGGCTGCGGGCCGTGCGCGGATTCGTACTCGACCTGGACGGCACGCTGGTGCTCGGCGATCGGCGCCAGCACCGGCTGCGGCCGCTGCCGGGTGCGGTGGAGCTGACCCGGTGGCTGGACACCGTGGGGCTGCCGTACCGGATCTTCACCAACGGCACCGCCCTGGCGCCGCGGGACTACGCGCGTCGGCTGCGGGCCGCCGGGTTCACCGTCGCCGACGACGCGGTGCTGACGCCGGCCGACAGCGCCGTCGACCTGTTCCGGCGGCGCCGGTACGAACGGGTGCTCGCGCTCAGCTCCGGCCTGGTGGAACCGTTGCGCGAGGCCGGATTCGGCGTCGTCGAGCCGCGCGGCCGGCCGCGGGCCGACGCGGTCCTGGTCGGCCTCCATCGAGAGTTCACAATGGACCATCTGGAGGCGGCCTGTCACGCGGTCTGGGGCGGCGCCGCGGTGTACAGCAGCTCGCAGGTGGCCTTCTTCGCCGCGACCGGCGGCCGGGCGCTGGGCACATCCCGGGCGATCTCCGCCATGATCTCGAGCGTCACCGGCTGTCGCGTGGAGCTGGTCGGCAAGCCGTCGCGGCACGCGCTCGGCGGCGCCGGCCGGCGCCTGGGGGTGCGCCCCCGCGACCTCGCGGTGGTCGGGGACGACCCGGATCTGGAGGTACGCATGGCGCTTCGCGGGCGCGCGCTGGCCATCGCCGTCTGCACCGGCCTGGCCGGCCCGGACACGTTCGCCGGCCGGCCGGAGGCGGCGCGGCCCCACCTGACCCTGTCCGGGGTGGACCAACTCCTGGCATTGTGTCGACGGGTACACGCTGACTGAACGGAGGTGCCCGCATGTGGGCGATTCGCCAGGAGACCCTCGGCGGACCGGACGTCCTGCGGTTCGTGGAGGTCGCGCGGCCCGAGCCCGGGCCGACCGAGATCCTGGTCCGGGTACGGGCGGCCGGCGTCAACCCCGTGGACTGGAAGGTACGGCGCTCCGGCGGGTTCCTCGGCGCACCGCCGTTCACGGTCGGCTGGGACGTCAGCGGCGTCGTGGCCGAGGTCGGCGCCGGCGTGACCCGGTTCGAACCGGGGGACGAGGTGTACGGGATGCCGCGCTTCCCGCAGGCCGCCGGGGCGTACGCCGAGTACGTGACCGGGCCGTCGCGGCACTTCGCGCGCCGGCCGCCCAGCTCCGACCACGTCGCCGCCGCCGCGCTGCCGCTGGCCGGGCTGACCGCGTGGCAGGCGTTGGTGGACACCGCCCGGGTCACGCCGGGTCAGCGCGTCCTCATCCACGCGGCCGCCGGCGGGGTCGGCCACCTCGCCGTCCAGCTGGCCAGGTCGCTCGGCGCCCACGTCCTGGGCACCGCCAGCGCGGCGAATCACGCGTTCGTGAGGCAGCTGGGCGCCGACGACGTCATCGACTACACCGGCACCGACTTCGTCGAGGCGGCCGGCGAGGTGGACGTCGTGCTCGAGAGCGTCGGCGGCGACTATGCCGAGCGGTCGCTGCGGGCGCTGCGTCCGGGCGGCGTCCTGGTCAGCCTCACCGGTCTCGGCTCGGCCGAGCGACTGCGGGCCGCGGCCGCGGCGCTGGGGGTACGGGCCGCGGTACTACTCGTCGAACCGGACCACGCCGCGTTGGAGCGCCTGGCTCAACTCGTGGAGAAGGGGCAGGTGCGGCCGCACGTGGCGGCCACGTTCCCGCTGGCCGAGGCCGGCCGGGCGCACGAACTGGGGGAGACCGGCCACACCGCCGGAAAGATCGTCCTCACCGTGGCCTGACGATCGACTCATTCCACCCGCGGTACGAGCCGCGCGTACACCGAATCCAGCACCTCGGCCTGGCGCTCCCAGGTCCACTCGGCCAGCGGCACGTCCGGCCCGTCGTACGCGGCCCGGTACCGCTTCGGGTCGGCCAGCACGGCCCGGACCGCGCGCACGAAGTCGGCCACGTCCCGCGCCCGGAACACCTCACCCTGCCCGGTGGCGCGGACGGTCTGGGCCATCGTCCGGACGTCGCTCACCACGATGGGCAACCGGGCGTGCGAGTACTCGAAGAACTTGGTGGTCAGCGAGATCTCGTAGTTGGGCCAGCGGTGGACGGGGATGAGCCCCACGTCGGCCGCCGCGAGGAACGGCACCACCTGCCGGTACGGGACGAAACCGATCGCGTGCACTCGGTCGGCGACGCCCAGCCGTCCGGCCCGGTCGAGCAGCTCGCGGGCGTACGGCCGGGTCGGGTCGCCGATGACCAGCGCCGCGTGGACGTCGGCCAGGTGGGGGAGGGCCTCGACCACCGTGTTAAGTCCACGGTGGATGGTCGCGACTCCACTGTAGACGAGCAGGGGTGTGTCGACGTCGACGCCGCACTGGGCCCGCAGGTCGGCCACCGGTCCGGACAGGGCCGACAGCGACGGCGCGTTCAGCACCACCGCGGGCCGTTCGGCCAGGCGGTACTCGGCTCGCATCAGGTCGGCCAGCGTGTCCGACACGGTGACCACGGCGTCGGCGTGCGACGCGTACTCCCGCACGTACGCCTGGTGGGCCGGTAGCCAGCGCGCGTTGTCCCGCCACGGGCTCACGCCGGGCAGGAACTCGTGCGCGTCCCAGAGCAGCTTGACGGTGCGGCCCGCGGCCTTCGCCCGCTGGGCGGCCCGGGCGCCGACGCCGAGCATCCGGAAGTCGTGCGCGTGGATGAGGTCCGGCGCCAGCTTGTCGATGACCGGGCCGAGCGCGCGTTCGTAGTTCCACAGGCCCGGCTCCAGCCAGCGCCAGGACCGGTCGCCCTTGACCGTCCGCCAGAACAGCACCTGGGCGTGTTCCACCGGGCGCCGGACGCGGCGGGCCAGCCGCAGCGGCGCGCCGCCCCGGGCCACCAGCCGCCGGCGGACGCCCCCGGCCGGCGACCCGTCCGCAGAGCCGTCCGCGGAGCCGGCGAGCGGCAGTACCCGAACCTCGGCCGCGCCGATCCGCCACGACCGGACCTTGTCGGCGGGTCCGCAGCCGAGCAGCGTCACGTCCCACCCGGCATCGGCCGCCGAGCGGGCCGTCTTCTGCACGCGGGAATCGGCCTCGACGTGGTTGTCGACGATCATGACCACGCGGCCGCGGCCACCGCCCGGTGGTGCCGCCTCGTCCCGCTCCATGTCACGCTCCCCGGTCCCGGCCGCGGTCCCGACCCCGCCGACGCTTCGCCGATCATGACGACTTCATGATCGGCGCGATCTTGGACGCCGGGCACCAGCGTAGTCGTCACGGTGCGTAGCCCGGACCGGCCCGTCATCCGGTCCGCCCACACCCAGACGCCATGGGGCGGCACCCCCATTCCCGGTGGGAGCCCCCCGGACGAGATGGGGACGCGAACCCACGACGGCGGGTGGGGCCGGCGGCCACGCTCGGACACACACCCGAGAAACGGAGGCACCCATGACATCCGCGATCACGACGGCTCACCCCGCCAATCCCACGACCGCCCGACCCCTGCGGGACCTGCGCGGCTTCTGGCGCGTCCTGCTGGCGGTCATCGCGCCGCTGCCCATGCTGGCCAAGGGCGTCTACTACCTGCTGGTTCCGGTCGAGGGCGGCGCCAGCTTCGAGGACACCTTCGCCGCGTTCGCCGCCCACCGCGACCTCATCGACGTGCTCGTGTGGCTCGACGCCGTGTTCGTCGTGGGGCTCATCCCCGCGACCTACGCGGTGGCCTGGGTCGCCCGCCGGGGCGCGCCCAGGCTCACGACGGCGGGGGCGGTCATCTCGCTCGTCGGCTTCTTCGCCGGCATCGCGCTGCTCGGTGGCGCGATCACGCCGTCGGGCCTCGCCGTGCAGCACAACCTCGACCCGGCCGCGGTGGCGGCCCTGGACCGGGCCGCGGAGGGCCATCCGCTGGTGAGCCTGGCGAGCCTGCTGTTCATCGTGGGGGTCGTGTTGGGCCTGGGGCTGCTCGGCGCGGGCCTGTGGCGCAGCGGGTACGTCCCGGCGTGGGCGGGCATCGCCGTCATGGCCGGCGGCATCACCCACCCGTTCATCCCCCACCACGTCGGGCAGGGCATCGGCCTCCTCGTCGCGGCCGTCGGGTACGCCGGCGCCGGCGTCGCGCTGCTGCGGATGGGCAACGACGGGTTCGACCTGCCGCCCGCCCGGCCCGCTCCCTGACCCCTTGATCCGTTGCATGCAGGGGTCCCCTCATTGCAGATTTTGCACAACAGGGGGCCCCTGCATGCATCAGGACGTCTCACGTGCGGGCGCCGCGGACCGATGGGTCGTTCATGGTCCCTGTCGCCGGACTCGTGTCGGCCACCGCCTGGATCCAGCGCCGGCTGGACTCCGGCGGTCGATACGACAGGCGGTCGCTCGTCGCGCAGCTGGTCCTGGTGGGCCTGGCGATCGCGCTCATCGGCGCCGGCCCCTGGTCGCCGGTCGGCCGGACCCGCTTCGGACTCGTGGTATCGATCGCCTGCGACCTGATCGCGGCCCTGGCGGCGGCCGGCGTGGCCCGCCGGCTCGCGCCCGGCGACCCGGCGCGCCGGTTCTGGTGGGCGATGTGCGTGGGCGCCCCGCTCATCGGCTTCGGCTACGTGGAGATGCTCGCCGACTCGCTCGGCCTCACCGCGGCGGTGTGGCCGGACGCGGGCAAGGTCATGCCGAGCGTCTTCGCCGCGATCCAGGTCGGCGTCCTGTTGACGTACCGGCTGCCGAGGCGCAGCCGGCGCGAACGGGCGTGCTTCTGGCTGGACATGGGCACGGTCCTGGTGGCCGGCGTGGCCTTCGGCTGGTACTTCTCGCCGGCCGCGAGCGATCCGCGCTCGGTGGACCTGCTCGGGATCCTCACCGGCCCGGCCCCCATGCTGGTCGCCGGGTTCGCGGTGGCCAAACTGCTGATCGCGGGCCGGCCGCCGTTCGGGCTGTGGCCGGCGTTGATCGGCGCGAGCTCGGGCGCGGTCGGAGCGTTGGTCGCGGTCGTCGAGGCCGGGCTGGCCCGGCACGGCCTGGCCGCGTGGACGCCCGCGCTGAGCGCGCTCGGCGACGCGCTGCTGATGGTGGCCGTACTCGTCCAGCGGGCGCAGGTCGACGTCGACCGCCACGCGCTGTCCCGGTTCCGGCGCCGGCCCTACAGCGTGCTGCCGTACGTCGCCCTGGCCGCGATCTTCATGTTGCTGACGGTGGCGGTGGCCGGCTCCCACCCGCCGGGTCGCACGTGGACGGTGCTGGCCTGCGTCGCGTTGAGCCTGACCCTCGTCGTGGCCCGCCAGCTCGCGTCGTTCTCCGACAACGCCCGGCTGCTGGACGAGCTGGATCGCCGGGTCCGCGACCTGGACGCCGCCCTGGAGCAGCGCGACGCGCTCGCCGAGCGCCTGCGCGCCATGGCCTTCCGGGACAGCCTGACCGGCCTGGCCAACCGGGCGATGCTGCACGACCAGCTCGCCGCCGAGCTGGCCCGGCTGCGCCGCCAGGCGGGCGCGTTCGGTGTGCTGCTGCTCGACCTCGACGGCTTCAAGCCCGTCAACGACGGGTTCGGTCACGCGGTCGGCGACGCCGTCCTGGCCCAGGTCGCCAAGCGGCTCACGGCCGAGCTGCGGGAGGTCGACACGGTGGCGCGGCTGGGCGGTGACGAGTTCGCCGTGCTGCTGCGCGACGTCGGCCCGTCCGGCGCGGAGCTGGTGGCCGACCGCCTCGTGGCCTCGGTCCGTCGGCCGTACCTGGTCGGCCGGGACGAGGTCACCATCGGCGTGAGTGTCGGGATCTCGTACGTCACCTCCGGCGAGTCCACGCCCGAGGTGCTGCTGCACCGGGCCGACCAGGCCATGTACGAGGTCAAGAGCCGCGGCAAGAACGGCTTCGCCGTGTGGGACGACGCGCACCCGGCGGCCGCCGTCGCGTAGCCCGCGTCAGCCCGGCTCGAGCAGGTCTCTCAGCGCCGGGTCGGTCACCACCGGGACCAGCGCCTCGGCGTCGAACGGCGTGCCGAACGCACCGATCGAGACCGTGCGCCGACCGGAATGGATGGCGGTCACGATGAGCCCGTCGTCGCGGCTGCCGTCGTCCCGCACCGCCAGCACCAGTGGCGCCGTGGCGGTGGCGTCGCGACAGAACTCCACCTGCTCCGGCGGCGCGGACACGGTGGCACACGTCACCGGCTCGTTCTCGTGGTAGATGTCGACCGTCAGGTGTCCCTGCTCGCGGCGCGGGCCGAGGTTGATGACCGCGTACCCGTAGGGGCCGTTCCCCTTCGGACCGGCGACGCCCGCGGGCGGTGGGCAGATCCCCACGGCCGACTGGAGGACGTAGTCGTCCCGGGGCGGCAGCTTGGCCACGGTGAGCCGGACGAACTGGGGGTACTCGGCGGCCGGCACGCCGCGCTGCTGCTCGGACTCGTCGGTGGCCGTCCCGCATGGCGAGGTGGTGGTCTCCGCGGCGCCGAACGGAAGGTGCCAGCCGGCGACCGACACGTTCGCCACGAACGGCAGCGCGACGATCCCGATCAGCGCCAGCGTGCCCACACCGGCCCCTACGGCCCGACGGCGGCGCAGGGTGCGGGCGTCGGCGAGAGCCCGGTCGGCCAGGCTCGGCGGCGCGGGTACGTCGGCCAGCTCGAGCAGGTCCTCGCGAAGTCGGGTCTCCATCGCGGTCATGTGGTCTCCCTCAGGGTCTCGTGTTCGTACAGCACCCGCAGGCGGGCGAGGCTCCGGCTGGTCTGGCTGCGCACGGTGCCGACGCGGCAGCCCAGGATTTCGGCCACCGCGGCCTCGGGGAGGTCCTCGTAGTACCTGAGCACGATCACGGCGCGCTGGCGCCAGGTCAGTTGCGCGAGCGCCGAGGCGAGCGAGAGCCGCAGCACGGTGGCCACGGCCGGGTCACCCACGTTCGCCGGCTCGGGGGGATCCGGCGTGATGTACTCCGACCGCCGGGCCCGACCGCGCCACCGGTTGACCTGCTGGTGGTACAGGATCTTCCGCACGTACGCGTCGGCCGCCGCCGAGCGCGCGAGCCGGGTCCAGTGCAGGGCCAGCTTCGTCAGCGCGGTCTGCAGCAGGTCCTCGGCGTCCTGGCGGTGCCCGGTGAGCAGCATCGCCACCCGGAACAGCGCCGCATGTCGAGCCGCGACATACTCCCGGTACTCGCGTTCGGCAAGTACGTCCAAAGCCGGCCTCCCTGTCTGGGTCCCACCAGAAGAGACACCGCGCGGGCGGCCCCCTATGTCACCGGGTCATCCCTTCTTCGCGAGCAGCCGGTCCACGGCGCCGAGGAACGCCGCCGCGTCGGCCACCGGTCCCTCGCCGTAGTTGATGTGCCGGCGGTCA
>Ga0307415_100000995_pt1 | contig 13079 bp, 11 predicted proteins | sample DK1Cmetagenome_FD_204524 | JGI IMG/M metagenome (GOLD analysis project Ga0307415, IMG submission 204524) | Maize rhizosphere microbial communities from greenhouse at UC Davis, California, United States - DK15-C-2 | ecosystem: Host-associated > Plants > Roots > Rhizosphere > Soil | place: USA...
CTCCAGCTCGGCGACGCGGACTTCGGCTTCCTCGACGGCCCGCTGGGCCCGGCGGGCGTCGCGGCGTGCCCCGTCCGCCGCGCTCTCCTTGCGCTGCGTCTTCTGCCGCTCCTTCACCCGCCGGAGCCGCTCGTCCTCGGCCGCCGCCACCGCCGCGGCGTGCGCCCGCTCCTCGCTCGCCACCTCCCACTCGGCGAAGCTCCCGTCGAACTCGGTGATCCGGCGGTTGTGCAGCACCCAGACCTTCGTGGCCAGGGCGCGGAGCAGGGCGCGGTCGTGACTCACCAGCATCACCGTGCCCTCGTACGACTCCAGCGCGTCCTCCAGCGCCTCGATGCTCTCGACGTCCAGGTGGTTCGTGGGCTCGTCGAGGATCAACAGGTTCGCGCGCGACAGCATCATCATCGCCAGCGCCACGCGCGCCCGCTCGCCGCCCGACAGCGTGTCGGCGCGGCGCTGCACCTCGTCGCCGCTGAAGCCGAAGCGCCCGAGGTGCCCCTGCACCAGTTGCCGCTCCCACGTCGGTCGCAGGTCGCTGATGATCTCGTACAGCGTCCTGCCGAGCGGCACCTGGGCGAGGTCCTGCCGGTAATACGCGACCGAGATCGACCCGCCCAACTGCAGCTCACCGCCGTCGACGGGCCGCTCCCCGACCAGCGCGCGCAGCAGCGTACTCTTGCCCGACCCGTTCGGGCCCACCAGGCCCAGCACCTCGCCGCGCGTCAGGCGCGCGGTGAAATGCTCGATCAGCGTGCGCGGGGCGCCGGCGTGCGGGTCCGGCACGGCGATCGTCGCGTCTCTGGCGACCACCACCTGGTCGCCGCCGCGCTCCGCGACATCCAGCCGCAGCGCCATGGTCCCTTCGGCGCCGACCGGCGCGCTGAGCCGGGGAAGCCGCTCCAGCCGCTTGCGCCGACCCTTTGCTTGCTTCGAGTTCTGGCCGGCGATGTTGCGGGCGATGTAGTCCTGCTCCGCCGCCACCACCCGCTGGTGCTTCTCGAACTGTCGCTGCTGCGTGAGCCGCCGCTCCTCGCGCTGTTGGATGAAGCTCGCGTAGCCGCCCGTGTACGCCGTGGCCGTGTCTCCCTCGAAGTGCAGCACGTGATCGACGACGGCCGCCAGGAACGCGCGGTCGTGGCTGATGAGGATCACCGTCTTGCCCGTGTCGCGCAGGTACTGCTCGAGCCACTGCGTCGTCTCGAGGTCGAGGTGGTTCGTCGGCTCGTCGAGCAGGAGGACGTCGGCCGGCGACACGAGCTGCCGCGCCAGGCCGACCCGCCCGCGCTCGCCTCCGCTCAATCGCTCCAGCGGACGCGTGCGGGCCTCGACCGGATCGAAGCCGAGGCCGTGCAGCACGGCGTCTACGCGCGGCGCGAAGGTGTACCCTCCCTCACGCTCGAAGCGCTCCAGGTCATGCCCGTACTTCTCGAGTGCCGCCTCCGTGGAATGCTCGCCGAGCGCCGCCGCCTGCTCGGCTAGCGACGCCTCGAGGGCGAGCAGGTCGCTGAACTGGCCGGCGGCCGCCTCCCACACCGTGCGGGCGGCACCGAAGTCGCGGTACTGCTCGAGCAGCGCGACGCGCACGCCCGGCTGCCGGCTCACCTGCCCGCGGGCGGGCTGCATCGCGCCGGTGATGAGCTTGAACAGCGTCGTCTTCCCGGTGCCGTTCCGCCCGATGATGCCCCACCGCTCGCCGGCGGCGACGGTGAAGGTGATGTCCTTGAACAGCGTGGTGGCGCCGAACTCGACGGCGACGTTGGCGACGGCGATCTGGGTCACGGGAAATGCGAGGGACGAGGGACGTGGGACGAGGGAAGAGTAATCGAGAACTAGGCTACTTCCCTATCCAGCTTCTCCACTCCGCCTCCGCCAGCCCGACGGTCAGCCGCTGCTGCTGCCGTACCAACGGAACTTTCAGCAGGAGTGGCTCCTCCACCAGTCGCTCGAGCCACCGCTCGTCGGCGTAGCGAGCGTGCTGCAGCCCGAGCTCTTGGTACCGCTTGCTCTCCGGGTCGATCAGCGCGCCGACCCCGAACTTCTGCGCGAAGCGCTTCAACTCCCCGAGCGACGCCGCACGCTCGCCGAGGTCGACGAAATGCGTCTTCACACGCCGCTCGGCGAAGAATCGCAGCGCTTTGCGTGTGTCGGCGCTCTTCTTCACGCCGAAGATCTGCACTTCCACGAGTTCTACCGAGTAAAGGACGGAGCAACGAGTCCGGCCGGGTGTCCACTCGGCCCTGTATGAGATCTAAATTAGTCTCGCCCCGTCCCCTCGTCCCTCGTTCCTCGTCCCTCGTTCCTCGTTCCTCGTGCCCACCTACACCCCGGCCTGGTGGCTTCCGAGCCCCCATCTGCGCACCCTCTGGGGAAAGTTCTTCCGGCGAGTCGACCCCGTGCCCACGCGCCGCGAGCGGTGGGACACGCCCGATGGCGACTTCGTCGACGTCGTGCGGTTGGACGCGCCGCCCGGCAGGCCGCGAGTCCTTCTCCTGCACGGGCTCGAGGGCGCGCCGCGGTCCCACTACGCCCGGGGGATACTCGCCGAGGCGCACCGGCGGGGGTGGGGAGTCGACCTCCTCCTCTTCCGGACCTGCGGCGGGGAGCTGAACCGCACGCGGCGGTTCTATCACTCCGGCGAGACCACCGATCTCGCGCTCGTCCTGGAGCGCGTGGCCGCTGAGTACCCCGACAGCCCACTCCTCCTCGCCGGGTACTCCCTCGGCGGCAACGTGCTATTGAAGTTCCTCGGCGAGCGCGGCGAGGACTTGCCGCCTCAGGTGCGCGCCGCGACCGCGGTCTCCGTGCCGTACGACCTGGAGCGCGGATCGCGCCACATCGCCCAGGGCTTTGCGCGCGTGTACGAGCAACATTTCCTCCGCTCGCTACGTCGCAAGGCCCTTGCGAAGCTCGAGCACTTTCCCGACCTCGTCGCCCGCGAGCGCATCGCCGCCGCACACACGCTCTGGGATTTCGACGACGTGGTCACGGGACCCGTCCACGGCTTCGCCGGCGCCACGGATTACTACACGCGCTCGAGCGCCATTCGTTTTCTCGCCGGCATCCGCGTCCCCACGCTCCTCCTGAGCGCCGTCGACGACCCCTTCCTTCCGCCCGCCGTGCTCGACGACGTCCGCGCCATCGCCCGCGGCAACCCGGCGCTGCACGTCGAGTTCATCGAGCGCGGCGGCCACGTCGGGTTCGTCAGCGGCCGCCTCCCCTGGCGCCCCTTCTACTACGCCGAGTGGCGCGTGGCCGACTTCCTCGCCGCCCACCTGCCGTCGCCGGTCGGCCACGAAAGAGCGACAGCAACCGCAGAGCGGGCCGCGGACGAGCGTGCATCAGAGCGAGTGACGAGCAGCCGCGGGGGCTCGGGCTGCGGGGTAGTTTAGCGCGCATGCGCCTCCTGCTCGTTCTCGCCGCGGCGGCCACGTTGGGCGGCTGCACGCACACTTCGCGGCCGAGCGCCGCGCCAGGGCCCGCGGCGCCGCCGGTCAACACGGCGGACCTGCCGGTAGCGTCCGACGACGTTGCCGAGCGGTTGCTCGTGGACGTTGCGCGCGTGGACTCCACCGTCCTTGTCGAGCTGCGCTACGCCACGGCCAACAACTTCATGGGCGCCCCGCTCCCCGGGTATCAGGCGAACCGCGCGCTGTTGCGGCGCGAGGCTGCGTACGCCCTGGCCCGCGCACAGCGACGGCTCGGGGCCGACGGACTGACCCTCAAGATCTTCGACGCCTACCGCCCAGTGCGCGCCACCGTCGCAATGGTGGAATGGGCCGAGCGGACCGGCCGCGAGAGTCTGCTCCGGGACGGCTACATCGCCAGCCGCAGCCGCCACAACCTGGGGCTCGCCGTCGACCTGACCCTCGCGGACCAAGCGACGGGCGCGGAACTCGACATGGGCACCGCGTTCGACACCTTCTCGGCGAGTGCCCACACCGCCAACGCCACCGGCCGGGTAGCAGCGAACCGCCAGCGGCTGAAGGCCGCGATGGAAGCCGAGGGGTTCGCCAATTACGACCGGGAGTGGTGGCACTACAGCTACTCTCTGCCCGACGCAGTGCGCTTCGATCAGGTGATCCGCTGAGATCCGAGGAGATTCGTCATGTCCGTTACCACTCGTGCGTCCCTTCGCCGCCCCCTGTTCGCTCTGGTGGCCTCCGCCGCCCTCGTCATCCCCAGTGCCTGTGCCCAGCGGGCCGCCGGCCGCGGGGAGCACGCCGACCACGATTCGGCGGTCGCAACCCCGCAGCCGGCCGCCGCCTCACGCGGTGCAGGCGAGGACCCTTCGCTCCCGCCGTCGGGCGCGAGCGCCGCGGCGCGGCTCGCCTCCTCCCCGCGGCACGGCGAGTACGTGATGGTGGCGACCACCCCCGGCTCGGCCGACAGCGTCCGCCTCTGGGTCGTGCATCCCGAGCGCAGCACCAAGGCGCCGGTCGTCGTGGTCATTCACGAGATCTTCGGGCTTAGCGGGTGGGTTCGATCGGTAGCCGATCAACTCGCCGCCGCAGGCTACATCGCCGTCGCTCCCGACCTGCTCACCGGGAAGCAACTGCCCGGCGCGCCGGACAGCATCCCCATCGACGCCGCGCGCGCGGCGATCCAAACCCTCGACGCCGCGACCGTTCTGCGCCAAATCCGGGCGGCGGCCAGCTACGGCACGTCGCTCCCGGCGGCGCTCCCCAAGTACGGCGTGATCGGGTTCTGTTGGGGTGGATCAATGGTCTTCGCCGAGGCCGCCACGGACCCCGAGCTCGATGCGGCCGTCGCATTCTACGGTGCGGCGCCGGCCAAACAGGTGCAGATGAAGGACACGAAGGCGCCAGTACTCGCCCTGTACGGTGAAAACGACGCCCGCGTGAACACCACGATTCCCGCTGCCGACTCCGCCCTACGCGCCGCCGGCGTGCCGTTCGAGAAAGAGGTGTATCCGGGTGCGGGGCACGGCTTCCTCCGCCAGCAGGACGGTCAGAGCGGCGCCAACCTCGCCGCTACCCAAGCCGCTTGGCCGCGGACGCTGGCGTTCTTTCGGAAGCATTTGGGCGAATGAGGGCTACTTGGCCTTCAGTTTTCTTACTAGCCAGTCTCGCAACACTCCCAGGACATCATCGCCGATCTCCGGCGTCGTAAGGGAGGAGTACTCGGCCACGGCTCCGGTTCTGGCCGCGAGGAGCAAGTGGTTGAGGCCCGGCAGCACGCGCACGGTCACGTCGGGATTGCCGGCGCGCTGAGCCGCCTCGGCGAGGAGTGTCGCGTTGTCGGCGCTCACCTGCCGGTCGAGCTCTCCCTGCAACAGCAGGATCGGCTGTCGTACGCGGCGGATCGTCGGCAGTGGGTCGTACCTCAGGAACTCGCGCAGCCAGGCCGCCCCGGTCAGGCCCGGCACTTCCCGGCCAGCCCGAAGCGTCTGGAACGTCTGGCGCTGCCGAGCCCGCGCGGCCTCGCGTTGCTCGCGAGTCATGGTGGTGTCGCGGGCAAGAATGTCGTCGAGCTGTGCCCGCAGCACGGCCTCGCCCGGCCTGCCCATGCCGGCGATGAGCACGACGGCGGCGACGCGTGGGTCCGACGCGGCGATCATCGGCGCGATCAGGGCGCCCTCGCTATGCCCCACGAGGGCGATGCGCGCCGGGTCGATCTCGCTCCGGCGGCGCAGCCATGCCACCTGGGCGCGCGCGTCCTGGGCGAACGAGCTCGTCGTCGCGTGCGCCACCGTTTCGCCCCCACTCGATTCCCCCGCTCCCCGGTCATCGACGCGCAGGACGGCGATGCCGGCCGAGGCCAGCGCGTCGGCGATCTGCCGGAACGGGCGATATTGCTCGAGACCCGGGATGGGAAGGGCTTCGTCGCGCGTCTGCTGCCCCGACCCGGTGATCAGCACGACCGCCGGATATCGCCCCGTGCCCTGCTTTGGTACGAGCAGCGTTCCGGAGAGCACGTATCCCGCGACGGGGATGACGACGTCGGTCGACGCGTACGGGGCGTCGGGCGCCGCGCTGTAATCGGGCGCGCTGGCGGCGCGCGCCGGCGGCTGGGCGCCGGGCGTGCGGCTGAGCGCGGCTGCATACGGCTCGTATCCGCGCTGGGTCGCCGTGAAGCGTTGCGACGGCACGGCGATCAGCGCCAGGCGCCCCAAGGAATCCAGCCACACGACCACGCGCTCGGCCCCTACGCGCATCCCGTACCGCTCGAACCGCCGCGTGACCGCGTCCGACGTGTCGGACGCGCGCACGTCGTCGCGCCCCTCGTGCTCGACGGTCACCGGGAGGGCGGGGAAGGTTGGAATCGTCTGCACGCCGCCCCGCGCACTGTCGTAGCGGGCGACCAGAAACGCGATCGAGTAATACACGTTGCTCCCGAGCCAGGCCGCCCCCAGACGCTGCGGCGCGGAGCGGGTCGCCCCATTCGCGGTCACCGTCACGCTGCCCGCTCCGAACAGCACGCGTTGATCAATCGAGGTCGCCCCCGCCGTACCGTTCACCGTCACGGCGGTCGGCCGCAGCGCCGAGTCCACCACCATCGTCGTCCCGACGTTGACCGTTCCGCTCGGCAGGCCGAGCTCCGTGCGCCCACCGGCCTCGTAGCCGCCGTTCGGCAGGCAGTTGATCTGATAGGTCTCCTGCCCGATGGCTGCGCCGCCGATGTTGAAGTGCAGCATGCCCGGCCCACAGAGACCGCGCCGCACCAGTGGGCCCCCCCGCTGCGGTGCGGGCGAGTCCGGGCGCGCTGACGGGGAGGGTGGCGAAGCGCCCTGCGCGGCCGAGGCGCCGAGCGGAACGATCACCAGCGGCAGGGCAGCGACCAGCATGCGGAACACGGTCGGGAGCAACATGATCACCGTCGGGGGAAGCACGGGGGAAGGCAGAGAACCTGGCCGAGCGCGCTGCAGTTCAATGCACGCCTTGTAGCCCCTATTTTGCAGCATTGTCTCTCCACACGTCCACATGCAAACGCTCTTTCTCGGCTCGCTTCTTCTGGGACTTCTTCTGGGCGTCTTCGCCATGCTCCATGGCGTGGAGCGTCCGGACGCGGCCGGGCCCGGCGCCGTCCCGGCGCCCGAGCCCGAGGCGTCGCTCAAGCTGCCACTGCTGGCGGCGTTCGCGACCCTCTTCGGCCTGAGTGGCTACCTGCTCACCCGCTACGCGCCGCTCCCGCCGCTCGCCGACGTCGCCATCGCGGCCGCTCTCGGCGCCCTCGGATCGACCGGAGCCGCAGCGCTCGTCGTGAAGTGGGCGATCCCGAGCGCCAAGGAAGACGTGGTCGACGAGCGCTACCTATTGCAGGGCTCCCCCGCCCGCGTCATTCGGCCGATTGGTGCCGACGCCCCGGGGACGATCGAGTACGACGCCGACAATCGGCGCGTGGTGAGTGACGCCCGCAGCTTCGACGGATTGCCGATCGAGGCGGGTACGGAGGTCGTCATCGAGCGCGTCGAAGATGGAATCGCCTATGTCGAGCGTTGGGCGCTCGTGGAGGCGCGCCTGTAGGAGAACGGGCCGTCCCTTCGCATGCAGGCGTATGCCGCGTGTGCCGGGCGTCCAGGGAGGGTGGAATGTCGGACGGCGCTATCTTCATCCTCGTCTTCGGCGGCTTCTTCATTCTGCGCTTCGTCGCCGCCACGCTCGTGTTCTTCTGGATCCTTCCCCAGGGCGATCGCTGTCCGAACTGTGACGAGGTGACGGTCCGGGTGGAGCCGACACGCTGGAACCGGCTCGTGCCGTGGCTCCGGCCCAGTTGGTGTTTCGCCTGCGGGTGGGACGGCCTGCTTCGGCCCGGCCCCCTCACCCCCCAAGCGTCGCCGGCGGAGCTCACGAAGAAGCCGCTGTAGCGAACAGCCGCAGCCACTGCGGCCAGTTCCCGCTCAACTCGAAAAACTCCTCGAAGTATTCGAGTCCGAGTCCTTCGAGTTCCGAGATCACGTCGCCGAGCGCCGCTTCCTCGTGAATCGGGCCGACGGCGATCAACTCACCCTCCACGCGGAACTCGTCGGCGGTGAGGTTGAGCCGCTCGTCGAACGCCGCGCGCGTGAGGCCGGCGCGCTCGAAGGCCGGTCTGCGAATGAACAGCGTCGGGTGGTTGGCGGCGACGGCCATCGGCATTGGAGCACTCCTCCCCGTATGGTTGTAGAAGTCGGGTAAGATACAGCGTCACGCCCGGAACCCGTCCGTCGCTCTCCGTATGCCTCTCTATGCCTCTCTCTTCCTCGCCGTCCCACACTGAAGCCGACTTCGACGTGCTCGTCGTGGGCGCGGGCCACGCCGGGACCGAAGCCGCCGTCGCCGCCGCCCGGCTCGGCGCCCGGGTCGCCATCGTCACGAGCTCGCTCGAGACCATCGGGCAGATGTCGTGCAATCCCGCCATTGGCGGCGTGGCGAAGGGTACCGTCGTGCGCGAGGTGGACGCCCTGGGCGGCATCATGGGGCGCGCCACCGACATGGCGACGCTCCAATTCCGCATGCTGAACCGCGGCAAGGGTCCGGCGGTCTGGGCGCCGCGCGCACAGTGCGATCGCGGCCTGTACCGACGCGCCGTACGCTCGCTCCTCGAGCAGCACCCCTCGCTGCACACCATCCAGGGCACCGTCTCGGCCCTCGTCATGGACGCGGACGGCCGGCGCGTGCTCGGAGTCGAGACGCTCGAGGGACGCCGGTTCGGCGCGCGCAGCGTGGTCATCACGACCGGCACCTTCTTGCGCGGGCGCATCCACATCGGCACGACGACGAAGCTCGCCGGCGGCCGGGCGGGCGAGGCGCCGACCTCGCACCTCGCGGAGCAGCTCGAATCGGTCGGCCTCACCGTGAGCCGCTTCAAGACGGGCACGCCGCCGCGCATCGACGGACGCTCGGTCGATTTCTCACGACTGGAGCGGCAGGAGAGTGAGTTGGGAGAGTTCGGATACCGGTGGAGTCACTTCTGGAGCGATGGGGGTCTGGGGTCTGGGGTCTGGGGTCTCGGGGAGCCCTCCAGACCCCAGACCCTAGACCCCAGACCCTCGCCTCTGCCCCAGCTCCCCTGCTTCATCACGTACCTCGAGGCGGAGGGAAAGCGAATCATCGAGGAGCGTATCGGTGAGTCGGCGATGTACGGCGGCGCCATCGCGTCGCGCGGCCCGCGGTACTGTCCGTCGGTCGAGGACAAGATCGTGAAGTTCCCGGCCGCCGACCGCCATCAGCTCTTCCTCGAGCCCGAGGGACTCGACACCTCGGAGCTCTACGTCAATGGCGTCTCGACGTCGCTCCCCGCGCCGGTGCAGCTCGACGTGCTGCGCACGGTGCGCGGCCTCGAGCAGGTGCGGATGACGCGCGCCGGTTACGCGATCGAGTACGACTTCTATCCCCCCACCCAGCTCGACGCCACGCTGCAGGTGCGCGCGCTCGCCGGCCTCTATTTCGCCGGTCAGATCAACGGCACCACCGGCTACGAGGAGGCCGCCGGACAAGGGCTCGTGGCCGGCGCCAACGCGGGACTGGCCGCGCTCGGCCGGCCGCCATTGGTGCTCGGGCGCGAGACGTCCTACGTGGGCGTGCTCGTCGATGACATCGTGACTCGGGGAGTGGACGAGCCTTACCGTCTGTTCACGTCGCGCTCGGAGTTCCGCCTCACCGTGCGTCAGGACAACGCACTGCGGCGGCTCGCCCCCCTCGGGCTCGAGCTCGGGCTCTACACCCCTGCCGAGGTCGCCGCCATCGAGGCGCGCTTCGCCGCCGAGACGGAAGCGAGAGCGCTGGCCGACCGGACAAGCATCAGGCCCGACGCCGCGCTCCCGGTCTTGGAGCGGGCCGGGAGCGCACCGCTCGCCCACGCGGTCAAGGTCGCCGAGGTGGCGCGGCGACCCGGCGTCTCCCTCCAGTCGCTCTTCCAGGCCGCCGGCGTAGGTGAGGGTCTATCGGTGGATGTGATGGTTACGACGGAGCTCGAGCTCAAGTACGCCGGCTACTTCGAGCGGGAGCGCGTACAGGCGGACAAGATGCGGCGGATGGGAGAGTTCCCAGTGCCGCCTGACCTGGATTACCCGTCGCTGCAGTCGCTGTCGTTCGAGGCGAGACAGAAGCTCGCTACGGTGCAACCTCGCACGCTGGCTCAGGCGTCGCGCATTCCGGGCGTGAGTCCGAGCGACCTCCAGAACCTCGTGATCGAGATCGAGCGCCGGCGACGCGTGCCTGTCGAACAGTAGCGCCCGCCGGCGTGGCCCGGTGCCCGATTGGTCATACTGGGCTGTCGATACGCTCCACTTCCGCGACGGCATAATGCTATTATAGCGCCACACCAGGAACGGATCACGATTTCCTGATCCGCCACTTGCGAGCCGCTAGGGTCCCAAGGATATGGATCGCTGGGACGTGGGGAGCTCGGCCACGCGCCAGACGGCAAGCGCCTTGTCGGCGTACGCCCCACCTTCCTCGTCGCACCCCTCCACCACTGCCGCGATCGGTGACGGAAGGTTGAAGGGCGCACGCTCCAGGTTCAGCGGTCGCCAGTCGCCGTCCGCGACGTCGGCATTATGCTGGCGTTCGAGAAACGTGGTCGCGATGAGGTACCGAGCGCCGCTTTCCTGGATCACACGAAGCGCCCGTTCGATGTTGGCGAACGACAGGTGCACGAGACAGTCGCGGCACAGCACCGCGTCCGCGCCCGGGAGCGGCCCTGCCGTTAGGTCGACGTGCACGAACCGCCGGCCATCACGCCCGTAGCGCGCCTGGTTCTCGGCCACGATCGCCTCGACGATGTCCCCTCCGACGTAGTCGATCCCGGCGAGGTCCACGCGCGACATCCAGTGGAAGTCGCCGCAGGGGACGTCCAGCAGCCGCCGCACGCCGAGCTTCCGGAGCAATCCTGGGAGCTCCGCTCGCAGGCGTGCCGTGGCCGCCATCCCGGAGCCGACCCCGGAGCGCGACTCGGTTCCCGCCCACAGGTTGGTCTCGTGCATGCGCGCGAAGCGCTCGGCCAAGCTCAGTCGGGTCAGCTCGTCGGCGGCTTCCGCAAAGCGAAGCTCGGCGACGGTCGGGGGGCGAGAGGAGCGGCGGGTAGGCATTCGGCACTAGAAGCTGGCGGTCGCGAGAAGAGCGGACGACGGAGGAGAGCTCGCCGAGGATACGAGCTCACTACGGGTGGAGCTGTGCGAACGCGGCCACAGCCCGGGCTGGCTCCAATGTAGCCCGTGCGGAGGCGTTTCACGTGGCACAGTCTTGGGCGTGCTCATCCATTAGGCGTTTCACGTGACACGTCTCCCCTTCCTGCTGCAAAGCGTTTCACGTGGCACGTCATCTCGTGATTAGATTCCGCCCCACTATCGCACAGATCCGATTCGATCCACACCGGCACGCCTCGGCCGCGACACAGCAGGGACAGCCTGTACACTTCGCGCCCGCCAGCTCACCAACCTCGAAAGTAGGCAATCTGTGGCACGAGTCATCGCCATCGCGAACCAGAAGGGCGGGGTAGGGAAGACCACCACGGCGGTGAACCTGGCGGCCAGCCTCGCAGTGGCCGAGCAGCGCACGCTACTGATCGACGGTGACCCCCAGGGAAACGCGACCAGCGGCATCGGCATCACACGCGACGCAGTCGGGACCACCGTCTACGACCTCCTCATCGGCGACGCGACCGCCGAGAGTGCCCTCCACCGCGGCGTGCAGTTCAAGCACCTCGACGTCGTGCCCGCGACACCTGACCTCGCGGGGGCGGAGGTGGAACTAGTCGATCGCCCGGGCCGAGAGCGGGCCATGCGCGACGCGCTCGCCCCACTGCGCGATCAGTACGACTACGTTCTGATCGACTGCCCGCCGTCGCTCGGGCTGATTACGGTCAACATGCTGGCCGCCGCCGACGCGTTGCTCATTCCCGTGCAGTGCGAGTACTACGCCCTCGAAGGTCTCTCCCAGCTGCTCAACACCGTCCACTTAGTGCAGCGCGGCGTCAACGAGACGCTCGGCATCGACGGTGTTCTCCTCACCATGTACGACGCCCGACTGAATCTCTCGCGCCAGGTCGCAGCGGACGCCCGCGAATATTTCGGCACGAAAGTCTTCAACAGCGTGATTCCACGGAATATCCGGTTGGCCGAGGCGCCGAGCTTCGGGAAGCCGATCATCCTGTACGACGTCGCATCCGTCGGTGCCCAGGCCTACATGAGCGTCGCGCGTGAGCTGCTCGAGCGCGACAGACAGGAGCGAGAGGGCGCTTCGCCGGTGAGCGCACCGGCGGCGTCGACCTCGTAACTCGCCAGAGGCGTCGCCGCGTACCGGCCTGGGGCCATCTCGCCAGTTCGGCCGCGCGCCGGCATCCTAAACTCCAGAGATCGATATGACTCCCGAGAAACCCCGGCGGTTGGGCAGAGGGCTCGAGGCACTCTTGACCGTGTCTGGAGGAAAGAGCGACGGAGGAGCGGACGACGGCGACGCCTTCCGGCGCGTACCGATCGCGCAGATCCGTCCCAACCCCTACCAGCCGCGAAAGAGCTTTCGCCCTGAAGAGCTGGCCGAGCTCGAGGCAAGCATCAAGGCCAGCGGCCTGCTTCAGCCAATCACCGTCCGGCCTGCCGCCGTTGGCCAGGGCTACGAGTTGATCGCCGGGGAGCGTCGATTGCGCGCCGCCACGCGCCTCGGCTGGAAGGACATTCCCGCCTTCGTCAAGCCGATCGACGATCAGACGCTACTCACCCTGGCCCTTGTCGAGAACCTTCAGCGCGCCGACCTCAATCCCCTCGAAGAGGCGGAGGGATACCAGCGGTTGATCGCCGAGTTCGGCTTCACCCAGCAACAGGTGGCCGACGTCGTCGGCAAGGACCGGTCGACCATCGCCAACATTCTGCGCGTGCTCGGGCTGCCTGCCGCCGCGCGCCGAATGGTGCAAGAGGGACAACTCACGCTGGGGCACGCCCGCGCCCTCCTCGCCATCGAGAACGAGCGCGCGCTCGTCGAGCTGGCCAAGGAAGTCGTCGCGCAGGGGATGAGCGTTCGCGAGGTTGAACGGCGGGTGAAAGAGAAGACAACCGCCGCGGTCCGGGACGGTCAGAGCAAGCCCCGACCAGCGGCCCCGCGCGACCCACAGGCCGGTCGCATCGAGGACCAGCTCCGCCGCTA
>Ga0307415_100000998_pt1 | contig 13066 bp, 13 predicted proteins | sample DK1Cmetagenome_FD_204524 | JGI IMG/M metagenome (GOLD analysis project Ga0307415, IMG submission 204524) | Maize rhizosphere microbial communities from greenhouse at UC Davis, California, United States - DK15-C-2 | ecosystem: Host-associated > Plants > Roots > Rhizosphere > Soil | place: USA...
ATGCGGGCGCCGGTGGTGATGGTGGGTGACGGGGCGCTTGGGCTGTGGCGGGCACTGCGGGAGGTCTTCCCCGCCACCCGCGAGCAGCGCTGCTGGGTGCATTGAAGCCGTAAAGAATCAACGTGATGATTCTGTTGTGTTGCGCTGGCTGTGTGCTGGCGTCACGGAGGCGAGGAGGGCTGCCGCCGTGGATAGTCGTGTCTTGGCGGGAGTGGCGACATGGCCGTTTTGCTCGAGGAGAGGACGAACCTCGAGCAGGGCGTTGCCGATGGTTCGCGGGCTCACCTCGAACAGTTCGGCGAGCACGCGTCGGGTGCAGACGCCGCGCTGGTAGAGAACGGTCGCCAGGATTCGTTCCGCGTCGGTGATCTTTTGGCGGAAGACGCCACCGCGGGCTCCGGGCAGGCGTGCCCCGCCGCGCCGTTGATGGCGGCGTCGTTCAATCTGGGCGGCCTGCTGGACCGACAACCGCTCGATCAGCTGGTGCAGCTTTGGACGGCTCATGCCGGTCAAGGATGGGTCGGACAGGACTTTGGGCAGCCGCGGACGCCTGATGGTGGTGCCGTGGTGGACGTAGTCGAGAAGGGCTTGCTGGCTGGTGAAGCGGAGGGTCGTGGGGGTGACGGTGTGTCGGTGCTCGTCGAGGAGCTGCCGGGTTTCGGCGATCGCCTGGCCGATCGAGAACGGGTTCACCTCGATCAGGTCCGAGAGGACCTTCTGGGAGCAGATCTGGCGAAGGTAGACGATGGTAACCAGGACCCGGTCTGCGTCACACAGCAGCGGGCGGCCGTGTGTTCCGGCTGCTTTGCGGCGTGGTCCGCCGCGCTGCTGGTAGCAGCGTTGTTCGGTCTGGGCGGCCTGCGCGGGTGCCAGGCTTGCGGCCAGCGCGTCGAGTTCCTGGCGACTCATGCCGGTCAGCAGCGGATCCGACAGCATCGCAAGGGCCTGTGATCGGTGGTGTTGGCGGTGACCGCCTGCCGCTTGGCTGTCGAGGCTGGCCTCATCTGCTGGTGCTGGATGGATCGTGTAGTTCCAGGTTCCGCGGCACGGGTGGGGTTGGATTGGCAGCGCCTGCATGCGCGCCGTGCTGACCGAGACCCCGAGCGGGTAGGCCCCAGTGTCCAGTTCGGCTTCCACACGCAGTCCGGTGCGGGTGCGCGTGGAAGCGATGGTCTGGACGACCACTTGGTGGCTGGTCAGCGGCCGCCCGCGCCAGTTCATCGTGATGTGAGAGAACAGCCGGTGCTCAATTTTGTTCCACTTGGAGGTGCCCGGCGGGAAATGGCAGACCGTGATCGCCAGGCCCATCTCGGTGGCCAAGCCGGCCAGTTCGGCCTTCCAGGCCCGATAGCGGTAGCTGTTGGAACCACCCGCGTCCGCGGTGATCAACAGCCGGGTGGCGTGCGGATAGTCGGCGCGTCCGCGCGCTTCCCACCAACGGCGGATCGAGGCGACGGCAAACGCGGAGGTGTCGTGGTCGACACCGACGTTGACCCAGCCGGCATCAGCGGTGAGGTCGTAAACACCGTAGGGGATGGCCTGCTCGACATCGGGGCCGGTGAAAAAGAAGCTGTGGTCCTCGACCCGCACCGGTGTCCCCTTGGAACGCCATTCGCGGCCCGGGGCCGGCAGCCGGCCGAGCTGTTCTTTCTTCTTCGCATCGACGCTGATGACCGGCTCGCTCGCCGCCTGGTATCGCTTGACCTGCTCGTTGATATAGCGGAACTGGGCGTCCCGGTCGGGGTGCTGGTCGCCTTCCAGCGTCTTGACCGTGCCCTGCAGGCTGAACCCGTTCTGGCGCAACAGTCTGCCGACCGTGGGCGCCGAGACGCGATGTCCCTGCCGGGTCAGCTCCTCGGCCAAATGCCGCAGGGACTTGGTCGTCCACCGCAGCGGCGACATCGGATCGCCGCGCTCGTCCGGCTCCACCAGCGCCAACAGCGCCGACACCAGCAGCGGGTCCAATTCGTTGGCGCGCCTGCGACCACCACCCAGCCTGCGGGCACGGCCAGCCGGCAGGGGCTCTTCACCATATTCCAGCTCGAAGACACCCTTGCGCACGGTCGTCTCGCTCACCCCGGCCGTCCGCGCGACGAGTCGGACGCCGCCATGGCCCAGCAGACGGGCCTCGACCGCCAACGCCAAGCGCTGCTGACGCTCGTTCAGATGCGGCAACAAGACCTCGAACCTCGCCGCGAGCTGATCACGGACCTCCATCGGTATGCGCATGCGCGCATACCACACCAACCAACCCTAACACCGAAAACGACACATTATTTCTTTACGGCTTCGGTGCACCCAGCAGCGCTGCTCGCGGGTGGCGGGGAAGACCTCCCGCAGTGCCCGCCACAGCCCAAGCGCCCCGTCACCCACCATCACCACCGGCGCCCGCATGCCACGGCGCCTGAGGGCCCGCAGCAGCTCCGCCCAGTCGTCGGTCGACTCGCGGGTGCCATCGGCCACGGCGACCAGCTCCTTGCGCCCGTCGGCCCGCACGCCCACGATCACCAGGCAGCACAGCCGGCCCTGGTCGCCCAGACGGATGCTGAAGTGCACGCCATCGGCCCAGCAGTACACGTAGTCCACCTCGGACAGGTCGCGCTGGGCGAAGGCCTCGCGCTCGGCCTGCCACTGCTCGCACAGCCGGGTGATCACCGAGGCGGACAGCCCCGCCGCCGAGCCGAACAGCTCCTCCAATGCCGGCACGAAGTCGCTGGAGCTGAGCCCGTGTAGGTACAGCAATGGCAGCACCGCGGCCACCTTCGGGCTGCGCCTGACCCACCGGGGCAGGATCTGGCTGTGGAACTGCTGCCGCTGGCCAGTCTCGGGGTCCACCCGCCGGTCGTTGACGCGGGGCCGGACGACCTCGACCTGGCCCGCGCCGGTGGCGACCTGGCGGGCCGGGGCGTGGCCGTTGCGGCGCACCAGCCGATGGCCGCGCTCGTCGACCAGCTCAGCGAAAGCGGTGATGTAGGCATCGACCTCGGCCTCCAGCGCCGCAGCCAGCATCCGGCGGGCGCCCTCGCGGGCCAGCTCGTCCAGGCTCATCGCCAGCTCGCTCCGGGCAGCCTCGTCTGTGACTACACTCAACATGTCGCGGCGTTCCTTCCTCGCCGGCGGTGGTGCGCCGGCGTCCTTCCGACAGGTCAGGGCGGAAGGTACGCCGCGTTCTCATGCCAGGGGCTCATCCACAGATTTCGACGATATCTCCCGCTGCTGGCCGCCGCGGGTGAGCGCCGCTTGCGCGCCCAGCTCGGCAACCTCAAGCGCCTGCTGGAAGCATAGGCCCAAGGTTAGACAACGAAGCGGTTACGACTGCGACAGGCCACCGCTTCGGGCATTGCTTGGGGCACGTCTGGGGCATGTTCGGCCGGACGATAGCGGTCACATACGGACTGCTGCGGACAGTCGAATCCCGACGTTGACCTGAGCGAATCCCAAGAAGCAGGGGCGTCGAACCGGCCGTTCTTGACTTCACACGGCAGAAGTCACAGGTTCGATCCCTGTCACGCCCACCAACCAAAACGCCTCCCAGGCTCACTCGAACGGGCCGCTTGCCAGAAGATTTGCCAGAAGATCGCGGGCTTGGGGTGTCTTCAAAGCCGGTCAGCCTGGCTGGGTCCGAGCTGCCGTCGAGTCAACGAACAATTGCGCCTTGGTAGGGCCGCGGTGGGTGTAGCTTGCCTCGCTAGAACACGCGGTCGCTCCGGTCAAGCTCGAGTGGGGTGATCGCTTCCGCGACCTGGAGGGTGAGGGTCAATCGCCGGTCGAGTGCTTGGACAACTCGGGCGGCCATCTGCGGGGTGGTGTGCCGGTAGCGGGCGCCGATGCGGCTGCCACCCTCCAGTTCCCCGTGGCGGCTGCGCTGGTGACCCATCAGCTCATCGATGACCCGAGCGGGGATTCCCTCGTCCTCCAGCCAGGTCGAGAAGCTGTGCCGAAGATCGTGGGGTCCGCGAAGTCGCAGATGCTCCAGGTCGGTTCGGGCGCGGTGGGCTGCGCTCTGGTAGAGGCGGCGAAGGTTGTCGCGCGACAGGGTCGTCCGTGCGCCAGCAGGCACCCCGTTCCCGCCGCCTGGACCGGTAAAGACAAGAGCGTCACCGTCAGCTTCGGGCGGCAGCTGGCGGCGAATCGCCTCGACCACCAGAGGAGCCAATGGAACCTCGCGGATGCCAGCGTCGCTCTTGGGACGGGGCTTGAAGCCGCTGCCGAACTGGCCAGCCTGGTAGCGGGTGTCGACCACCTGCAGCACCGGGAGCGCCCGGTCAAGGTGGACCCGGCGGACACGCAGGCCGGCGAACTCTCCAAAGCGGAGCCCAGTGCCCAGCAGGCACAGCACGTGGTCCCACCAGAACAACGGGAAGCGGGCAAGCAGCCGGCCGGCCTCCTCGGGGGTTAGGGCGCGGCGCTTGGCGTCGGCGAAGACCTGGTCGGGATCTACTCGACGCTTTGGGGCGGGGACCTTGCGGACCGGGTTGGCGGCGACGGCGCCCTCATCCTCGGCAAGCTGCAGGATGCGAAACAGAACCGAGCGGCAAGCCATCAGGCTCTCATAGCCGAGCTGGCTCGCCAGCTGGTTCTGCCATTGGCGGATCAGCGTCGGCTGGATGGCCTCCAAGGGCCGTGGCCCGAACCAGGGTCGGATGTGGCGTCGCAACCGGTTCTCGGTTGCGGCCAGGGTGGTTGGGCTGCGGTCGGGGTCGGTGGACCACACCGCCCACCACTCATCCGCCCAGCGGTCGAAGGTCAGTCGACCCCGCCGCCGACCCTGCCAGCTTTCCCGAGCGATCTCCAGTTGCTTCTCAGCCTGCAGTTCGCGCGCCTCGGCTGACGTCGCAACCGTCTGGGCGCCCTGCGAGCCGTCATCCAGCAACCACCACACCTGGTACATGACGCGGCCGGTACGAGCGCTGACGCGCTTGCGGATGCCTACCGAAGCCATCGTCTCCCCCCACCGACGACCTCGGCAGCGACCTCCCCTTGGGATCCGGCCTGGGGGATTTCGGCGCACGGCCAGACGGGACCGCTCCTATGGTCCAGGCCAGCGCGTGACAGCGGCTCTCCCGCGGGCCATGGTGGGCTTGTCGCGGCTGAAGGCGGTTGGAGGCGGGTGTGGACATGCCCGGGAACGGCTGGGGCTGTTCTCGTTGGATAACGTGACAGCCGGGAGAGTATGGGAGCAGCGGCCCTGGCCGCCCTGCCGGGAGGTGTCGTGGCGAGCCGAGGGCCCCTCATTGGGGACTCCAGCCACGCGCCTCAAAAACCACAGAATCCACAGAAACAGCTCTGGCGGGGGTTTTTGTGGTTTCTGTGGTTTCTGAGGATGGGTGCAGAGGGTTCACAAGGAACCGCGGCGAGGCCGGTCGGCCACGGCCATGCGGATCCCGAGAGGGCTCGGGGTCGACCCGGCGCAGCCACCCGTGCTCCTCCAACAAGGCCAGGGCCAGCTCCAGGTCGATAGCCTTGCGGAAGCGGATGCGGGCGGCCTGATGGGCGTCGCGGCGGCTGAATTGCACTTGACCGGTCCGGCTGATCCAGTCCAGCAGCCAGCGGGCGTCGTCGACCCGTGGGTCGGCACCCATCAGATCGAAGGCGGTGCGGGCGTGGTCGACCAGGTAGCCGGCCAGGCGGGCGGCGCCGGCGAAGGTGTCGCCGTCGATCGGCCGGGCCCAGCCGTCACGCAGATTCCCCGCCAGGTGCAGCAGGCCGGCGAGGCGGCAGGTGGCGCCGGCGAGCTTGGCCGCCCAGCCAGCCAGGTGGGCCAGGTCGCCGGTGTCGGCGGCCAGCCGCGGCTCTAGGTCGCGCTCCAAGGCCAGCAGCAGCTCGGCCGCCGCCTGGTCGAAGGTGAGCACCGCCGGACCCTCGCCCGCGTCGGGACCGGCTGGGGTGGTCAGGGTGGCAGCCAGGGCTTGCAGTTCCAGGGTGTAGCGGTCGGCCACCGCCGGCGGGACGGGTAGGGCGCCGGGCTGACGGCGGCCGACCAGGCTCTCGGGGAGGCCGTACAGGAACCGGGCCAACAGCCCCCGACCCCGGAACCCGGGCCGACTGGCCAGCCCGCGCAGGACCTCGGGCTGCACAGCCAGGCCGATGGTCAGACACGGCCGCTCCACATACTCCGGTGGGCGGCCGCGGCGATCCACCTTGAGCAGATCCCCGGCATGGCCCTTAAGGTAGACGCCCAGGTTGGGGCCGGCGGCCTGGTTGTAGCGGCCGGCCATCTGATCGAACACATCCCCCTCGGGCGACAACAAGGCGATGCGGCCGTAGACGGCTAGCAGCCCGGCCAGGGCCTCGGGGGTGGCGTCATCGACCAGCCACCGCGGCAGCGGCGGCACCACCAGGCTGGCCGCCTCGGCGGCCCGGGCGATGGCCTCGGCCCGGGCCTGCTCCTGCTGGCTGGCCGGGGCCTTGCCGGCCGCTGCCTCCGCGGTGGCGGCGACCTGGTCGGCGATGCGGCGCAGGACCGCGGTCTCGGTGATCCCGGGCAGGGCGGCGGCGGCCTGCTCGCGTTCGAAGTCGGCCACCGGGCGGGTCATGGCGGTGAACACGCCGCTCTTGCGGGACCCGGCATCCATCCCCACGGCCAGGAACAGGCACAGCGGCTCGCGCCAGCCCGGCCGCGGCTCGACCTCAACGGCGCCGGCGGCCACGGTGGCCAGCACGGCCAGGGCGAGCATCCCGGCCAGGTCCGGTGGGGTCTGGGTGGCGGTGGCGACCGCGGCCACGTACTCGGCCAGCCAGCCAGGCAGGACCTGGACCGGGAACGCCGGCACTTCGCCGGCCATCCCGAAGGGAATGGGCGGCGCCCAGCCTCGCTCCCCTAACCGGGCGGTTGTCGTATCGGCCAGCTCGCCGGCCAGCTGGGCCAGCACGGCCGGGTCGGCGTCGGAGTGGGCCAGGCGGATGCCCAGGTCGATCACCCGCCGGCGGCGGGCCGCATCGGCGACCAGGCGGGCGTAGTGGCCAGCATTGGCCACGGTGGGAACGGCCTGGACGAGGGTGTGCAGGAAGGGGCCGCCGCCCACATCGGCCAGCTCCCGGCTGTGGTCCAGCTCCCCCAGCACCGTCACCGGGTCCGTAGGCTGGCCCCGGTCGGCCAGGCGCAGGACGGCCCGCCAGATGGCCCGATGCGCTGGCCGGTAGAAGTCGGCCTCCTCAAGAAGGGCGGCGACCTCGACCAACAGCCGCCCGGCGGACAGCACGGCTCCCAGCACGGCCTCCTCGGCCTCCAGGTTGTGCGGCGGCTCCCGGCCGGGTTCGGGTACCGGGCGCAGCCGCCCCCTGCCCGCCCGCGGGCCAGGCTCGGCTCCGGTCATGGGCGCAGCTTTCGGGGGCCGCTCCCCCGCCGTGGCCATGGCTGTGGCTGTGGTGTGGGTCGCTGCTGGTCGAGAATCTGCTTGACGTAGCGCTCAGTGACCTCCAGCCCCTGGCTGGCCAGCTCGGCGGTCAACTCCCGCACGGTCACGTTCTGAAGCTCTTCGGGCCCCAGCCAGTCCAGGTACTCCTCGATGCGTGCTCGTTTGGTCACCCTGACCTGGTCGGCGCCGCTCCCGGCCGCCAGACCGGCTTGTCCGTTCTGTGAGTTTTCCGGAAGGTGGTGGGCTGCGGGGATGTGGCCGTCGAGGTGCTGCGGCCAGCCGGTCGGCGAGCCGTTCGCCGGAACGTTCCAGCCGGGCCCGTCAGGGCGGTAGATGACACCCGGGACCGGACCGGCCTGCAGGCCCGGCGGGGGTGGGGGAGCGATCGGGCCGACCGGGCGGCCGAGGGCGGTCATGACCCATTTCACGATCTGGATGTCGATCTCGAAGGCCAGCATCATCAGCACCGGCGGGAGGGCGGCGGCCAGGCGGCGGCCCGGGTCGCTGCCAGCGTGCTGGAGGTTGAACCAGACGGTCAGGGCGCCAGTCAGCAGCATGGTCAGGATGGGCCAGCCGCGGGAGCCGCGGAGGATGCCGGCCAAGATGGCGGCGAGTTGGGCGACGATGAACGCCCCATCCAGCAGCAGCGGCCACAGCCTGGTCAGGCGCTCGGAGTACAGGCCGGTGTCGCGGGCGTAGGCGTACAGGGCGCCGTAGCTGGTGGCGAAGGACACCGCGGCCACCCCGAAGGTCAGGGCGGCGACCACGATGATGATGGCCCGCCCGAGCGGGTTGAGGTCCGAGAAGCGCAGGGTCATAGGAGCCTCCTGGTCGACGTGGATCCCGCGGCAGGGGAGCGGGGCATGGCCTCGCCCTTGGGCGTGGTGGTCGAGGGAGAGCGGCTGGGGTGGTCGGTCTTGGCGTCGGCTTGGCGCCAGAGGTCGACCAGCCAGCCAGCCGCCCCGGTGACGGCTCGGATGGCCTTGGTCACGGCCCGGGCTACTGCGGCGGCGACCTGGAGCAGCCCGGGGCGGTCCTGGCCGGCCTTCAGGCTCGGCTCGGCCCTGGCCGCCTGCCTGGCCTCGGTCTTGGCCGAGGAGCCGGTGGGGTTGGGCGGTAGCTGGTCGAGGCCGCTGATGTCGGCGACCAGCAGGCCGGCCAGGACGGCGACGACGGCGTACTCGGCCACGGCGCGGGTGAGCGGACCGGGCCCGGCGGCCCGGTGGATGGTCAGCACCACGACCAGGGCGGCCAGGGCGATGGTGACCAGGCCTCGGGTGGACAGGCCGGGGCCAGGGTTGTGGCCGAGGACCAGGCCGGCCACGGCGGCGAAGCCGGCCAGGGCCAGGATGGGCCAACACCAGCGGGCCACCGAGCTGGCGGCCCGCAGGGGCAGGGAGCCGTGGTCAACCAGGGGGTTCCAGCCGGGGAACGGCTGGCCCCAGCCGGGGGCTGGCCCCCAGCCAGGGAGCGAGTTGGGGTGTCGGATGCGGTTGGTGCGGTGCACGAGCTGCTCCTTCACGGTTGGTTGCTGGGTTGGCGGTGGGCGGCGCGTCCGTCCGTGGTGGGTCCGGGGTCGCGCCGCCCCACCGGGGCCCGAAGAGGGGCCACGTGGTCAGGCCGGCCGGCGGCGCCGGCGGCGGCCCAGGGGGAGGGCGGGTTCGCAGCGGTGGCCGGCGAAGACCCGGTCGGCGGTGCGCTTGTCACCGCGGTACAGGGCCAGGCGGCAGGCCATGCAGCAGACGGCCCAGGTGCCATCGCCCATGTCGATCTGCAAGGTGCTGCCTCGAGCCATGACAGGACTCCTTCCAGGGGAACGAACAGGACGGGGACGAGAACGGCGGGGGGGTAACTGGTGGGGAGGGGAGGGGCGTTGGGTGGGAGGCTGTCGCTGAGGGACGAGCGCGCCGGCGAGGCCTCGGCTCACGGCGAGGTCGGTGGCCGGGCTGGTCGTGCCGGGCAGCCGCCGGGCGGTCCGAGCGCCACAGCCCGGGCAGCGCCGACGCCGGGCGGTTCGGATGGCCCGGTCCTGGTTGAGGTGGCGGGCCAGCTCGATGCCGCAGACCGCGCAGCAGGCGACGGTCAGCGGCTTGGTCCAGCCCAGGCCCTTGTCCAGGTGCAGGACGATCCGGCCGCTCATGGCTGCCCACCTCCACGGGCGTAGCGGCGGGCGATGGCCTTGACCCGGGCCACGTACGACCAGGAGTGGTTGTAGGCGAACAGGGCTCGGTCGAGGTTGTGGCGGGCGCCGTGGTCGACCAGGTAGCGGGCCGCGGCCGGGATGGCAGCAGCCGGGTCGTGGGGGCGGCCGTGGCCGTAGCGGGCCCAGCTGTTGCCGGCCTTGCTGCCCGGCACACAGCCGAGCTGCATGGGCCCACACGCCCCAGCCCAGTTGCTCCCCGAGCGCACCCCAGGCAGGCGGGCGCGGCCGTGGTCGGACTCAACCTTGCCGATGGCCGCCAGCACCGGCCAGGGGACGCGGTAGTGGGCGCCGCCTTGGCGGTACAGGCGCAGGTAGCGGGCGGGGATGTCGGCGACCGCTGCCCGTCCCGGGCTCGGCTGGGCATCGCCGGGGCGGCGGGCCGGGGCCGCCCGGGCCGGCGGCTCGACCAGGCCCAGGTCCTGGGCCACGCCGTAGACGGTCACGGCCAGGATGAACAGGCAGGCCAGGATGACGGAGCGGCGTAGCCCGAGGGCGGCAAGGAGCCGGAAGGGGAGCGAGAGCAGCCAGACGGCCAGGATCATTGGTGCCTCCGGCCGCCGAATACGGCCCGGGCCAGCAGCCAGGTGGCCAGCCCCAGGCAGGCGCCGGCGATCGCGCTCGCCTGCTCGGCTGCGGTCAACTGGTCCCAGCCGAGGAAGTCGAGAACGGCGGCGGTCATCGGCCGCCTCCCGGTCGGACGACCCCCAGCCAGCCGCGGCGGATGCTGGTCGACCGGATCGGGATACCTCGGCCGGGCGCGTCGACCATCCGGCCCCGGCCGACCACCATCGCCACATGCCGCCGTGAGGGGCCGCGACTGGGGTAGATGAGCAGGTCGCCGGGCTGCAGCCGCCCCCGGACGCGGGGAACCCCGGCGAGTTGCCCAGCTGCGGTGCGGGGGATTGTCACTCCGGCGGCTCGCCAGGCCGCCCAGGTCAGGCCCGAGCAGTCGTAGGCGTGGGGGCCTTTGGCGCCCCAGCGGTAGGGCTTGCCCCGCTGGCGAAGCGCGAAGGCCACCGCCCGCGCTGCCCGGGAATCCGCGGCCGGCCGCGCCCCAGGAGGCTCGGGCGCGGCAGCCGTGGGCAGGGCAGCGGCGACCAGGCCGCGCAGGGTTTGAGCGTGCGGGGCGGCCAGCGCCGCCAGGACCGTGACCACGACCAGGACGGCCAGCCCACCGCCCGGAGCCGAACGGCGCGGCCCCGGCGGAGCGATCACGGTCCTCACCGCCTTGACCACCCAGGACACGTCGGCGGCGCTGGCGGGCCCGGTCGACCGCCCGCAATTCCGCCGCTGTGGCGGGGTCCTGGCGGCGCCGGGTGCGGGCCTCACGCGAGGCGGCCCGGCTGCAGGGCTGGCAGTAGGGCGACAACCGCCGGCCCCCGCGGCGCCGGTAGAACTCATCCGCCGCCTTGAGCTGGCCACAGCGAGGGCAGCGCTTGACGGCGGTCATGCGGCCGTCCCCGCAGGTCGGTAGGCGGCCTCCAGCAGCCGGTCGTACCGGTCACAGGGCAGCCCGGCCAGCAGCTGGTGCAGCGCGGGCTCGGACAGGGCGCGGACATAGGCAGCAAGTGCCAGGCAGCGAGCCCCACTGACTGGGGTCACCCAGGCCAACGCCGCGGCCGCATCACCACGCCGCCGCCACCAGCCAACATCATTGATTTGGACCGGGTCGCCGGCCCGAGTCCAAACCCGGTAGACCAGCCGGCCGCTCGGATCCTTGTCGCGAGTAAGAGTGCCCAGCTGACGGCGGGGCGCGCAGACCACGACGGTCCAGCCATCGACGCCTGGGGCTGGCTCGAACCGCAGCACGAGGCCGGCCGGCAGCACCGGTCGGGCCAAGGCGACCTCAACCAGGGCGGCATAGCTCGCCTTGGGCAACTGAATCAGCAGCTCGTTCAGAGCGTGGTTGCCGAGCCGGCGGACATGGCGGGCGAGCTCGTCGACCTGGCGGGTCACGCCACCTCACCACCCTCCGGCTCCGGGGGGAGGCCTTCCTGCTCGATGCGGCGCAACACCGCCGCCGGCACATGCAGATCCCGGGCCCCCAGGCGAGTGGTGGGCAGCCGACCCGAGCGGGCCAGCTTGTAGGCCTGCCAGCGCGAGATCCCCAACCGCTCGGCCGCCTCCGGCAGGGGAATCAGGACCCGGGGGTCGCCGTCCAACACCGACCCAGCCGGGATGGGGGAGGGAGCCGTGTCACTGGTCATGAGTCGCGCACCTCCTGGTGAAGGGAGGCGGCCAGCTCCCGGATCGCCGATTCGGGATAGCGACGGTGGCCGCCCAGGGTGCGCTGATAGGGCAGCCGGCCCTGTTGGGCCCAGCGGGCGACGGTCTTGGGGGAGACCTGCAAGATGGCCGCCACTTCGGCCGACCGCAGGAAGGTTGCGACCCTCGGCGCAGGCCGAGGAGACTGGCTGTGCATCGGGACCTCACTCGATGCTCTGGGTGCCCGGGGGCGCGTCACCGCCCCCGGCCCCGACTCTCAGAACCTCGTTCTTGCGTCTGGCGCGGGCGTCAGCTGGTCATGGCTCCCTCGGCTTGTGAGCTGTCGCAGATGACGACGCAAGGGAACCGCAGGAAGGCCGTGCGTCGGGAGGGCCGCGGGTAGGCCACTTGTCGGCCGCTTGTAGGCCAGGCGGTTCCACTTGTCGTGACGGGGGGCTACGCTGCGGCGAGATTGTCCGGCTTTGAGGAGCAGCAGTGGAGGAAGCCCGCCGCCCGAACGAGCTGCTTCGTCGTGCCCGCCTGCTGCGTGGTTGGTCGCAGCAGCGGGTCGCGGATCACATCAACGCGCCCAACCGACAGTTGGTGTACCGCTGGGAGACTGGCAGGCGGTCACCGGGTCCCTTCTACCGGGAGCGGCTCTGCCAGGAATTCAAGATGACCGCCGAGGAGCTCGGCTTGGTCGAGCTGACGATTCTCGACCCGGCGGATGCTGCCGGTACAGTGGCCGGCGACCGAGCAGGCGGGTCCACCGACGTAGTGGACAGCCCGCTGCCGGAGTCGGTGAACGAGCTGATGCGGGAGCTGTGGAGAGATGAAGTGAAGCGACGCGCCGTCCTGCAGATGCTTGCTGCTCTCGCCACCGGAGCCGCCCTCGACAGAGCACCGCTGCGACGACCTCCCACCGTGCCGGTCGCGCATGCCAGCGAGGTTGCCGAGCACCTCGCCCGCGCGTTCCCAGAGCTCAGCACCGAGGACTGGCTGCTCGGTCCGCATGAGGTCCTGGGAACCGTCGGTGGGCATCTCGACCTCATCCAGCAGCTGCTCCCCAACCTTGTCGGCGCCAGGCGCGGGCGCCTGTTGCAGGTCGGTGCCCGCTACGCTGAGTTTGGGAGCTGGCTCAACCAGGACAGCGGCAACGTACGAGCGGCCACCCACTGGGCCGACCGTGCCATGGAATGGGCCCAGGAGGCCGGCAACCCCCACATGGTGTCGTACGTGCTGGTCCGCAAGTCCGACCAGGCTGCGGCCACGCGCGATGTGCCGCGCGCCATCGGGCTTG
>Ga0307415_100000999_pt1 | contig 13060 bp, 10 predicted proteins | sample DK1Cmetagenome_FD_204524 | JGI IMG/M metagenome (GOLD analysis project Ga0307415, IMG submission 204524) | Maize rhizosphere microbial communities from greenhouse at UC Davis, California, United States - DK15-C-2 | ecosystem: Host-associated > Plants > Roots > Rhizosphere > Soil | place: USA...
GGACGTACGTCCCGTAGACGTAGTACGTGAGCGTCAAGGCCGCCGCAAGCACGAGGTACAGCGGAAGCTGTCCGCTCGTGACCGTCGCCCGCAGGGCACGGTTCGACAGGGCGAGCACGACAAAGAGCACGACGAGGAAGATCAGGGCAATGCCCGGCTTCGCGGCCGTGGCGAGGGACGACACCAACCCGGCTGCGACGAGCCGTCCGAGAGAGGGACGCTCCCAGTGTCTGATCACGAGAAAGGCGGATGCGAGCAGAAGCGCGACCATCATCGCGTCCGGCATCCCGCGCCGGCTGATCCAAACGCCGAAGGGCCAGAACAGGTAAAGCGCCAGAGCGACGAAGGCACCCGCGGTCGTCGTCAGGCGGCGCGCTATCAGATAGACGAAGATCCCGCCGATGACCCAGAAGAGAGCCGGGAAAACACGGGGAAGCCACAGGTTCTCGCCTCCGGTGAGGTGAAACCCTGCCGCCGATGCAAAGTTGAGGACAGGAGGCTCGATGGGATTGAAGACCCGGCCGAGCTGTTGCACGACGCGGCGCTCCGGCGGGGAGAGCCCTTGCCCGTCGCCGAAGTAGTACTGGCGCGCGAGCAGGTCGCCGTAGAGCTCGCGCGACGCCACCGAGGGCCTGGAGATCCCGTCGAGGCGCAAAAGAAACGCTGCAACGAGCAGGAACGCCACGAGCAGCAAACGAAGGCGTGGGCGCAGGGATTCGACGACAGCTTCCTTCTCGAAGGGCCGCAGACACCGTCAAGAATCGCAGGCGTACGCGCAAGCGACAAGAAGGACAGACACGGTGGCCGCGACCGGCGTGGCTCTGGCGCCCCGCCGTTCGGTAACACAGACTGCTATCGAGATGATTCAACGAGGCCGTTTGGGAGCCCCAGGCAACCTCGACATGGTGCGAGCGGACGAGCGTTGGGGCGACACGCCCTTCGAGCCTGACGTCGTCGCGAGAATGCGGCGCACACGCCGCCACCCGAGACCGACGCAATTCGACTACCTCCACGTTCGCCGCCTGGTCGACGACCTCAGCAGTGTGCTCGCGCGCGTCGGAGGGGAGGCGAAGGACGTGCTCGATGTGTTCTGCGGCACCCGTCCCTACGACGACCTGTTGCCGCCGACAGCCAGCGTGACCGGGCTCGACATCCCCGGAAACCCGTACGGCGTCGCCGATGTCGTCTCGGACGAGTTTCTTCCCTTCCCGAACGAGTCGTTCGACCTCGTCATGTGCATCCAGGGCTTCTACTACGTGCGCGAGCCGCACCGCGGAGCGGCCGAGATCGCACGGGTTCTGCGGCCCGGTGGGTACGCAGTCATCTCCGTCCCGCTCGTATGGGAGTACGACCGCACCGTGCTCGAGAACAGGTTCACCGGCCCCTCCCTCGCACGTGTCTTCGAGGACTGGGAGGACGTGGCGATCATCGAGAACGGCGGGCGCGCCGTCTCGTGGGCAACGTTGACCGGCCTGATCGCGAGCATGGGGCAGTGGCATGTGCCGCAGCGACTACATCTCCGCCGGGCTTCGACGCCGCTTTTTGCCGGCCTCTATCTGCTCGTCAACGGGACTGGGGTTCTTCTCGACGCAGCTGAACGTCGCTTCGCGCGCAGTTCGCTGACGTTGCCGATGAATCTACTTCTCGTCGCGAGGCGACCGCCCCGTGCGCCGGACGCCTGAAGTCACGGTCGTCATTCCGACGCGCAGCCGCTGGGACCTGCTCTCGACCGCGGCGCTTCCCTCAGCCCTCGGCCAGGAGGACGCGGACGTCGAGGTAGTGGTCGTGGACGACGGCTCGACGGACGGGACGGCTGCGGGCGTCGCCGCCCTCGACGACCCGCGGATCCGGCTCGTCCGTCATCGGGGCCCCCACGGAGTCGCGCGCGCGCGGAACGCGGGCATCGAAGCGGCTGGCGGCGAGTGGATCGCATTTCTCGATGACGATGATGTCTGGGCTCCTCGCAAGCTCCGCATGCAGCTCGAGGCTGCGGCCGCCGAAGACGCTTCGTTCGCCTACGGAGGAGCGGCCGCGCTGGCGGAAGACCGTTCGTGGGTGTACTCGCTCGCTCCGCCGGCTCCGGAGGCGCTCGCGTCGACGCTCCTTGCGCGAAACGTTCTCTGGGGCGGGTGCTCGAACGTCATCGTGAGATCGGATGTCGTGCGGCGGCTAGGCGGGTTTGACGAGCACCTCTTCCAGCTGACCGACTGGGACCTCTGGATACGGCTTTCGCAGGTGGCCCGGGCTGCCGCCTGTCCGGAGGTCGTCGTCGCCTGCATCGAGCATCGGCGCAGCATGCTCCTCACGACCGACGACGACATCTTTGCGGAACTGGCGTACGTCGAAAGCAAGCATCGGGCTGCGCGCGAGGCCGCAGGCGTGCGCTTGGACCGCCGGATCTTCACCCGTTGGGTCGCTCTTGGGCACCGCCGTGCGGGCCGCCGCTTCCGTGCATCGCACCTGTACCTGACGGGAGCGATTCGGGACCGCGACCCGGGCAACCTCCTGCGCGCGCTCGCAGCTCCTTTCGGCGAGGGCCCGGTGGGTTGGGCCCGCCGCGCAGCACAACGGCGCTCGCCTGATGAGCCGAGCGAGCTCGCCCTCGAGCCGTCCTGGATTGCGCGCTACCGCTGAACGGTCGCCCGCAGGATCGTCCAAGCGATCTCGAATGCGAACTCGCCGAGCGACTTATAAGAGGGACTAAGTCGGCCGAGCAGGAGTGGATCGGATTGGTCGGTCACGAGCTCCGGCGAGCCGGTAAAGCCGACGTCGAACCCGGCCGCGCGGGCGGCCGAGGCAACCCGCGCGTCCGCGCGTCCGTGCGGGTACGAGATAGCGGTCAACGGTTGTCCGACGGTGTCGGCCAACTCACTACGGCCCTCTTCCATGGCGCGAGCCAGATCGTCGTCGTCCAACGAGGGCAGCAGGTCATGGCGGCGCGTGTGGAATCCGATCTCCGCGCCGGCCGTCACGAGCCGCTCGACGTTCTCGGCTCGCAGCCCCGCCTCAGGCGGGTCGGGCCCGACGATGCGCTCCAGCTCGACCTCGATTGTCTTTCGCGCGGCCGGCGGTAACGCCTCAAGCTGACGTCCGAGCTCGTGGATGCCGCTTGCTCGCCGCGCCGTGCCGACGCTCAGCGATCTCAGCTCGAGGCGTCGATCGACGGCGACCTGGAGCCGCTCCCACCAGAAACGGTAAGGCGCGTGTAGCGACGCTCCGGACAAGAAGAAGGCCGCGGTCGCGCCCGCAGAGGCGAGAATCGGGGCGACGACATCGGCGTGCGTTGCCAGGTCGTCGTCGAAGGTGATGGCGACCGGGAACGGCTCGCCGGGACGCCGTTGGCGTGTCGCGCCCAGGAGCTCGGATGCGGCAACGACGCGGTAGCGCGAGCAGAGGTGGCGGACCTGTGCCGTGAAGAGCGAAGTGCCCATCGCGGGGACGAGCTCTCGACGCGGATCACCGTGCGGATCGTCGACGCGGTGATAGACGAGCGCGAAGCCGAGGTGGCAGTCGGAGCGCCGTGCCAGCGACGCGAGGGGCAGGGCGAGCTGAAGCCCGAAGATCCCGAGCATCCGCGTGCGGGCACGCAATCGTCCCGCAGCGATGACGCTAGACGGCCTGCGCAATGACGATCATGACGTCCGCGGTCGCGGGCCGGCGGCGAGCTCGCACATCCGCAAGGAGGGCTCTCAGGGCTAGTCCGCGCCGGAGCGGGGGGGCCTTTGCGAACGGGGCGGCCCCCTGCGCGAGCGCGGCGCTCATCCTGAACGACCAGCTTGCCTGCGGCGATGCCCGCAGTTCGACAACTTCGAAGCTCGAGTCTGAGAGCAGCCGGGCCAGCGATTTCGGCGTGTAGACGACCGCATGACGTGGCGGTTGGAGATGGATCCAGTGCTCACCGAAAATCCGGTGTCCCTCCGAATCCAGATTGGGCGTGGCGATCCAGAGCATCCCGCGGGGTTTCAGCGCGCGGCGACAAGCCTGCAGCGTTGCGGCCGGGTCACGGAGGTGCTCGAAGACAAGCCGAAATGTAATCGCGTCCAGAGTCGCAGGTTCCAGCGACATCGCCGCCATCGTGTCCTCCGTAACGGACACGCCCCGCGCCCGTGCGAGCGCGACCGCATCCGCGTTCGGCTCGACGCCTCTGACCGACCATCCGGCGGCTTGCATCGCGGCGAGGAACTCGCCTTCACCGCAGCCCATGTCCAGGAGACGCGGTTGTCCCGGCGGCAAGCGGAGATGGCGCACGTACTCGTCCGCCTTTTCTCTGTGACCCGGCAGGAGTGGGACCACCGCACGGCCGAGCATAGAGGCCGGCGCGAGCGCGTAATCGTAGCGAGAGTTCAGGTAGCCGTTGCGAAGCGCCCGACGAGCCCCGTGCCACCAGCTCGAGGACGCCTCCTCCGGCAGCTGGGCGCCGTCGTAATAGTTGCGATAGGCAATGTGAGCCGTGCGCTCGTCAGGTCGGGGATCCAAGTACGCGCAAGAGCAGTCCCCGCAGCGGACGAGACACCAGCGTCCGGGAGCACACCGGTAGGAGCGGTCGGTGAGATCCGTGTACAACACCTGCCGCGAGGCGGAGCCACAGGCGGGGCAGCGCTCGACCCGCTCGAGACCATCGGGTGGCCACTCGGTCGTGAGAACGGGCGCGCCGGTGTTACTCACGACACAAACCGTATCTCGGCCTCGGGCGCGGGATGATCCCCGACTGACGGCCCGCAGTCGGAAGAGGTGAGGACGACTTGCCCGCCGCGCCGATTCCCGTAGATTCTCCCTTTTTAAGGGTTATGTTCTAGGAAGTGGCAACGTCACTCGTCACCGGCGGCGCCGGCTTCATCGGCTCCCACCTCTGCGATTACCTGCTCGCCCAGGGGCACCGTGTCATCTGCGTCGACAACCTCGACACCGGCTCGCTCCAGAACATCGAGCACATCGCGCACGAGCCGGAGTTCGAGTCCCTGAACCACGATCTCACCAAGCCCCTCTTCCTCGAGGAGCCCATCGACTTCGTTTTCCACCTCGCTAGCCCGGCGAGCCCCATCGACTACACGCGGCTCCCGCTGCACACGCTCAAGGTCGGCTCCTACGGAACGCACCACATGCTCGGGATGGCGAAGTTCAAGCGCGCGCGCTTCCTGCTCGCCTCGACGAGCGAGGTCTACGGCGATCCCCAAAACGACATCCAGTCCGAGTCTTACTGGGGGCACGTGAACCCGATCGGGCCGCGCGGCGTCTATGACGAAGCGAAGCGTTACGCCGAGGCGCTGACGATGGCCTATCAGCGTCAGCAGGGGGTGGACACCTGCATCGCGCGCATCTTCAACACGTACGGGCCGCGAATGCGCCCCCACGATGGGCGGGCGCTCACGACTTTCATGGACCAGGCGATGAAGGGCAGTCCTCTCACCGTCTTCGGCGAGGGCTCTCAAAGAAGGACGTTTTGCTACGTCGACGACATGGTCCGCGGCTTGTACCTCCTGGCCGAGAGCGGCGAGCACTTGCCCGTAAACCTCGGCAGCCCTGAAGTGCTGGCTCTCTTGGAGCTCGCCGACGCGGTTCTACGAATCACGGGCTCGAAGAGCGAGATCGTCTTCCATGCGCTTCCGGCCGGCGAGCCGCAGGTCCGATGTCCCGATATCACACGCGCGCGCGACCTCCTCGGGTGGGAACCCGAGGTTGAACTCGATGAGGGGCTTCGTCGCCTTCAAGCAGCGCTGGCGCGCGCTCCGAGCATGCTTTCACCCGGGGCGCCTTCTTTCTAAGGCGGCTTGGCAGCGGCTCCCGGGCCTCGAATCGAGTCGAGCCAAACCGTATCTTGCTTTTATGGGAAGGCAATTCGCGGTCGAGGTCGCTGACCGGCTCGAACCAGTAATCGAAGAATGGGACGAGCTTGCCGGCACGCTTGGCGCTCCTCCCTTTATGCATTCGGGTTGGACATGGTCCTGGTGGTCGGCGTTCGGCCGTGGTGCGCTTCATGTCTTCGTGATCCGCCGTGGCGGTCGGATCGTCGCTCTGTTGCCAATGGTTCGGCGTCACGGCGTCCTTCGCTCCCCGACGAACGCGCACACGCCCCACTTTGATCTGCTCGCAGTGGACGAAGCAGCGGCCTCTGCTCTGGCCAGCGCACTTTTTGCGAGCGGCGCGCACGAGATTGCGATCAGTCCACTCGACGCGCGCGGAGAGGGAATCGCCGCCCTCAGTGCAGCGGCCCGGGCAGCGGGCTACCGCACGATCGCGCAGCCCGTCCTTCGAGCGCCCTACATCTCGGGCGGGGCAAGCCTCGCGGCGTACCATCGGTCGCTCAGCCACAACCTCCGCCATGACGTAGAACGGCGGCTCCGGAGGCTCTTGGAGGCAGGTGCGGTGAGCGTCCACGTCTGTGATGGCCACGAGAGGCTCGATGAGTTCCTCGACGAAGGGTTCGGAGTTGAGGCCTCGAGCTGGAAGGGTGCGGGCGGGACGGCGATCGCGTCTCAGGATTCGACTCGATCCTTCTACCGCGACGTCGCTCACTGGGCCGCGTCCGTCGGCTGGCTGCGGCTAGCCTTCCTGCGCCTCGACGGACGTGCGATCGCGTTCCAGTTCGACCTGGAGTGCGGTCGGACCTACTATTCGCTCAAAATCGGCTTCGACCCCGAATACGAGCGCTTCTCACCCGGGAAGCTGCTCGCGTACACGATGGTTTCACGCGCGGTTGCGTCCGGGCTGGTCCGTTACGAGCTGCTCGGCACGGCCGAGGCGTGGAAATATCGGTGGACGGAAACCTCGCACGAGCGTGTGGCGCTCCATAGCTTCGCGCCATCCGCAGCCGGTCGCCTGGCCTGGTCGAGTCACGCTCATGTCCGCCCGCTCGCCCGTCGCGTTCCGCTCGCCCGGCGTCTTGCGGGAGCGTTGCGCCGATCAGCATGAGTGAGGGAGCGCCCGGGCGGCCTATGAAGATGCCGTCGCACATCCGGCTCGAAGGTGTTCCCTCGCTTGACGCGCTTGGCGACGAATGGGGCAGACTCGCCCGGGAAAGCGGCAACGTCTTCTCCACGTGGGAGTGGGCCTCGACCTGGTGGCGGCACCAGGGGCGCAAGCGCGTGCCCCTTGTTTTCGCCTGCCGCGCCGCCGACGACAGGCTCGCGGCGGTACTGCCCCTCTATCTCTGGTCGGCGCGACCCCTGCGCGTGGCGCGCTTCATCGGCCACGGCCCCGCCGACCAGCTCGGGCCGATTTGCCCGCCCTCTGCACGCGTTCTCGCGGCGAAGGCGCTTCGAAGCGCCTGCGAGGAGGCCCGACTCGACGCGCTCCTCGCTGAGCTCCTGCCCGGCGACGGTTGGGACTCGGCCCTCGATGCGAAACCTCTCCGGCTAGAGTCCAGCCCGATCCTGTCTCTCGCGAAAGGGTGGGAGGCGTATCTCGCAGCGCGGAGCGCAAATTTTCGTCAACAGATACGACGGCGTGAGCGCAAGCTGAGGAGCGAGCATGCGGTGCGCTTTCGGCTCGCGACTGACCTAACCCGCCTGCAGGACGACCTCGGCGTCCTGTTTTCGCTTCATGTCGCACGGTGGGGCAAGGCGGGCTCGGCCTTCCTTCGCTGGGAACGGTTCCATCGGGACTTCGCCGCGGTCGCTCTTCAGCAAGGCTGGCTTCGCCTCTGGTTCCTCGAGCTCGACGATAGACCGGTCGCCGCCTGGTACGGCTTCCGGTTCGCGGGAATCGAGTCGTATTACCAGGCGGGTCGCGATCCCGCGCGAAGCGATGAATCGGTGGGCTTCGTGCTGCTCGCACACACCATCCGCGAGGCTGCCCAGGATGGGATGCACGAATATCGCTTGCTGCGCGGCGCCGAAGCGTTCAAGCGTCGGTTTGCGGAGGCTGATCCGGGTCTCCGGACATTCGTTCTCGAACGTGGAGTTCCCGGCCGGATCGCACGGATCGCAGCGGCAGGCGGGCTTCGCAGTGATCGGGTTCGGCTCCTACTGCGTCGGCTGGCTGCGGTGACGACGAGTTAATCCGACTGTGCTCTCAGGAACCTATCGGCGCGTCATGCGAACCCTACGGACGCGCCGGTCGGCGGTCCTCTGCTACCACGGTGTAGGCCCGTCGACAACACGCATCGACCCGGGGTTCCTGCGCGTCGAGCCGGCGGCGTTCCGCGCACAGCTCGACCTATTGCTCGAAGCGGGCTTCGAGTTCGTGACGGTCGCGGAGTTTGTCGAGCGGGCGGCTGGAGGGCGGCCGCCTCCAGGCCTCATCGCGCTCAGCTTCGACGATGGGATGGACGATAACCACGAACACGTGCTCCCGATTCTTCGGGAGCGAGGGCTCCCCGCGACCGTCTACGTGACGACGGGTCTCATCGGCAAACGCAACCCGTGGATGGCGAGGGACTCGGGCGCTCGGATGATGAGCGCCGAGGAACTTGGCGACCTCGTGCTCGCCGGCTTCGAGGTCGGCGCGCACACAGTGACGCATCCCGATCTCTCACAACTCGACTTCGAGAGCTGCCTTCGAGAGATGAGCGACAGCCGGCAGGCACTCGAGCGGCTGCTCGGTGTTCCTGTGCGGACATTCGCGTACCCGTACTGTCACTACGGCTCGGCGGCTCTTGCGGCAGTGCGCGCCGCGGGCTTCACCGCGGCCGTGACCTGTCAGGGGCTGGGAAGCTGGGATCGCTATGAGTTGAGACGCGCCATGATCACTGGGAAGGACGGGCTCTCGATTTTCGTCCTCAAGCTCACCGAGCTGTATCACCCGCTGTTCGACAGTCGCCCGTCACGGTTCGTGCGCGCCGTCACGCGCGGGCCACGCGTACGTCGGCGCGAGCGTCTCGAACGCCCTCGGTGAGCCGGCTCGCCGGCCTAGCGGCATCTTTCCGGGCCATAAAGGGCTCAGTCTCGACGTACGCTTGGACGCCTGCGTCGCCGATCAACGGAGACGGGGGAGATGAAACCAGATCTTCAACATTGACATAGGAAGCTGCGTCCTTTAGTTTCGAGCCGTTATCGCCGGCTCTCAGCCGGGACGGGCGTCAACTGCGGCGCGGGACAGAAACGGGAGGACGGGAGTTGGGATCCGCGGCGATCCCCGGGGTCGGGCCCTGCTGGGTTCGTTCCATCGGCTGGAAAGCGAACAACGAGCGGCTGAGCTCGCGAGCCTGGGCGGGCCCGCATCGGGCTGCTCATTCCGACAATGGCGAGCACTGACGAGCTGACGGCTCCGGCTGCCTCCGTCTCGCGCGTCACTCCGCGCGTCGACGCAGGGGCCGGCGGGCGGCGGCGATCCGCCAACCGGCCGTTGGTGGACGCCGTCCTCATCGTCCTCGCCTTTCTCGTGGAAGCCGTCGCGCCTCCAACGCGCTTGCCTTCGGTCGACGCTGTATGGCTCGTGCTCTTCGCTGTCTGCGTACTCGCATTCCGGCACCTACCCACTGCCTCGAGAGGGAGGATCAGGATCGACGTCCTCAACGAGATGCGGGATCTCGTTCTTGCGACGACGCTCGCGGCGATGATCGTCCTTTCGATCCGCGTCGTTGCGACCAATGATCCCTCCGTCGCCGTGCAGACGATGCGCCTGTGGGCGCTCGCGACCGGGTTCCTCATCATCGGGAGCGCTGTGCTCGGGCAAGCCGAGCTGCGCGCGCGGCAACGCGGGGAATCCGCTCGGGCGACCCTGATCGTAGGCGCGGGAAACGTGGGGCGGCTGGTGGCCAAGCGTCTGCTCGAAGATCCCGGAGTCGGCCTACGCCCGATTGGGTTCCTCGACAAGAGGCCGTTCGAGGAGCACGGCAACGGACGCGATCTGCCTGTGCTCGGCGCGAGTTGGAATCTCGACGACGTCGTCCACCAACATCGCATTCAACATGTGATCTTCACGTTCTCCAGCGAGCACCACGAGGTCCTCCTCGCAATGGTGAAACGCTGCCAGGATCTCGGCATCTCGATCTCCCTCGTTCCGCGCTTCTTCGAGAAGATGACGAGGAAGATCGCCATCGACCATGTCGGCGGGCTTCCCCTGATTTCGGTTCCGCACTTCGATCCAAAGGGTTGGCAGTTCCGTTTGAAATACTTCTCGGATCAAGTTCTGGCGGGCCTCCTGCTCGTGCTTCTCTCCCCGTTCCTCGTCGCGTGCGCCATTGCGGTTCGGCTGTCGCTTGGAACGCCGATTTTCTATCGACAGCTTCGCGTCGGGCTCGACGGGGAGCGTTTCGAGATGGTGAAGTTTCGCACCATGCAGGACACAGACGACGAAGGCGGCCTTCCGCGACTGCTACCGGGGACGGCGCCCGGCGGGGTGGAGGGCATCGATCGGCGGACCCCCATCGGCAAGTTCATGCGGCGGACGTCGCTCGACGAGCTACCGCAGCTTGTGAACGTCTTCAGAGGCGAAATGAGCCTCGTTGGCCCGCGTCCTGAGCGTCCTGAGTTCGCTGAGCTCTTCGAGCACGATGTCCTGCGCTATGGGGAGCGTCTGCGGGTGAAGTCGGGCATAACCGGTTGGGCGCAGGTCAACGGCCTGCGCGGCCAGACCTCTTTGCACGACCGGGTCGAGTGGGACAACTACTACATCGAGAACTGGTCACTCTGGCTCGATCTGAAGATCCTGCTGTTGACCGTGCGGGCGATGGTCCGTTTCGCCGCGGACTAACAGACTCTCGTCTGGTCGCTCGCTCGATCTTCGGATCGAACAGCTTAGGATCTAGTCGATGGTGGCGCGACCACCGATCCTCCTCCTGCATGGCTTTCCCCTCGACGCGCGCATGTGGGACGCGCAGATCTCGGCGCTGGAGCAGGCGGGCTACGAGTCCCTCGCGCCGAACCTTCCCGGCCGCGAGCCCGACAACGACCTCGCAAGCTGGGCCGGGCGCGTCCTCCAGCTCCTACCAGGCGACTTCATCCCCGTCGGCTGCTCGATGGGCGGCTATCTGATCTTCGAGCTCTGGCGGCAGGCTTCCGCCCGGATCCCCGCCGCGGTCTTCATCGACACGCGCGCGGGCGCTGATACGCCGGAGGTTCGGGAAGGTCGAGGCGAGACGATCAGGATTCTCGGAGAGGACGGCTTCGACGCCTTCTGGAAGCTCCAGGAGCCCAAGCTCTTCGGATCGGATACTCCGCCTGACGTGATCGAGCGGGCTCGCGCGATCGCCGCGGAGCAGCCGATCACGAATCTCGTCGCCACCCTTCAAGCCCTGGGATCGCGGCCGGACTCGCGCGAGACCGCATCGTCGCAGGACGTCCCGGCGCTCGTGATCGTCGGGGAGAAGGACGTGCTGACTCCGCCAAGCGAGGCCGAGGAGCTCGCGGAGCTGCTTCCGATCGCCCAGCTCGTGCGTCTTCCGGGAGCGGGTCACCTGACACCGCTCGAGCAGCCCGCGCGGATAAACGATGAGCTGATCGTCTTCCTCTCTCGCGTCGCGCCCGCCAGCCCTTGACAGGCGTGGACGAAGTTAGTAAAAGCTAACTTCTGATGACCGAACGTCTGGCACGCGCGTCGGCTCGCCGCCCCTGGCTCATGATCGGGGTTTGGGTTGTGGCCATCGTGCTCGCGTTCGGCGTCATCGGGATTTTCCTCGAAGACGCTCTGAGCAGCGAAGCCCGCGTGACCGGAAATCCGGAGTCTGCGCAGGCGGAGCAGCTGCTCGCGGAGCGTTTTCCCGCCGCGGAGGTCGCCGGCCAGCGCGACGTCACCGAGGTGGTCGTCGTCCGCGGGTCGTCCCCCGACCGCGCCCAGACCATCGCGGACGAGCTTCGCGCGGCCGGCGCCTCGCACGTGGTCACGCCGTCCGAAGACGACCGGCTCGTTTCCGAGGATGGCGACGCGTTCGCGCTCCTCGTCGGCCTGGGCGAGCCTCCGGAGGACCAGGTCGCCCCGGTCGTCGCGGTCGTCGAGAGGCTCGATGCCCAGCCGGGGGTGGAGGCGGGGATCTCGGGCGAGTGGACGCTGGACGCAGACTTTCAGCAGCTTTCGCAGGACGACCTTCGCACGGGTGAGCTCTACTTCGGCATCCCTGCGGCCCTCGTCATCCTTCTGCTCGTCTTCGGCGCGGTCGTCGCCGGCCTCGTGCCGCTCGTCTTCGCGCTCGTCTCGATCTTCGTCGCGCTCGGGCTGACCGCTCTCGTCGGGCAGGCGTTCGAGCTCTCCGTCTTCGTCGTGAACATGCTGACCGGCATGGGACTCGCGCTGGGGATCGACTACACCCTCTTCATTCTCTCGCGCTACCGCGAGGAGCGAGTGCAGGGACGCGAGAAGCCGGACGCGATCGCCACCGCAGGGGCGACTGCCAGCCGCGCCGTGCTCTTCAGCGGCCTCGCCTTCGTCCTCGCCATGACCGGAATGCTCCTCGTTCCGAGCTCGATCATGCGGAGCCTCGCGGCGGGCGCGATCCTCGTCGGCATCGTCTCTGTGATCGCCGCGCTCACGCTCTTGCCGGCTGTTCTCAGCCTCGTGGGCGATCGGGTCAATGCGCTCCGCATTCCCTACTTCGGGCGAGGAGTAGGGACCCAGGCGGTCGAGAGTCGCTTCTGGGGCCGAATCGTCGGTTTCGTCATGCGCCGCCCCGTCGCCAGCCTCGCTGCCGCGGTAGCGCTCCTGCTCGCGGCGGCGGTCCCGGTCTTCTCGCTGGAGACGGGCTCGTCCGGGGTGTCGACCCTCCCCGACCGCTTCGCGTCAAAACACGGATTCCAACTCCTGAACCAGGAGTTCCCCGGCCAGTCGACCGACCCCGCGCAGATCGTCGTGGACGGCAATGCGTCCTCACCAGCCGTACAGCGCGGGATCGACCGCCTCGAGGCGGCGCTCGCAGAACGGCCCTTGTTCGGCGAGCCGACCGTCGAGACGAATGAGACGGGCAACACCACGCTGATCACCGTGCCGATCGGAGGGGATGCCGTCTCCGAGCCGGCGATCGAGGCGGTACGCGACTTGCGAACCGAGGTCGTCCCGGAAGCCTTCGCCGGCGCCGAAGCCGAAGTGCTGATCGGCGGCGACACCGCGATGGAGCTCGAGTACCACGACGCCATGGACACCTGGCTGCTGCGCGTTTTCGCGTTCGTCCTCGGCCTCAGCTTCATCCTGC
>Ga0307415_100001000_pt1 | contig 13054 bp, 12 predicted proteins | sample DK1Cmetagenome_FD_204524 | JGI IMG/M metagenome (GOLD analysis project Ga0307415, IMG submission 204524) | Maize rhizosphere microbial communities from greenhouse at UC Davis, California, United States - DK15-C-2 | ecosystem: Host-associated > Plants > Roots > Rhizosphere > Soil | place: USA...
CTGAAAGTCGCCGAGGGGGCGGTTGTCAGCTACGTCCACAACGCCGCGGCGCCGGGCATGGGCAAGATCGGCGTGCTGGTCGCGCTCGAAAGCCCGGCCCCGGCCGAGGCGCTGCAGGCGCTCGGCAAGCAGATCGCGATGCACATCGCGGCTGCCAATCCGCTGGCGCTGGACAGCGACGGGCTCGACACGGGTCTGCTGGAGCGCGAGCGCGCGATCGCCATCGAAAAGGCGAACGAGAGCGGCAAGCCCGCGAACATCGTCGAGAAGATGGTCGAAGGCACGATGGCCAAGTTCCGCAAGGAGCATTCGCTCCTCAGCCAGCTGTTCGTGATGGACAACAAGACCCCGGTCGCCGACGTCGTCGCCGCTGCGGGCAAGGAAGCCGGTGCGCCGATCGCGTTGAAGGCGTTCGAACGCTTCCAGCTTGGCGAGGGCATCGAGAAGGCCGAAAGCGACTTCGCCGCCGAAGTCGCCGCAGCCGCCGGCGTCCAGAAGGACGAGCCGGTCGCATAGAAGCGCTGTTGGCCGCTGTTAAAGGCGGTTGGCAGAGGGGCGGGTGCGCCGTAAGAGCGCATCCGCCCTTTTGCATATCTGACGACCATCGAGGAACTGGCCGCCTATGACCCGACCGAGCTTTCACCGCATCCTGCTGAAGCTGTCGGGCGAGGCGTTGATGGGGCCGGGCCAGTTCGGGATCGATCCCGACACTGTCGCAAATCTCGCGGGAGAGGTGAAGGCGGCGAAGGACCAGGGCCTCGAAATCTGCCTGGTGATCGGCGGCGGCAACATTTTCCGCGGCATGGCCGGCGCGGCCAAGGGCATGGACCGGGCGCAGGCCGACTATATGGGCATGCTGGCGACGGTGATGAACGCGCTGGCTATGCAGAATGCGCTGGAACAGCTGGGCGTCGAGACCCGCGTCCAATCCGCCATCAAGATGGACCAGGTGTGCGAGCCAGTCATCCGCAGGCGCGCCGAGCGGCACCTGGACAAGGGGCGCGTGGTGATTTTCGCGGCAGGGGTCGGCAGTCCTTATTTCACCACCGACACGGGCGCGGCGCTCCGCGCGGCGGAGATGAAGTGCAGCGCTCTGTTCAAGGGAACCAGCGTCGACGGCATCTATGATAGCGACCCGAAGAAGAACCCGGCGGCGAAACGCTATGAAGGGCTGGGTTTCGACAAGGTGCTGGCGGACGACCTGAAGGTGATGGATGCCGCCGCGGTTGCGCTGTGCCGGGACAACAATATTCCGATCGTCGTGTTCAACATCCGCCAGCCGGGCAACCTCGCGGAGGTCCTGGCGGGACGGGGGACGGCAACGATCGTCTCGAACGAGGAGTAAAGCCATGCCTGCCTACGACAAGAATGACATCAACCGCCGGATGCATGGCGCGCTGGAGGTGTTGAAGCATGAACTTGCCGGCCTCCGCACCGGCCGCGCCTCGACCGCGCTCCTCGATCCGATCCAGGTCGAGGTCTATGGGGCGAACATGCCCATCAACCAGGTCGCGACCGTGTCGGTGCCGGAGCCGAGGCTGATTTCGGTGCAGGTCTGGGACAAGTCGAACCTGTCGGCGGTCGAGAAAGCGATCCGCAACGCGGGGCTGGGCATCAATCCGATCACCGACGGGCAGATGATCCGCCTGCCGATCCCCGACCTGACCGAAGAGCGGCGCAAAGAGCTGGCCAAGCTCGCTGGCCAATATGCGGAGAAGGCGCGGATCGCGGTCCGCAACGTCCGCCGCGACGGCATGGACGCGCTGAAAACCGACGAAAAGAAGAAGGACATCAGCGAGGACGAGCATAAGCGGCTCGATACCGAAGTGCAGAAGATGACCGACGATACGATCAAGGAGATCGACGCGGCGGCGCACTCGAAGGAACAGGAAATCCTCGGCAAGTGAGCCTCAACACCGCCCCGACAGAGGGGGCGACCTTCCCCGGCAATGCCGACGGAAGGATTCCCCGCCACGTCGCCATCATCATGGACGGCAATGGCCGCTGGGCCACCAAGCGCGGCCTGCCGCGCGTCGCCGGTCATCGTGCGGGAGCGGAGGCGGTTCGAAAGATCCTCAAGGCCGCCGTCAGGGAACGCATCGAAGTCCTTACGCTCTATGCTTTTTCTTCGGAGAATTGGCGGCGATCGGAGGAGGAGGTCAGCGACCTCAAGGGCCTGCTCGGCTATTATCTGGAGCGCGAGCTTGACGAACTCTCGCGTCAGGGTGTGCGGCTCAAGCTCATTGGCGATCCGGATGCCTTCGGCCCGCAGCTGATGGAGCGGCTCGAGCGCGCCGTCGAGCGCACCGCCGAGAACGACCGGCTGACGCTCGTTGTCGCGCTCAATTATGGCGGGCGCAGCGAAATTGCTGGAGCCGCCAGGAAGCTGGCCGAAAGGTTCGCTTCCGGAAAGTTGGATCTTCAAGCGATCGACGAGGACGCGCTTGGCCGTGAGTTGATGACCAGTGAGCTGCCGGAATTGGATCTCATGATCCGGACATCCGGTGAAAAACGCCTCTCGAACTTCCTTTTGTGGCAGGCGGCTTATGCCGAGCTGATCTTTGTCGACACTTTGTGGCCCGACTTCGATGAGACTGCCTTTCGCGCGGCCTTGGACGAATATTCCGTCCGTCAGCGCAGGTTTGGTGGGCGATGAGGGAGCTGGCGACCCGTACCGCAGTCGGAGTCATCCTGATCGTCATTGCCCTCGCGGCAGCCTTCCTTGGCGGCACGATTTTTGCCGTCATGGTCGCGCTGATAGCGACGGTGATGTACATCGAATGGTCGCGGATGCTGGCTGATTGGGGCTTGGCTTGGAAGGTCTATGGGTTTTTCTATTGCCTGCTGCCGGCCGTGTCCCTGCTGTGGATCCGCGAGCAGGCCGAATATGTCGGAATTGGCAGGAATCCCGACCTGCTGATCTGGGTGTTCCTGGTCGTTTGGTCGACCGACATCGGCGCCTATTTCGCCGGTCGGGCGATCGGCGGGCCCAAGCTTGCCCCTTCGATCAGCCCGAACAAGACGGTCGCGGGATTGATCGGCGGGGTGCTGGCGGCGACAATCCTCGCCGGGCTGTGGGTCTATGCCGTAAAGCTTCCGGCGACGCTTCTTTCCCTGGCGCCGCCGCTTGCTGTAGCTGCGCAAATGGGCGACCTGTTCGAGAGTGGCCTCAAGCGGCGCGCTGGCGTGAAGGACAGCGGAACCTGGCTTCCCGGCCATGGCGGCCTGCTCGACCGTCTCGATGGGCTGGTCCCAGTCTCCGTCCTCACCGCGGCGATGATGATGGCGGGCGGGCTGTGACACGGCGGAGACTCTCCATCCTCGGGGCGACCGGATCGGTCGGCAGTTCGACGTTGGATCTCGTCGAGCGCTATCCGGAGCGCTTCGAGGTCGTTGCTCTGACCGCAGCGCGCAACATGGCGGCCCTGGCGGATGCGGCCCGGCGGACTTCGGCAAAGCTTGCGGTGATCGATGATCCGCTCTTGCTGCCCGAGTTGGAGGAGCGCCTGTCGGGTACCGGTTGTCGTTCGGCGACGGGGCCCGAGGCTCTTCGGGAGGCGGCGGCGGGGGAGGCGGAGCTGGTAATGGCCGCGATCGTCGGTTGCGCCGGCCTGAAGCCGGTCATGGCCGCCATCGAGGCAGGGCGGACGGTCGCGCTCGCCAACAAGGAATCGCTGGTTACGGCGGGCGGGTTGATGACCGCAGCCGCGGAAAAATCGGGGTCCATGATCCTGCCGGTGGACAGCGAGCATAATGCGATTTTCCAATGTCTTGCTGGCAATCGTTCAACCGACGTTGCAAGACTGGTCCTGACTGCTAGCGGTGGCCCGTTCCGGACGAAGAGCCGTGACGAAATGGCCGCGATGAGCCCCGAGCAGGCGGTCGCCCATCCCAACTGGTCGATGGGCGCCAAGATCAGCGTCGATTCCGCGACGATGATGAACAAGGGACTGGAGTTGATCGAGGCCCATCATCTGTTCGACCTGCCATCGGATCGCATCGACATTCTCGTCCACCCGCAATCGGTGGTCCATTCCATGGTCGAATTTGTCGACGGCTCGGTGCTCGCGCAAATGGGAAGCCCCGACATGCGCATCCCGATCGCCTATGCGCTGGCTTATCCCGAGCGTATCGGCACGCCGGCGGAGCGGCTCGATCTCGGCCGCATTGCTTCACTGACTTTCGAAGTGCCGGACAGCGAGCGCTTCCCTGCGCTGCGCCTTGCCCGCCGAGCGTTAGAGGAGGGAGGCGCCGCCCCGATCGTGCTCAACGCCGCCAATGAGGAAGCGGTGGCTGCTTTCCTCGATCGCCGCATCGCTTTTCTGGATATTTGTCGGACGGTTGAGGAGGCTTTGCTTCGCATCGGCGCAGCCCAGCCCCGCTCCATCGCCGAAGTCATCGACATCGACCGTCGAGCAAGGGCATTGGCGCGGGAACTGATGAGCGAATTGGCCGCCTGATGTTCGATCAGCCCCCTCTATGGTTCATAATCATCGCGTTCCTCTGCGCGATCGGCCCGCTCGTCTTCATCCACGAGTTGGGACACTACCTCGTCGCGCGCTGGTTCGGCGTAGGTGCGGAGCAATTCTCCATCGGTTTCGGCCGGGAAATCGCGGGATGGACCGATAAGCGCGGGACGCGGTGGAAGGTCGGCTGGCTGCCGTTGGGCGGCTACGTTCGCTTCGTCGGCGACATGAACCCGGCAAGCCAGGCCGATGCGGACGCCGAGCTTGAGCCCGGAGCGCGGGCAGTGGCGTTCCACAACAAGCCCTGGTGGCAGCGTTTCCTGATCGTGCTGGCCGGGCCGGTCGCCAATTTCCTGCTCGCCATCGCCATCTTCGCCATCTTCTTCGCAAGCCTTGGGATGCCACGCACACCCGCCGTGGTCGGACAGGTGCAGCCGGGCAGCGTTGCCGCGGCAGTGGGACTGGTCCCCGGCGACCGCATCCACGCAATTGCCGGGCAGGATGTGGATTCGTTCGAAGATCTGAGGCGGATCGTCTCGATCCGTCCTGACGAGCCGGTTGTGATCTCGATCGACCGCTCCGGGCAAAAGCAGGACATCCGGGCGAAGCTCGGCGCCCAGCAGGTCACTGACGAGTTCGGTCAATCCTATCGTATTGGCCTGTTGGGAGTGCTTGGAGGACAGCGCGAACTGCAGCGCCTGCCCATCGCCAGCATCGTGCCGGAAGCGACGCGCTACACCTTCGCCCTGACCCGTTCGATGATCGATGGTCTCGGGCAGATCATCACCGGAAAGAGATCGACGAAGGACCTCGGCGGCCCGCTCAAAATGGCACAGATCGCCGGACAGCAGGCAAGCCTCGGCGCATTCGAATTCATCCAGTTGATCGCCCTATTCTCCATAAATCTCGGGTTCATCAATCTCTTGCCAGTTCCTATGCTCGATGGCGGACATCTTGTATTTTACGCCGCGGAGGCGGTCAGGCGGCGTCCGGTCAGCATTCGGGCACAGGACTGGGCATTTCGTGGCGGCCTCGCGCTGCTCCTCGCGCTTCTCGTCTTCACCACAGTCAACGACCTGGCGTCTTTCGGCCTGTTCGAACGACTTGGGCGCTTGATTGGATAGAATGGTTGGGGCAGGGCTAGGCTTCATTTGCGGCGTCGCCAGTCAAACGGCGCCGCTCAGCTAACATTAGGCGGGGAACGCGTGATTTTCAGCAACAGTGTATTCACCAAGCGGATGGGCGGTTTGCTTCTGGCCGGCACCATCCTTGGCGGCTGGTCCGCGCCTGTCCTCGCCCAGGAAGCACCGGCGGAGGCTCAGCCGGCGCCGGAGGCCGCGCCCCCGTCCGCAACGCCCGCGCCAGTCGTCGCGACCGCTCCTTCCGCAGGGGTTATCCGGTCAATCCAGGTAAAGGGTTCGGAGCGCCTGGAGCCGGAGACGGTCCGCGCTTACGCAAACCTCAACCCTGGCCAGGGATATAATACCGAAACGCTCGACCAGGCGCTGAAGGATCTCTACGCGACCGAGCTATTCGCCGACGTCGTCATCACCGGCGCCGATACCGGTAACCTGGTGATCACGGTCCGCGAAAACCCGGTCATCAACCGCATCGTCCTCGAGGGCAACAAGCGGATCAAGTCGGACAAGATCACGCCGGAGATCAAGCTGTCGCCGCGCCAGATCTTCACCCGGTCGAAAGTCCGCGCGGATGTCGACCGCATCATCGAGCTGTATCGCCGGCAGGGGCGCTTCGCCGCCTCGGTCGAGCCCAAGATCGTCGAGCTCGACCAGAATCGCGTCGACCTGGTGTTCGAAATCACCGAAGGCGATCAGTCCAAGGTCCGGGCGATCAACATCATCGGCAATGAGGAATTTTCCGACGGACGGCTGCGCAAGGAAATGTTCACCCGGCAGGCCGGCGGACTGCTGAGTTTCCTGAAGTCGAACGACAGCTACGATCCCGACCGCCTCGCGGCCGACCAGCAGAAGCTTCGCGCCTTCTACCTGACCCAGGGCTATGCCGACTTCCGCGTCGTCTCGGCGCTTGCCGAGCTCACGCCTGACCGCAAGGACTTCATTATCACCTATGTGGTCGAGGAAGGACCGCGCTACAAATTCGGCACGGTCGATGCGGAAAGCCCGCTTCGCGATTTCAGCGCCGACTATGTGAAGGCGGCCGTCCAGATCAAACCGGGCGACTGGTTCGACGCCAAGAAGGTTGAGGACACGGTTACGGCGCTCAATGAAGTGGCGGGCTCCCGGGGCTATGCCTTCGCCGACGTTTCTCCTTCGTACGATCGCGACGTCGAAAAGAGGTTGATGAACCTCACTTTCCGCGTCGGCGAAACCCCGCGCGTCTATGTCGAGCGGATCAATATCCAGGGTAACACGGTCACCCGCGACAAGGTGATCCGCCGCGAGTTCCGTCTCAACGAAGGCGATGCTTTCAACGCCTTCAAGGTGAAGCGCAGCCAGGACCGCCTGCAAAGCCTCGGCTTCTTCCAGGAAAATCTGGAGATCAAGCAAACCCAGGGATCGTCGAACGATCGCGTGGTGCTGAACGTCGACGTCGAGGAGAAATCGACTGGCGAGCTCCAACTTTCCGCGGGCTATTCGAGCCTCGAGCGGTTCGTCATCTCCGCCTCGATCGCGCAGCGCAATTTCATGGGCAAGGGACAGCAGCTCCAGGCCGGCGTGAACTATTCGCGCTATTCGAAGTCGGTGCAGCTTGGCTTCACCGAGCCCTATCTGTTCGACAAGCAAATCCTGCTTGGCGGCGAACTCTTCCGGCGCGATTACAACAGCTTCAATTTCATCGGCAATGAGCGCAATCGCACTTATGGCCAAACTTCGACCGGCGCGGCGGTCCGCCTGGGCTTCCCGGTCACGGAATATGTCTCGTTCGGCACACGCTACTCGCTCGTGCTGGACAATATCACGCTGGATAAGGACCAGTTCTTCCGGGACACCGACGGCGACGGCGATATTGAATGCGATCCGGACAGGGCGAGCCAATATTTATGCGACGAGCTCGGCAAGCGCATAACATCCGCGATCGGCTATACGGTCGCCTTCGACAATACCAACGGCATTCGGGCCACCCGCGGTCAGCGGATCGTCTTTAACCAAGACTTCGCGGGTCTTGGCGGCGAGGTGCGCTATCTTCGCACGCGGATCGACGGGACAAAATATTTCGGCTTGCCGAAGGGTTTCACCCTCTCGGCCCATGCCGAAGGCGGCTATATCCACCCGCTCCAGAAGTCGAAGGGCGAGGGCCGCGATGCTATCCGGTTGAACGACCGGTTCTACGGGGCCCAGATGCGCGGTTTTGACATTCGCGGAATCGGCCCCCGGATTCGCCGCACGCCCTATGACTCGGACGGTGAGCTGGTTGAAGGCGAAAAGGACGTCGTCAGCGACGCGCTCGGAGGCCGCGCCTATTATATGGGTCGCATCGAGCTCGAATTCCCGATCAGCTCGGCGCTCAAGAATATGGGCCTGCGCCCGTCGGCCTTCGTGGACGTGGGCTCTGTCTGGAATTTGACCCAACCCAAATTGAGGAACTTCCTCGCGACCTGCGTGCCTATCGCGGAAAATACCACCGGAGAGGTGTTCGAGATTCCGGCGGACGCCACGAATACGAGTTGCGGACCGACGACAGGACCGACAGGTTTCGCCCGGTTCAATGGTTTCAAGGAGGAATTCCTGGGCAATTCGGTCAAGCCCCGATTGTCTGTCGGCGTCGGCGTCAACTGGGTATCGCCATTCGGACCGCTGCGTATCGATCTCGCCAAGGCCCTCCTCAAGCAGGATGGCGATGACACCAAACTGTTTTCATTCAACGTAGGAACCCAATTCTGATGAAGAAACTCGCTTTTGCCGCCCTCGCAGCGGCTTTCCTTCCGCAGACGGCGTTGGCGCAGGCCGTGCCGACCCCGGTGGTTGTCGTGGTCGACAGCAACAAGGCCGGCACCGAATGCAACGCTTGTAAAACCGCCCTGGCCCAGCTCCAGCAGCAAGCTACTTCGCTTCAGACGTTCCGCCAGCAGTTGGCGACGCCGCTTCAGACCGAAGGCCAGCAGCTCCAGACCGCAGTTGACGCTCTGAAGGGCAAGGCGCCGGATGCGGCGCTCACGGCGCGGATCAAGGCGTTCCAGACCAAGCAGGACCAGGCGGAACAGCAAGTCCAGGTCCGGGGCCAGACGTTCGAGCGCAACCGCAATTATGTGCTTCAGCAGATTCGCACCCGCATCGCCCCGGCGATCGAAGCGGTCCAGGCACGGCGCCGCGCGAACCTGGTGCTCGATGCTAGCGCCGTCGCGCGTTTTTCGCCGGCGCTCGACGTGACCAATGACGTCATCGCCGAGCTCAACCGGACCCTGCCGAGCATCTCGACGACAGCTCCCGCCCAGGCGGCTCCTCAGGGCCGGTGAGCGAAGAGACGACAGGCGCCGTCATTGGTCCGCTGGACGTCCGGCGGGTGATGGCGGCGCTGCCGCATCGTTACCCGATGCTGCTGGTCGACCGGGTCGAGAAGATCGTCCCCGACCAGTCGATCACGGCAATCAAGGCGGTGAGCATGAACGAGGGCTTCTTTCAGGGGCACTTCCCTGGACGCCCGATCATGCCCGGCGTATTGATCATCGAGGCGCTGGCCCAAGCGGCGGGCGTGCTGGCGGTCGAGAGCCTCGGCCTCGCGAACAGCGGCAAGCTGGTTTACTTCATGGCGATCGAGGGGGCGAAGTTCCGCACCCCCGTGGAACCGGGCTGCCTGCTTCAGCTGGATGTCGAATTCATCCAGAAGCGGGCTAGCGTATGCAAGTTCGCCGGGCGTGCATCGGTCGATGGCAAGCTGGTCGCCGAAGCGAATTTCACGGCGATGATTGCCGATCCGCCGCCTGCCTGATTTCCCAATTGCCCTCCGCGTCCTCGCGGATTCGGAAGACCTGACCGAAGCGCTCGCCGGCCACCAGCTCGGCGGGCGTTTCGTCCATCTGGATCCTGCCGCCGGCGATCAGAAGGGCGCGATCGAAGCGGGGAAGCTGGGTCAAGTCGTGGAGGGCAATGAGCAAAGTCCGTCCGGAATCCGCCGTCGCCCGGAAAATGTCGACAAGTCGTAGCACCCAATAGGGGTCGAGGTTCGATAGCGGCTCGTCCAATAAGAGGAGCTGTGGACGCGAGGCAAGGGCGCGAGCGGTAAGGACTCGCGCACGTTCGCCGGTCGACAGGCGGTCGACGGGACGATCGGCGAGCGCATCCAGTTCGAAGAGGGCGATGAGCTCGGCAATCCGTTCCTCGTCCGGTTTGTCGAGGCCCAGCGCGATCACGTCTCGCGCCGCGATCGGCCAGGTTACGTCTCGCGAGGCGGGAAGGAAGGAAAGGAGCCTGCGACGCCGGGCTTCTGGGGCGGCATCGAGGTCTTCTCCGTCGATGATGACCTTGCCACCCGCCTGCTCAACCCTGGCCAATGCGCGGAGAAGACTTGTCTTGCCGCCGCCATTCGGCCCGACAAGCGCGACCAGCTGGCCGGGCGGAACGTCGAGGCTGGTCGGCTGAAGGCGGCGATCCAGCGCAACTTCAAAAGCCTGGAGCGACGTCATGCCGTCAGTCTCCGCCGCAGGGTAACGACCATCCAGATGAAGAGCGGCGTTCCGAACAGCGCGGTGATCACGCCGACCGGGATCGGGCGATCGAGCGGGACTGCACGCACGGCCAGGTCGGCAAGGGCCAGCAGGATTGCGCCTATCAGCGCGGCCGGGATCATGGCGCTGCCCGGATGGCCGCGACTGAGGCGCCGCCCGAACAGGGGGGCGACCAGCCCGACAAAGCCGATGGCTCCGGCCACCGATACGCAGGCGCCGACCGCAATGGCGGAAAGCGCGATGACTTCGAAGGAAAGCTGGCGCGGTCGAAGGCCAAGCGAGGCAGCGACATCTTCTCCCAGCCCGACAAGGTCCAGGGCTCTGGCGCGACGGAGCAACAGCGCGGTGGCAATGCCGGCGGGGATAAGAGCTGCCGCAGCCTGGGAGAGACTTCGATCGACGAAACTGCCCATCAGCCAATCGAATGCGTCGTAAAAGGCGAAGGGTGAAGGAGCGAGCGCCAGCGCGAGGCTGGTTGCTGCGCCGGCTGCAAGGGAGATGGCAAGGCCGGCCAGGAGCAGGGTGGTCGTGTCGGCCCTGCGTCCGGCCAGCCCGACGAGCAGCGCCAGAGTCCCGAGAGCTCCAGCCGCGCCGCATACGGCGAGGGCGAGTGGTTGGGTCAAGCCCAGCCAATAGCCACCGATAACCGCCCCGAGGGCCGATCCGCTCGAAGCCCCGCTGATGTCGGGCGAGGCGAGGGGATTGGCGAAGATCGCCTGAAGGGCGGCTCCGCTGACACCCAGCGCGGCGCCATAGCCGATGACGAGCAAGGTGCGAGGCAGGCGAAGCTGGACCAGCAGCAGGTCCGCGAGTTCGGGATCAATCGCGTGGGCTTCGCGCAGCGGTGCGAGCGGCAGCAAAAGGTGAGCCGCGATGCAAAGAAGCATGGCTAAAGCAAGGAAAAGCCTCACCCTTTGCGCCTCAAGTGCTCGATTTCAGTTAGCATCAGCGGCCCCATGCATGTCCATGGACGGCCGTCGGTCCAGATGGTCTTGGAGCGGGCGTTATTCGCCAGCGGATGCGCCAGCCAGGCCCGTCCGAGCGAATGCTGGTTCTGACGATAGGTGGAGCGAATGATTACCCTCGGAGGATGGAGGGCCAGCATTTCCAGCGTGGCCCTGCCGCCCGGCAGCGGACGCTGGTCGAATCCAGCCAAGCCCATCCATTGGGCGCCGGTGCTTTCCGACGCGATGCTGAATCCATTGTCGGTGAGGTAAATCGCATCTTGCGCCATGCGGCGAGATTTTTTCAGGCGGGACAGCCTTTCCCGCCAGCGGGCTGCGCGCCCGGCATCTCCCAGTGCCGAGGCGACGCGGATCATGTTGCGCTCCACGTCATCGATGCTTGCCGGGAAGGGGAGGTCGATTGTCTTGAGACCCATCCGCCGGGCGATCGCCTCGCTCGAGCGGCCCCCACCTCCCATCGTCAGCACCAATGTGGGACGAGTGGCGATCACTCCCTCGAGGCTGCCTCGATTGGCGGGATAGCGGCGCGCTACCCTCCACAAGGATGAATCGGCGGGATCACGGGACAGGCGGCTAATGCTCGCGATCTCGGACGGGCGGGCGAGCAACAGCAGATATTCGTCGGTGCACAGGTTGAGCGAGGCGACGCGGAGCGCGCCGCTAGCGGCCAAAAGCGAGACGAAGAGCGGCATGGATCGTCCTCCCTTCGGTCCGGTAGCCGACCAGGTCCTGGTAATGACTCCCGAGCAAGTTTGCGACGCGGACATTGGCCTCGATGCCATCGCTCATGCGATAGGCAACACGGGCATTCGCCAGCCAATAGGGATCGAGATCGACCAGTTCGTAGGGAGAGCTGTCGCGGCGGTCCCGGTGGCGACCGACATAGCTTAGCGAAACGCCATAGCTCCATTTGCCCATCTCGCCGTCGGCGACGATCGAGCCGCTGTGCTTTGGGCGCCGATGCTCAAGCTCGGCGTCCAAACCATCAACCTTCTGCTCGGTCGCGCGGAGCCAGGCATAGTTGGCGCTCAAGCGCAGCGCTTTGCCGATCGTCCAGCCAGCTTCAGCTTCGATTCCCTGGCGATGGCTGGTCCCGGTCGCGTTGACGGTCGAGGTGAAGTCGGGGGTGTCGATGATTTCGTTGTGCAGGCGCTGGCGGTAATAGGTGAGGGCGCCGCCAAAGGGGCCGCGAACGAACCGGCCTGAAATCTCCCAGCCTTTGGAGCGTTCGGGCTTCAGGTCGGGATTGCCAACGAAGAAGCTGGGCGTGAAGCCATACAGATCGAAAAACGTCGGTTGCGCAATGCCTTCGCCATAGTTTCCTGAGATGGAAACTCCGGTCGCGATGTCAGCCTTCATCGAGGCGCGGAAGGTGGTGGTGTTCTTGAAGCGGGAAAAGGTATCGTGGCGGACGGCGAGGCCTGGTGAGAAGGGCCCCAATTTCGCCCCGCGCCATTCGAAAGCCAGCGAATTATGTCGCCGCGAGCGATCCTGTGTGGTGAAGCCGCCAAAGGCCGTGTCGCGGGCGTGGAATTGCTCAAGCTCGCTTTCCAGGGCGGCGATGAACAGGTGGCCGCCGAGGTTATGACCGGCCTCCACGCCAAAAGTCCTGCGACGGGCGGATGTATGGTTTTGTGGCATATCGTCGAGCAAATTGCGGTTCGAGGAGCCGAGCAGGCTCGCCGAAGCCAGGCCATAGCTGCGGTCACGTTGCCCCAGCTCCGCGAATATCCGGCCTGCCGCGAGCCGATTATGGGTCCCGTCGAGCGTGTCGTCGCGCTGGAACGTATCCGGATTGTAGCCGTCAAACTCGCTCTCACCCCACAGGCCAAAACCGGACGCGCCCACGAGGAGGGCAGGGGAAAGCCGGTAGCGCCCCGAAGCGCGCATCCCGGCGTTGCGATAGCCGTCGCGCTCACCCTTGCCGGAAAAAGCATCGATTCCGGTGCTGCGCTGGCCCGCGATACCGATCGAAAATC
>Ga0307415_100001001_pt1 | contig 13049 bp, 6 predicted proteins | sample DK1Cmetagenome_FD_204524 | JGI IMG/M metagenome (GOLD analysis project Ga0307415, IMG submission 204524) | Maize rhizosphere microbial communities from greenhouse at UC Davis, California, United States - DK15-C-2 | ecosystem: Host-associated > Plants > Roots > Rhizosphere > Soil | place: USA...
CGCCGCCTGTAGGCCGCGCGTGGGGCCACCCGTGGGCCGCCCGTGAGCCGCGTGGCGCTCGCTCCGGCGGGTGGTACCCCGCTGTGGAGCGCGGGATTCGACGCGCCACCCGCCGCGCGTCCCGCGCCGCGCGTCCAGCCGCCCTGGGGCGATTAAGATTCTGGGGCGCGCGGTCGCCGGCGGCTACGCGCCCTTCTTCAGCCCGGCGGGCGCGCCTCTTGAAGGGCGTGCCCGGGCCCACCCTCCAGCTCCTTCGGCACGTATGCACGTAAAGCAACTCAGAAACCGGCGCGCGACGGACCTGGCGACCTTCGCGCGAATCGTCATCGACCGGGTGACCCCGGAGCTCGACGGCGGCCGCTACCCGGTCAAGCGCCTCGTCGGCGACTGGTGCGTCGTCGGCGCGAACATCTTCAAGGACGGCCACGACCTGCTCGTCGGCCGCGTGCGCTACCGCGGCCCCGGCGAGGACGCCTGGCGCTACACGCCGCTCACCTATGACTTCGCCACCGATCGGTGGCGCGGCGCGTTCCCGGTCGACCGGGTCGGCCGGTGGACGTACACGGTCGAAGGGTGGACGGACGAGTTCGGCACGTGGCGGCGCGGTCTCGAAAAGAAGGTCGACGCCGGCCAGGACGTTTCCGTCGAGCTGCTCGAGGGCGCGCTCCTCGTGGACGCGGCGGCCCGGCGCACCCGCTTCGGCGAAGCCCGAACGGTGCTTACCCGCACCGCCACGCTGCTCGGCAACGCCGACGTCTCGAACCAGGAGCGCGCGCGCGCCGCCGTCGAGCCTTCGCTCCTCGCCCTGATGCACGCCCACGCCGTCCCCACGGACCTCACCCCCTACCGTCACGAGCTCGCCATCGTCGTCGACCGGCCGCGCGCCGGGTTCGCCGCCTGGTACGAGCTCTTCCCCCGCTCGCAGGGCGCCGCGCCCGGGGAGCACGGCACCTTCGCCACCGCCGAGCGTCAGCTCGACCGCGTCGCGGCGCTCGGCTTCGACGTCGTCTACCTGCCGCCCATCCACCCGATCGGGCACACGTTCCGCAAGGGGCGGAACAACTCCCTCGCCCCCGCGCCCGACGACGTGGGGAGCCCGTGGGCGATCGGCAACGAGCACGGCGGCCACACCGCGGTCGACCCCAACCTGGGCACCATCGAGGACTTCGACCGGTTCGTGCGCCGCGCCAACACGCTCGGCATGGAGGTGGCGCTCGACTACGCGCTGCAGTGCTCCCCCGACCACCCCTGGGTCAGGGAGCACCCCGACTGGTTCACCGTCCGCCCGGACGGGACGATCCAGTACGCCGAGAACCCGCCCAAGAAGTACCAGGACATCTACCCGCTGAACTTCTGGACGGAGGACCGCGAGGCGCTCTGGAACGCCTGCCGCGACATCTTCCTCTTCTGGATCGACCACGGCGTGCGGACGTTCCGCGTCGACAACCCGCACACCAAGCCCTTCGCCTTCTGGGAGTGGTGCATCGCCGAGGTGAAGCGTGAGCACCCAGACGTCGTGTTCCTTGCCGAGGCGTTCACGCGACCCAACAAGCTGCTCACCCTCGCGAAGCTGGGCTTCACGCAGAGCTACGGCTACTTCACCTGGAAGAACACGGCGGCCGAGCTGCGCGATTGGATCCGCGAATTCTTCCTCGACCCGGAAGTCCTCGAGTACCACCGGGGAAACCTGTTCGCGAACACGCCCGACATCCTGCACGAGTACCTGCAGCACGGCGGGCGGCCGGCGTTCCGCACGCGGCTCCTCCTCGCCGGGACGCTCAGCCCCCTCTACGGCATCTACAGCGGCTACGAGCTCGCCGAGAACGTCCCCGTGCGCCCGGGGAGCGAGGAGTACCTCGACTCGGAGAAGTACGAGGTCCGCTACCGCGACGTCGACGCCCCGGGCAACCTCAACGAGGACGTCCGCCGCCTGAACGAGATCCGCCGCGGCCACCTGGCGCTCCAGCGGGCCGACAACCTGACGCTGGTGCACTCGGAGAACGACCAGATCTTCGCCTACCTGAAGCGCGCCCCTAGCGCGCCGACGGCCGTGCGCGCGTCGGCGCTCCCGCAGCCGCCGCTGCCGCAATCGCTGCAGCCGCCGCGCTCCCCGTCCGGCAATGGCAACGGCACCGGAGCGGCGGCGGGCTCGCGGTCGAACGGCGCGGGGGCGGCCGCCGAGCCGGCCGATGAGCGCGACCTGCTCGTCGCCGTGAACCTCGACCCGTTCCACGCCCAGGCGACGATGGTGCACGTCCCGCTCGAGCTGCTCGGCATCGGCCCCGACGAGCCGTACGTGGTGCACGACCTGCTGACCGGAGCGCGGTACCACTGGCGCGGGTCGCGGAACTTCGTCCTGCTCGACCCGGCGCAGCAGGCGGGGCACGTGTTGCGCGTGGAGAAATAGACTGAGTGCCGAGTAATAAGTGCTGAGTGCTAACCGCCGCTCGGGACGCTTCGCGCGACGCGGACCGCCCGAGCGGCTTCTAGCGCTCAGCACTTATCACTCGGCACTCAGCACTCAGTACCCGGCAGTCGGTCCCGCTTACCTCTTGCCGAATACTCGTCCCTCGCAATGACCACCGCGCTCTCAGACGACCCGCTCTGGTACAAGGACGCCATCATCTACCAGGTCCACGTCAAGGCATACCGCGACAGCAACGGCGACGGGTACGGTGACTTCCGCGGGCTGACGGACAAGCTCGACTACGTCCAGTCGCTCGGCGCCACCTGCGTCTGGCTCCTCCCCTTCTACCCCTCGCCGCTGCGTGACGACGGGTACGACATCTCGAGCTACGAGGAGATCAACCCGACGTACGGGACCGTCAGCGACTTCCAGGCCTTCCTCGACGCGGCGCACGCGCGCGCCCTGCACGTGCTCACGGAGCTGGTCATCAACCACACCTCGGACCAGCACCCCTGGTTCCAGCGCGCTCGCCGGGCGCCGAAGGGGAGCCCCGAGCGCGACTTCTACGTGTGGAGCGACGACCCGAACAAGTACAGCGGGACGCGGATCATCTTCACCGACACCGAGAAGTCGAACTGGGCGTGGGACCCGGAGGCGCAGCAGTTCTACTGGCACCGCTTCTTCAGCCACCAGCCGGACCTGAACTTCGACAACCCGCAGGTGCGCCAGGCGGTCATCAACGTCATGAAGTTCTGGCTGCGCATGGGCGTGGACGGGCTGCGCCTCGACGCCATCCCGTACCTCATCGAGCGCGACGGCACGAACTGCGAGAACCTCCCCGAGACGCATGCCGTGCTCAAGGAGCTCCGCGCCGCGATGGACGAGGAGTTCCGGGGGCGGATCTTCCTCGCCGAGGCCAACCAGTGGCCGCCCGACGTGCGCCCCTACTTCGGCGACAGCGACGAGTGCCACATGGCGTTCCACTTCCCGCTGATGCCGCGCATGTACATGGCCCTCCGCCGCGAGGACCACACGCCGATCGTCGAGATCATGCAGCGCACGCCCGAGATCCCGCCCGACTGCCAGTGGGCGATCTTCCTCCGCAACCACGACGAGCTCACGCTCGAGATGGTGACCGACGAGGAGCGGGACTACATGTACAACGAGTACGCGAAGGACCGGCGGATGCGCATCAACGTCGGCATCCGCCGCCGCCTCGCCCCGCTGCTCGACAACGGCCGCCGCCAGATCGAGCTGATGAACGCGCTCCTGCTGTCCATGCCCGGGACGCCGATCCTGTACTACGGCGACGAGATCGGCATGGGGGACAACTTTTACCTGGGCGACCGCAACGGCGTGCGCACCCCCATGCAGTGGAACGGGTCGTGGAACGCCGGCTTCTCGGAGGCCGATAGCGCCGCGCTCTACAGCCCGATCATCGTCGACGCGCCGTACGGCTACCAGGGCGTGAACGTCATGGCGCAGGAGCGCACCCAGACGTCCCTGCTCCGGTGGATGCGGCGCACGATCCACGTGCGCAAGGGGTACAAGGCGTTCGGCCGCGGCAGCTGGGAGCCGGTCGCGACCGTCAACAAGCGGGTGCTCGTCTTCCTCCGGCGCTACGAGGACGAGGTCCTGCTCTGCGTCAACAACCTGTCGCGCTACGCGCAGCCCGTGGAGCTCGACCTGCGGGAGTTCTGCGGCATGGTGCCGATGGAGCTCTACAGCCGCCAGCCCTTCCCACCCGTCGGCGAGCTCCCGTACTTCCTCACCCTCGGGCCCCACACCTTCCTCTGGTTCCGCCTCGTCCCGCCCGGGACGGAATTCCCGCCCCCGCGCCAGGTCAGATGAGACGAGCGAACTGGCCGAGTGGGCCGACGCTGGGGCGTGGTGCGCGAGCCTCGCGGTGAGCACGCCTTGCGGTGAGCACGCCTCGCGGCGTGCGGTGAGCAGCGCCCGCGCCGCCACCGTCCGCGCGGCGCGGCGGACGCGATGACCGCGGGTCGGCCCCCGGCCCCCGACGCGGCGCCGACGCTCCACGTCGGCGGGGGCGCGGAGCTGGCGCTGACGCGTCACGCCCTCGCGACGCTCGACGGCGAGCCGCTCGCGCGCTTCCTCGCCGCGCGGCGGTGGTTCGGCATGAAGGCGGGTGCGGCCGGCCGCGCCCGCGTGGTGGACGTGATCCCGCTCGACTTCGCGCCGCCCGCGGCAGTGGCCGTCCTCGAGATCGACGTCGCCGGCGGCGGGGCACCCGCCCGCTACCAGCTCCCCCTGGTCGTCCGGCAGGTGGGCAGCGACAATGGCGCGAGTGGCCCCCGCGCGGTGCTCGCCCGTGTCGAGAGCGCGGGTGGTCACGCCCTCCTCTTCGACGCCACGGAGGACGCCCCCTTCCGGCGTGCCCTCGGCCTCGCCTTCGCGCGCGGCTCCGCGTTCGCGAGCGTCGAGGGCGCGCGCTGGACCGCGGAGCCCGTCGGTCGCGGCGCCAACGACCTGTCGGAGGACGCCACCTCGCGCCTCGTCGCCTCGGAGCAGAGCAACACCTCGATTATCTACGGGGACCGCGCGATCCTCAAGCTGTTCCGCCGTCTCGAGGCGGGCGAGCACCCCGAGGTGGAGATCGGCCGCTTCCTCACGACGCGCACCGACTTCCGCAACACGCCGGCGCTGATCGGCGTCGCGCACTTCGAGACCTCGGACGGCGAGCGCGGCGTGGCCGGCATGCTCCAGCGCTTCGTGCCCGGCTCCCAGGACGCCTGGTCGTACGCGCTCGGCCAGGTCACACCCTACCTGACCGCGCCGAGCGGGGAAGGGGCGGGCGCGTTCGTCGCCGACGCGGCGGCGCTGGGCCGAGTCACGCGCGCGCTGCACGAGGCGCTCGCCTCGGCCGCCGACGATCCGGCGTTCGCGCCGCGGCCGGCCGGCGCGGCGGACCTCGCGCGGTGGGTGGAGGGCGCTACGCGCTCGGTGGAGTCCGGGCTCGCGCTCCTCGAGGCCCGAGCCGCCGCCGGCGCACTCGCCGACGAGGCGTCCAACGAGGCGCGAGCCGTGCTCGCCCGCCGGGCCGAGTTCGTGCCCCTGGTCCGCGCCGCCGGCGAGGCACTTCGAGGGCATGCCGGCTCGCTCATCCGGCATCACGGCGACTACCACCTCGGCCAGGTGCTGCGCGCGCCCGACGGCACCTTCTACGTGATCGACTTCGAGGGCGAGCCGGCGCGCCCCCTCGCCGAGCGGCGCGAGCGGCACAGCGCGCTGCGGGACGTGGCGGGGATGCTGCGCTCCTTCGCGTATGCCGCCGCGGTGGGCGCGATGCAGGCCGCCGCCGCCGCCGACGCGCCCGATGCGGCGCAGGTGCAGCGCCGGGCCGAGCGCTGGGAGGGCGAGACGCGCGACGCGTTCCTCGCCGCGTACCTGGCCTCCGCCTCGCCCTCCGCGGGCGGTCACTTCCTCCCCGACTCGCCCGCGGCCGTGCAGCGGCTCCTCACGCTGTTCGAGCTCGAGAAAGTGTTCTACGAGCTCGCGTACGAGCTGAACAACCGCCCCTCGTGGGTTTGGGTCCCATTGATCGGGATCGCCCGTGTCTTGCAACAGGGCCCTAGCCCGGGCTAGGTGCGCGCGAACGCCTGCGAGCCCGAGCCACGACTGCGGACTGCGGACTGCGAACTGCGGACTGCGGATACGTGCCCCGGGACGTGTCCTCCCGAGCGGCTTCTCTCCGCAGTCCGCAGTCCGCAATCCGCAATCCACGTACTGATCGCTGCAGATTAGATGACCCAGACAGTCTGGTCCCTCCGCCGCGGGGCGGTGGTGGTGGACGGCGGCGTGCGCTTCAGCGTGTGGGCGCCGCTGGCGAGCGCGGTGGCCGTGCGGCTGTTCGACTGCGACGGGGGCGTCGCAGGGGAGCACCCGCTCGACGCGCACGGCGGGGGCGTGTTCGAGGCGACGGTGCCCGGTGTGGCAGCGGGCGCCGACTACTCGTTCGTGCTCTCACCCTTCGACGCTGGCTCCCCGTCGTGGTCGCTGCCCGACCCGATCTCGCGGTGGCAGCCGCGCGGCGTGCATGGGCCGTCGCGTGTGGTCGATCCGGACGCGTTCCCGTGGACCGACGCGGGGTGGCGCGGCGTCGAGATGGCGGACCTCGTCCTCTACGAGCTGCACGTCGGCACGTTCAGCGCCGAGGGGACGTTCGACGGCGCGATCCCGTACCTGCGCGAGCTGCGCGAGCTGGGCGTGACGGCGATCGAGGTCATGCCGGTGGCCGAGTTCCCGGGGCGGCGCAATTGGGGGTACGACGGCGTCTTCCTGTACGCGCCCCAGAGCAGCTACGGCGGGCCCGAGGGGCTCCGCCGGCTGGTGGACGCCGCCCACCGGGAGGGGTTGGCCGTCTTTCTCGACGTGGTCTACAACCACACCGGCCCGGAGGGGAGCGTCCTGCAGCGCTACGGCGAGTACTTCACGGCGAAGTATCACACCCCTTGGGGGCGCGGGTTCAACACCGACGGGCCGGACAGCGACGAGGTGCGCCGCTACTTCGTGGACAACGCCCTCCACTGGGTCACCGACTTCCACGTCGACGGCCTGCGCTTCGACGCCACGGACCAGATCTACGACTTCAGCGCGCAGCACCTCCTCGAGGAGGTGGCCACCGCGGTGCACGTGCAGGCGGCGGCGCTCGGCCGGCGCGTGCTCTGCGTGGCCGAGACGGAGGCGAACGACCCGCGGTGGCTGCGCGCGCCGGAGTGCGGCGGGTTCGGCTTCGACGGCCAGTGGGACGACGACTTCCACCACGCGCTGCGCGTCGCGCTCACTGGGCAGCGCGACGGGTACTACGCCGACTTCGACGGCGTGCCCTCGATCGCCAAGGCGCTCCGGCACCGCTTCGTCTACGACGGCAACTACTCCGCGTACCGGCGGAAGCGCCGCGGCCGCAGCGTGGACGACGTGTCGCGCGACCGTTTCGTGGTCTTCGTGCAGAACCACGACCAGGTGGGGAACCGGGCCGAGGGGGAGCGGCTGACCCAACTCGCGACGTTCGCGCAGTGCAAGCTCGCCGCGGCCGCGCTGCTCCTCTCGCCGTACGTGCCCCTCCTCTTCATGGGGGAGGAGTACGGGGAGCGGAACCCGTTCCTCTACTTCGTGGAGCACGGGGACTCGGAGCTGGTCGAGTCGGTGCGGGTCGGGCGCCGCAACGAATTCAAGGCGTTCGGCTGGGCCGAGGTCGTGCCCGACCCGCAGGCCGAGGACACGTTCTTGCGGTCGAAGCTCGACCGCTCGCGGCGGGAGCAGCCCGGTCACCAGGAGACGCTCCGCCTCTACCGCGACCTGCTCGCCCTCAGGCGGCGCGAGCCGCTGCTGCGGCCTGGAGCGGCGGCGGTGGCGGTTGCTCACGACGGGGGTGCGGGGTGGATCGTCGCCGGCTACTCGGGCACCGACTCCAACGCCGGCGCGCCAGCGAATGGCGCGCCGCTCGCGGTGGTGCTCAACTTCGCCGGTGAGCCGCGGGAGGTGCCGCTCGCCCTCCCGGGAGTGGCGCCCGGGCGGTGGCAGTGCATACTCTCCACCGACGCCGGCCGCTATGGTGGCGCGGGGGGGGTGCCCGCGGCCGTCGACGTCCTGGCGGACGGGGCCGCGGCGGTGCGGGTGCCCGCGTACGCCGCGGCGCTCTTCAAGCCGGCCGATCTCGACAACTCCGACCGACGGGAGGGACCCTGATGCGCGTGTGGCCCGGGCAGCCGTATCCTCTCGGGGCGACCTGGGACGGCGAGGGGGTGAACTTCGCCCTGTTCTCCGAGAACGCGACCGGCGTCGACCTGTGCCTCTTCGACCGTGGCACGGACGCCGCCGAGCGCGTGCGCATTCCGCTGCGTGAGCGGAACGACCAGGTCTGGCACTGCTACCTGCCCGACATGCGCCCCGGGCAGCTCTACGGCTACCGCGTCCACGGCCCGTACGACCCCAGGGCGGGGCACCGCTTCAACCCCCACAAGCTCCTCATCGACCCCTACGCGAAGGCGGTGAGCGGCACGATCAAGTGGAGCGACGCCCTCTTCGCATACAAGGTGGGCGGGCGGCGGGAGGACCTCGAGCCGGTGACCGACGACAGCGCGGCCGGCATCCCCAAGTGCGTCGTCGTCGACAACGCCTTCACGTGGGGGAACGACCGGCCGCCGCGCACGCCCTGGAACCGCACCGTGATCTACGAGTGCCACGTGAAGGGGATGACCGTCATGCACCCCGAGGTCGACGAGCGGTGGCGCGGTACCTACCTCGGCCTCGCCTCCGACGCGCTGGTGGATTACCTGCTGTCGCTCGGCGTGACGGCCCTCGAGCTCCTCCCCGTGCACCACTTCGTCGTCGACCGCCACCTCGCCGAGCGCGGGCTCACCAACTACTGGGGCTACAACTCGATCGCCTTCTTCGCCCCCGACTTCCGCTACTCGACCGGCGGGCTCGGGGCGCAGGTGTACGAGTTCAAGAGCATGGTGAAGAAGCTCCACTCCGCCGGCATCGAGATCATCCTCGACGTCGTGTACAACCACACCGGCGAGGGGAACCACCTGGGCCCGACGCTGTCGCTGCGGGGCGTCGACAACAAGGCGTACTACCTGCTCAACCCCGACGACCCGCGCTACTACCTGGACTTCACGGGCACCGGCAACAGCCTGAACATGATGCACCCGCGGACGGTCCAGCTCATCATGGACTCACTCCGCTACTGGGTGACCGAGATGCACGTCGACGGCTTCCGCTTCGATCTCGCCCCGGTGCTGGCGCGCGAGCTGTTCGAGGTGAACCGCCTGAGCGCGTTCTTCGACATCATCCACCAGGACCCGATCCTCTCGCGCGTGAAGCTCATCGCCGAGCCGTGGGACGTGGGGCCGGGCGGCTACCAGGTGGGGAACTTCCCCCTCGGCTGGGCCGAGTGGAACGGGAAGTACCGCGACTGCGTGCGCCGCTTCTGGCGCGGGGACGACGGGGTGGTGCCGGAGCTCGCGTCGCGCCTCTCCGGGTCGAGCGACATCTATCAGTGGAGCGACCGGCAGGCGTACGCGAGCGTCAACTTCGTCACCGCGCACGACGGCTTCACGCTGCGCGACCTCGTGAGCTACGAGCAAAAGCACAACGAGGCGAACGGGGAGAACAACCGCGACGGGCACGAGCCGAACTTCAGCCGGAACTGGGGGGAGGAGGGGGAGACCGACGACCCGGCGGTGAACGCGATCCGCCTGCGGACGATAAAAAACTTCCTCGCCACGCTCGCCTTCTCGCAGGGGGTGCCAATGCTGTCGCACGGCGACGAGATCGGGCGCACGCAGCGGGGGAACAACAACGCGTACGCGCAGGACAACGAGACCACGTGGGTGGACTGGACGCTGGAGCCGTGGCAGGAGGAACTGCTCGCCTTCACGCGGAAGATCTTCGCCATCCGCCACACCAACCCGGTCCTGCGCCGCCGCTCCTTCTTCCGGGGCCGCCCCGTGTCGCAAGCGGGGACGAAGGACCTCACCTGGCTCACCGCCGACGGGGGCGAGATGACGATCGAGAATTGGCAGGACGCCGACCGCCACGTGCTCGGCATGCTCATCAGCGGCGAGGCGTCGGACGAGACCGACGAGCGCGGGCGCCCCGTGAGGGGGGACACCATGCTACTGGCCGTCAACGCCGGCGCGGAGGGGACGACGTTCGCCCTCCCCGTGATGCCGAGTCCCGGCGCGTGGGTGGCGCTCGTGGACACGGCCGCCGACCGGCCGCGCGTCGTCGAGGAGACGATGATCGACGTGGCGCCGTACTCCCTCGTGCTGCTCCGCCACTCGTCCGACCGGCGGATCACCACCGGGGCCGACGCGCTCGGGAACGCCGGGGCGGTGAACACGACCGTAGTGGGGGCGGCCGGCGTCGTGGCCGGGGTGGGCACATGAAGGACCCACGTGGAGGCAAGGGCGGCGAGGGGCGCGGCGCGTCGGGCAGCGCGCGCGGCGATGGCCGGGCCGGCCAGGCCGGCCAGAGCGCTCGGGGCGCGGGCACTCCGGGCACGGGCGACGACCGCACGGGGACGCCGGGGCCAGAGGCGGTGGCACCCGTGGTGGGCGAGCTCGGCGCTGGTCCGCGCGACGCCAGCCCGCGGGATGCACGCGGGCCGAATGGCGGCGGGCAGGACACTGGCGGGCGTGACGCCGGCGGGCGTGACACCGCTCCGCGGGAGGCGGGTGCGGCCGGCGTCGCGCCGGGCGCGCCCCCTGCGCTGCCCGTGGGGGGCCCCCCCCAACAGCATGATGAGCCGCCCGGGCCGCGGCGCCGCAACCGATCCGTCGCGATGCGGACCAAGACGCCGCCCGGGTCCGCGTCGCTCCCTCCGGCGCCGCCCGCCGCGCCCGCGCCGCCCACCGCGCTCCCGGCCCCGCCGGTCGCGCCGGCCGACCTCGCGCGGCTCCTCGCCGGCGCGCACACGTCCCCCCACTCGGTGCTCGGCGCGCACCCCGCCGTAGTCGAGCGTCTGGCCGGCGTCGTCGTCCGCGCGTACCACCCGGACGCCGAGAGCGTCGAGTGCGTGCTGGCCGACGGGGAAACGTACCCGCTGGCCCCCGAGGCCCCCGGCCTCTTCGCCTCCTTCCTGCCTGGGGAGACGCTCCCGCTCCGCTACCGCCAGCGCTTCCACTTCGCCGGCGGGGGCACCTGGGAGCGCGGCGACCCGTACGCGTACCTCCCCACGTTAGGTGACGTCGACCTGCACCTCTTCAACGAGGGGACGCATCGGCGGCTGTGGGAGAAGCTCGGCGCCCACCCCCGGGTGGTGGACGGCGTCCCCGGCGTCGCCTTCGCCGTCTGGGCGCCGAACGCGCGCCGCGTCAGCGTGGTCGGCGACTTCTGCGGGTGGGACGGGCGCCTCCTCCCCATGCGCCTCCTCGGCAGCTCCGGCGTCTTCGAGCTGTTCGTGCCGGACGTGTCCCCGGGAGCGCTCTACAAGTACGAGATCCTCACGCGGGACGGATTGCCGCGCGTGAAGACTGACCCGTTCGCGCAGAGCATGGAGTCGCCGCCGGACACCGCCTCGCGCGTCGTGGCCGAAGGCAACTACGGGTGGGCCGATGACGCGTGGATGGCCACGCGCGACAGGCGGGACCACGCCCGCGAGCCGATGCTCGTGTACGAGGTCCACCTCGGCTCCTGGGCGCGGGTGCCCGAGGAGGGGAACCGCCCGCTCACCTACCGCGAGATCGCCCCGCGCCTCGCCGCGCACGTCAAGCAGCTGGGCTTCACCCACGTCGAGCTGCTGCCCATCGCCGAGCACCCGTTCTACGGGTCGTGGGGGTACCAGGTCTCCGGCTACTACGCCCCGACGGCGCGCTACGGCACGCCCGACGACTTCCGCTACTTCGTGGACACCATGCACCAGGCGGGGCTCGGCGTCATCCTCGACTGGGTGCCGGCCCACTTCCCGAAGGACGACTTCGCGCTCCGCCGCTTCGACGGCACCGCGCTCTACGAGCACGAGGACCCGCGCCTCGGCGAGCACCCGGACTGGGGGACGCTCATCTTCAACTACGGCCGCACGGAGGTGCGCAACTTCCTCACCGCCAACGCCCTCTACTGGCTCGAGGAGTTCCACGTCGACGGGCTGCGCGTCGACGCCGTGGCCTCGATGCTCTACCTCGACTACAGCCGCCAGGCGGGGCAGTGGCTGCGCAACCGCCTCGGCGGGCGCGAGAACCTCGACGCCATCGACTTCCTGCGCGAGGTGAACGACCTGGTGCACGCGACGCACCCCGGGTGCGTCACCGTGGCCGAGGAGAGCACGGCCTGGCCGGGCGTGACGCGGCCGGCGCGCGACGGGGGGCTCGGCTTCTCGTTCAAGTGGAACATGGGGTGGATGCACGACACACTCGCCTACTTCGCGCGTGACCCCATCTACCGCCGGCACCACCAGGACCAGCTCACCTTCGCGATGATCTACGAGTTCCACGAGCACTTCGTCATGCCGCTGTCGCACGACGAGGTGGTGCACCTCAAGGGCTCGCTCTACGAGAAGATGCCGGGCGACCCGTGGCAGCGGATGGCCAACCTGCGCCTCCTGCTCGCCTACCAGTACACGCGGCCCGGCAAGAAGCTGTTGTTCATGGGGACGGAGCTCGCCCCGTACAGCGAGTGGAACCACGATACGAGCCTCGACTGGCACCTCGCGGGCGACCCGACGCGCGCGGCGTTCGGCGAGTTCGTGCGCGAGCTCGGGCGGCTGTACAACGCGCGCTCCCCGTTCTGGCGGCACGACCACGACCCGAGCGGCTTCCAGTGGATCGACACGGCCGATCGGGAGAACTCGGTGCTCTCGTACCTGCGGCGCGACGGCGCCGAGCACGTGGTGGTGGTCCTCAACCTCACGCCAGTGCCGCGCGAGCAGTACCGGATCGGGGTGCCGGAGGCGGCCACGTACGTGGAGGTGCTGTCGAGCGACGACCCGCGCTTCGGCGGCAGCGGGTACCCGACGGTGAAGGAGGCCGAGGCGGAGCTCGTCCCCTTCCACGGGTTCCCGCAGTCGGTGCGGCTCACCCTGCCCCCGCTCGGCGTGGTCGTGCTCGCGCCCGAGGGGCCGGAGGGGCTCGTCCCGCCGAACGCCTCGTGAGCGCGTGACCGCCGCGCGTGACCGCGC
>Ga0307415_100001002_pt1 | contig 13038 bp, 11 predicted proteins | sample DK1Cmetagenome_FD_204524 | JGI IMG/M metagenome (GOLD analysis project Ga0307415, IMG submission 204524) | Maize rhizosphere microbial communities from greenhouse at UC Davis, California, United States - DK15-C-2 | ecosystem: Host-associated > Plants > Roots > Rhizosphere > Soil | place: USA...
GCTGTAGCGATCCGGCAGCAAGCCTCCTGTCGCATCGTTCAGCGTCGTGCCGAATCCCGGTCGGTCGAGCTGGGTCACGCCGCGCACGCCGTTCGTGAGGTTGTGGCCGGCGATGTCGTCGCCGTTGCGGAAGACGTCCGGGATGATCTCGCCGAACCCGAGCGTGACGATGGCGAGGTAATCCCCGCGCAGGCGGAGCGTAGGCCAGCCGATGATGATCCCGGCGATGGCACAGAGGAGCCCGGCGAGTGGGACCACGACCCAGAAGCTCAGGTGGATCCCTGGCAGCGCCTTGTTGCCGACGTCGAGGAAGTGGACGTTTCGTTCCGAGAAGAGCCCGGAGCCGAACCAGCCCAACGTATAGGCACCCAGGGCGAAGAAGGCGACATAGCCGAGATCGAGCAGGCCCGCGTAGCCGACGACGATGTTGAGGCCCAGCGCAAGCATGACGTAGACGGCCATCTGGAAGACCGTGTCCATGTCCATGCCGAGCTTGTCCACGAAGAGGGCACGGAAGGGATCCTCGATCGCCCAGAGCGGGTAACTGACAATCAGGGCGATAACCGCCACCGGCAGCGCCCAGCGGCGCGCCAGGTCACTGCCGAGCCAGTCCGGCGCGCGGACGCGTGCGGCCGGCGTCGTCACTGGCCCTCCGGGGTCTGCTCGCCGAGAAGACCGGACGGACGGAACACGAGGATGAGGATCAGGATCGAGAAGATGACCGTGTTCGTCCAGCGGGCGCCGAGGTTGAAGAGGAAGTCGGCGTCGTTGTAGGCGGCGATGAGCCCCAGGAGGACGCCGCCCAGCACGGCGCCATTCAGGTTGCCGATCCCGCCGAGGACGGCCGCCGTGAAGGCAAAGAGCCCCAGCCGGAAGCCGAGATCGAACTTTGTGTTGCCGATCGAAAGGGCGTAGATCGCACCGGCCGCCCCCGCGAGCGCGCCCCCGAGCGCGAACGTGAACGAGATCGTCCGGTCGACGTTGATGCCCATCATCGCGGCAGCGTCCTGATCCTGAGCGGTCGCCCGCATCGCCTTGCCCGCCTTGGTGCTCCTCACCAGCCACGAAAGCACGAGCAAGAGGGGAATCGTGATCACGACGACGATGAAGGCCCCCCACTCGTAACTGACGCCGTGCGTCGCGATGACGTTGCCCTTCGGGAAGATGTCCGGGACAGGCTGCGGGCTGGCGTTCTTCCAGATCAACCCGATGTTCTGAAGCAGGAACGAGAAGCCGATCGCTGTGATCAGCGGTGCGAGGCGAGGTTGGTTACGAAGCGGCTTGTAGCCGATGCGCTCGATGAGGACGTTGATCGTCATGCACATGAGCATCGAAAAGAAGAGAGCCATCGCGATCGTGTAGCCCCGCTGCAGACCGGAGGACGAGGCCACGGCAGTCGTCCCGAGCGGGATGCCGAGCACCAGCGTCGTCGGATAGAGCGGCAACTGAAAAGCGCCCTCCGTGACGATCGAGTGGGTCTGGAACGACCCGAGCATGAAGTTGTCCCCGTGGGCGAAATTGATCAGCTCGATGATCCCGTAGACGAGCGTGTAGCCGAGTGCGACCAGCGCGTAAATCGAGCCGTTCGTGAAGCCGATCAGCGTCACTTCGATGAAGCGGCTCGGAGACTCGATCGCCTCCTTGATCAGCCAGCCGGCGGTGCCGACGACGAGGACGGCCCCGAAGAACCACAGGAGGAGCTGCGAGACGGGGGGTAGCCGCCGAGTGGGAAGGGGTCGCGCTGCGGTATCAGCAGTCGACACGCGCGCAGACTATGACGCAGTGAGAGGGCCGGCACAACCGGCCGGCCCCCTCACATTCCTTGCTCCGAAGACTAGGTCGGAGCCTTGAACTGCTCAACGAACGCCCAGGCACCGCTTTGGCCCTGGAAGATCGACTCGAACTTGTCGGCGGGATCCCCGTTCTCGTCGAACGTGATCGGCCCGACGACCGTATCGGCCGAAGCTCCCGCGAGCGCCCCGGTCACGCCTTCACGCGTGCCGTCGGACTTCTCGAGCGCTGCGAGCATCATCTGCAGAGCCGCCACGGCGTATGCCGTGTAGACCTCCGGCTTGCCGTACTGCTCTTCCACCTTGGCGTTGAACTCCTTGCCGGCGCCCGGAAGATCGTCCGGGTTCAGCGTCGGAGCGCTGCCGTACATGCCTTCGACGTTGTCAGCACCTGCTTCGTCGAACAGCGACACCTGGACGAAGCCGTCCGAGACGATGGTCGGAACTGCCTCGTTGTCGCCTACGACCGCGACCTTGTCCTTCACGAGCTGGCCGCCGTTGAAGCACGAGATGCCGCCGATGAAGATGCCGTCGGCACCTGTTGACTTGATCTTCGTCATCAGCGCCTTGTAGTTCTGGGCGTTGGCATCCCACCCCTCGTGTCCTGCGACCGCGAGGCCGAGGTCCTTGGCAGCGGACTCGAAGGCGTCAGCGACGCCCTTCCCGTAGGCGTCCTTGTCATCGAGGATGAACACCTTCGTGACGCCCAGCTTGTCCTTCATGTAGGCCGCGTCGATCTGGCCCTGCACGTCGTCCGAAGTGACGACGCGTGCGTAGTTCCGCGTGCCGGTGGGGAAGTACTTCTCCGGCTCGCCGGACTCGGACCCGGGGCCTACGTGGGTGAGGCCGACGGCGGTGTTCGCCGGGCTGATGTACGCGAGCGATGCCTCGTTGGCGATCGGCACCTCGATCTTCGCGCAACCCGAGTTGAACGTACCGATGACGCCGATGATCGTCTCGTCTTCGACGTACTTGCGGGCGTTCGCCGCGCAGGTCGCCTCGTCCCAGGCGCCCTTCGCCGCCGTCGAGTCGTCGAACGCCTCGAACTCGATCGTGTAGTCACCGACCTTGTTCCCGATTTCCTGCAGATAGAGCTTGATGGCGTTGTTCATTTGCTCCGTCTGGGCTGCCGACGAGCCCTGGAGCGGAAGGTCGGAGACGATCTTGACCGTCTTCGCCTCCCCGCCACCGCCGGTCGTCGCGCCGCCGGTCCCGCCCGCCTCGTCGTCCCCACCGCATCCCGCGGCGAGGAGGGCAAAGGCGCCGATCAGCACCACCAGCATCGACAAAAGCGTCCTTCTCTTCACTAGTCCTCCTCGTTAGCCCTACAGTTCCCTCGGCGCTGAGCCTGGCAAGCACCGCTTGACTTCCTCACGAGCGGGCACCGTCGTGCAAGCCAGGCTGGGCCGGTCCTTCACTTGGCGCAAGATTATGACGACGCCGCCCACGTCCAGCAAGCTGGCCCGGATACCATGTCCCGCGCATGAACCGCGCCGAAGTGGCGGAACTGGAAGACGCGCTGGACTCAAAATCCAGTGGGGCTTTGCCCCGTGCGGGTTCGATTCCCGCCTTCGGCATCGGTTTCCCCTCCTTGACGGAGAAGACGACCTACCTCCCGCGAAGTTAGCGCAGTGGCGCGGGTAGGCGTGCTCACTGGCGGCGGGGACTGTCCTGGGCTGAACGCGGTCATCAGGGCGGTGACGCGGCGCTGCCTCACGCGAGGCCATGAGGTGGTCGGCGTGCGGGACGGGTGGCGAGGGCTCGTCGACGGCCGCTTCATGGAGCTCGGCCCCCGCGAGATCTCGGGCATCCTCCCGCGCGGAGGAACGATTCTCGGCACGACGCGCACGAATCCCTACAAGTCGGACGACGGCGTGGAGCGAGTGCTCGCGAACTTCGAGTCGGCGGGCCTGACCGCCCTCGTCGCGGTCGGTGGGGAGGACACCCTGGGGGTCGCGGCACAACTGCATGCCCAGCAGGACCTGCCCCTGGTGGGCGTCCCGAAGACAATCGACAACGACCTCTCTGCAACGGACTACACCTTCGGGTTCGACACCGCCGTCTGGATCGCCACGGAGGCGATCGACCGGCTACACACGACCGCCGAGTCGCACAACCGCGTCATGGTCCTCGAGGTGATGGGCCGGCACACGGGCTGGATCGCCGTGATGAGCGGGATTGCCGGCGGCGCGGACGTGATCCTCATCCCGGAGCAGCCCATCACCGTAGAGGACGCCTGCGAGGAGCTCCGGCGCCGCCACGAGCGCGGCAAGGACTTTTCGATCGTTGTGGTGAGCGAGGGCTACGAGCTGACCTACGCCTCGGGCGAGACTCGGCGGGTCGCGGAGGAGGCCGGGGCCTCAGACCAGTTCGGCCACGTCCGCCTCGGCGGGGTCGGAGACGCGCTCGCGCGGGAGATCGAGGAGCGCACCGGCTTCGAGACGCGCGTGACCGTGCTCGGACACGTGCAGCGGGGAGGCTCCCCCACGCCGCGCGACCGCGTGCTCGCGACGCGGTACGGGCTGAAGGCCGCCGACCTCGTCCACGAGGAGCGTTGGGGCACGATGGCCGCCCTCCACGGAGACTCGATCGTCGAGGTCACCCTTGCCGACGCCGTCGCGGAGCTCAAGACCGTGCCGCCCCAGTGGTACGACGTCGCCAGAGCTTTTTTCGGCTAAACGACCGCAGCTTGCGTAGGGGCGGGGCATGCCCCGCCCCTACAGAAACTCGACAAGCGGGAAGGCTCGGTGCTTTCGGGGCGGCACGAGGAAGTTCTGCCGGTGCGTCGTCCGGAGGATCGAGTTGAACCCTTGCTGACGCGAGCGCGGGTCGATCGGCACGCTCGAGCCGTCCGGAAGGATCCCGTCCATCGCCAGGCGGGTGCGGTGGAAGTCGTCGGCGGTCGGCGTGAAGACGACGAAATGGAGCCCCGCGGCGGGCTCGTCCGTCTGTCCGTCGAGATCGGCCCGCCCGCTCCAGAAGAACGGGTTGTCGAGCGTGTTGAAGTCGGCACGCTGCGGCACGGCGGTTCCCTTCGGAAAGCGGCGGCCGTCGTGGGCGACGACGTCCCGCGCGAGACGGGACGCAGGCTGGATCCCGGAGCTGTGGCCTACGGCATCAAAACGCTTCGCCTCCTCGTGCACCGCCTTCGTGCTGTCCGCGTCATCCTGATCCTGGGGCACGGTTTGCGTTCCCTCCGGAATCCGGAGGCCGGGCCGGAAGGTCGTGGACACCCGTTCGGAGAAGTCGAAGTTCAGGTACCAGGCTTCGATGTCCTCGAAGATGTGGGAGAGGTGCATGGCCGTGCCGCCGAGGAAGTAGCCGTCGGGCCACTGGTCGGTGTACCCGGGCAGCGTCTCGAAGTTCGCGATGCCCGGCGGCCCCAGGCCTGCCTTCTGCGTCGAGGTGAAGCCGAGGAAGAGCTCGGCTGTGTCCGGGATGAGCTCGGCGCCCGGCACACCCGCGGCCAGGGCCATCCGCTTCGGCAAGCTCTGGCCGCCGTGGAAACCCCCTCCCATGAACCCCCGCCGGATGCTCGTCAGCTCCAACACGTCGCCGACCTCGTCGAAGATCTCGGTCGAGACACTCGAGATGTGGTCCCGGACGTCGCTGCGGAAGAAGAAGGCGACGTGGTTTTGCTCGAGGATCACCTCCTGGGGGTCGCTCGGAAAGCGAATGGCGTCGACGAGCGCCAGGACCGGACGGCCCTCCGCCTCCGATGCGCGGAGATCGACGGGCAGCCGGTCGCGCGCCGCCTCCGGAACGTAGCGCTCGAAGTACGGGAGACCCCAGCCGACGCTGATGGAGAGGCCGGCAGGTGCCGGCCCGTAACGATCGTCGCCGCGGCGGAGCACCTCCTCGAGCTTCTCCTTTGCCGCTTGGAGCGCAGCGGGCGTCTCGTCGACCCGGAGGACCGCGGTCACGACCTCGTGATGGAGCGGAGGCACCACGACCTCGACACCGTTGTCCATGACGATCTCCAGCCTGCCGAGCGCGTGCTGCTCGGACGGCAGGACGCGCGCGGGCCCGCGCTCCGGCGACTCGGTGAGGTGATCGACGAGCCCGTAAACGCCGGCGGCCGCGAGAGCGCCGGCTCCGCCCGCGACGAACTGCCTCCGCGTCAGGCGCACGTCAGGACTGCTGAGGCTCGATCCTGACGAGACCTCGGACCACGCGGTCGAGGTTCGCCGCAACCTGCCCGTAGGACAGGCCCAAGGCCGGCACGACGTGCTGGCTGACGGTGTAGAGCGATCCGTCCACCTTCCACGCGTAGAGGATGTGCCACGTGTCGGCGCCCCGGTTCACGTTGTAGACCTGGACATCGAGGCCCGCGATCTGCTTCTTCTCGCCCGGGTCGTTGAAGCAAGGGCGACCGTTGCACGTCGGGATGGACGCCCTGCCGGGATAGCCGCGGAAGTTGACGTGCACCTCGGCCGCGTTGGCCTCGTACCACAGGAACCCGATGAGATAGCTGCGGTCCTTGAGCACCGAGTGCATTGCCTCCCACGGACCGCCGATCTCGCCGGTCAAGGGTTCGGGCATCCAGCTGGGGCAGTACACGGGCGCCTTGATCTGGTCGGCTAGCCGCTGCCACCCGGGTCGCCACTTCGGCGAGCAGATGGGAGCGCTCGCCGGCTCGTTGCCGCCCGTCGCGGTCGGCGCCCCGTTTTCTACGGAGCCGCTGCCGCCGCCGCAGGCTGCAGCAAGCAGCACGACGAGCAGGTGAGGAAGCCAGCGCATCGGGCGAGGCATAGCCTCAATGATCGCAAAACGGAGGTCGCCGGTGACTAGCGTCCGGTTAGCTCGGCCAGAGCCGAGCCGAAGTCCGGCGAGACGCGCAAGAACTCACTACCGACGAGGATCGCGTCCACACCAGCTCGCTCGAGGGCGACGACTTGGTTGCGGTTCCTGATGGGGCTCTCCGCCACGACGAGCTTGCCGGCAGGCACGTCCGACAGCAGATCGAGCGTGTGCTCGAGATCCTCCTCGTCGTCACTGGACTCCCGCTCCGAGATGATCAGGATCTCGGGGTCGACCCGCTCGAGGGCTTCCTCCAGCTCCTCCTCGTCGCGCACTTCGATCGCGCAGTCGAGGCCGGCGTCCCCCGCAAGTGCGTGGAGAACGCCCAGGCGATCGTTGTCGCCCGCCGCCTCCCGGAAGACGATGATGCAGGCATCGGCGCCTCGTAGGGGAAGCGTCTCCACATCGGCCTCTCGGAGCGAGTCGCGAACGAGGATCGGAAGCCCCGTCTGAGCGCGAGCTAGCTGTGCCTCGGCCGCTGTCTGCACCGCCACGGCCTCGGCACCGGCCTCCTCTGCCAGCGCCGCCAGCTCCCCGACGTCACCTTCGAGTACGGGAACCACCGAGATTCCGTCCCCTTCGGAGATCGCCTGGCTGAACCGACCCATCGTCAGGCGCGGGCGAGGGCCGCCGAGCCCGGGAGCAGGTCGACCGCGACGGGGGACCCGATCCGTCCGGCCCCCGCGTTCACCATCGCGAGGACGTCCTCAATCGTCTCGATGCCGCCCGAGGCCTTCACGCCGACGCTCTCGGAGAGGCAGTCGCGCAGGAGCTCCACTTCCTGCACGGTTGCCACGTTGGCGCCGTGGCCGGTGGAGGTCTGGGCGAAGTCGATCCCTGCGCGTTCGATGATTCCGCAAGCGAGCTGGATGAGCTTCGTGTCCAGGTGCTCGGTGCCAACGATCGCCTTCAGGACGACGGCGCCGCGGCCGCCGTTCTCAGTCCTCATGCGAATCGTCCGAGCGAAGGCGACGAGCTCATCACGGACCAGCCGCACGTCGCCCTTGCGCAGGGCGTGCACGTTCAGGACGAACTCGAGCTCGCCCGCGCCCTCGGCCAGCGCCCGCTCGGCTTCCGCGATCTTCTTGGTTGACGAGGCCGCTCCCGTGGGGAACCCGACCACGCAGCAGACCTTCACGTCGCCCCTGCGTAGCTCCTCGGCCGCGGTCGGTACATGTCCAGGAACGACGCAGACGGAGGCGAGGTGCAGCTCGCGTGCCCGCCGGCAGAGCGCTTCGACCTCGCCCTGCGACGCCTCGACGTCGAGGAGGGTCTGGTCGATTGTCTTGGCGAGCTCCTCGGTCCGCAGAGCCATGCGAGCTCTCAGTGTAGGGGACTCGCGGCCACTTAGAGCTCGTTTCAGGATGAGGCCTCGTCGCCGGAAGGGCTCAGGTCTTCATTGAGCCGGGGTCTCAAACGCCGATCGGATGCCAGACGGTCTTGAGCTCGAGAAAGGCGGCGGCATGCCACGGCGACTGGCCCTCGCCGTTTCGAACGACACGCTTGACGTTCTCGGCGGCCAGCCGCTCGAGCTCCGCCCGGTCACCGTCCACGCCCGCGAGGTCGATCGCGTTCACGTCCATGTGCCCCGCCAGGACAGGGCAGAGGTCGGCCTTCCGCCCAGTGAGGACGTTCACGACTCCTCCGGGTACGTCCGACGTGGCGAGCACCTCGGCGAGCGTCACAGCGGCAAGCGGCCGGTGCTCGGACGCAATCAGCACGACCGCGTTGCCGCCGACGATTGCAGGCGCGAGGCGCGCGACGAGCCCGGACAGGGCCGGTTCCTCCGGCGCGACGACGCCCACGACGCCCGTCGGCTCGGGGACGGTGAAGTTGAAGTAGGGGCCCGCGACGGGATTCGACGAACCGAGCACCTGCCCGAGCTTGTCGGCCCAGCCCGCGTACCAGACCCAGGAATCCACAGCGGAGTTGACCTCCGCTTCGCTGCCGGTCAGCTCCGCGAACTGCTCGCGACGGCCCTCCATCATCTCGGCGACGCGATAGAGGACCTGGCCGCGGTTGTACGCGGTCATGCCCGCCCACTTGGGGAACGCCTCGCGAGCGGCTCGCACCGCGTCGCGGAGGTCCTTCCTGGACGCGAGCGCGACGTTGGCGCCTTCGACCTCGTAGGAGCGACCCGACTCGGAGCGCGGAAAGCTCCCTCCGATGTAGAGCTTGTAGGTCTTTTTGACCGGAAGCCTCACGCTTTTTCCCGATTCCGTGGGCCACTCGCGCGTAGGGCCGCAATACGATTTAAGCGGGAGGAGGCAAGGGGTGGCCCCGTGAAGTTCGCGCCGCTCATTCGAGCCTCATGTAGGGCTCGAGGCCATGAAGGCCGCCCTCCCGGCCGAAGCCGGACTCCTTGTAGCCGCCAAACGGGGAGCCGGGGTCGAAGCGGTTGTACGTGTTCGCCCAGATCACGCCCGCGCGCAGCTGCTGCGCCATGGAGAGGATCCGCGAGCCCTTCTCCGTCCACACGCCGGCGGAGAGCCCGTACGGCGTGTTGTTCGCCTTCTCGACTGCCTCGTCGGGAGTCCTGAACGTGAGCACCGAGAGGACCGGCCCGAAGATCTCCTCCTGGGCGATGCGGTAGCTCTGCGCGACGTTGGTGAAGACGGTCGGCGCGAACCACCAGCCTTTCTCCGGGAGGCGGCACGGCGGCTGGAAGATCTCTGCGCCCTCCTCCTCCCCGGCCGCCACCAGCTCCGTGATCCGATCGAGCTGTGCCTTCGAGTTGATGGCGCCGACGTCGGTGTTCTTGTCCAGGGGATCGCCGACGCGCAGCGTCCCCATCCGCCGCTTCAGCTTGGCGATCACCTGCTCGTAGATCGATTCCTGCACGAGCAGGCGCGACCCGGCGCAGCAGACATGGCCCTGATTGAAGTAGATCCCGTTGACGATGCCCTCGACCGCCTGATCGAGCGGGGCGTCGTCGAAGATGATGTTCGCCGCCTTGCCGCCGAGCTCGAGCGTCAGCTTCTTGCCCGTTCCCGCTACGGCTCGCTGGATCTCCTTTCCCACTTCGGTCGAGCCCGTGAACGCGACCTTGTCGACGTCCGGGTGCTTGACCACTTCGGCCCCGGCGCGCCCGTCTCCCGTGACGATGTTGACGACCCCGGGAGGAACCTCTGCCTGGCGTAGGACGTCGCAGAAGAGCAGCGCCGTCAGCGGCGTCGTCTCGGCGGGCTTGAGCACGACCGTATTGCCGGCGGCAAGCGCAGGCGCCACCTTCCAGGAGAGCATCAGCAGCGGGAAGTTCCACGGGATCACCTGGCCCGCCACGCCGAGCGGGCGAGGGGTGCGATTGGGAAAGGCGTACTCGAGCTTGTCCGCCCAGCCCGCGTAGTAGAAGAAGTGCGCCGCCGCGAGCGGCAGGTCGACGTCGCGGGACTCCCGGATCGGCTTGCCACCGTCGAGGGACTCGAGAACGGCGAACTCCCGCGAGCGCTCCTGCAGGATGCGGGCGATCCGGTACAGGTACTTCGCCCGTTCGGCCGGGGCGATGTCCGACCAGCCGTCGTCGAACGCCTCGCGGGCGGCGGTGACCGCAAGGGCGACGTCCTCCGCGTCCGCGTAGGCAACGTCCGCAAGCGGCTCCTCCGTGGCCGGGCTGATGCTCGGCTGGAACTCCCCCGAGCGCGGCTCGACGAACTCGCCGCCGATGAAGAGCCCGTAGCGCTTCTCGAGCTGGACCACGTCCCGCGACTCCGGAGCCGGCGCGTACTCGAAGGCGGAGGGGACCAGCGAGCGATCCTGCTTCACCGCGGGGGAACCCATGGTTCCCCCGCGAGCCCCCTCCTTTTCCTCTCGAGTGTTTGGGTCGTTCTCAGTCAAGCGTGAAGTAGTCCGGGCTTTGATAGCGCCCGGTCTTCTCCTTCCGGATCTGAAGGAGGATGTCGTTCAGGAGCGAGGAGGCCCCGAAGCGGAAGAGGTCGGGGGTGAGCCATTCGGGCCCGAGCGTCTCGTTGAGGAGGACGAGGTACTGGACGGCCTGCTTCGCGTAGCGGATGCCGCCCGCCGGCTTCATCCCCACTCGCCTCCCTGTCTCCTCGTACACGTCGCGGATGGCCTCCAGCATGACCAGGGTGACCGGCAAGGTGGCCGCGGGCTGGATCTTCCCGGTCGACGTCTTGATGAAGTCGGCGCCGCCGGCAACAGCGAGCAGGCTGGCTCGGCGGACGTTGTCGTACGTGCCGAGCTCGCCGGTCTCGAGGATCACCTTGAGGTGGGCCTCGCCGCAAACCTCCTTCACGCGCCGCACCTCGTCGTAGACCTTGGCGTAGTTGCCGGAGAGGAAGGCTCCGCGGTCGATGACCATGTCGATCTCGTGCGCGCCCACCTCGGCCACCAGGGCGGCCTCCTCGACCTTGATCTCGAGCGGCGACTGGCCGGACGGGAACGCCGTCGCGACCGAGGCCACCTTCACGCCCGAGTCCCCCACGCGCTCCAGGGCGTGCGGGACGAGGTTCGGATAGACGCAGACGGCCGCGACGGGCGGAACCGTGAGGTCCGAAGGGTCGGGCCGCATCGCCTTCGAGGAGAGCGCGGCCACCTTGCCGGGCGTGTCTGCCCCTTCCAGGGTCGTCAGGTCCATCATCCTCACGGCGAGGTCGAGGGCGAAGAGCTTCGACTCGCGCTTGATGGAGCGGCGGCTCAGGTCGGCTGCGCGCTCCTCGACGGCAACCTGGTCCACGGAGCCGATGCGAGGGAGTCTGGGCTCGAGCGGCAGCTCGAACCCGCGTGGGAGAACGGGCGCCTGCGCCATGGGGAAAGTGTAGCCCGGCGTTCTAAGAGCTAGAGCGCGTCGGCGCGGAGCATCCCGCCCTGGACGCGGGCGACGTAGGAGCTGAGCTCGTGCTCACGACGGCCGAGCCTCTGGTCGAGCTCCGCCAGCCGCTGCTCGCGCTCTTCGAGCGCCTCCGAGCGAATCAAGGCCTCGGCCTCGAGCTCTGCCTCGCGTTGCTCGAGCTCCGCCTCGCGAGCGTCGAGGTCGGCGGCACGGCGCCTGAGCTCCTGCTCCAGCGTGTCGAGCCGCGAGTTGCGCCGCTCGAGCCACTGAGGCGAGACCAGCGTTTCCGTGCTCTCGTCATCCTCTAGCACAGGCTGAGCCATGCTCGCGTGGGGGGCCGCTACAGGCGCGAGCGCAAAGATATTGATGTTCGTCACCGAGGGTCGGCGAGGTCGCTCGGATTTGACGATGCCGCTTTCGTCATCCATGGCCGCTTTATCGGACGATGGAGGGGCATCCACCACACGCATCCCTCGAAATAGTGTCCCGCTCTTTTCGGCTTATGAGGCCGGCGCGTTCTCCTGCACGAGCGGTCGCGTGTCGATTGGAGAAAACCCGATTCGCGCAGCGACCTCCTCGCTCAAGGGCTGTGTGCCCTGGGCGAAGAGCCCTCGCAGGAAGTCGCCCGTGACCGACTGCTCCCACCAGTCGGGCCCGATTGTCTCCCGCAGGTACGCGCGGAGCTGCGCGCTCCGGATCCAGGCGCGCAGATAGTCGGCCGAGTAGAAGCCGCCGTCCATGTCCGCCAGGTAGCCGTCGGCCCGATAGCAGAAGCCGGTCGCGGCTTGCAGATACTCGGCGTACTTCGCCGCGTAGTCGGGCGCGTTGGCGAAGTCGGCCCAGATCTCGAGCTCGTAGTCGAGCTTCGCCGAGTAGCGGCGGAAGAGGAGGACGTCGAGGAAGCGGGTCGCGTCGGCGCAGTCCTCCGCCTCCCCTGTGTCGAGGTCGAAGTGCTCCCGGTGCCAGCCCGGCTCGCGCGTCACCGATTCGAGCAGGAACGAGTAGATCTCCGTGAGCGCGTGGTCGCGCGAGAGCCGGCGGAACGTGTACGGAAGGGAAGGATCGCAGCCCGCGTAGTGGAGCGCGTGCCCGGCTTCGTGCAGGAAGCTCTGGTAGTCGTGGAGGCCGCCCTGGGCCCGAGTGATCAGATGGACGACCCTGGGTGGATCCGACGCGATCACGCAGGCGCGCGGGCTCTTCTGCGGCCGGTCGTCGAGGTCGAGGCGGATGTGGTCGTCGGCTCCGAGATCGAAGCCCAAGTGCGTGAGCGTCTCCAGGCAGACGGGGACCGCGCGCTCCTTCGTGTACAGCGACGCCAGCGGCGACAAGCGGCGGAGGTACGGGACGTGGTGGGACGACGGCTCGTCCTCTCGCTCCTCGCCGAGCAGCCGATCCGCCCACCGCTGCCGGAGCTCTGTCCAGGCCTCCCTCTGCTCGGAGGCGGCCGAGCCCAAGGCGGCTGCCAGCTCGTCCAGGTCGATGCGCTTGCGCCCCGCGCTGCGTCCGACGGGATCCGGCTCGCCTGAAAGCTCGGCGTCCAGCTCCTCTTCCGCGCGCAGGAGCTCGAGCCGGTCGTCGTTGAACCGCGCGGAGGCGTCAGCCGTCAGCGTTCCGAGCTCCTCGCGGGCCCCGTAGTCGTCGAGCAGGGCGAGGGTCGCC